>Ga0209698_10005283_pt1 | contig 14001 bp, 12 predicted proteins | sample LitLauG_LLR_2012_FD_187203 | JGI IMG/M metagenome (GOLD analysis project Ga0209698, IMG submission 187203) | Freshwater sediment microbial communities from Pennsylvania, USA - Little Laurel Run_MetaG_LLR_2012 (SPAdes) (version 2) | ecosystem: Environmental > Aquatic > Freshwater > Creek >... | reverse complement strand
GCGCTCTTCCCAGGCGCGGACGCCGCGGGTTGCCCACACATCGGCGTAGGCATGGAGCGCGTCATAAACGGCGCGCGGCATGGCTCCGAGAGAGTTGGAGATCATGTAATTGGTGCGCTCGAGGATGGGAAATTCAGAGCGGTAGCGCAAAAGCTCGTCGGAATGTAGGTCGTTGCGAAGCGGATCAGAGGCCATGGAAGTCCATTGTAAACGCGCACGCCGTGCATTTCCTGAGAGCTGACAGCTGAAAGCCGAGAGCTTCTTTTATGGCGCTACATCTTTCCCCACGCTATCCAGCACTCCATTGATAAACTGCACCGACTCCGGCGTCGAAAACTTGCGCGCAATTTCGAGCGCCTCATTGATCACCACCGCCCGCGGGGTTGCCGGATACCCGAGCAGTTCCGCCACCGCTCCGCGCAATACGTTTCGGTCCACCGTCGCCATCCGGTCCATTCGCCAGTGCTGCGTGTGCTTGCCGATCAGTCCGTCGATCTCCGTCAACCGGTCGCTGGCCACGCGAAACAGATCGTCGGCAAATCCACGCACGTCTTCTTCGACGTTCGACCGCTCCGCCCAGAACGTCTTGCGGACAAGATCCGGCGTCTGTTTTCCCATGTCCGCCTGAAAGAGCATCTGCAGAACCAGTTCGCGGGATTTGCGGCGGGTGCCCAAGGGGTCGTTGGTCGCTAGTCGTTGGTCGTTCGCGGTTCGTTTTTAGTGTACAGCTTTTGGAATTGCACGATGACGGGAGTCAATGCTTCGGCTTGTTGCCTGTGCGCTTGTTCTTGCCTTTCCTAACGACCAACGACCGACGACCAACGACTGCTCTCTTCAGATTCGCCATCTCCACCGCCGCCAGCGCTGCCTCGAGTCCCTTGTTCCCCATCTTCAGCCCGGCGCGGTCAATCGCCTGCTCCAGCGTCTCGCAAGTCAGGACGCCAAAGGCATGCGGGACCCCAGTCTCCTGCGCCGACTGCCCGATGCCCCGCGTAACTTCATTCACAATCACGTCGTAATGCGCTGTGTCGCCGCGCAGCAGACAGCCAATGCAGATGACCGCGTCGTATTTTCTGGTCTCGGCGAGCGTGCGCGCGGCGGAGGGAATCTCGAAGGCGCCGGGAACTCGGACCAGCGCGATGTCTTCCTTATTAGCGCCCGATCGCAACAATCCGTCGTATGCGCCCTGAAAAAGCCTCTCCGTGATGAAAGCGTTAAAGCGCGAGACCACGATGGCAAAGCGCTTCCCCGCCGCGTTCAGTTGTCCCTCGATCGCGGCCGTAGCTTCCGGGGGTTGGCCGTGAATCGTGAGAACGATTTCGCCGGGCAACTCCAACGAAAAACTGCGGTCATTTGTTTTGGCATTGACCGTGTCGGCCAGCAGCTTGAACTTGCGTTTCTGGGCAATCTCAAACACCGCGTCCGGATTCGTGACCTCGATCACCAGCAGCCGGTTCACATCCTTCAAGCGGTCGCGCACCTCGGCGGGATATTCCTTCGGGAGCGAGTTCAGGCTGAGCAGCGCGAGAGGCGCCGAAAGGATCGCGGACCTTCCATCTTCACCGGCCACCGAGTCGAATCCAATCGCACCCAAAAACTCCGCAAGTACCTGGAGATCGTTCGGGTCGCCGACGTACCTTCCGATATGAAGAGATTTCAACATTGTTTTGATCGCGTGCCCTTCAGATCAACCGATGACCCGATCGCCCGATGATTTCACTTGCCCTTAAACTGCGCCGCCCGCTTTTCCAAGAACGCCGCCGTCCCTTCCTTCTTATCCTCAGTAGCGCAGCAGACGCCAAACAAAGTTGCCTCCAGAAACAGTCCCTCGGCCAGCGTCATCTCCATGCCCTTGTTAACCGCCTCCATGGCGTACTGCACCGCCAGCGGAGCGTTTGCGATGATCTTCGCCGCAATCGCCTCGGCGCGAGGAATCAGTTCCGCCGTCGCCGTCACTTCATTCACCAGTCCAATCCGGTGCGCTTCCTGCGCCGTAATCATTTCCCCGGACAACACCATCTGCATCGCGAGCCCCTTGCCCACCAGGCGCGGCAGCCGTTGGGTTCCGCCATATCCCGGAAGGATTCCCAGTTTCACCTCCGGCTGCCCGAGCTTTGCGTTGTCGCTCGCCAGACGCATGGTGCAAGCGAGCGCCAGTTCGCATCCGCCGCCAAGCGCGAATCCATTAACGCAGGCAATCACCGGCTTGCCAAGATTTTCGATCAGGTCGAGCACCGCCTGCCCCCGATGGGCAAACTCCTTGCCGGAGACGGGATCCTGTTTCGCCAGTTCGCTAATGTCGGCGCCCGCAACAAAAGCCTTCTCGCCCGCGCCGGTCAGGATCGCCACGCGTATCGAGAAATCGCTTCTGATATCAAGAAATGCCGCCCCCAACTCTCCCATGGTGGCCAGGTTGAGCGCGTTCAGTACCTTGGGACGGTTGACGGTGACGTAGGCGATGGCGTTTTTCTTTTCGAGGAGAATGTTTTGGAAAGATGTCATAGTTAGTCCGATGTTAATTCACACGCCGGGTGCCGGGTGCCCCATTCTTGCGCGTTCTGTGCGCAAGGGTGGGATTCCACGAACGCGTCCCGCATGGGATTCTAGCGTCCATCTCGTAAATTCGCCACATAAGCATGGTTTACTTGTCTGCTGAAGATCTCGAAGACATCTACCTCGCCGAGAAGCGCCTGACGGACATTCGTTCGGGTCGCACCAAGACGATCCCGCTCGAAAAAGTAAGGTAGCGCTATGGCTAAACAGCCAAAGGCAAACGCTAAGAGCTGCTGTCATCCCGAGCGAAGCGAGGGACCCCTACTCGACCGAAAACGTGTGCCGGGAGTAGGGGTCCGTCGCTTCGCTCAGGATGACACTCAAATAAATTTCCGCGCCAATCAGAACCTCCCCGCCACCGGGTTCTTCGGATCCGAGTAATCATAAAACCCGCGCCCCGACTTCCGCCCATACCACCCCGCCATCACCATCCGCTTCAGCAGCGGAGGCGATGCAAACCGCCGCTCCTTGAATTCGTCGTACATCACATGAGTAATGTAGTAAGTAGTATCGAGCCCAACAAAATCGAGCAAAGTAAACGGACCCATCGGATAGCCGCAGCCGAGCTTCATCGCCTCATCAATGTCCTCGATCGACCCCACGCCCTCTTCATATGCCCGGATCGCATCCAGCAGATACGGCACCAGCAGCCGGTTGACGATGAATCCCGTCTTGTCCGAAGTGCGCACCGGAACCTTGCCCAGCCTCTTCGCAAACTCATAGGCCGCGTCATACACGGCGGGCGCGGTAGCAATCGTCTTCACCACCTCCACCAACTTCATCAGCGGCACGGGATTGAAAAAGTGCAGCCCGATAAATCTCTCCGGACGCTTCACCGCCGTCAAAAGCTCAGTCACCGAGATGGAAGAAGTATTCGAGGCAAAGATCGCGTCCTTTTTCACGATGCCATCGAGCGACGCATACATCTTCTTCTTTTCCTCCACGTTCTCGATAATGGCCTCGATGACGATGTCGCAATCGGCCAAGTCGGCCTTGTTAGTAGTCCCCTTGAGCCGCGCCCGAATCTCGTCCTTCTGCTGCGGAGTGATCCCACCCTTCTCCACCGGCCGCTCGGCAAACTTAGCCAGCGACTTCTCAATCCCGGCAAAGCCCTTGTCGAGATACTTCTGTTCGACTTCGAGCACGGTAACGTCGAAGCCCGCCGTCGCACAAACTTGCGCGATGCCGGAACCCATCAGGCCACAACCTAGAACGCCAACTTTTTTGATTTCCATTTACCCTTCTCGCTCAATTCTTAATCGGATTTTCTACCCCCACTGGCCCTACCAGCTGGTTGCATGTAAAAGAAGATCATACCGCCGGATTATTTTTCCTGTTTGACCATGGCAAACCAATCGTTACAATCATGCCAGAGAACAGCCCACATGACGATTGACCTGAAACCCGAGCAGCAACGCGTGATCGACTTGGCCGTCCAGTCTGGCGCGTATCGAGACCCCACTGAAGTCCTGGATCAAGCGTTCGAAATCATTCGCGAGCAACTCGGCCTCGAGGACTGGATGCTCGGGCAACGCGAGCAAGTAGCCGCCCACATCGCGACAGGCTTTGCCCAGGCTGAGCGTGGCGAACTGATGGACGGGGACGCAGCGGTAGAACTATTGCGACGACGGCGCGCCGAGCGACTCAATCCGCAGGGATAAACGACAGTCACAGAGGTAGTGACAGAGGCCGTAACGACGACGAACGCGCCATTTCAATTAACGCTGCAGGCTGTCGAAGACCTTGATGCCTTGTGGTGGTTCATCGCGGAAGACAACCAGGATGCCGCCGAAAATGTGGAGCGGGAAATTCTCGCCACCTGCCGCCGTCTAGCGAAGTATCCCCGCATGGGAATCAAGCGGCAAGATATCACCGCACTGCCGGTGCGGTTCTGGACCATCACCAAGTTCCCCAGCTACGTGATCGTCTACCGTCCAGAAACCGTCCCGTTGCAAGTGATCGCCATTCTGCACGCAAAGCGCGACTTGAAAGAGGTCCTGGAAAAGCGATCGTGAAGCCGCTCGCCGACGGCCGGGAGTGTCACGGTTTCTTAAACAGGCCCGCCCTCTGACTTGGTGCCACGGGATGACATCGGAAGGGTTTTGCTCATGCCGAGTAATGCGGTAATCAAGTTCCGCTCGTTGCGCATCCGTCAGCGATACCGCGTCCGCGTCCAGGCTCTCCCAGACCGTGTCCAGCAGTTCTGCCTTCTCTGCCGCGGACAGACTATTGATCTGGCTTCGCAAATCGTTCATACGGCTGTAACCTTGGCGCCGTTTCTTCGACCTGGCAAACGCTAGCGACTCGTTGTGTCGTTTGAAAATTACGTAATCTTGCGGGTCATCATCCTGGCGCGAAATTTCTGGAACGAAACGCACCAAAACGGCGCGATTTTAGGGGACCGAACTTGCAGTCGCGGCGCACGCCGCCTGCGCTGTAAAAACGGGTTTGCTCCCGTTGCTGGAACGGAGCGATTCAGCTTGACCGTCGGTGGCGTAAGCCCAGTGGCCTGAATTACCAAACGGTCATGCGGGAGCAGGCATTCAAGAGTCACCGGGGATGGCTGGTACGTGTAGGTTAAGGTTGAGGGGGACACGTTGCTGACGAACCCGCCACTGGCAACGAGGTTATTTGTCGGGGAAACCGCGATATATTGCGCGTGCGGATGACTGTCGCCCTGAACCTCGCCGTATACCAGCGTCCCCAGCACTCCCAGTACGATTGAGCTTTTCAAGTAATAGTTCATGTCGATTTTCCTTAATTAATTCGCTTCTGCGCCGGCTTGCGCTGGCGCGGATTTCTCTGCGCCATCGCGTCTGTTAAAAACCTCCTGCCCAAGGTCGATGCAAAGTTGGTTGATCTCTTCCAACTCCTCGGCGCCGATCTCGCCTGTCTCGACCAACTGCTGTATCCCGTGGCGCGGGTCATGCACCAGGAAGAACTTCTTCCCCATCGCGGTCTTTGTGGAGATCAAGTTCTTCGCCTCCAGCTTCCGGATGTAAGGCGCGAGGTTCTTGATCCCCTCCAGCCCTAGCTCGTATGCGATCTCCAGTTGCGTCGGGTAACAAATTCCGTACTTGCTGGCCCGTAGGTACAGGTACGTGAGCACGCGGAACTCCGGCGTGGACAAGTGGCGCATCAACTTTCGGAGCAGGATCGGGAGAGGCACGAACCCCCTGCGCGCGGTGCTAAAGACCAACTTGTCGGCGTCGGGGAAGTGGATCCTGCGATACCTCAAGTCTTTTGGCTCCTTCTCCGGTGTCGTTACGATTGCCATGTTGAATCTCCTTCCCCAAAGCGAGTAATCTAAAGCGGGCGGCGAACGCTGGCGAATTTTGGATACTCGCCAGCGCTGGACACGCGACCCAGAGCTTCAACGCGGAGGGTTTTGGACGCCCTCCGCTTGCTCTCGACCGAGCATAAGTCCGTCTCTAGGTCATGTCAAGTGGATCGATTACGCCCGAGATGCAGACAACTGTAACGGTCAATATCACGCTAATACATAGTTAAAGCCACGGTCAAGCTCATGTTAATACACGCATTTTCCGGCAAGAAATCAATTAACCTAAACCGTAGCAGAAAGTTAGCTCCATAAGCCGGGATAGAATGATGGATGATTTCATCCCGAACGGCATTAACAATTAGACTTTTTTGAAGATTGAGAGCACAAAATTTTGATCCTGAGAACGGTGCCCGCGTCGTTTACTGAAAGCTCTCCACTACCATAGCAATCCCTTGTCCCCCTCCAATGCACGCCGTGGCCAGCCCGTACTTCTTCTTCCGCCGCCGTAACTCATAGAGCAGCGTGATCACAAGTCGCGTGCCGGTCGCTCCGAGCGGATGTCCTAGCGCGATCGCGCCGCCGTTTACGTTCACTTTTTCGCGATCGAGGCCCAGTTCTTTCTCCACTGCCAGATACTGCGCCGCGAACGCTTCGTTCACTTCGATCAAATCGATGGAATCCAGATTCATCCCCGCGCGCTGCAACGCAATCTTCGTGGCCGGAACCGGACCGCTCCCCATAATTTTCGGATCGACGCCGGCAATTCCCCAATTTACGATTCGTCCAAGCGGAGTCAGATTTCTTTTTTGCGCCTGCTCCAGCGACATCACCACCACCGCCGCTGCGCCATCGACGATCCCGCTGGCATTGCCCGCCGTCACTGTCCCATTTTTCCCGAAGGCCGCGCGCAGCTTCGCCAATCCTTCCATGGTTGTCTGCGGACGCCGGTGATCGTCCTCGGTCAGCATCTCTCCCGTAGCTTCGGCCTTCGAATTTCGCAAAGGCACAGGCGTCAGCTCTTCCAGCAAACGCCCCGTCTTATATGCCGCATCGGCCGTCTGCTGCGAGCGCAGCGCGAACTCATCCTGCGCCTGCCGCGTAATGCCTTGCTGCTCGGCATACAGTTCGGCAGTGTTCGCCATGTAGAGTCCGCAATAGGTGTCGAGCAACGCCACCATCAGCGAATCTTCCAGCTTGCCGCCTGGAGCCAGCGTGAACCCGTCGCGCCCGCGAATCGAAAACGGCGCTTGCGACATGGATTCCATCCCGCCCGCCAGCACCGTCTTCGCCTCGTCGGTCTGGATCATCTGCGCCGCGGTCACTATCGCCTGCATTCCCGACCCGCAGAGTCGATTCACGGTCAGCGCCGGCGTCTCGATCGGTAATCCCGCCCGCAGCGCCACGTGCCGCGCTCCATACAGCGCGTCGCCAGAAGTCTGCTGCGCGTTTCCGAACACGGCATGGTCGAACTCTTTCGCATCGATCCCCGCCCGCTCGATCGCAGCCTTCGCCGCTACCGCGCCCAGTTCCTGCGCTGTGTAATCTTTGATCTTCCCGCAATAGCGTCCAAAGGGCGTGCGCGCCCCACTGACGATGGCAATGTCTCCAGGTTTCAGCATGATTTGTTGAAAGTTTAGCAGGAAGGCAGTCGTTGGTCGTTCGTCGGCGGTCGTTCGTCGTTCGCTGTTAGCTTTTAGGCGAACATTTGGGTGTGAATGTCTCGAAGAAGTACGGCAGGAGAAGAAGAAGCCCGCCAAGATTTTCTCCGCGGACTCGGCGTCCTCCGCGGTTAAAGCCTTGGATTCTACGCCACCGCTGCCGATGCGGCGAACTGCGGTGCCTGACTTACAATCTTTCCCGGGCCCAACGCCATTGCCAGCTCCAGGGCGTGATCGGCGCGGTTGGCTACTTCGGTCACAATGTCTACCGGATCGAAATCCTGTTGCATCACCGCCTGCGCCAGACCGGCGCTGAACTCGACTCCCTGGTCTTTCTCCTTGTCCCTATCCTTGTCCTTGCCCGGGAAGCGCACCTCCGACACCAGGCGCCGCAATTTCTCGACCGCCAGCAGCGCTTCTTTTTCGCCGGTATCGCCGAGCACCAGCGCGACCGTCGTCGCCTCGTAAAGGAACGCCAGATCGTTGGTCCGGATGTTGGCCGCAAACAACTGCCCGACTTGCTCCATCACCCCCGTTACCGCCGCCTCGCCGTATTCCTTGATCAGCGAGCTGCGTCGTCCAAATTGCATCAGCAACACCGTTACCGCTGCTCCCTGCTGCAACCCTCGCCGGATTTCCGCCTGCAGCAGGTCGAGATACGAGGCCCGCTTCATCAGCCCCGATTTTTCGTCTGTCACGGAGAGATTTTTCACCAGCCGCCGCAGCCCGGCGTTGTTGAGCGCGATCAACACCTGGTCGCTCAAAGTCCGGATCACCAGCACCTCGGCCGCCTGCCACACCCTGCCGGTATTCTGGGTCAGGATCAGCACGCCAATTTGGTCGCTACCTTCCGTCAGCGGTATCGCCAGCAGGGATTCGATCTGCAGTTCCTCGACCGCGCTGCGGATTTCTGCTAACTCCGGGGCGTTTCGCGCATTGCCGATGGTTACCGTGCCTCGCGCCACTGCCAGATCGTGCAGCGTTTCCACCAGGCTGATCAGCGCGACTGAACTGACCGGCTTAAGTCCCTCCATGCAATAATCCTGCACGCTGGAGGGCGTGAGACCGGGCTTGCGCAAGGCCGCGATGCAACGCGCCGTGCGCCAGTTCGCGCCGATTTCGTTGGCCGCTGTTTTCAAGACGCCTTCAGCGTTCCCCTGCTGGTAAAGCTTGCGCGCGATTTCAGCCACTCTTGCCAGGCTGCTGACATCGGCTCCATCGCTCGCCGGTGGTCTTGCCACGGCTGGTGCTGCGTGCTCGCCAGCCGCCGCCGCAACCGGCACAAAGGGAGCGGCCGTCACGACGGGCGTCGCTGACTGCGCATACTGCGGTGCGATGCCTGCCGCAATATACAGCTTTTGCAGTTCCTGGTTGCGCTCTTCCTCTCGCGGAAACAGTTCCTGAATGCGCTGCAAACGTTCCATCGCCTTCGTGCGCATCCCGTACTGCACCAGGATCTCGGCTTGCAGCATCAGATCCTGCAACGCGGCCGCTCCCAATGTCGGCTCGGGGGCAATGATGGCTTGCTCCTGATCTTTTTCCTTCTTGACGGCGGTGAACCGCGACGCGATCAGATTGAAGCGCTGATCGTCGATCTTGCCGCGCAGATCATCCAGGCGCTTCTGATGTCCGGGTTCGTACGGGTCCACTTCCGCCGCCCGATCCAGACACTCCCCCGCTTTCTGGTGGTCGTTTTTCTTGCAATACAGGTCAAAGAGCTTAAGCAGGGCGTGCGCGTAGTCGGTTTCACGGTTCGACGCGTTGAACAACTCCGCCAGAAACTCCAGCATGTCCGTCGACGGACGGTGCGACGCCAGCAGTTCCTGCATCAGCGTGATGAACGACTTTCGTTCACCGCGCCGCCGCTGGAAAGCTTCCAGCTTCCGTGCCAGCGCCACCGCCTCCGCATCCAGTTCGGAATCGATCATCTTTCCGATCAGGTTCACCACCTGGTGCATGCGGGTCGGGTTATGCTCAAAAATCTGCCAGATCAGCGGTTCGGCTTCCACGCAGCGCCCGGCCAGCACCAGTGCCTGCGCATACAGGTCGCGCAGGTCCAGCGAAGCGTCCCCGGCATGCACCAGCGGCTCGAAAATAAAAATCGCCGCCCCAGACTCGCCGCGCGAGAGCAGGCTCTTGCCATAGGCCACGGCGATGTTCGAATCCGCCGGATTCTCCGCGTACGCTCGTTCGAACCACGGGCTGCCATTTCCCCCCGAGGTTTCCGCCAGTTGCGCCATCTGCAGAAACGACTGCGATGCCATCACATGCTCGCCCAATTCGGCCGACAATTCCGCGACCCGCAGATGGTTGGGATGCGATGGCTCCAGACTTACAATCCGCCGCAGGACCAGCAACGCCTCTTCTTTCCGTCCCTGCCGTTGCAGATTTTCCAGCGCGTTTTCATACGTTGCAGTCGCCAGTTTCTTGTTCGAATGCTCCAGAAGCTGCCCGAAGCGCACCTTTTGTTCCCAGGTGGGATCCGCATACCGCGCCAGCTTCTTGTAGGTCAGACTCGCTCGTGTTGCGTCGGCGGCTTCCACCTGCCGTTCAAACAGCTCTCCCAACAACTGCACCGCCTGGGCTCCCCGATTCAGAGAGAGACACAGGTCCGCCGTCATCTGCCGCACATTGTCGTTTTGCGGATCGCTTTCCAGGATTTGCAGGTATTCCGCCAGGGCGTCGGCCGTCTTACCCTTCTGCAAGAGCTTTTCCGCCTTTTCTACGCGGCGGACGATTTCGGCACGATTAGGGTTTTCCGGCATGGGCGGTCTTGCGAGCGGGAGAGTTCCGCCTTGATTCTAGGATTCGCCCCGCGCGCCAGCAACGCGGTTACCCCGCCCCGCGATTACGAAAGTCATGCTGTTGGCTGGCTAGCTCTTTGAATAACCGAGCCTGCCCGGGTTTGCGCCTCTTCTTCCGGTGAGTTGCTGCCCCTCCATGCGGAGACGCGGCCAGCCGCGTCTCTACGGAACGCTTGCAGACTGGAGTTTGCGAACGCGCGCGCCGATCTCAATGGTTGGAGCTGAGGCGCTTCCCTCGCCAATAGATGCCAACGGCAGTCAATTTCGACGTGCGTCATGGCTCCGGTCTACACAAATTCGTGAGCCGCCACGGAGCTTGGTTCCTGGGCCTTCTCTTCGCGGGTCTCATGGCGGTTCAGGCCCTGGGTTTCCTCGTGCTCGGAACCGGACGGGCCGGCCGTGGTCTTGCTGAGTCGATCCTTGGGCTTGTCAGTCTGCTCTCCATCGCTGCCGCGTGGATTGCCTTCCGTCGCGCAACAGGCATTACTGCCTTGTTCTGGTTTCTGTTCGCGGTCGTCCTGGCGGTATTGCTGGTGCCCACGGCCCTCCAGACCTACGACACCCTGTTCGATCAGAGCCTCTTGTCCGATTCCAACTGGCGTCTGCTCTACTGCCTCTATGGCGCGCCGATCTTGATGATGCTCTTCCTTCCGGATTCGTATCGGCGCGCACGGGTGAAGTCTGAAATCTTTCTCGATCTGTTCCAGGTGGCAATCGTCGTTGGGCTCATTTACTCGACGTTCTTCTTTCTTCCGGCGCGGCGGATGTTGCCCGCCGATGCGCTCCTGCGCAACCTCAGCATCAGCAACGCGCAAAGCTGGCTGCTTCTGGTCGCAGCCTTTGTGCGTCTGCAATTCGCCCGCGTCCCAAGCGCTCGGAGACTGTTGCTCCGATTGGCGCTCTTCCTGCTGGTCTGCGCGGTCGCAACTTCCATGGGTGACTGGATCGACTTGCACCACTATGTCTCGGCAGCCGCATGGTTCGACTTGGGCTGGGCCATTCCCAATGTTGTCGCTGGAATCCTCGCGTTCACCTGGACTCCTTCCGCGGAGCCCCAATCCACTCCCGAGTCCGCTAATTTCCTCAGCTTTCTCGGCACCAACCTGGTCCTGGTGGCAATGCTCTCCTGCGTCGCTTTGCTGATGGACCGGTGGAAACAGGTGTACGGAGGAATTCTCACCAATGTCGCAATCGCTGCTTCGCTCCTCGCCTTCACCTTGCGGTTGGCCCTGACCCAGTTCCACCAGCAACAGGAAATCGCTCAGCGCAAGGCGGCGCAAAACCAACTCACGGTCTCGCACCTGGAAGTCGGCCGCCTGCTCGCCGATGCCCGCCGGCAAACTGCCGAAATCACGCAGATCAGCGAACTCGGAAGCTTGCTCCAGGCTTGCACCTCCCGAAACGAAGTCTTTCGCCTCATCCCGGAGCGACTGCGCCGCCTATTCCCAGGCGCTTCGGGTTGTATCGCGCTGCTCAGCGCCTCCAAGAACCGAGTTGAGTCCGTCGCCAAATGGGGCATCTGCCCCGCCGATCAGATCTTCGGGCCCGAGGAGTGTTGGGCTCTGCGCCGCGGATGTATCCATGCTCACCCCGGCGGACCCTCCGACCCGCGTTGCTCTCACCTCCTCGGGGAAGGTCCTTCGGTGTGCATTCCCCTCATCGCCAACGGCGACGCCATCGGAACGCTCTCCATCCAGGACGACGATCCCCCGCACAACGTTCCCGACCCGGAAGTTGACTCCAACGCCTTTGCTCGCCGCCGCCACCTCGCCGCCGCCGTCGCCGAACATATCGCTCTCGCGGTTGCCAACCTTGGCCTCCGTGAATGTCTACGCTTGCAGGCGGTTCGCGATCCGCTCACTGGCCTTTACAACCGCCGTTACATGCAGGAATTCCTCGATCGGGAGCTTCACTCCGCTCGGCGAAAGCATCGTCCCCTCTCCGTCATGATGCTGGATCTCGACCATTTCAAGCGCTACAACGACAACTTCGGACATTCCGCTGGAGACCAGGCGTTAGCCGCAATCGGCGAGATGCTTTTGCGGTCGGTGCGCGCCGAAGATATTGCCTGCCGCTACGGTGGCGAAGAATTCACCCTCATTTTGCCCGAGTGCCCTCTCCGCCAGGCGGCAGTGCGCGCGGAAGAAATCCGCAAACGCCTCAAGGAATACCGCAGTCCGTCCGTCCACCAAGCCTCAGATCTTACTTTCTCGATCGGCGTCGCTGCCTTCGATGAAACCACCGATCGCGTCGATCTGCTCCTCAAGTTCGCCGACGATGCTCTTTACCAGGCCAAGCGCAACGGCCGTGACCGCGTCGTCCTCGCCCGCCCCGCTGCCGCTTTGCCCGAATTGAATTTCACCGAACCGGTTCCAACTGCAGCCGTCGCGACCGAAAAAAGTTAGTCGAGGCCGGTTGCGGAACTCAGCTCGCTCTTCTTCCTTTCGCACTCAGCCTCCTCTTCTGATATACGGATACGAGGCCTCATGCCCGCTGACTCCTCAAACCCAGAGTCCGGCCTCCGCCACCAACTCACCGCCGGCCAGATGACCATGGTCGCCGTCGGCGGATCCATCGGCACCGGACTCCTGCTCGGCACAGCCGCCGCCATCCAACTCGCCGGCCCCGCGGTCATCCTCAGTTTTGTCCTCGCTGCCTTCATCAGTTGGACCGTTGCGCTCGCCCTCGGCGAACTCGCGAGCACGCATCCCGCCGCCGGCTCTTTCGGCGTCTACGGAGACCTCTATCTCAATCACTGGGCCGGATTCATTTCCCGGGCCGGCTACTGGCTCGCCATCGCCGTCTCCATCGGCGCCGAGATGGTCGCCTCCGCCACCTACATGCAGCTCTGGCTTCCGCGCGTGCCCGCCATCTTTTGGGTCTTCGCCTTCTCTGCGTTCCTGCTCTCCACCAACTTGCTCAGCGTCCACAGCTACGCGAGCTTCGAGTTCTGGTTCGCCATGATCAAAGTCGCCGTCATCGCCGCCTTCATCATGCTCGGCGCCGCCCTGCTCCTCACCGGACGCGCAGCTCCCCAATACACCACCCAGGGTGGATTCTTTCCGCTCGGACGTGCCGCTCCGCTCCTCGCCATCACTTTCGCCATCTATACTTTCGGGGGCGTGGAATTCGTTGCCGTAGCCTCGGGAGAATCCACTTCCGCCACGGCCATTGCCCGCGCTGCGCGCATGAGTTTTCTTATCCTCACTTTTCTTTATCTCGGAGCCATCATCATTCTGGTCGGTGTCATGCCCTGGAACCGGGCCGGCGTCACCGAGAGCCCCTTCGTCACCGTCTTCCGTTCGGTCAGTCTCCCGGGCGCCGCTCACTTCATGAATTTCGTGGTCCTGACGGCCGCCCTCTCCGGCGCCAACGCCGCCCTCTACATTTCGTCCCGCATGCTTTTCTCGCTGGCCCGCACTGGATGGGCTCCCCGCGCGCTTGGCCGCCTCAGCGCCAAAGGCACTCCGACCCTGGCCCTGCTCGTCTCCTCCTACGGCATTGTGGTCGCCCTGGCGCTGGAACGCTGGGCCCCGGCTAGAGCCTTCGAGAACATTCTCCGCGGCGCGTTATTCGGCTTGATGCTCTCCTGGATCGTCTCGCTCGCCGCGCACATCAACTTCCGCCGCCGGCTCACCGCCGCGCAGGCCGCCGAAATTGCCGCTCGCTCCCCTTTAGGCATGTCGGGCTCCGTTGTCGGACT
>Ga0209698_10005281_pt1 | contig 14005 bp, 10 predicted proteins | sample LitLauG_LLR_2012_FD_187203 | JGI IMG/M metagenome (GOLD analysis project Ga0209698, IMG submission 187203) | Freshwater sediment microbial communities from Pennsylvania, USA - Little Laurel Run_MetaG_LLR_2012 (SPAdes) (version 2) | ecosystem: Environmental > Aquatic > Freshwater > Creek >... | reverse complement strand
GGCATCAACCTGTCGCGCATCCGCTCCTCCAAGGAGGGCCTCCGCGGCGGCGGGACGGCATCGGGCCCGGTCAGCTTCATGCGCGGCGCGGATGCCTCTGCCGGCACGATCAAGTCGGGGGGCAAGACCCGCCGGGCGGCCAAGATGGTCATCCTCGACGTCGACCACCCCGATGTGGAGGACTTCATCTGGTGCAAGGCGGTCGAGGAGCGCAAGGCCCGGGCACTGCGCGACGCGGGGTTCGACATGGACCTCGACGGCCGTGACAGCCACTCGATCCAGTACCAGAACGCCAACAACTCGGTCCGGGTCACCGACGAGTTCATGGACGCCGTCGTCGACGATGCCGACTGGCACCTGCGCGCGGTGACCGACGGGCGGGTCATCCGGACCCTCAAGGCCCGGGATCTGATGCACCAGCTGGCCAAGGCGGCGTGGGAGTGCGCGGATCCGGGCATGCAGTTCGACACGACGATCAACCGCTGGCACACCGCGCCCAACACCGGCCGGATCAACGGCAGCAACCCCTGCAGCGAGTACATGCACCTCGACAACTCGGCATGCAACCTCGCGTCCCTCAACCTGCTGACCTTCATCGACTCGGGTGGTGACTTCGATGTGGCCGGCTTCGCGGCGGCGACGTCGGTGGTCTTCACCGCCCAGGAGATCCTGGTGGGCAACGCCGACTACCCGACGGCGAGCATCGCCGACACGTCCCGGCGCTTCCGCCAGCTCGGCATCGGCTACGCCAACCTGGGCGCGCTCCTCATGGCCAAGGGCCTGCCCTACGACTCCGACGAGGGCCGGGCGTGGGCGGCGGCCATCACCGCGCTGCTCACCGGGCAGGCGTACGCGACCTCGGGGAGGACCGCGGCGCGGATGGGCCCCTTTGCCGGCTACACCGACAACCGCGACGCCATGAACGGCGTGCTGCGCATGCACCGCGACCTCGTCGCCACCATCGACGAGGAGCTGGTGCCGCCGGAGCTGCTCGGCGCCGCACAGCAGGCGTGGGACGATGCGGTCGACATCGCCGACCAGTACGGCGTGCGCAACGCCCAGGCCAGCGTCCTCGCGCCGACCGGCACGATCGGCCTGCTCATGGACTGCGACACGACCGGCATCGAGCCCGACCTCGGCCTGGTCAAGCTCAAGAAGCTGGTCGGCGGCGGCAACATGGCGATCGTCAACCAGACGGTGCCCCGGGCCCTCGACCAGCTCGGCTACTCCGAGGGCGAGATCAGCGACATCGTGGCCTACATCGACGAGCACAAGTCGATCATCGGGGCACCGGCGCTGCGTACCGAGCATCTGCCCGTGTTCGCGTGCTCGATGGGTGACAACACCATCCACTACCGCGGCCACATCCGCATGATGGCGGCCGTGCAGCCCTGGATCAGCGGTGCCATCTCCAAGACCGTCAACATGCCCGAAGAGGCGAGCATCGAAGAGGTGGAGCACCTCTACCTCGAGTCATGGAAGCTCGGCCTCAAGGCGGTCGCCATCTACCGGGACAACTGCAAGGTCGGCCAGCCCCTGGCCACGGCGCGCAAGACGGTGGCCGATCCCAACGCCTCCGAGTCGGAGCTGCACGACGCGGAGCTGGCCATCAAGGTGGCGGAGCTGGAGCAGGCCCTGGAGCGCCAGACGCTCGTCGTGCGCAAGCCGGTCCGGGAGCGCCTGCCGCGGCGGCGGCACTCGAGCACCTTCAAGTTCCGGGTGGCGGACTGCGAGGGCTACGTCACCGTCGGCGAGTACGAGGACGGCCGCCCCGGCGAGCTGTTCATCAAGGTGGCCAAGCAGGGCTCCACGCTGGCAGGGATCATGGACTCCTTCGCCATCTCGGTCAGCCTCGGCCTCCAGCACGGCGTGCCGCTGCAGACCTTCGTCAAGCAGTACGTCAACGTGCGCTTCGAACCGGCCGGCATGACCGACGATCCCGACCTGCGGATCGCCGCCTCGCTGGTCGACTACATGTTCCGCCGCCTCGCCGTCGACTACCTGTCGCTGGAGGAGCGGACAGACCTCGGCATCCTGACCACCGGCGAGCGGCTCCAGCCGACCCTTCCCGGCGTCGAGGAGATGGTCACGCCGAGCTCGTCGATCGTCGACGACGTGCGCGACGACGAGCTGCCCGGCATGCACCAACGGGCGCCGGGCCCGATGCCGCGGGCCGCGGACGCCCCGTACTGCTACGAGTGCGGGGTGCAGATGCAACGGGCGGGGAGCTGCTTCGCATGCCCCTCGTGCGGGACGACCAGCGGCTGCTCGTGACCCACTGATCGTCGCAGCGGTGAAGGGGGCGGTCAGCGTCGACCGTCCCCTTTCTCCGCCCTGGTGTCGGTGAGCGGGGCCGAGCGCACGGCATGCCATCACGCGAGCCCGGCCAGTCGGCGGAGCACGAGTGACCTGGCAACGGCGACGTTGAGGCTCGCGCCGATGCCCACCATCGGGATCTCGACGACCTCGTCGAGGTGTTCCCACGCCTCGTCCGGGATGCCGGAGCGCTCAGGCCCGAGCACCACCACGGTTCGCTCCCGGGCCGGCGTCGGATCGGCGAGCGGGGCGGCTCCGTGCGCGAGCTCGACGCCGACGACCCGGGCGGCGCCCGCCTGCTCCCGGCTCAGCCACGGCACCTTGCGATCGGCCCAGTGGATGCAGGGACGGCGGCTGAGCGTGTTCACCTCGGGCCAGGGCCTCGCGGTAGCGCGGGGTGCGTGTGGCGGGTGTGCGTGCGTGTTGGCGTTGGCGTTTCTTGCGTGCGTTCCGTGGCGTGGAGAGCAGGTTTCGCACACAAGGTGCGCGAACGCCAACCAGCATGCGGGTGCGGCGGGCGCGGGGGTGCCGGCCGGTGCCGTCCGCGCCGGCGATGGGGTCGCTACCCTCCCCCGGGTGGATGCCGATCGCCGGGGTCAACTCGATGCCGCGGGGTACCTCGTCCTGCGCAGGGAGATCGACCCGGTCCCGCTGTCGGCCGAGGTGGATGCCGTGCTGCGGGACGCCTTCGCCGCCGAGGACCACGTCAATGCCGGTGCGGTGGGCAACCGGTTCCGCTACGTGCCGATGATGTGCGAGCGCACACCGGTGAGCCTCGACCTGGTGGTGCGCTTCGCCGCCCTAGCCGAGGAGCTCCTCGGTGCGTCCGTGCTGCCCGGCCGGGCCAAGGGCACCGAGTACGTCGGCTCGACGCCCTGGCACCGCGACGCCGACGGTGCAGTGCGCAGCATCGGCATCGCCGCGTACCTCGAACCGCTGCAACGGGCGTCGGGTGGTCTCCAGGTGCGACCGGGCTCCCATCGTGGGGCTCACATCGGCGGTGCGGTCGCGCTGACCACCGAGCCTGGGGATGTCGTCGCCTTCGACGAGCGGCTGTTCCATGCGAGCGAGGGGGGTGGCACCCGGCGTCAGTGGCGGGTCGACTTCGTGGCCGATGTGGTCGATGTGGCCGATGTGGCCGGTGGGGCCGGTGCGCTCCGGCGCTACTACGCCGATCAGTACCCGTCCGGATGGGACGGGGGCTACGACGTGGAGCGCTACCCGAGCTACGGCGCCCACTGGCGCTCGATCGACGAGCGTTGGAACGCACGCCTCGGCGCCCTCGGCGCCTACGCCGCCGCGGCGGCTCACGAGGCGTCCGTGCGGCGCGCCGGGAAGGCGGCGGGGGGTGCGGGCCGGTGACCCGGTCATCCGCGCGCGGGCGCAGCGGACGCGGAAGAGTGGGTCCATGAGAGCGAACCCGGGCCGCGGTGTGCTCGCCGCGGTCGTGGTGGTCGCGGTGCTCGCCGGATGCAGCGGGTCGTCGGGCAAGCGGGCCGCCACCGGCGTCGCGCCCACTGCCGCGGCGACGACGGGCGGGGCGGCGACGAGCGCCCCCGCGACCACCGCCGGGGGCACCTCGACCACGGGGCCGGCGAACACGACCACCCCGACGACCACGCCGCAGACGAGCGGCTCGCGCACCGTGCTCAGCCCCACCGGGCTCAACGTCCGCGCGCAGCCCGACAAGGCGGCAGCCTTGCTCGGCACCGCCGCGCAGGGGACGGTGCTCACCGTGCTCGCCCACAGCGACCAGGCGGGTGGGTGGTTCCAGGTCAAGGGTGCCACCGTCACGGGGTGGATCAGCGACAACGCGGTGCTGAGCGCCCAGGGCAAGTTCGGCGCGTACCAGTCGAGCACCGGGGTGTTCAACGCGCTCTATCCGGCGGGCTGGGCGAGCGCCGACACACCACCGGCCTCGGTGGTGTTCCGCGCGCCCGCAGCGGGCGAGACGATCGTGGTCACCTCCGCGGCGACCGCTTCGCAGCTCGGCACCGGTCACTCCGGCTACCGGGCCGGCCGTTCGGAGCAGATCGTCGCCTGCGGGGTGACCACCTACCTGGTGCCCTACACCGCGTCGGGGACGCCTGCTCCGGGCACGACCACGGCCGCGCCCGGAGGTGCGGCGCTCCTGCCGGTCCTCGCCCAGGTCCGCCTCACCCTCGATCCGCAGCACGCGCTCGGTGTCGACGCCAACCTGACCGACCTCTCACACCTGCAGACGGTGCGAGACTTCGTCAACTCCTTGACCTTCCCCTTCCCCCAGTGCGAGCACTGATGTCCGAGCCGACGGGCCGCTCCGGAGCGTGCCGGCGGGGTTGAGCGGCGCGGCTGCGGCGTCGTTCCCGGCTCGGGGCTGGGCTGTGGGATCATGGCCGATGGACGTCGCCGATCCTCGGGGCGCGATCCGGGAGGATCCGGCGGTTCGGACCGTCTCCTGCGACCTGTGGTTCCGGGTGCACGAGCGAGCGGAGCTGGTCCTGCAGGTGGTCGCCGCCGCTTCGGCCGGCGTGGTGTTCGCCGAGCGCCTGGAGGTCGGCACTGGCGGGGCGGCCGTGCCCTTCGGCGAGCTCCACGGCCCGAGCGGCGGCCGCCTGCACGTGGTCCATGCCGCCCCCGGCCCCCTGTCGGTCTCCTACCGGGGCGAGATCGGGGTGCGTCCCCGCCCCGGTCCGGGACCGGCGTCGCCCCGCGGGTACGACGAGCAGGTGCTGCTCCGGCCGAGCCGGTACTGCCCGAGCGATCACCTCGTCGGCTTCGCCGTGGCCGAGTTCGGTACGGGTCCCGGCGCCGGCGAGCGGGTGGCGCGCATCGAGCGCTGGATCCGCGAGCGGGTCGGCTACGTCCCCGGGTCGAGCGGCGTGCACGATTCGGCGGAGGACACGCTCCTCACCGGTGTCGGGACCTGCCGGGACTTCGCGCATCTCGGCGTGGCGCTGTGCCGGGCGACGGGCGTGCCGGCGCGCTTCGCGTCGGTCTACGCCCCGGGGCTCGCGCCCATGGAGTTCCACGCGGTGTTCGAGGCCTTCGAGGACGGGCGCTGGTGCGCGCACGATGCGACCGGGCTCGCGCCCCGCCCCGCGATGGTCCGCATCGCCACCGGGCGGGACGCCGCCGACGCGGCCTTCGCCGCCGTCACCGCGGGGATCGCCGACCTGGACGCCGTCGAGGTGTCGGCGACCGTCGGCGGGGTGCTGCCAGCCGACGACCACCTCGGCGCCGTCGAGCTCGCCTGAGCGCCTCCTGCTACCGGCCGGTGGCGGTGTGGTCGAACGGCGCGTTGGGGCGGAACGGCCAGACGAGCTGGTGGAGGTAGCCGCGGGGTTGCTCCTCGTCGATCCCGTAGCGGGTGGGCCGGCGGCCCTCGGGCAGGTGCAGCGTGCCGAAGAGCGCGTCGATCCAGGGGAACTGGCCGGCGAAGTTGGTGTCGTAGGCTTCGGGATCCCCCGCGTGGTGCCAGTGGTGGAGCTCTGGGGTGGTGACCAGCCAGCGCAGGGGGCCGAAGGTGAAGCGCACGTTGGCGTGGATGAAGATGGCCCACAGCGTGGCGAAGGCCAGGTACCCACCGAAGGTCGCCCGGCTGAAGCCCAGGGCGAAGAGGGGGAGCACCACACACGACCTCGTCCAGGCCGCGTCGATCGGGTGCAGGTGAGCGGCGGCGAGCCAGTCCATCTCCCGGATGCTGTGGTGCACCTTGTGGAAGCGCCACAGCAGCGGCACGCGGTGGGCGGCGCGGTGGCCGGCGTACCCGCCGAGCTCGGCGACGAGCAGCGCCTCCATGAACTGCAACCAGGACGCCTGGGCGGCGATGTCGTGGCGCAACTCCCCCGGCACCGCGGCCCGCAGGGCCAACCCGACGAGGGCGACCGGCACGAGGAGGCCGATCGTGGCCAGCAGGTTGTTGACTGCGAAGTGCACGACGTCGGTCTTCCACCCGTCGCGGCGCAACGGGCGCGGCTGGAGCGGGAACAGCTTCTCGAGCGGTATGAACACCGCCGCGAGGACGACCAGGCCGAACACCAGGCTGCTCCGCGCGGCGAGGGCGACCAGGAGCAGGGCCAGGGTGGACACCCCGAGGACGACCCGGCCGGCGCGGTGGCCGGCACGACGGTCCTCGGTTCGGGTCTCACGCCGGGGATCAGGCACGACCACGAGGATCGATCCGGGATGTGAGCGATCTGTGAGGCGACGGTGAGGACTCTGACAGCGACGGCACGCCGGTCAGGCGGCGCCGAGCGCCTGGCGGATCGCCGCAACCGAGCGGTCGACGTCGGCCTCGCAGGTCGACCAGTTGGACACCGAGATCCGCATCAGGCGTCGGCCCCGCCAGGTGGTCCCCCCCATCCAGCACGTCCCGCCGGCTTGGACGGCGGCGATCACCCGGTCGGTGCGCGCCGCCCCGCCGAAGTCGACCAGCACCTGGTTGAGCACCACCTCGTTGGCGATCGTGACCCCCTCGACGTCGCCGAGCGCGGCCGCGAAGCGGCGGGCGAGCCGGCAGCACCGCTCGACCAGGGCGGCCACGCCGTCGCGGCCGAGCTCCTGCAGCGCCGCCCACGTCGCGAACCCCCGCGCCCGTCGCGAGGACTCGGTCACGTAGGCCGACGGCGCCCGGACCGTGCCGTCGCCCTGGCCGACGAGGTAGGCGGCGGTCAGCGACATCGCCGCGGCGTGCGCCTCGGGCTCGGCGCAGAACACATACCCGCTGTCGTAGGGCACGTTGAGCCACTTGTGCCCGTCGGTGGCCCAGGAGTCGGCCAGCTCGATGCCCGCCACCTGTGCGCGGCTGGCCGGGTTGGCGGCCGCCCACAGCCCGAACGCGCCATCCACGTGGACCCAGGTGGGGCCACCGTGGCGGCGCGCCACGCCACAGGCCGCGCCAAGGCTGTCGCAGGCGCCGGTGTTGACGTTGCCGGCTTGCAGGCAGACGATCGTCGGCCTGTCCGGGTCCTCGGCGAGCACCTCGCGGAGCGCGCCCACCTCGATCCCGCCGTTGGAGCCCGCGGCGGCGAGCCGGAGCGCGTCGGTGCCGATGCCGAGCAGGCGCAGCGAGCGGTCGATGGTGGCGTGTCGCTCCTCGCCGGCGACGACGCGCAGGGCTGGAGCCCCGCCCAGGCCACCTTTCTCGACGTCCCACCCGGCGCGGGCGAGCACCGCGTGACGGGCGGCCGCCAGACCGACGGTGTTCGCTGCCTGACCACCGGTCACGAAACCGAACGAAGCGGTCGCGGGCAGGCCGAGGAGCTCTTTGAGCCATCCTCCGGCCACCTCCTCGGCGACGGCGGCGGCGGGCGAGAGGACCGCGTTGAAGGCAGCCTGGTCCCAGCCGGCGGCCAACATGTCCGCGCAGGTGGCGGCGTCGAGCGCGCCGCCGGTCACGAACCCGAAGTAGCGCGGTCCGGTGGTGGTCACCAGGCCCGGTGCGGCTGCGGCGACCAGGCGTTCGACGACCTCGGCGGCGGGCCGCCCGGCCGTCTCGAGGGGACCCCCGAGATCGGCGCGCAGCCGGGCCAGGTCGACGTCGGTCGCCACGGGGGCTTCGGCGGCGGCTTCCCGGTAGGCCGCGACGTGGTCGGCGGTGCGGTGCAGCAGCTGGCGCAGATCTGACATCGGACCATCATCGCCCAGCTTTGCCGGCCGCCGGTACCCGGCTAGGGTGGACCGGGTATCTGGCGCGCCACGACAGGGGGATCGATGAAGCTCGACCTGCTCTACGAGTTCCAGCCCAAGGTTGGGCCGTACGACAAGCCGTTCCCGTACGGGCAGAAGGCGGCCGAGCAGTCCGCCTACGACGAGGCGTTCGAGGAGATCAAGCTCGCCGACACGCTCGGCTTCCAGACCGTGTGGGTGGTCGAACACCACTTCCGCGAGGGCCGGTCCGCGTCGCCCTCCAACGAGGTGATACTCGGCGCGCTGGCCACGGCGACGGAAAACATCCGCCTCGGCTTCGGCGTGGTCCTCATGCCGCCCGGGTTCCAGCACCCGGTGCGCGTGTCGGAGAAGGTCGCGACCGTCGACATCATCAGCCACGGCCGGGTCGAGTGGGGCACGGGGCGCTCGACGCCCAACGAGCAGCTCGGGTTCCACGTGCCGGCGGACGACCGTTCCCGTGCCATGTGGAAAGAAGGCGTCGACTTCGTCGTCGCGGCCTGGGCCAAGGAGCGCATGTCGTGGAAGAGCGAGAACATCGACTTCCCCGAGCGCTTCATCTGCCCCAAGCCCTACCAGGACCCGCACCCGCCGATCTGGCTCGCGGCCGCCGGCGAGCAGTCGGCCGCCAACGCCGGCCGCCAGGGCGTCGGGCTGCTGTCGTTCGCCCTCCTCCAGCCGGTCGCCAACATGGCCAAGCACATCAACATGTACCGGGAGGGCCAGGCCGAGGGCAACAAGCCGATCGGGGCGTTCCGCAACGACCGCGTCGGGGCCTACACCCTGGTCCACTGCGTCGACGACGTGGACGAGGCGGCTTCGTACGGCCTGTGGGACTCGGTGAAGTGGTGGTACCAGAACCTGGCGCAGTTCACCCTCGAGTGGGAGATGAAGCACCTCTCCGACGAGGAGAAGGACGCCATCTTCCCGCTGCTCAAGCCGTCGATGGAGGGCAACATCGACGTCCAGAAGTACCAGGACGAGGACATGATCATCGTCGGGACGCCGGAGATGTGCCTGGAGAAGATCCTCCGCTACGAGGAGGCCGGGGTCGACCAGCTGCTCTGCTACGTGCAGTTCGGCATGCTGCCCCACGACAAGGTGATGCACGGCATCGAGCTGCTCGGCACCGAGGTCATCCCCAAGCTGGAGAAGCGCGGGCACCGCGTCGACTACACGGCACTCTTCGGGTAGAGCCCTGCTGGGCTCCGTCACCGCACTCGGGCGGCTTGTGCCGCCCGAGTGGCGCGCTGCGGTGGGCCCGCCGGATCACTGCGGGAGGACGAGCGATGGACGACGTGGTCAACGAGACGCTGCAGCGCGCGGTGCGGATGTGGCTCGAGCGCGACGTGCGGCCCAACGTGCTCGAGCTCGAGCACGCCGACACCTACCCGCGGGCGATGGTCGAGCAGATGCGCGAGTTCGGCCTCTTCGGCGCGACCATCCCCGAGCGCTACGGCGGGATGGGGCTGACCGTGTCGGCCTATGCCTCCATCGTCGAGGCCATCTCCGAGGTGTGGATGTCGCTGACCGGCGTGGTCAACACCCACTTGATGGTGGCCGAGCTGATCCGTCGCCACGGGACCGAGGAGCAGCGCACGACGCTGCTGCCCCAGTTTGCCAGCGGTGAGCTGCGCGCCGCCCTCGGGCTCACCGAAGCCGACGGTGGCACGGACCTCCAGGCCATCCGCACGGTGGCGCGCCGCGACGGCAACCGCTACGTCATCGACGGGACCAAGACCTGGATCACCAACGGTGGCGAGGGCAACTGCATCGCCCTGCTGGTCAAGACCGACCCCCACGCCGAGCCCAGGTCGCGGGGGACGTCGCTGCTGTTCGTGCGCCGGTCGGACGGCTACGAGGTGGTGCGCCGCCTCGGCAAGCTCGGCTACAAGGGCGTCGACACCGTCGAGCTCCGCTTCGACGGCGTCTCCGTCGCCGTCGACCGCCTGATCGGCGACGAGGGGCGGGGGCTGGCGAGCGCCCTCTCCGCCCTCGAGCTGGGTCGGATCAACGTGGCGGCCCGCGGCGTCGGCGTGGCCAACGCCGCGCTGGTCGCATCCGTCGCCTACAGCCGCGATCGCCACACCATGGGCAAGCCGATCGCGGAGCACCAGGCGATCCAGCTCAAGCTGGCCGACATGGCGTGCCGGGTCCGGGCATCGCGCCTGCTCGTGCAGGCCGCGGCGCGCGCCTACGACGAGGGCCGGCGCTGCGACTTCGACGCGGGGATCGCCAAGCTGGTCGCGTCGGAGGCGGCGCTGGACAACGCCACCGAGGCGCTGCGCATCCATGCCGCCTACGGCTACTCGACGGAGGGCCACGTCGAGCGCTACTTCCGCGATGCGCCCCTGCTCTGCATCGGCGAGGGGACCAACGAGATCCAGCGCATCGTGATCGCCCGCCAGCTGGCCGGCGGCGCCACCGCCTGACCGAGAGCCGGAGGGAGAGCCGTGCGATTCGGGATCGGCCTGGCGCTCGTGCACCGGAGCCAGTGGCTCGAGATGACCGAGCTGTGCGAGGAGCTCGGGTACGAATCGGTCTGGTTCCCCGACCACCTGGTCTTCACCGAGGCGATGTCCGGATCGCCTTACGTCGGTGACGCCCACCCGCCGGTGCCCCCGACGACGCCGCTGTACGAGCCGTTCGCGTACCTGTCGTATCTGGCGGCGCGCACATCGAGGCTGCGCCTCGGCACCTACGTGTACCTGTTCGGCCTGCGTCACCCGTTGATCGCCGCTCGCGCCGTGGCGACCTTCGACGAGCTGTCCGGGGGGCGCGCCGAGGTCGGGGTGGGTGCCGGCTGGTCGCCGGGCGAGTGGGATGCGGTGGGGTGGGACTTCGCATCCCGAGGTCGACGCCTCGACGAGGCGATCGACGTCGCCAAGCGCCTCTGGAGCGAAGAGGTGGTCGCGCACGAGGGGGAGTTCTTCTCGTTTCCTGCACTGCGCTTCGAGCCCAAGCCGCTGCAGCGCCCACACCCGCCGCTCCTGGTCGGTGGGGAGTCGCCTGCGGCCTTGCGGCGGGCGGTCGAGCGCGGTGATGGCTGGATCAGCATGCCGCACACCGCGGCGAGCGGGCGGGCGCAGGTCGCCCGCCTGCGGGCGCTGTGCGATCGCGCGGGCCGGGACCCGGCTTCGTTGCAGCTCACGCTCACCGATCAGACGCTGACCACGCCCGACGAGGTGGCCCTCTGGGCCACCCTCGGCGTCGACCGCCTCATCGTGAAGCCCTATCTCCGCACCCGGGACGCGCTCGACGGGGTCGATCGCTTCCGGGAGCGCATGGGTGACTGGTTCTGATCGCCGCGCCGCAGCCCCGTTTGCCGCGAGGGTCCACCTTTGTCTGCAGTACTACGTCACCGGTGTCGTGGTAGTGCTAGGAGAACTGGCCGTGGTGGGTTCGTGTGTCCGCAGCGGCGGATCAGGGAGCCGTGGACGGTGGCGTCACCGAAGGCGATGGAACCGCTGCGGGGGCGGCGGCGACGGGATGTGCGGGCACGAGCACCCTGCACAGCACCATCAGGAGGGCGGCGCCAACAGGCTGGACGCGACGAAGCCGGGCAGGGCGCGGCACGACCCGGACCACATCGGAGGTCCGGGCCGATGCGGTCGTGGGACCAGCGGTCAGGACGAGATCGACGACAGGTCGTAGAGGGTCACGCCGCTCACCGTCGTGGTTGTGGCGTGGCTCTCGACCCAGCTCGTGATCTGGCTCGACGTCGACGCGGTGGAGCTGGCGCCGCCAGGTCGGCCGCCGAAGCCGCCACCGGCGATGAACCAGTGGATCTTGTGCTGCCGCACCAGAGCCTCGAACTGGGCCAGCGTGGGCGACGGGTCGGTCCCGTTGAAGCCGCCGATGGCCATCACCGGTTTGCCGGTGGCGAGCTGGTAGCCGGACGCCGAGTTGGCTCCCACGGTGGCGGCGACCCACGTGTAGCGGCTGGCATCGGTCTCGAGCGCCGCGGTGAGGGCGGTGCTGGGCTTGCTCCCGTTGAGCAGGCCGCCGACCCCTCCGTTGCCCCCACCGGGGCCGCGTCCGGCGGGGAAGCCGCCCTGGCCACCGCCGGGGCCGCCCTGCGTGCTCTGCGCGCCGGGGAAGCCGCCCTGGCCACCGCCGGGGAAGCCGCCGGTGCGGGGCCCGCCGAAGGCTTGCCCGCCGCCCGGTCCACCGCCGGGGAAGCCACCGCCGGCACCGCTGGGACCAGCCGAGGGGATGGCCCCGCTGTGCGGGGAGGCAGCCGTCGCGAGGGCGTAGGCGCCCGGGGCGGCCAGTCCGATCAGCGCGGCCGTGACCGCGACCAGCGCGGCCAGGCGACCGTGGAGGTGGGTCCAGGCGAGGACGAGCACCGCCACCCCGAGGCCGGCGACGATGATGGCGGTCGCCAGCCACGGGTGCCAGTTCGGGGTCCGCCTGAGCAGCGTGCGGGCCCACAGCACCGTCACCCCGAGGGAGGCGGCTAGGGCGGCACGCGCCAGCCAGTGCCGGCGCCGCGCCCACACGGCGGCGGCACCGATGCCGACGACGGCGCCGATGGCGGGCGCGAGTGCCACCGTGTAGTAGGGATGGATGATCCCCTTGCTGAGGCTGAACGTGGCGGCGGTGACCACGAGCCATCCGCCCCACAGGACCAGACCCGCGCGCGTCCGGTCGGTGCGGCGGGCCCGGAAGCTCAGGAGCAGGCCGGCGGCGAGGAGCACGAGCGCAGCGGGGATGAGCCAGGAGGCCTGGGCGCCGAACTCGCTGTTGAACATCCGCAGCCACCCGGTAGGGCCCCACCTCCCGGCGTTGCCGCCGCCTCCACCCACGCTGCCTGACTCGCTGCCGCTCAGGCGTCCGAACCCGTTGTAGCCGAAGATCAGGTTCCAGAGGCTGTTGTTCTGCGACCCACCGATGTACGGGCGGTCAGCGGCGGGGACCGCCATCACGGCGACGACCCACCACAGGCTCGACACGATGAGGGCGCCTGCCGCGGCGAGCAGCTGGAGCAGCCGGCGACGCAGCGTCGTCGGCGCGGCCAACAGGTAGACCAGGCCGAACGCGGGCAGGACGAGCAGCGTCTGGAGCATCTTGGTGAGGAACCCGAAGCCCACCAGCGTGCTGGCAAGCAGCAGCCAGCGGGTGCTCGCAGCTTCGAGAGCGCGCGTCACCGCGTAGGCGGCTCCGACGAGCAGCAGCACCAGCAGCGCGTCGGGGTTGTTGAACCGGAACATGAGCACCGACACGGGGGTCAGCGCGAGGATGGCGCCAGCCAGGAGTCCGGCACCGGCGCCGAACCACCGCTTGACGGCGGCGTAGAGCAGCCCGACGGCGGCCACCCCCTCGAGGGCCTGGGGGACCAGGATGCTCCACGAGTTGACGCCGAAGATGCGCGCCGAGATCTCCATGACCCAGAGGGCGGCGGGTGGCTTGTCGACGGTGATGGCGTTGGCCGCGTCGGAGGAGCCGAAGAAGAACGCCTTCCAGCTCTTGGTCCCGGCCTGCACCGCGGCCGAGTAGAAGCTGTTGGCCCATCCGGACGCGCCGAGGCCCCACAGGTAGAGCCCGGCCGTGGCGGCGAGCAGGGCCAAGAGCGCGGGCCGGGCCCACACCGGATCGCTGGCCGGGCCCCGGACGAACCGGCGGGCCCGTCCGGGACACGGGGCCGCGGGCGCAGGTGGCAGCGAATCGACGGGTTGGACGTCGGTTCGTCGCGGGAGCGTGATCGTCGCCATTGGACCAGGGTGGGGGAACAAGCTCAGAGCAGCCTCAGACGACCGTCGGGATCTCCTGGGAGCTGATCGCTCACGCCACGGGCTGCGCCGGGGCGTCGACGGGGATGGTGATGGTGAAGGTGGCGCCGGTGCCGGTGGGGTTGTTGGTGGCGGTGGCGGTGCCGTGGTGTTCGTGGGCGATGGAGGCGACGATGGCGAGTCCGAGGCCGGCGCCGGTGCCGACACGGGCTTTGTCGGCTTGCCAGAAGCGGTCGAAGGCGTGGGTGAGGGTGTGGGGGTCCAGGCCGGGGCCGTGGTCGGTGACGGCGATGGTGGCGGTGTGGTGG
>Ga0209698_10005280_pt1 | contig 14007 bp, 8 predicted proteins | sample LitLauG_LLR_2012_FD_187203 | JGI IMG/M metagenome (GOLD analysis project Ga0209698, IMG submission 187203) | Freshwater sediment microbial communities from Pennsylvania, USA - Little Laurel Run_MetaG_LLR_2012 (SPAdes) (version 2) | ecosystem: Environmental > Aquatic > Freshwater > Creek >... | reverse complement strand
CTCCAGGACCGCATGGAAGTCCTGCGCCTGCACGGCTACACCGAACAGGAAAAGACTGAGATCGCCAAGCAGTTCCTCGTCAAAAAGCAGATGGCGCAAGCTGGACTGACCGACAAAAACCTCCAGTTCACCGACGACGCCATCCGGCAGATCATTCGCTCCTTCACGCGCGAAGCCGGCGTGCGCAATCTCGAACGCGAAATCGGCAACGTCTGCCGCAAGGTTGCGCGCAAGGTCGTCAAGGAAGGCCCCAACTACACGGCTGCCATCACCGCCGAAAATGTCGGCGAATTCCTGGGCGTACTCAAATTCCGCGATACCCTCGCCCACGAAAAGAGTGAGGTCGGCCTGGTAACCGGCTTAGCCTGGACCGAAGTCGGAGGTTCCATCCTGAGCACCGAAGCCACCGTCGTCGACGGCAAAGGCAAGCTGACTCTCACCGGAAAACTCGGCGACGTCATGCAGGAATCCGCCCAGGCCGCTATGTCGTACGTGCGTTCGCGCGCCGCCCGCTTGGGTCTCCCGCGAGACTTCTATCGCAACCTCGACATCCACGTGCACGTGCCGGAAGGCGCCATCCCCAAGGACGGTCCCTCCGCGGGCATCACCATCGCGACCGCGATTTCAAGCGCCCTCAGCCGCATCCCGGTCCGCCGGGACATTGCTATGACTGGAGAAATCACCCTCCGCGGCAAAGTCCTTCCCATCGGTGGACTCAAAGAGAAGCTTCTGGCCGCGCACCGTGCCGGACTTTTCGAAGCTATCTTGCCCGCCGAGAACGAAAAAGACGTGGCCGAAGTCCCCGAAAACCTGCGCACCGCGATGGAGCTGCATTTCGTCGAAAACATGGACCAGGTGCTGGCGATCGCGCTCGAAGGTCCATTGCCGAAAATCGCGCCCGACTCCGAAGCCCTGTCGGCCATTACGCCACCCACGCCGCCACCGGGAGACATCCCAACCGCCCGACAATAGAACTGGTTTCCTAAATGGACCTTGGGTAGGGCACGGCTTCCCAGCTTGCGGAAAAAGTCGATGCGGTACTTGATTTTGGGTGGCGCAGCGGTTTACCGCTGCCATAAACACCCTGTTTTCGGTAACGGCTTCAGCCGCTGAGCTCAGGGTGCAGACCGCAGCATGGGTTTTTGCGCAGCCTGTGAAGCCGTGCCGCTCGGGCCCGTCAAAAAATGCGGGTTTCAGCCCGTGAGGGCCAAGCTCGCAGCCCGGCAAAAGCATTTATGGAAACCAGTTCTAACTGGTCTGGTGGTCGCGCTCAGCGCTACCCGCATCCACAGCGACTTTCCTGCTCACCATTGCTTGGCAAAATCGTCCATCAGTCGTAGAGTACTGATGGTTTCGTTCCAGTTCCCGTCCCGACAATTTAGGAGCTAGTCCATGCGTCACGCCGTGATTGTGCTAATGGCCGTCTCGTGTCTCATCGTCGCTGCCCGCGCTCAAACTGCCGAAGAACTCGTCAGCCGGAACATCCAGGCCAAAGGTGGGATCGACAAAATCAAAGCCATCAAGACCCTGCGGATGACCGGGCGATTAGCGGCCGGCGGAGGGTTCACCTTCGGGGTTGGTCAGGAGAATCAGCGGCCGAACCTGATTCGCCAGACGTTCTCGCTGCAGGGCATGACGGCCGTTCAGGCTTACGACGGCTCGGTCGGCTGGCAGATTCAACCGTTTCAGGGCCACAAAGATCCTGAACTGATGGGCGAAGACGATCTTCGCGACCTCTTGCTGGATTCCGATTTTGACGGGCCGCTGGTCGAAAGCAGGGAAAAAGGCAATGTCGTCGAGTATCTGGGACACGGCGTCGTCGATGGCGACGATGCCCTGCGGCTCAAGGTTACGCTCAAGAACAATGACATCATCTACTACTATCTCGACCCCGACACCTACTTGGAAATCCGCAAAGAGATTCAGCAGTTTATTCGTGGCTCGCTCCGCGAGCGCATTGTGGATCTAGGCTCTTACAAGCCGGTAGCGGGCGTGATGGTTCCGTTCTCCCTGTCGCTGGGCCAGAAAGACAATCCTGGCGCACAGACCGTCACGGTGTTGAAGGTGGATGCCAATGTGCCGATCGACAGCGCTGACTTTGCGCTTCCCGCTTCACTCAAGCAGGCTCCGAAGCCAGACGCGGAGAAAAAATAACCCCGATTTCACGGTTGCAGTGCAGAGCACAAATTCTTGCTCTCTTGAGGACTTACAAAGATGAATGCACGCGCTCTTTGCTCCCGCTCCTTATCCAGACCGCACGCATGGCTCACGCTTGCTGCTCTGAGTCTCAGCACCCTGGCGCTTGCCCAGCCACCCTACCGCTTCGATGCGGCCACCGTCTCCGGTCTTCCGGCGCGCAACATCGGGTCCGCCACCATGAGCGGGCGCATCGCCGCGCTGGACGCGGTGGAACAGGACGGGCGAATCACGGTTTTCGTGGGAGCAGCCAGCGGCGGAGTGTGGAAGTCGGTGAACGGCGGCACTACCTACAAGCCGGTGTTCGACCGGGAAGAAGTGCAATCGATCGGCGCCGTGACCATCGATCCTTCCAATCCAAAAACAGTTTGGGTGGGCACGGGAGAGGCCTGGACACGAAACAGCGTTTCGATCGGTGCGGGCGTTTACAAGTCTACCGACGGCGGAGAGAACTGGTCCAACGTCGGGCTCAAGGACTCTGAACACATCGCGAAGATCCTGGTGGATCCGAACGACGGCAACAAAGTCCTGGTCTGCGCCCTCGGTCACCTGTGGGATGACAACGAGGAGCGCGGTGTTTTCCAGACAACGGATGGCGGTAAGACGTGGAAAAAAGTGTTAGCCGGGGCCAATGGCTCTACCGGTTGTGCCATGCTCGCGATGAGCCGGCAGGAGCCCAAGACGGTCTACGCCGCGCTGTGGGATTTCCAGCGCCAGGGTTGGACCTTCCGCTCCGGCGGCCCGGGCAGCAGGCTCTACAAATCCGTCGACGCAGGAGATCACTGGACAGAAGTAAACGAGAGCAGCGCCAAAGGACTGCCCCCGAAACCGTGGGGACGCGTGGCCGTTGCTGTGGCGCCCTCGAAGCCGCAGGTGGTCTATGCCAACGTGGAGGCTGAGAAACGCGGCCTGTACCGCTCCGATGACGGCGGCGCCAACTGGACTAAACTCGATGCCAGCAATTACATGGTCTGGCGGCCATTTTACTTTGGCAACCTCATCGTGGACCCCAAGGATGAGAACAGGATTTTCAAGCCCGATTTAGACCTCTTGCTCAGCACGAACGGCGGGAAGAGCTTTAACGTGGTTTCAGGCGGGGCCCACGGCGACTTCCACGACGTCTGGATTGATCCCAACAACCCGAGCATCGTGATTTGCGGCGACGATGGCGGCTTGTGGCGCAGCGAGGACGGCGGCAACCTCTGGAAACACCAGATGAACCTCCCGGTTTCCCAGTTCTACCACGTCAGCACTGACAATTCCGACCCCTACCACGTGTACGGCGGCCTGCAGGACAACGCCTCCTGGATCGGCGATTCGTCCTATCCGGGCGGAATTACCAACGCGCGCTGGGAGGTCATGTACGACGGCGACGGCTTCTGGATGTTCGAGGATACCGCCGACCCCGACTACGTCTACGCCGAAGCCCAGGGCGGTGAGATCGCTCGTGTTAATCGCTACACCCATCAGGCCCGGTCCATCCAGCCCCAACCCGATTATGGCGAGAAAAAACTGCGCTTCAACTGGAACACCCCCATTCACATGAGCCCCAATGAAAAGGGCACGGTTTATATCGGGGCGCAATTTCTGTTCCGTTCGCGCGATCATGGCCAAACCTGGGATCGCATCTCTCCCGACCTGACCACCAATGATCCTGAAAAGCAGAAGCAGGAAGAGTCGGGCGGCGTCACTATCGACAATTCCTCGGCGGAAATGCACACCACGATTTATTCCATCTCTGAATCGCCGAAGAACGGTCAGATCATCTGGGTCGGCACCGACGACGGTAATCTTCAGATTACCCGCGATGGCGGCAAAACCTGGACCAACGTGATCGGCAACGTCAACGGTCTTGGAAAAAATTCCTGGGTCTCAACCGTTGAGGCCAGCCGTTTCGACGAAGCAGCCGCCTATGCCACCTTCGACCGCCACACTTTCGGTGACATGAAGCCTTATATCTTCAAGACCACCGACTACGGAAAGACGTGGACTGCCCTTCCCGCCCAGGAGTCCGGCGCGCGTGGCTACGCCCATGTCATCAAAGAGGATACCGTCGATCCCAGCCTGCTCTTCCTGGGAACAGAACTAGGACTGTGGATTTCGGTGGACGGCGGCCAGCACTGGGCGCAGTACAAAGGCGCCGAGTTTCCTGCCGCGGCGGTCCGCGACATTGCCGTTCAGGCCCGCGCCGGCGATCTTGTGCTGGCTACGCACGGGCGCGGGATCTGGATCATTGACGACATCTCGCCCTGGCGCGCGCTTACTCCCGATCTGATGTCCAAGGAAGCAGCGCTAGTCCCCGGTCGTCAGGCCACGCAATATTTGAGTGCTCAGGGAGGCTGGGCCGGTGGGGACGAGGCGTTCGTGGGCCGGAACCGCCCGTCGGACGCACAGATCACTTACTACCAGAAAGGGCGGCACATCTTTGGCGATTTGAAGATCGAGATCTTCGACCCGGAAGGAAAGTTAGTGGATACCGTCGCTGGCAGCAAGCATCGTGGGCTGAACCGCGCGAGTTGGTCGATGCGGTTGAAACCCCCGGCGATGCCGCCCGCCGCTTCCATCGTATTCGAGGCCACGCGCGGGCCGCGCGTCTTGCCCGGAACCTATACCGTGAAGATGACCAAAGGAGACCAAGTCTACACCGAGCCACTCAAGGTCGTGCCCGATCCACGGGCAAAGTTCTCACTGGAGGACCGCAAGGCACAATTTGATCTCACGATGAAGCTTTACAACCTTCTTGCACACATGACGTATTCGGTCGCGGCCATCGAAGGCGTGCGCAACAGCGCCTACGATCGGGCCGCAAAATTGCCCGCAAACGACTCCCTGCGGAAACAACTCCAGCAGCTTGCCGAGGAATGTGAAAAGCTGCGCTCCAAGATCGTAGCCACCAAGGAAGGCGGCATGATCACGGGCGAGGAGCGAATCCGCGAACACATGGGACAACTCTACGGTGCGGTCAATGGTTATGAAGGCCGGCCAGCAGCTTACCAGGTAGCCCGCATCGACTCTTTGGGACGTGAACTGGAAGACGTGAACGGCGACTTCCAAAAGCTGACTCAAAAGGAACTGCCTGGCATCAATCCCGCGCTGGCAAAGAAAAAGCTGGAAGCAATTTCGGTGCTCAACGAAAAGGACTGGCAGCAACAGCGCGAGGCGCAATCCGGCGCGGGCTCGAGGACGACTGCGGCCGCGATCGCGCGCAGGGAAGCGGACTAGATCGCAACCGGGCGCCCGATGCTCATTTCACTGCTCTTGACTCGGCCTCCCCGCTGTCGTAGCCTCGCCTGCGAAAACTCTGGGCCCCCGTCCGTGCACCCCTAAGGAGGCTGCGCATGGTTTCCCTCACTGCCCTTTGGCTCCCTATCCTGCTGTCCGGGGTCATCGTCTTCGTCGCCAGTTCCATCATTCACATGGTGCTGCCCTTCCATCGCAGCGATTACAAGCAACTCCCCGACGAGGACAAACTCCTGGCCGCAATCCGTCCCGCCGGTCTCACACGAGGTCTCTACGTCTTCCCCTACTGCACCCACAAGGACATGAAGTCGCCCGCCCTTGCGGAAAAGTACAAACAGGGGCCGGTCGGATTCCTGAACATTCTTCCCAGCGCCCCGCCCGCTATGCCGAAGTTCCTGATTCAGTGGTTTGTCTATTGCCTGATCATCAGTTTCTTCGTCGCCTATCTCACCGGACACACGGTGGAACAGGGCGCGCACTATCTTGCGGTCTTTCGCGTCGTTGGGACCGCCGCCTTCCTCGCCTACGGTTTGTCAAATTTGGTGAACGGCATTTGGAAAGGTCAGATGTGGGGGACAACGATCAAAGAAGTGATCAACGGACTCGTCTATTCCCTGCTGACTGCCGGCACCTTCGGCTGGCTGTGGCCGCGGTAACACACTCAAAACGGATGCGCGATCCAGAGCGCAATCTTTGCGGCGGATCCTGGCATCCAATGCACTCTGAAAGGATGGCCACCGATGGACACCACGATTTTGGGCCTGCCGGCGTCAACCTACACCTTCGTGCACGTCTTGATCAGCCTGGCCGGGGTCGGCTCGGGACTCATCGTGCTATTCGGTATGCTCACCGGCAAACGCCTGGACGGCTGGACCGCGATCTTCCTGATCACGACCACACTAACCAGCCTCACCGGCTTCGGCTTTCCTATCGATCACCTTCTGCCGTCCCACAAGGTCGGCATCATCTCCCTGGTGTTACTGGCGATCGTGATCCCGGCCCGCTACATGTTTCACCTCGCTGGTAGATGGCGTCAAATCTACGTGGTCGGTTCCACCATGGCCCTCTACCTCAACGTCTTCGTTGCGGTGGTGCAGGCCTTCCTGAAAATTCCGGCGTTAAAAGCGCTCGCTCCAACCCAGAAAGAGCCGCCTTTCCTGGTCGCCCAACTCGTCGTGCTCGTGGTCTTTGTCGCACTCACGATTCTTGCGGCGAAGAGGTTTCACATCGATGCAGCGCGCGCAGCTTGATTAGGCGTGCGTTTTGTATGAGGGCATCGCTTTGCAACCGTAGAGGAATTCATGTTTTGTATCAGGGCATCGCTTTAGCAATGCCACAAGCCGTTACTTTCAACTGCCCCTTTAGGGGCCGCTGGCAGGCCCAAGTACACTTACGAAACCAGATCCACCCATTTTCCATAACCAGAAGAATCCGAAAGGAGCACGCATTATGTCCAGCATCACCACAAAAGATGGCACTCGGATCTACTACAAAGACTGGGGCACAGGACAGCCGGTAGTTTTCAGCCACGGCTGGCCGCTGAGCGCGGACGCCTGGGAAGACCAGATGTTGTTTCTGGCGTCGCGCGGGTACCGCTGCATCGCCCACGACCGCCGCGGTCATGGCCGCTCCAGCCAACCCTGGGACGGCAATGAAATGGATACCTACGCCGACGACCTCGCCGCACTCACCGAAGTGCTCGACCTGAAGAACGCGATTCATGTGGGCCACTCCACCGGCGGAGGCGAAGTCGCTCGCTATATCGGCCGCCACGGCGCCGAACGGGTCGCTCGAGCCGTGCTGATCGGTGCGGTACCGCCGCTGATGGTCAAGACGGCAGCCAATCCCGGCGGCCTTCCCATGGACGTCTTTGACGGCATTCGCGCCGGAGTCCTTTCTGACCGATCGCAGTTCTTCAAGGACCTCAGCGCACCGTTCTACGGCGCGAACCGCCCGGGCGCCAAAGTGTCGCAAGGCCTGCGCGACTCGTTCTGGCTCCAGGGCATGCAGGCCGGATTCAAAGCGGTCTTCGACTGTATCAAGGCCTTCTCTGAGACGGACTTCACCGAGGATCTCAAGAAGATCGATGTGCCAACCCTCATCCTGCACGGCGACGACGACCAGATCGTGCCGATCGGAGCCTCCGCGATGCTCTCGTCCAGACTGGTTAAGGGAGCCACGCTGAAGATCTATCCCGGCGCCCCGCACGGCATGGTTTCGACCCTGAAGGACCAGATCAACGCGGATCTGCTCGCATTTTTCAAACAAGCCGAAAAAGTCGCAGCCTAACCGAGGGTGCCCCACTCATTCGCGCACTTTTGCGAATGAGTGGGATTTACCGGGCTTGCGCTTTGGCCGACGTAAAGGCTCTGGACGGAGCTGGGTGCCCCACTCATTCGCGCACGTTGCGAGTGAGTGGGATTTACCGCAACCGGATCGTTCCGGCACCGAGTGCTACCATGGCGGATCCGCGCGGCCGGAGGCAGGGATGATCCGCGTCATCGGGTTCAATGTCCTGATGGTACTGTTGGGCCTGGGTGTTGCGACTCCAGTGCTGCCCACCAGGCTGTTGAGCAACCTGCTCCGTTACTTGCACGCTGCCATCGGAATCACAACGCCGGCCCCTGACAAAGTGCGCATGGTCGCGCTCATCTGGATCGGGTCCGGGATCATTCTCGTAGATGGTTTGCTGCTCCTGCTGGTCTTCCTGACTTCCATCACCCGCTGAAGGAACGCCCCACCTCTCCCCCAAGCGATAGAAAAGGCAGTCGGTCCAACCCCTCCCTGCCCCACTGGATCCAGACCACGTTTTTTCACCAAGTTTTCACGGAAATTGCTTGCACTCCCGATTCCTCCCACATAGAATGCCCGCCATTCCCAGGAGGTACTCCGTGAACTCTTCCGTCGGCTTCTGGGGGAAGCAGTATTTCCTCTCCCACTTCTCGAGTCTTGTAGCGCTCCTCGCCCTGGTGACGTGTGGACACCTCGCACTGGGCCAGCAAACCCTTGGTTCGATCAATGGCAACGTGACGGACACCTCCGGTGCGGTCATTCAGGGAGCCCAGGTAAAAGCGCGCGCCAAGGCCACGAACCTGGAGGTGTCGGCTACCAGCAAATCGGATGGCTCGTTCAGCATCGCCGACCTCCCCATCGGCACCTACGAAGTCAAGTTCACTAAGGATGGTTTTGAAACGGCCGACTATCCGGAGATCGTCGTGCGCGGTGATCGCACCGCCACGGTGAACGCGAGCCTGAAACCAGGGTCTGCGTCGTCAACGGTGACGGTGGAAGCGACGCCGTTGCTGAATGAGACCGACACTACCACGGGCTACACGCTCACCGAGTCGCAGATTACAGAAACGCCACTCGGCACAGGTAGTTTCACGCAGTTGGCTATTCTGAGTCCGGGCGTCAGCGCCGATCTGCTGAACACTGCCGGCACCAATGCCGGTCTTGGGAATCAAGCGATCTGGTCCAACGGCCAGCGCGACACTAGCAACAGTTTCACGATGAATGGCGTGAATGCGAACAACCTGTTCAACGGCAAATCGTCCAGCCAGGTGACGTCGGCGCGGGTGGCGGTCAATATCGGGGAAAACGGCAACGGCAACAACCCCAGCGGAGAGATTGCGACCAGTACTACGGTGTACGGTGCGATTGGCGAGGCGCTGCCTTCGCCGCCGCCGGAAACAATCCAGGAAATGAGCGTGAATTCGGCGATGTACGACGCTTCGCAGGGAGCGAACAGCGGCGCGCAGATCAACGCCACCACCAAGTCGGGAACCAACCAGCTGCACGGCGGAGTCTACGCCTACCACCAGCAGACGGGCTGGAATGCGAATGAATGGTTCTTCAACTACAACCAAGTGGCGCGGCCGCAAATGCACCGCAATGTGGACGGCGGTTACATTGGCGGACCGATCATCAAGGACAAGCTCTTCTTTTTTGGTTCCTATCAGGCGCAGCGCGTAAGCGACCAGTTGTTGGCCAGCTCGATCGCCGCGGTTCCACCCGGCCTGAACGACACCAACCGCACCACCAAGCAGGGCCTCGCGGACCTTGCGAATGCCGCCTTCCCCTGCGGTGCTCCTAATCCGTCTTGCATCACCGCAGCTCAAATCTCTGACCAAGCCTTTGCCATCATGAATCAGAAAGCTCCGGACGGAACCTGGTGGGTACCAAACTTTCAGACGACCAACCTGCAGGGCCAGGGCGGGGACTCAATCATCTTGGGCCCGAAATCCCATTTCAAGGCCGACCAGGTGAATGGCAACGTAGATTACTATTTCAGCCCCAAGGACCGGCTGGCGCTGAAATACTATTTCCAGAACGACCCGAACAGCACGCCGTTCGCACAGAGTACACTGCTGGGCTTCCCCCAATCGCTTTCGGCAGGAAGCCAGACATTTTCGCTCGACAACGCGATTTCCATTACTCCAAACCTCACCTGGGAACAGCGCGGCGGCTTTCTCCGCATGCGGGACTACGCTTCCACCAGCCAGTTCGTGAATCCGTCCTCGATGGGAATCAGCATTCCCGGCACGACTCGATTTCCAACCATCAATTTCACCAATGCAGACAATGCGTTCTGGAGAGGCCCCGGTCATTTTTGGAGCGGCAATGGTTTGGGGATCGGGCCGCTGAATAATTTTGCGAATGCGGGCTTCTACCAGAATAGTGCACAGTTCTCAACGGATGTGAAGTGGGTCCACGGGCGCCACTTGATATCCTCAGGGATGAATTTCAGCTACACGCAGCTCAACGTCATCAACAAGAACAACACAGTAGGGCGCATTACGTTTGAGGACTTCCCCGGCTTTTTAACCGGACAAGTGTGCGGGCCGAATACGACCTTCTGTTTCGGGCAGGATGCGTCACAGGTTCTGAGCGGCGCCACCAGCCGCTATTACCGCTCGAAACAGCTTGGTACTTATGTGCAAGACAATATCCGGGTGCGGTCGAACCTGACCCTCGACCTTGGACTGCGGTGGGACTGGGATGGTCCGCTCAGCGAGAAAAACGGCAACCTCGTAAACTTCTATCCGCAGGACTATCACTACTGCGTGGTGGCTTGTAACTCTCTTCCGGCCGACACAATCCAGAGCATCGGCCTCGTGATTGCGGGAAATAACAAAACCTTTGGTACAAAAGGCGTGAGCAACTCAACCCTGACGGGCAGACAGTGGGGCTTCGCTCCGCGCATCGGACTTGCCTACAGCCCGTCCTTCATGCACAGCCTCGTGGTTCGTGCCGGTTTTGGGATGTATTACGACCGTGGCGAATACTTCTCAGAGTTTTCGCCGGGAGCGGGCGGCGGAATCGGTGGACCCTTTGGGGTCACAACTTCCGAGCCCTTCGTGGTTCCGTTCTATGCGGTTCCAGGAGGAACGTTCGGGCAGCCTTTTGGAACGTCGCAGCCTCCACCTCCGCCCAGCAATTTCTCGCAGGTGCAGACGCTCATGCCGAACGCCAATTATCTGTTCCAGCAGAATACGGTTTACTGCCATAATCTTGGGGAATCCGGCTGCAGCCCGTTTATGTTTGCCGGGTACGATCCCAGGAACAAACTGCCTTACTCGGAGAACTGGACGCTCGACCTGCAATGGCAGCCGAAAAACAATCTGGTTCTTACCCTCGGATACGTCGGCAATCACGGCGTACACGAAACCATTCCGCTGCCGTTTAACCAGGCCCAGATTGCCACCGTGCAAAATCCCTTGCTGGCTGGGGGACCCTACCAGCAGAACTATTCTTATGGGTACAACTCTACAGGAGTCGCGCTCGAGAATAATAACCAGGCGCTGGTTAATGGATTTACAGCCGGCAACGCGCCGCTGCGCGCACCCTACATTGGTTACGATCCCAATTCGACGTTCTATCGAGCCGTAGGCATGTCGAACTACGCGGCCCTGCAATTCAACGTGACCCAGCGCCTGAAGCATGGATTGCAGGTTTCCGGCTCCTACACGTATTCCCACACGCTGGACGAGCAGAGCGCACTGGGTCTCTTCTTTAACGGAAATGATCCGAACCATCCTCGTTCCGCCTACGGCAACTCCGATTTCGACCGCACGCATAATTGGACGGTGGTCTACCATTACGAATTGCCGTCACTGGCCAAGATGCACGGCTGGAAAAAGCAAGCCATCAACGGTTGGGCTTTCAACGGCGTCACTGTTCTGCAGAGCGGCCAGCCCTACAGTGTGGTTGATTACACCGGCGGCGCGGCCAGCATTTACTGGGGCGGCGGGCAGGATGCAGTCACCAATCCGATTGTGCCGGTCGGCGGCGTCGGCGCGACGGCCAAGAATCCGATTCTGCAAGGGACAACTGGAATCAACGGCGCGCTCCCGGTTCTGAACCAGAATGCCTTTGGGATTCCGGCTCCACTTACGCCGAATCCGAACGGGCCCGTGCCGCCCTGCGACTCCAGTTCCGGAACACTTATGTGCGATAACTTCGAAACCCCCTACACGACTGGAGGTCGCAACATTTTCCGCGGGCCATTCCAGAACCGCTTTGATCTTGGCTTGTCGAAGAACTTTGCGATCACCGAGCGCTTCGCGCTGAAATACGACGTGGTTGCGTTCAACATTTTCAATCATCCGAGCTTCGACATTCCCAGCAACGATGTCACCTTCAATCCGGGCTACCAGAATCCACCCACGTTCCCTGGGTCAGCATGCGTTCCATCTACCGGGGCTTACCAGTGCCCGCCGTCGGGGAACCTCGGCACTCTGCAGCACACCATCGGCAGCCCGCGCTTTGTCCAGATGGCGCTACATCTGACGTTCTGAGAAACCCGCCTGAACTCCGACCGCTCGCTCCCGACTCCGGGAGCGAGCCTTCTTTGCGGTTGCCCCGGTTTGTGCACGCCCGCCCGACGCTCCCTCGATCGTGCCGCCCACGGATTAGAACTGGATGAGGAAGCGCAATTGCAAATGCCCTCTGAGGGCTTGCAAGCCACCCTTATAAGGACACGCCATGGACAGTCTCACCGAAGTGCGCAAGGCGTATTTGGATTTGGTGCAGAAATGCGTCATCAACACCATCTACGAAGATCCCAACCAGGGCTTTTGGTCGGCCAAGGTCTTCGACGGACAACTCCGGGACCTCGGCAGAGCTTGTCTCGGGTAAAAGGTTGGAATGAAATGCCGAGCAACCAGCCCCGGAAGGGGCGACCCAGCTTAGCCCAGCGCTTCAGCGCTGGGAAAACTGGAAGAAACGACGCAAGTCCCGGAGGGACCACCCAGCTCTCACGCACGCCCTGACGAGGCTATCTTTTCAACAACTTACATCCCGTTCGCTGCACTCCCGCCCCGCTCAACCCCGATTTTTGCCGGTTCCCTGCCTTCCACGTGTAGAAAGCCCGCCCCTCCCCTACCATCAATCTGACTCACTCCACGCATCGAAACTTCCAGGTTTCCTCGTGGACAGTCTTACCTGAAAACGGGTGCCCCACAGTTCGCGGGGTGCGGGTGCCCCACGTCTCGCGGTTTTCGAGACGTGGGTTCACGACCAAGGGAAAGTTCTAGACATCGCAGCCGAGGAAAGCGAGAGCAGAATGCACAAGCCGATTAAGTACGTCGAGAAGGCCGTCACCGTCGCCGCCACGGGCGCGTGGGCCATATTCGCACGCCTCAACCGCGTTGCTCCCAATCCGTCTCCGACGCCGAAGTGGTCTGACAAGCCCCTGCTGAAGACTTGGGAAAAGTCCAAGCCGCCCCTGGGCTGGCCGCGCTCGACCGACTCGCTCTGTCCGAAGTGCGTACCCGAAATCCGCCAGCAGATTCTCGACGGACACCTCCCGGTCGACGTTCTGATGAACGAAAAAGCCGGCGAGATCAAGGCCAAGATCGTCGAACGCGACGGCAAGATCTGGATGGTCAAGGACTGCCCCAAGCACGGGCACTTCGAAGACTTGATGTCGATTGACACGGAATTCTCCAAACACCTCGAAGACGTTTTCCCCGGCCGCGATATCCGCGCCCACAACGACGAGAAACTGCATCACCACGGTTCTTCCACCGTGAAGTATGGACGCGGCGCCGTGCTCACCGTCGACCTCACCAACCGCTGCAACATGATGTGCGATCCCTGCTTCATGGACGCCAACCAGGTCGGCTATGTCCACGAACTCACCTGGGAAGAAATCAAGACCGTGCTCGACAATGCCATCACCATCAAGCCGCGCCGTCAGATGTCGGTCCAGTTTTCCGGCGGCGAGCCCACGCTTTCGCCCTACTTCCTCGACGCGGTCCGTTACGCCCGCAAGGTGGGTTACAACAGCGTGCAGGCGGCCACCAACGGAATTGAATTCGCGAAGAGTTTTGAATTCGCGCAACAGGCGGTCGAGGCCGGCATGCGGTACGCCTACCTGCAGTTTGACGGAATCGGCAACGCTGCCAACGATCATCGCGCGGTCGGCAACCTGTTCGACGTCAAGCTGAAGGCAATCGACAACCTGCATCGCGCCGGCTGCGAAATCGTCCCCGTCGTCACCATCGTCAACGGCATCAATAACGAACAAGTCGGACGCATCATTCAGTTCGCGCTCGACAACCCCAAAAA
>Ga0209698_10005279_pt1 | contig 14012 bp, 11 predicted proteins | sample LitLauG_LLR_2012_FD_187203 | JGI IMG/M metagenome (GOLD analysis project Ga0209698, IMG submission 187203) | Freshwater sediment microbial communities from Pennsylvania, USA - Little Laurel Run_MetaG_LLR_2012 (SPAdes) (version 2) | ecosystem: Environmental > Aquatic > Freshwater > Creek >... | reverse complement strand
AGCGGTGCCTCGACACGCTCGAGCGGCAGGTCTTCGGTCAGCTTGATCGTCAGCGCCTGGCTGTGGCACCTCATCGCGCCCACGCGGACACAGATACCTTCGACGATCAGCGAACCCGGCTGGCCCATCGGCGGCCGGCCGAGGATCTTATTCGCTTCGGCGCCCGCCTTCCATTCTTCCCGGCTGACGCCATTGCCGAGGTCCCGATCGATCCAGGCGATGACGTTTCCCGCCAATGCGGCGCCGAAATTTTCCTGGGGAAGGTTTTTCGAGCGCAGGGCCTCGGTTACGCCGCGATCGATGTTGAGGATAGCCGAGCCCGGATCATCGAGCTTGTCTCTGACTGCCGCATACACGTATCCCATCTGCTGCAGCAGTTCACGCATGTTCTGCGCGCCGGCGCCCGAAGCCGCCTGGTAGGTCATCGCGCTGACCCACTCGACCAGGCCCGCCTTGAGCAAGCCGTCGATTGCCAGCATCATCAGGCTGACCGTGCAGTTGCCACCGATGAAATCCCGCGCGCCCCGGGCGAGCGCCTTCTGGATGACATCCAGGTTGACCGGATCAAGGATGATGACCGCGCCGTCGTTCATCCGCAGCGACGAGGCTGCGTCGATCCAGTATCCGCTCCAGCCGGCCGCACGCAGCTTCGGATGAATGGCGCCGGTGTAATCGCCGCCCTGGCACGAGACAATCGCGTCGCAGGCCGACAGCGCCGCCACATCGTTCGCGTCGAACAGGCGCGCCTCGCCGCCGGTGACCGCCGGCGCCGACCGTCCACCCTGGGACGTGGTGAAGAAGCGCGTCTCGAACAGCTCGAAATCGTGCTCCGCCAGCATCCGCTCCATCAGGACGGAACCGACCATGCCACGCCAACCAACCAGACCGACCTTCATAGCGACCCTTGCGCGACGTTCAAAGCGACTCGATGACGCGGTCACCCATCGCCTGGGTGCCCAGCACGGTCTGCGACCCGCGCGCCAGGTCCGCGGTTCGCGCGCCGGATTCCAGCGCCCGAGCCACTGCGCGCTCGATGCGCAGCGCCTCGTCCTCGCACTGCAGCGAGTATCGCAGCATCATCGCGGCCGACAGGATCGCTGCCAGCGGATTGGCGATCGAGCGACCGGCGATATCGGGCGCAGACCCGTGGATCGGCTCGTACATGCCCTTGCTTCTCTCATCCAGCGAGGCCGACGGCAGCATGCCGATCGATCCGGTAAGCATCGATGCCTCGTCGGACAGGATGTCGCCGAACATGTTGCCCGTGAGCATGACGTCGAACTGGCGCGGCGCGCGTACCAGTTGCATGGCCGCGTTGTCCACGTACATGTGCGACAGCTCGACATCGGGGAAATCGCGTCCGACCTCGGTCACGACCTCACGCCACAACTGTGTGGTCTCAAGCACGTTGGCCTTGTCGACCGAGCAGACACGGCGCGACCGCTTGCGCGCGGCTTCGAAGGCCACGCGCGCGATGCGGCGGATTTCGCTCTCGCTGTAGCGCATCGTGTCGAAACCCTCGCGTTCGCCGCTTTCGAGCCTGCGGATGCCACGCGGCTCGCCGAAATAGATGTCTCCGGTCAGTTCGCGCACGATCAGGATGTCCAGCCCGCGAACCGCTTCCGGCTTCAGGGTGGAGGCGTCTTCCAGGCCAGGGTAGACCGCCGCCGGACGCAGGTTGGCGAACAGCTCCAGCTCGCGCCGCAGCCTGAGCAGGCCCTGCTCCGGGCGCTTGGCGCGCGGCGCCGAGTCCATGCGAGGATCACCCACCGCGCCGAACAAAATGGCATCGGCTTCACGTGCCAGCGCCAGCGTTTGCGTCGGCAGCGGGTCATCGTGCCGATCGACACCCGCGGCTCCGACCGCAGCTTCTGTGAACGTGAACTGCAGGCGGCTGCTTCCGGCTGCCGCAATGGCCTTCAGCACGCGCACCGCTTGCGCCAGCACTTCGGGTCCGATGCCGTCGCCCGGCAGGACGGCGATGCGAGCGGTCTTCATCGTTGCACACCCTCTGCCGGCGCCGCAGCCCGGACCAGCCAGGCGCAACGCGCCAGCCGTTCGGCCTCGAACGCGCGGATCTTGTCGCTGTGACGCAGGGTCAGGCCGATGTCGTCCCAGCCGTTCAGGAGGCACTGGCGGCGGAAAGGATCGAGGCGGAACTCGAAGCCCTGGCCGGACGGCGTCGTGACCACCTGTTGCGTCAGGTCGACTGTGAGCTGGTAGCCGGGCTGTTCCTCGATCTGCGCCAGCAGCTGCGCCACCACCGCCTCTTCCAGCACGACCGGCAACAGGCCGTTCTTCAGGCAGTTGCTCGCGAAAATGTCGGCGAAGCTCGGCGCGACCAGGGCGCGGAAGCCGAACTCCTCCAGCGCCCAGGGTGCGTGTTCGCGACTCGAGCCGCACCCGAAGTTGGCGCGCGTCACCAGCACCGACGCCCCGCGATACCGCGGCAGGTTCAGGACGAACTTCGGATTCGGCCGGCGCAGCGCCGGGTCCTGCCCGGGTGATCCCGGGTCCAGATAGCGCCACTCATCGAACAGGTTCACGCCGAAACCCTGGCGCCGGATCGACTTGAGAAACTGCTTTGGAATGATCTGGTCGGTGTCGACGTTGGCCCGATCCAGCGGCGCGGCGAGCCCGGTGTGGCGGATGAAGGCCTGCATGCTTTGACTCAACTGAGCTCGCGCACGTCGACGAAGCGTCCCGCCAGCGCGGCGGCGGCGGCCATCGCCGGGCTGACCAAGTGCGTGCGGCCTCCGGGCCCCTGGCGCCCCTCGAAATTGCGGTTGGAGGTCGACGCGCAGCGTTCACCAGCCTGCAGGCGATCGTCGTTCATTCCCAGACACATCGAGCAGCCCGGTTCGCGCCATTCGAAGCCGGCGGCGCGGAAGATGCGGTCCAGGCCTTCGGCCTGTGCCTGTTCCTTGACCCGCCCCGAGCCCGGTACCACCAGGGCCTGTTTGACGGTCGGCGCGATGTGGCGCCCGCGAACCACCCGTGCGGCCTCGCGCAGGTCTTCGATGCGCGAATTGGTGCAGGATCCGATGAACACCTTGTCGATCCGGATGTCCGTGATCGGCTGGCCGGGGAACAAGCCCATATAGCCGATCGCCCGCTCGAGCCCATCGCGGCGCACTGCGTCCGTCTCGCGCGCAGGATCCGGCACCTGTCCGCTCACCGGACACACCATTTCCGGCGACGTACCCCAGCTTACTTGCGGCTCCACCGTCGAGGCGTCGATCGACACCACGCGGTCGAAGTGCGCGCCCTCGTCGGAATGCAAGCTGCGCCAGTGCGCCACGGCAGCCTGCCACAGGTCGCCGACCGGCGCGAACGGCCGGCCTTTCACGTATTCGAGAGTGCGCTCGTCCACCGCGACCATGCCGGCGCGGGCGCCGGCCTCGATTGCCATGTTGCACAGGGTCATGCGCGACTCGATCGACATCTGGTGCACGGTCGGCCCGCCGAATTCGATCGCGTATCCGGTACCGCCGGCCGTGCCGATGCGGCCGATCAGCGCCAGAACCAGGTCCTTGGCCGACACGCCCGCACCCGGGACACCCTGGATCCGGACCAGCAGATTCTTCGCCTTCTTCGTCATCAGCGTCTGCGTGGCCAGCACATGCTCGACCTCGGACGTGCCGATGCCGACCGCCAGGGCCCCGAGCGCGCCGTGCGTGCTGGTGTGCGAATCGCCGCAGACGATGGTCATGCCCGGCAGCGTTGCACCCTGTTCGGGTCCGATGACGTGCACGATGCCCTGGCGCCGGTCCAGGAACGGGAAATACGCCCCCGCGCCATGACGCCGGATATTGGCGTCGAGCGTGACAACCTGCTCGCGGGACGTCGGGTCGACGATGCCGTCGATCCCGCGCTCCCAGCCGGTCGTTGGGGTGTTGTGGTCGGCCGTCGCGACGATCGACGAGACGCGCCATGGCTGCCGCCCGGCCAGCCGCAGCCCTTCATAGGCCTGCGGGCTCGTCACCTCGTGGACGTAATGCCGGTCGATGTAGAGCAGCGCGGTGCCGTCGGGTTCGACGTGGACCACATGCTCGTCCCACAGCTTGTCGTAGAGCGTGCGCGGTCCGGCCATGCCCTTGCAAATTTCTAGTCGAGCCTTTGATTATGCCACGCCCGGCGGCAGGGGTGGCAGCGCGTGGGCGACGTCGGCGTTCTGCGCTCGGTGCAGCAGCGCCTGGTCGATCAGCACCAGCGCCAGCATCGCCTCCGCAATCGGCGTCGCCCGGATGCCGACACAGGGGTCGTGCCGACCTTCGGTCGAGACAGTGACCGGTCGGTGCTGCAGGTCGACGGATCGGCGTGGCAGCCGGATGCTGGAGGTCGGTTTCAGAGCGATGCGCACCTCGATGGGCTGGCCGCTGGAGATTCCACCGAGCACACCACCCGCGTGATTGGATGCGAATCCCTCCGGCGTCAGTTCGTCACCATGCTCGCTGCCGAGCTGCGCTGCCGCTTCGAACCCGGCGCCGATCTCGACTCCCTTGACTGCGTTGATTCCCATCATGGCGTAGGCAATGCGGGCGTCGAGGCGGTCGTACAACGGGTCCCCCAGCCCCGCGGGGACCCCCGAGGCCACCACGCGCAGGATCGCGCCGCAGGAATCGCCATCGCGGCGCAACGCATCCATGTACTCCTCGAGTTCCGGAAGACAGGCGCGACTGCCCGCAAAGAAAGCGTTGCAGTCGACCTCATCCCAGGACTCAAAAGGCACCTTGATGGGCCCAAGCTGCTGCAGGTGTCCGCGCACCAGGGTCCCGTAGGAACGTCCCAGCCACTTCTTCGCGATGGCGCCCGCTGCAACCATCGGCGCGGTCAGCCTGGCCGATGAGCGTCCGCCGCCACGCGGGTCCCGCACGCCGTACTTGCGCCAGTAGGTGTAGTCCGCGTGCCCCGGCCGGAACGTCTGCGCCAGTTCACTGTAGTCACGGCTGCGCGCATCTTCGTTGCGGATCAAAAGCGCGATCGGTGTGCCGGTGGTGCGCCCTTCATAGATGCCGGACAGGATCTCGACCCGGTCCGACTCGCGCCGCTGGGTGACGTGGCGCGAGCGGCCCGGCTTGCGCCGGTCCAGGTCCGGCTGCAAATCGGCTTCCGAGAGTTCCAGGCCCGGCGGACATCCATCGACGACACAACCGATCGCCGGACCGTGCGATTCGCCGAAATTGGACACCTGGAACAGCTGGCCGAAAGTGGAACCCGACATTGGAAGGAAAGGCCTGACGCGCGAGTGGTCGTGGACCGAGCGAGCTTACCTTCAATGGCCGGCGTTCGGGCGTCTACGACGCGATCGTGCGCGCCAGCGACAGGCCCGACAGGTACGCTCCTTCGACGCGCGGTCCGCCGCACCAGTCTCCAGCCAGGCCGATCGCCAGCTCGTGGTCGAACAGGTGGGTGTCGCGCAGCGGGTTGACCGGCAATGCGCATCGCCAGCGGTGTGCAGCGACCGCGCACTGCGCCAGCGGACGTCCCAGGCGAGCCGCGAAGGCGCGCTGCAGCCAGCGCGAGGCCTCGGCCTCGGGTATCTCCAGGTAGGCCCGCGACCAGTCGGGCCGCGCATGCAGGATCCAGCTCTCGACCGATCCGCGCCGCGTCACCCGCATCGGTTTGCTGCTCTCGCGAGCGATCCAACCGAGTATCGGATCGTCGCTGACGAAAGCGGCGTCGAAATCGATTCCGCTCGGGCGGGCCAGCCCCAGCATCACGGCCCAGCAGGGATCCCAACGGACCGAGGCGATGCGCCGAGCGAGGTCGCTATGCCCATCGAGCAACTTCAGGGCCACGTCCGACGGCGTCGCCAGCACCAGCGTGTCGAAGCCGCTGGCGTCAATTTCAGCACCGCTGTCGTCCTGCAGCTGCCACCGGCCACCAGCGCGGCGCACGGTCCGCACGCTGGTCGACAGCCGGATATCGAGTCCGCGCGACAGGTGGATCGCCACCGCCTCCATCGTCGGCACTCCGACAAACCGCTCACACGGCTGGACCTCCTCGCCGGGCCGGTTTCCGTCCAGACAAACGGTCCGGCCCGTCCACGGCGCCACGATGCCAGCGGCCTCCCACTGCCGCACCACGGCCTCGAAGCGCGCCTCCAGGATCGAGAAGTACTGCACGCCATGGTCGAAGCAGATGGTGTCGACGCGGCGCGTCGCGATGCGGCCGCCCGGGCACGCCTCGCGCTCGAAGATGCGGACCTGAAAGCCGTGTTCGACAAGGGCGCGGGCACACGCAATGCCGGCAATTCCAGCCCCGACGATCCCGACCCGCGCCAGGCGGCCGGGACCCCGGCGACCCGACATCAGCCGTTGACGCTTTCCTGCTCAGGCCAGTCCCGGATGTAAGCCTTCAGCATCTGGTTTTCGAGTCCCTGTTCCTCCAGGACCGCTCGAGCCACGTCATAGAACGAAATGACGCCGGCCAGAGTCGGGCCGTCCAGCACTGGCAGGTAGCGGATGTGGGACTCGAGCATCAGGCGGCGCACCTCGTTGACGTCGGTGCCTGGCGTAACGGTGCGGGGCTCGCGATCCATGGCCTGCCCGATCGTGCCATCGCCGATCCGTCCACCGTTGCCATGCAGCGTCTTGATCACCTCGCGAAATGTCAGGATGCCGACCAGTTTGCCCTTGTCCATCACGACCACCGAACCGATGTCGTGTTCGGCCATCATCTGGACCGCGGACCACAGCGCGTTATCGGGGTTCAATGCGAACAGCGCGTTGCCCTTGACTCTCAGTATGTCGCTGACCTTCATCGGCGCGTCCTTCCTGTCGAAGTCTTGCTGATCGACCCGCGGGCAACTTGGTCCGGCACAAGCCGCCGGACCACGCGACCGCCCGGCCTGGAAACGCCGGAGCGGGATGACAGTGGTGCAGGTCCGATCCTAGTCCAGGTTCCAGGTTCGGTGAACCGGCATGTCCCCCGTGTTTCAGGCGAACACGCCGGTCTGCTGCGCTGCGGCGCACACAGAATGCCACCGCGGCCGCCCTTCCCCTACGCCCGGCCAGCCACTTAATGCGAGCGATTGTCAATGCCTGGCACCCAATTCCGGCGGGTGAACCCGCCGGGGAGACGGCATAATCGGCGGCACTGCATGGAACAGGATGATGGACGCACGAGCCGATCTTTATGCCCCGATCGAGCCGCACGACAGCGGAATGCTGGCGCTCGACGACATTCATACGATGTACTGGGAGGTCAGCGGCAACCCGAGGGGCATCCCGGTCGTGTTCCTGCATGGCGGCCCGGGCGGCGGCTGCTCGCCTGAACACCGGCGCTTTTTCGACCCAGACTTCTTCCGCATCGTCCTGTACGACCAGCGGGGCGCGGGAGCGTCGTCGCCGATCGGCGAAATTGCGGGCAACACCACCCAGCACCTGATCCAGGACCTCGAGTGTCTGCGCGAGTACCTTGGCATCCGCCAGTGGCTGCTGTTCGGGGGATCCTGGGGCAGCACGCTGGCGCTGGCCTACGGCCAGACCGTGCCGCAGCGCTGCCTGGGATTCATCCTGCGTGGGGTCTTTCTCGGTCGTCCGAGTGAAGTGGAATGGTTTTTCAGCGGACCCCGACACATCTATCCGGAAGCCTGGAGGAAGTTCGTCGAAATGCTCCCGGATCGGGAACGCGGCGACGTGCTGCGCGGATACGTCCGGCGGCTGTTCGATGCCGATCCACGCGTGCACGTGCCGTTCGCGCGCGCTTGGAGCGAGTACGAGGGCAGCTGCTCGACCCTCATTCCGAATCCGGACCTGATCCGCCAGTTCTCGGAAGACGCGCTGGCGCTGGCGAGGCTGGAGGCCCACTTCTTCGCCCATGACTGCTTCCTGGCGCCGAACCAGCTGTTGTCCAACATGTACCGGATCCGGCATCTGCCAGCTTCGATCATCCACGCGCGCTACGACATGGTCTGCCCCATCGTGAGCGCCGATGACCTGGCGCGCGCCTGGCCCGGCTCCCGCTATATCGTGGTGGCCGAGGCCGGCCACTCGGTCTGGGAGCCGCCGGTGCGGGCCGCGGTCGTCAACGAAGTCGAGCAGTTCAAGCGCCGCCTGTCCAAGCAGGCGGCATCCGCCACCGGATCGCGGCGATCGGCTCGAGCCTGAGCCAGCGCGTCGGACCGCGCGAGGCGGCCGCCGCGCTTGCGATCGTTGCCGCCTGCGCCGTCGCCTGGACCGCGCTGCCTGCACTGCTGCTGGCGGCACCGCACGGCGATAACGTCGAACAGCTGAACTGGTCGCACGGGGCGGCCTGGGGCTATTCGAAGCACCCCCCGCTGCCGACGTTCCTGTTGCGCATGGCGATCGAAGTGTTCGGGCGCAGCGCGACGCTGACCTATGCGCTGGCGATGACCTGCGTTGCGGCCGCCCTGCTGGCGCTGTGGCGCTGCGCCCGCCTGCTGCTGGGCCCCGATGGCGCGCTGGTCGCCCTGCTCCTGTCCAGCGTCGACTACTACCTGATGGGGCGTGGCTCGTTCCTGAACCACAACACGGTCATGCTGCCGTTCGTAGCCCTGTCGGCATGGGCGGTGCTGAAGATCGCAGCGGGAGCAGGCTGGCGAGTCTGGTTGATGCTGGGCCTGTTGCAGGCGCTGGGCATGCTGACAAAGTACCAGATGGGCCTGATCGCCTGCGCCAACGGCCTGGCCCTGCTCGCCGCAGGCGTCCACCACCAGCCGCGCTTTGCCCGTCACGCGCTGCTGGCGGCGGGGGCAACGCTGCTGCCGCTGGTTCCCCACGTGATCTGGCTGTCCGGCCACCATTTCAGCACCTTTCACTACGCCGGCCAGAGTCTGCTGGCCGGCCTCGGGTTGATCGCCAGGCTGCGGGGCGCCGGCGCGTTCCTGGGCCAACAGCTTGGACGCCTGGCGCCGGTGGCAATCGCCAGCGCGATCGCATGGGCCATCGACAGGGCCTGGCGGCGCGCCCCGCCGCCTGGCGCGCGCGCCGTCACGACCGGAGCGCCAGCGCGCGCGTTCATGGTGATGGCGCTGGCACCGCTGGCGGGGATCATTTTGCTGACCCTCGGATTCGGAGTCGCCGCCCAGAACCATTGGGGTGCCTCATCAACCTTGCTGATCCCGGTCTATCTTTGCCTGGCGCTGCGGTGCTTTTCGAACCGCTCGATCCTGTCCTGCACCCTGGCTGTACTGACGGTTCACGCCGGCGCGATCGCGTGGAACGTTTACGTGTGGGCCTACAACCCGGGACTTCATCACCGCTTCGCCGCGCGACCGCTGGCCGCGCTCGCCCAGACCTACTGGGCCCGCCATCAGCATGGCGACATTCCGGTGCTGATCGGAGCCGACTGGGAAGCCGGTTCCCTGTCGATCTACCTGGCGGGCCAACCGCCGGTGGTGCCCGCAGCCGACTGGAGCCAATCGCCCTGGGTCGACCCCGAAACGGTCAAGGCATGCGGTGGCCTGGTGATCGGCCGCGCCGGGACACCGCTCGAACAACAGGTGCCGGGGATCCCCGGCGCCGAATTGCGCGACCCGGACGTCGTCAGTTGGCGTGACGCCATGGGGCGCGAATCCTCGGTTCAGCTCGCCTATCTGGCCCCGGGCCCCGGTGCATCCTGCGGCGCCGGCCACCCGGAGACCGTCCCGGGCACCTCAGCGCCCTGACAGGGCCCCTCATTGGCCGGCGTTTACGGGACAGTTCCAACGATCCCGGAAGCCCGCCCGGCGCTAGTTTTTAGGTTCTGCCAAAAGGGGAACTGCGGCGAAATCCGGGGCGCAGGCAACGCTTGCGCGTTGCGCGTCGCGAAGCCATAACGGTTCTGCCACATGAGCGCGCTCGCACAATTGATCGAATCGTTCGCCAAGACGACCTCGCAGAGGGATCGCGACGCGATCGACCTGTCCGTCGCACGGTTGCTGCAGGATTACGTCGAGGCACGCCGCATCGTCGTCTATCGCCTGCTGGACGACGGGCCGGACCGTCGCGTGCAGAAGAGCCTGGTGGTCGACCGCGATGGCGACGAGCGCCGCCCGGACAACGTCGCCGTTTCCGACTTGCCGCGGCTGATCGATGTTCCGCACTGGTACGAATGCGACCTGACTCGCGATGCCATCCACTATGAGATCGGCAACGGCAGCGACGCGACCATGGGCACGGTCTTCCCGCTGCTGGGCGACACACGGCCGGTCGGTCTGATCGAAATCGAACTGGAGTCCGACCGCGACTCGCTGCGGCCGCGCGACGTGCGGCTGATCGCCGGCGTGCTGCGCCTGCTCGGCAACCACCTGGCTGTGCTGGATGACGGCCAGCGCGACACGCTGACCGGACTGCTGAACCGCAAGACCTTCGACCGGAGCTTCTACAAGATCATCGACCGTACCCGCGAGCAGGCTCGCGACCGCACCGGCCTGTCGCCCTGCTGGTTTGCGGTGATCGACATCGACCGGTTCAAGTCGATCAACGATCGCTTCGGGCACCTTTTCGGCGACGATGTGCTGATCCTGGTCGCCCGCCTGATGCAGTCGACCTTCCGCGGCTCCGATCAGCTTTTCCGCTTCGGCGGCGAGGAATTCGTCGTGGTGCTGGACGCGATGCAGCGGGAAAGCGCCGAGGCGGCATTGGAGCGCTTCCGTCAACGCGTGGCCGATCATGTATTTCCGCAGGTCGGGCAGGTGACGGTGAGCATCGGCTTCACACACATCGCGCGCTCGGAGGGGCCGGACAGTTGCTTCGGGCGCGCCGACCTCGCCTTGTATTACGCGAAGCAGAACGGTCGCAACCAGGTCCGATGCTACGAAAAGCTCATCGATTCCGGTCTGCTCGAAAAGCGCGAAGAAACGACCGCGAATGTCGAATTCTTCTGATCGACCGCGCGGTGCCACCGGCGTCAGCTCTGCCCTGATCCGCAGCGCGTTGGGCCGCCGGCTGGTAGCCCTGTCGCTTGGCGCCGCCCTGCTGCCACTGCTGGCGCTGGCGGCCCTCGATTTCATCCTGTCCAAGACGGTCGGCCTGCCGCCGACCCTGCACCGGGACCTGCTGCTGGTGACCGCAGCGACGGCCGTCCTGGGGGTCGGCATCATCGGCGCCGCGCAGGCCCGCATCGTGGTAGGGCGCCTGCATCGACTGCTCGCGGCGACGCGCCGGGTGGCAGCGCACGATTTCGCCGCCCGCCTGCCCGTCAAGGGCGACGACGAGATCGCCCGGCTCACGGAAGCCTTCAACGAAATGACGCGCGGCCTGGGCATGAACTTCTCTGCCTTGAGCGTGTTGTCGCAGATCGACAAATCCATATTGAATGGACTGGACCTGCGCGACGTCGTCAAATACGCGCTCAAGTGCGTGCGCTATATCGCCCCGGCGGATGTCGTCGTCCTCGGACTCTACGAGAGCGGCTCGGCCGATTCGATGCAGGTCTATGTGCTGCGTTCGGACAACCGGCCCAGGATCCGCACGCGTTTCCAGCTGTCCGAAGTCCTCAGGCAGTGCTTGCGACCCGGAGCCGGTGGCAGCTGGACCGAGCAGCCGCCGCTGGCTGAGTCGATCAGGACCGTCCTGAAGAACGAAGACGGGGCCACGAAATACTGGGTCCAGCCGATCGCTCGCGGCGGCCGCGTCTGGGGCGCCCTGATGCTGGGCCATCGAGCGGAACTGCCGCTTTCGGGCGATCAGCTTGCCCTGCTGTCCGGCGTCAACAACCGCCTCGAAGTGGCCTTCGCGTCGATCGAGCGGGACCGCAAGCTTCACACGATGGCGCATGCCGACGCGCTGACCGGCCTGCCCAACCGCCACGCGTTGCTCGGCGTACTGGCCCAGGAGCTCGATGGCGCAAGGCGCGACGGCAAGCTTGCCGGCATCCTGTTCCTGGACCTGGACCGCTTCAAGAGAACCAATGACACCCTCGGTCACGCGATCGGTGACATCGTGCTGAGCCAGGCCGCCGAGCGCATCAAGAGCAACCTTCGATCCAGCGACAAAGTGGCCCGTCTGGGCGGCGACGAGTTCGCCGTGATCCTGGGCCAGCTCGCCTCCGAGCGCGACGCCGGCTCGGTCGCCCGCCAGCTGATCAAGTCGCTGTCACGGCCATTTGAAGTCGAGAGCCACACGATCTACGTGGGCGCCAGCGTCGGCATCTCGATCTTTCCACAGGACGGCGACGACGGATCCGACCTTCTGAACAAGGCCGACAGCGCGATGTACCGCGCCAAGGATCAGGGTCGCAACCGCTTCGTCTACTACGAGGAAAGCATGAATGTCGAGGCGCAGAGTCGCGCCGCCCTCGACCTCGAACTGCGCCAGGCCTTCGACCGCAATGAACTGATCCTGCACTACCAGCCCCAGATCGACATGCGTACCGGCCGCGTCTGCGCCGTCGAGGCGCTGATTCGCTGGCAGCATCCCCAGCGGGGGTTGTTGTACCCGGCGGCCTTCATTCCGTTCGCCGAGGAAAGCGGCCTGATTGATGCCATCGGCTCATGGGTGCTGAAGGAAGCCTGCCTGCAACACCAGCGCTGGCGCCACGAGGAGGTCCCGATCCCCTGCGTGTCGGTGAATGTCTCCAACCGCCAGCTGCTGCGGTCCAACTTCCTGCGGACCGTGCATTACCTCATGAATCTGGCGCAGATGCCGCCGGGAAGCCTCGAACTTGAGGTCACAGAATCGATGTTCATGGACGGCGGCAAGGCAGGCATCGCCGTCCTCAACACCCTGGTCGCCGCCGGCGTGCGCGTGGCGATCGACGACTTCGGCACCGGATATTCGTCGTTCGGCTACCTGAAGACGCTGCCAGCCTCGATTCTGAAGCTCGACCAGAGCTTCCTGAAGGATGCGCCCGGCGACAGCGACGCTGCGACCATCATCGCCGCCATGATCAACATGGGGCACACGCTGCGCAAGGAAGTCGTCGCAGAGGGCGTCGAACGCGAGGATCAGCGTAAGTTCCTCGAGGAGCTTGGCTGCGAGAAGGCACAGGGATTCCTGTTCGCGCGCGCGCTGCCAGCCGATGAAGTGGTCCGGTTCGCGTGCGAGCGCTTTCAGCGCTTTCCGCCGCCTGGCAACGGTCGCACCGCCCTGACGGCCGAGTCAACCTGAGCCGCGAGGCCGGCGCTCACATCTGCCGGAACAGGTGGGCGTAGGAATCGGACACCAGCAGCGAATCGTTGCGGCCCTTCAGGTGGACCTGCAGACGCCCCCGGATGTCGCGCACGATGCGATCGATCGCCGAGGCATTCACCATGGTCGAGCGATGGATCTGCCAGAACTGCTGCGGGTCGAGTTCCTCGGCCAGTTCCTTCAAAGGCTTGCGGATCAGCGCTTCCGATGAGCCCGTCACCACCCGCGTGTACTTGTTGTCCGCCTGAAAGAAGAGCACTTCGTCGACCGTGATGACACGCAGATTCTGACCCACCGAGGCGTTGATCCAGCGCAAGGCCGGTCGCCGGCCGGCAAGCGTCCCGATCTGGCCCAGCGTCTCCTCGACCGTATCCGCCCGCGGCGGCCCCGATCCGAGGCGTTCGCGCAGGCGTGTGATGGTGGCGAACAGGCGCGACGCCAGCACCGGCTTCAGAACGTAATCCACCGCGCCCTGCTCGAACGCCGATACCGCGTGCTGATCGAAGGCGGTCACGAAGACGATGTGGCAGCGGCCTGCGGCGGCACGGGCCACCTCCTGTCCCGATGCCCCTGGCATCTGGATGTCCAGGAACAGGATGTCGGGGCGCCATTGCTCCAGCAGCCGGAGCGCCTCGATGCCGTCCTTGGCGGCGGCCACGATCTCGAGTTCCGGCCACAGCGCCTTGAGCTGCTCGATCAGCTGCTCGCGCAGGGCCGCTTCGTCCTCAGCGACAATCGCGGTCGGTGCTCTCATCGCTCCAGCTCAGTGTGATCAGAAGCGCCGCAGCCGGATGGTCGACCGCGGCGACGTACGCCGGCATCACGGCGACCGTCACGCTGGCCGATTCGCCGTAAAGCGCCGCCAGCCGCTCGCGCACACGACCCGGCACGTCGTCCGGGGCCATGCTCGGCGGCGCCGGCACGATGCGCAGT
>Ga0209698_10005278_pt1 | contig 14013 bp, 11 predicted proteins | sample LitLauG_LLR_2012_FD_187203 | JGI IMG/M metagenome (GOLD analysis project Ga0209698, IMG submission 187203) | Freshwater sediment microbial communities from Pennsylvania, USA - Little Laurel Run_MetaG_LLR_2012 (SPAdes) (version 2) | ecosystem: Environmental > Aquatic > Freshwater > Creek >... | reverse complement strand
GGGGACGCCCAGGCCGTGCGGGTCCTCTTCTTCCACGAGAAGTCCGCCGCGTTCCGAGCAGCCATCGCCAGCGACCGGTACCAGTGGATCGGCGAACTCTGCGGTGACGGACACCGACACAGCGGTGGAGGCGAAGGCCTGGTGAAGCCGCTCGGGATCGTGCGTGGCCTGTCCGACCTCCCGTGGCACAAGGACTGTGGACAAGGCAAGCACTCCTTCATCTGCAACGGACTGACCTGCGGCATCTCGGTGACCGGCGCCGATCGGGTCAGTGGCGCCCTCGGGGTGATTCCCGGCAGTCACCGCGCTAACACCATGGCTGCCGGCCGCGATCCGTTGCTCGACCTCGAGCCTCGCATGCTGGAGACCCAGACCGGCGATGTGACGGTGCACTGCAGTGACACGCTCCATCGCGCCCATCCGCCGGTCGAGCGACCCCGCAAGGTCGTCTACTCGGCCTTTGCACTGCCTCCCCTGCCGGGCGACGAGGTGAAGCCGGATCCCCGCTACAGCCGCACGGCCCGGGCCGAGCTGTCCGACGTCCAGGACCGGATCGCGGCCGCTGACAATCCGCACGATGCCCGGCGGTATCGCGCCGGCCATGGCCGCTGACCGGCGCGCCACCCATCTTCTTTCATCTGCCCAGTACGGCACGACGCCTCAGCGGATGCACCGAGGGGCCGGATCGGGGTCATGTACCGTGGTCTCCTCATGACGGTACCCTTCGACGCAGGCCAGGAGCACTACCCGATGTCCGGGTTGGACGAGTTCCTCGTGCACAACCACCCCCACCCGGTACGGATCATGTGGACCTCCGACGCCCAGGCCTACGAACGGATGTGGTTCACGAGCCAGGACGCCACCGGCGACCTCCTCATGGTGGCCGGAATGGGCATCTATCCGAATCTGGGAACGGCCGAGGCCTTCGCCATCGTCAATGTCCGGGGACAGCACACCACGGTGCGCGCCCACCGGAAGCTCGGGCTCAACCGGATGGACATGTCCGTGGGTCCGCTGCAGTTCGAGCTCGTCGAGCCGTTCCGGCAGTGGCGGCTGCGTCTCGACGAGAACGAGTACGGCATCGCCTTCGACGTCTCCTGGTTCGACACCAAGCGTCCGGTCTACCGGCTCATCGGTGGGGGGATGTTCCTCGGGACCAGGCCGTTCGCCGGCGTGGCCGGCTACGACGGGTTCGGCCGCCAGAGCGGGTGGGTCACCGCCCACGGCGAACGATTCGAGCTGGACCGGTCCACCAACCGAGGCACGCGTGACCACCACTGGGGGACCCGGGACGGCGTGGGCGGGCCGGCACTCTGGAGCGGCAACCAGCACCCGCATTCCGGTGAATGGGTGGAGTTCGAGGAGTACGGCGTCTGGGGCGACCACATCCTCTACAACTTGGGCGACCCGCGGCGGGGCAGTGCCACCCTCCGAGGACGGCGCCACCGCCTGGCCTTCGAGCCCGACACCCACCTTCTCGTGGCTGGCGAGGTCGACCTGGTCTTCGCCGACGGCGAGGAGCGGACCATGGTCTTCGAGCGGCTCGGCAACCAGATCGCCTTCCTCCGGTGCGGCATGTACGGAGGCCCGAACGGCGGAACTCCCGACGGCGACCTCTGGCACGGGATGGATCCGGGGGACGGCGTCGTCAGCGGCGAGACCTACGACGTGAACGACCCCGCGGTCCGGTCCCGGATCTGTGGGCTCGATCAGCACCACGCACGGGTCGAGTGCGAGGGCGAGGTGACCTACGGGATCATCGAGCCCTACGACACGCTCTGTTACGAGATGGCGGCCAGCGGCCTGGGGGGCTTCTCGCTGCTGTGACATGCGGCGCCAGGGTGGCGACCCCGCACCTCCCGACCATGCGAGCCACGCCTCACTCGTCGCTCCACTCAGCCGAGCAGCAGGTCGCTCCGGCCGTTCTCAGCGAACTCCTGGTCGAGGCGTGCGATGTCCTCCGGGGTCAGGGGCACGTACGCGTCGGTGCGAGCGGGCCGATGCCAGACCGGGTCGTCCGTCTGCCACCGCTCCACTCGCAGCGGTCGCTTGTCGACCTTGTCGGTGGCGGTCACCGGGAGCGACTGCACCACCCGTACGTACCGGGGCGCCCACTTGGTGCCCAGATCCGCCTGGCCGGCCAGAAAGGTGCGGAACTCCCCGGGCTCGAACCCGACACCCGGTGCGAATTCGATGGCCACCATCACCTGATCCCCGGTTGCGGCGTCGGGGACCGGGTAGACGGCCACCCCGCGCACGCCCTCGAAGCGGGCGAGGATCCGCTCCACCGGTGCGGCGGCGAAGTTCTCGCTGTCGACCCGTAACCAGTCTCCGGTGCGACCGGCGAAGAAGAAGACCCCGTCGTCATCGCGGTAGGCCAGGTCGCCGGACCAGTACCAGCCGTTACGGGTGCGTTCGGCCTCGGCTTCGGGATTGTTGTAGTAGCCCTCGAAGTTCGCCCTGGCCCTCCGGCCGACCAGCTCGCCGATGCACTCTGACGCATTGGTGAGACGGCCCCGGTCATCGAAGGTGGCCAGCGGGCGTTCCGTCCCCGTGTCCGGGTCGACCACGGCCACATCGTCCCGTTCACTGGCCCTGCCCAGCGCACCAGGTCGGGCTCCCGCCACCGGCGTGAGGACGATGGCGTTCTCGCTCGACCCGTACCCTTCGAAGAGCGGTACCCCGAAGCGTTCGGTGAAGGCCTCCTTGTCCTGAGCCGAGGTCTCGGGACCGAGTACGAAACGGAGCTTGTGGTCGCGGTCGTGCCCGGTGGGGGGAGTGGCCACGATGTGGGCGATGGCCCGGCCCACGGTATTGAAGAAGGTGGCTCCCGATGCCCGGACGTCGGGCAGGAAGCTCGACGCCGAGAACCTCCGGCGGAGGACGAGGGTGGCTCCGCTGGCGAACGCCGGGAACACGGCGGCCGACAGTGCGTTGCCGTGGAACAGGGGCATGGCCGAGTAGATGACGTCATCCGGACCGAAGCCCATCCGAGCGGCGGCCCGGGCGGCCCGGCCTTGGCTCATGCGCACGGCTTTCGGGCCACCGGTCGAACCCGAGGTGAAGAGGAGGAGGTAGAGCTGGTCGGGGGTGGGGTCGTCCGGTGTGGAGCCGGGAACCGCCGGTCGCAGGGTATCCAGCCGCTGCGCGTAGGACTCGACGTCCGCCACGAGCAGTCGACCCGGTTCCAGACCCAGATCGAGCCCGGCGAGCAGCTCGATCCGTTCGGGATCGGTGACGATCAGCTGACAGTCGGTGCGGCGGATGTCTTCGGCCAGTTCGTCGCCCCGGTGGGTGGGGTTCAGGCCGACGACCACCGCCCCGGCCAGCGCGGCCCCCGCCAGCAGGAAGAGGTACTCGGGAGTGTTCTCCATCAGCACGCCGACATGGAACGGGCCAGGTTGTCGGAGCGAGCGGAGCAGCTCGGCCCGGAGTTCGGCCTCGGCCACCACCATGCGCCAGCTCCACCGCTGGGTCTCGAACACAAGCCCGGTGCCGTCATCCTGGGCCCGAAGGCGGACCAGCTGGGCCGCAGTGTTGAAATCGTGGGCTGTCAATTGAGGCGCTCCGCCAGGAGGTCGAGGACCGGGTTGTCGTCAATGGGGAGCATCGGGGGCTGGCCGGCGTCACGACGCAGGTAGCCGATGCGCGTCATCACCGCGGAACTGCGCACCATGGCCAGGGTCTCGTACCACTCGAGGTCGCGCACGGCGCGGCCGCTCGCCGCCTCGAAGAGTCCGACCATGGCGGCACGGTCGGGAGCGCCCGGCAGTCGGCGGCCGAAGAGGCGGGACATGGTGAGATCGAGGCTGGTGAACCAGGCCAGGTCGTGCTCGGGGGCGCCGATGGTGGTCATGTCCCAGTCGAGCACCGCCTGCAGCGTGAGGTCGTCCCCGAACACCACGTTCTCGAACCGGGCGTCGCCCCACAGCAGGGCCGGCCGTGGCTCGGTTGCGGGCTGGTTCCGGCGACACCACGTGATCGCCCGGGTCAGGGTCGCCACCGGGTGGCCGCCGGACGACCAGTCCAGGTACTCCTCCCAGAAGGCGAGTTCGGCGCCGTTGTCCCGGCGTGGCACGCCGGTGGCGCCGGTGGTCGCCGATCCGTGGATCCCGGCCAGCGCCACCATGAAGTTGCGGAAGACCTGGGCTTGCGCCTCCGATTCCAGGCCGGCGAGCCAGCGGTCGTGGTGGACCAGGGCGCCGACGACGTGGCCGTCCACCCGGCGCATGGCCACGAAGGGTGCTCCGAGCCAGGAGGGGTCGGTCTCCAGTACCGGATCGGCGGTGGGAATGCCGGCCGAAGTGGCGGCGGTCTGGGCCTGCCACTGGGCGGCGAGATCGAACACCGGGAACGTGCCCTGCTCGGGGGGTGCCATCCGGATGACGCCGTACCAGCTGTGCCCACCGTCGCCGTCGAGCCAGGTGGCGTCGAAGAACACGGTCTCGCTCGAGTAGCCCGAGGTCGGGCGGCGGAGGTGCTCGACCACGGGTTCCGCCATGCCGCAGCGGTCGGTGAGCCAGAGGGCCAATCGTTCCGCCCACGCGTTGTCGAGCGGAGTCGTCATGGCCATCGTCGGATCGAGGGGTGGCTCACGATGCACCGTAGATCGACTTGTACTCGAGGTAGCCCTCCAGCCCGACGGGACCGTACTCACGCCCGATCCCACTCTGCTTGTATCCCCCGAACGGGGACCACAGGTCGGGCCCGAACCCGTTGATCCCCACCATGCCCGTGCGCAGGAGGTTGGCGATCTCCCTTCCGTGGGTCCGGTCAGCGGTCCACACCGATCCGGCCAGCCCGAATGGTGAGTCGTTGGCGATCCCGATCGCGTCGTGCTCGTCGCGATAGGGGATGACGCACAGCACCGGGCCGAAGATCTCCTCGCGTGCGATCCGCATCGAGTTCTCCACGTCGGCGAACAGTGTGGGGCGCACGTACCATCCGGCCGTCGTGCCCTCCGGACGACCTGCTCCTCCCACGACGGGCCGCGCACCTTCCGCCATTCCGATGTCGATGTGTTCCATGACCCGTTGCTGTTGACGCTCGGACACGAGCGGCCCGATGTAGTTGCCCGCATCATCGGGGTCACCCACCGACAGGTCGGAGAACATCTCGGCCAGCGCGTCGACGGTATCGACGTAGCGCGACTGGGGCGTCAGCACGCGGGACTGCGCCACACAGGCCTGGCCGCTGTTGAGGAGGGACGCGAATTTCAGGCCGAGCGCGGTCCGCCCGAGGTCGGCATCCTCGAGGACGATCGCCGCGGACTTTCCTCCCAGCTCGAGGCTGCAGCGGGCGAGACGTGTTCCACACGCCGCGGCGATGCGACCTCCCACCGTGCTGCTCCCGGTGAAGGCGATCTTGTCGACGCCGGGGTGCTGCACCAGTCGCTCGCCGGCAGCTGGGCCACCGGTCAGGATGCTCACCACCCCGGGGGGGAACCGGGCCTCGTCGATCATCTCTGCCAGCAGGAGTGCGTCAAGTGGCGCTTCCGGAGCTGCTTTGACGACGACCGTGCACCCGGCGATGAGTGCCGGGGCCAGCTTGGGGATGATGGTCAGCTGCGGTACGTTCCACGGCGTGATGGCACCGACGACGCCGACCGGCTCCCTGCGCACGGACGTGCCGGAGTTGTGGGCGGTCGACGGCACGATCCAGTCGAACGAATCGGCCGCGTCCAGGAACGATTCCAGAAGCGCTGCTGCGCCCGAGCCCTGGGCCATCTCGGCGAACCACCGCGGCGAGCCCATCTCCGCGATGACCACCTCGGTCATCTCCACCACACGGGTCCGGTAGATGTCCAGGAGTCGCCGCACCGGCTCGGCCCGGGCCTGGGGGTCGAGGCGGGGCCAGTCGGTCCCGTCGAACGCCCGACGGGCCGCCGCCACGGCCCGGTCGACGTCGGCTGCGACGGCCAGGGGGACCGCGCCGAACTGCTCACCGGTGTGGGGCGAGCACACCGGGATCCGCTCGGACCCCGCGGAGTCCTCCCAGGACCCACCGATGAACAGCTGGTCGTAGTCGGTGCGGATCATGACGACGCCGGCGGAGTCGCACGCCCGACACGTTGCCTGGAGCGGTTCTTCAGACCGTCGATCATGAGATCGAGGCCGAATCGGAACACGTCATCGTCATCACCGAAGACGATGGTGGCGGGGTCGGCGGCGGCCGCGGTGGTGGCCAATTCGGAGGTCACCGCTCCGAAGAGCAGGTAGGTCATGACCCGCTGTGTCCGGTCGCTGACTGACGTGTCGAATCCTGCGTCTCCGAGGACGTCGCTGATGGCCCGGTACAACCGGGCCTCGTTCGGGAGGCCCTCGACCCGTCGGAGCAGGTGCTCGGCCACACCGGGGTATCCGAGCAGCACCGTCCGACCGTTCTGGAACAGCTCGGCGATCCATCTGTCCCACGGAAGGTCGGGGGATGGCAGATCCACTTCACCCAGCACGGCGTCGCCGACGAGGTCGAGCAGTTCGCTCTTGTTCCGTACGTAGTAGTAGGCGTTCATCGACGGGCTGCCGAGCTCGGCGGCCAGTTGGCGCATGCTGAGGTTGGCCAGACCCGTCCGTCGGGTGAGCCGGAGCGCGGCGTCGACCACCTCGTCGCGAGTCAGCTCACCGTAGCGCCGTCTCCGGGGGGAGCGGGCGGTGGGGCCGGTGACCGTGGCACGGGCGCGGCTGGTCATGGTCGTCCTACCGGAGCGGCGTCGGCGGGGGTGGCCCCGGGGACGATCACCGACCGGATGACGGCACCGTCGTCCAGGGCGTCGAACGCATCGTTCACCTCGTCCAGGCCGATCGTGCGGGTCACCACCGCCCCCAGATCGAGCAGACCCGCCTCGGCCAGGGTCACCAGGCGGGGGAAGTCCCGGCGCACCTGGCCGGAGCCGTAGTAGCAGCCGACCAGGCGCTTCTCGGTGGAGAACAACTGGTAACCGTCGAATGTGACCTGGGTGCCGGCGGCCGGCATGCCCACGGCCACCACCGTCCCGGCGTTGCGGGCCATCCCGTAGGCCTGGACGAGGGCGGGACCGGAGGTCACGGCCTCGAAGGCGTAGTCGACCCCCCGCCCGTCGGTCAGGTCCCGGACCGCATCCAGCGGATCGCACGTGCCCGGATCGACGACGTCCGTGGCTCCTCCGACCAGGGCGGCGGCACGCTTTCCGGCTTGCGGATCGACGGCGACGACGCGGGAGGCGCCCGCGATGCGCGCGGCCTGGACGATGAACTGACCGACTCCGCCACATCCGACCACGGCCACGGACGACCCGGGCTCGACCTCGGCCGTGTTGAGGACCGCCCCCACGCCGGTCATGGCGGCACACCCCACCAGGGCCAACTGCTCAGCCGGCAGGTCGGACTCCACCGGGACCACGGAGATGCGGTCGACCACCGCCTCCTCGGCGAAGGTCCCGAGGCCGCTCATCGACCATGTCTTGGCTCCGCCCGCGTCGTTCCAGTGGGCCCGCATGGCGATCTCGATCATCCGTTCGCAGAACTGGGTTCGTCCCCTGGCACACTGCCAACAGGATCCGCAGGCCGGCTGGAACGCACCGATGACCCGGTCGCCGGGCCGGAGGTCGTGGACACCGGTGCCGACCTCCAGGACCGAGCCGGCGCCCTCGTGGCCGAGGATCACCGGGGACAGTCCCCCCATGCCCTGCCTGCGGATGGTGGAGTCGGAACGGCAGATCCCGGACGCCTCGACGCGCAGGCGGACATCGGTGGACCCGAGGGGACGTGGGGACAGCTCGCGTACCTCGAGGGGGCGGTCCGGTCCGATCATCACCGCAGCGCGCATGGGTACTCCTACCGGGGCATCCGACGCCCGTCCTTGACATCGAGTTGTACACCGTACGAAACTCGGACGCAACCGGCAACGGGCGGTCGACGCCCCGAGTCGCATGCACGACCCCGAGGAGCTCCGATGGCCGAAGCGATCGACCTGCAACTCGATCTCACCCGACCGGGCTTCTACCTGCGGCCCGACTACTTCGACGTACTGGCCGAGCTTCGGAGGAGCGCACCGGTCCACCGTGCCCTGGACGGGAGCTGGGCCGTGAGCCGCTACGACGACATCCGCACCATCAGCCGGGACCCGGACCGCTTCGTGTCGGGTCGGGGCGTGCTGATCAACGACCCGATGCGTTCGGAAGGCGGCACACTCAATACCTTCTCGATCCTCCATCTCGATCCGCCTGTCCACACCCTCTACCGGAAGATCGTCAACCGCCAATTCACACCCCGAGCGGTCTCCCGACTCGAGTCGACCATCCGGCACACCGTCACGTCGGTGCTCGACGACACCGAGCCCGAACGACCGATCGACGGGGTGGACGACCTCGCCGCCGTCGTGCCCATCGTCGTGATTGCCGAACTGCTGGGGGTGGGCGACGCCGACCGAGCCATGTTCCGTCGTTGGTCCGACGCCATCATCGCGTCGGCCGACACCGACGCCTCCGGGTCCGGTCCCGAGGAACTCGGCCAGATGGCCGAGTTCCTGCTCGCCCGTGTGGACTCGGAGTCCCCCAGTGATGACACCTTGCTCGGTGTCCTGAACGCCGCAGAACTGGACGGCCGACCGTTGAGCCGCGTGGAGATCATGGGATTCTTCATGACCCTGCTGGTGGCCGGGAACGAGACCACCCGGACCTTGATCTCCGGTGGGATCGAGGCGCTCCACCAGTACCCTGCCCAGCGCCGGTTGCTCGCCGAAGACCCTTCGCTCCTCCCTCCCGCCATCGAGGAGCTGCTGCGCTGGGTGACGCCGATCCAAGCCTTCGGCCGGACTGCGGTCGTCGACGCCGAGCTGGCCGGAGTCCGTGTCCCCGCTGGTGATTTCGTGGTGATGCTCTACGCGTCGGGTAACCGCGACGAGTCCGTGTTCGGACCGACGGCGGGGCAGTTGGACGTCTGCCGCCCAGTGAGCCCCACCCATCTGGCGTTCGGATTCGGTGAGCACCTGTGCCTGGGGGCGGCCCTGGCCCGCCTCGAGGCCCGGGTCTTCTTCGAGGAACTGCTTCGCCGTCACCCTTCCTTTGCGTTGGTTGGGGACGTCGACTATGTCCGCTCCACGCTGGTGCGCGGTGCCGTGCGGATGCCGATGGTGCTCGACCCACAGGGAGCCCCGGCGAGGTGAGGGAATCGCCTCGTTGAGCCGGGTCGGCAACTCGCTCAGGGTGTGACCACGACCACCTGGTGCCCAGCAGGGATGGCGAAGGTCAGCTGACATCCGCTGAGCCGGGTCGTCGAGGTCTGGAAGGAGATCGTCCGGCACGCCGCCGGCACCGACTTCCCGCCGATCGTCACCTTCCGAAAGGTGGACCGGGTCGTCGTCGGTCCGCCGCGGGTGACGACAGCGCCTCCCCACACCACGGCATTGCCTCCGTCGCCGTCCGTGGTGAGGGAGAGCGTGTCGGATGTCGACGTGGTGGCGAGCAGTGGGCCGGGGACAGCGTCGACGTGCGGCTCGCTGAGGATCTGGGCCCGGAGGGTCGTCGATCGAAGCGAGCCGTCGAGGAGGACCGTCGCCCAGTTGTCCCATCTTCCGGGGCGCTGCTTCCACAACCAGAAGGACGACCCCACCGCGTACGTGTCCTGTTCCGCGAGTTGGGCCGTCAGCCAACTGTTCCATTCCGGCGTGGCCGAGGAGCCGTACTCGTCGACGACGAACGGAGCGCCGAAGACGGCCGCCTCGGTGGCGGCATTGCCATAGGACGTCTGCAGCGCCGGAATCGAAGCGACCGGACTGAACGGCGGCGAGAACACGCCGGTGTAGATGTGGACGGTATACACGAGGTCGTCATCGGAGGAGAAGCGGGCCGCGCCGGCGACGGCGTCGTTGGTCACGTTGCGGATCAGGGACGGCTCGAACCAGATCGGGGTGACCACTCCCGCCGCACGCAGACCGGCGATCATCCGGTCGTAGAAGGGATAGAGGGATTGGACCTCGAACGGGGGTGGCCCGGACGGCCACGGTTCGTTCATGAGTTCCACACCCACGACGTTGCTGCGCCCCGAGGTGGCGCCGGCCGCCTTGGCCACCGCGGTCATCGCTTCCAGGTACCAGGTCTGGATCGGCCGGCCCGCCACGGGAGCGTTCGCCCAGAAGTTCTTGAATGCGGTCAACGCACAGGCCGTGGTCGTCGCCGCGGGTGTGCACGGCGTCCCGTCGTAGAGGTTCGCCCAACTGGGCGCACCGTCTGCCTCGTGTCCCGGGTACGACGGCCAGCTGAAGTTGTCCTCATGCATGTCGACGAGTACGCCGACGCCGTTGGATCGTGCCCATGAGACGACGTGGGAGACCCGATCGAGGTACTGCCGGTCGATCACCCCCGGCTCGGGCATGATCCGACTCCACGACAGGGGTAGGCGAACGAAATTGAAGCCGAGAGCGGCCATCTCGTTGAAGTCTGACGGTCCGATGGAGGGCGCCTGCCGGTAGTCCGGTGCGTATTCGACCAACGCATTGTCGTTGACACCTCGGAGGAGCAGGGCATGGCCAGTCGAGTCGGCCAGGTACGCACCGGAGCCGCTCGGATGGACGACATGCACGCCGACGGGGGCGGGTGCTCCGGTGGCGGTCGCCGATAACGGTGGTGCCGAGGAGTGCGACGTGGAGGAGGCTCCGCATCCGGCGAGGGCGACGGCGGCCAGCACACCGGCTGCGGGGACGGATCGTCGAGCAGTTCGGATCCAGCTTCGCCGGTGCATGCCGCGCACTCTATAGCGGCACCTCTCCGGAGCCGGTGCCGTGGAATTCAACTTAGGCAGTCGACATGCCGAGGATGAGGGCGTGGGGCACGCATTCACACGGTCGGATCCGATCGCACGACTCCGGCTGCGGCCGGACGTCTCGACCACCGGTCGATCCGAAGGTCGATCGGCACTGCTGGCCCTTGCCTTCTCCGACCATCCGGACGGACGGACGGGCTCCGTGCTGCAACTACCCCACCCGCTGCGTGTCTTTCGTCACGCCCTGCCCGTCATCCTCGAAAGTGTCGTGGCTCCGGTCGCCGCCTACTACTGCGTCCTCCTGATCGCCGGGTTCCGGGGAGCCTTGCTCGGCGCTCTGACCTGGTCGTATCTGCTCATCGGACGACGGCTGTGGCGCCGCGAGCGGATCTCGACGCTGTTGCTGCTCGGTACGGCGTTGCTCACCATCCGCACGGGGGTCTCGTTCGCCACGGGAAGTGCCTTCGTGTACTTCATCCAGCCCACGGCGAGTGCCTTCCTGGCTTCACTGCTCCTGGTCGTGAGCGCCCTTGCCGGACGGCCGTTCACCCAGCGGTTCACCCACGACTTCTGTCCCCTCAGCCCTGAACTGCTGGCCCGGCCGAGCGTCCACCGGTTCTTCGTCCGCGTCTCCTTCCTCTGGGCGATCGCCATGTTCCTGAACGGGGCCGTCGTCCTGGCCCTCTTGTTGACGGTGTCCACCCGCTCCTTCCCACTCGAGCGGCTCGGGGCGACGACATCACTGACGGCCCTGGCCATCTTCCTGTCGATCACCTGGTTCGCCCACTCGATGCGCCGCGACGGTGTGTTCGTCCGTTTCGGTGAGCCGCAGACTCCAGACGTCGTCTGAGGAGATCGCCGAGGAGCTGACTCCTCGTCCGCCGACCTGTCGGTCGGCATCCGGGTATCGACACCCGTCACCTCGACGTCACACATCAGGATCGAATGGCCGCCAGGTCCTCTTCCGGATGTGTTTGGATAGCAGTCGGGAGCGTCCACACCGGGGCCGGCGACGGTCCCATCCGGCACCCAGGAGGCGGTCAGCGACGTCCGCCGGCCACGACGACCGCGACGGAGCGATTCTTGAGCAGTGGTGGATCGAGGATCCGGCGAACCGTGACGGGGGCCCTCGAGGCACCGCCGGACAGCGCCGGCACGGGGGCGATCGGAACGGCGCCGTCCAGCCGGGGTGTCGAAGAGCCGCGGGAGATCGCCGAGACGATCAAGCTCGCGGACCGTGCCTTCGCATTCGTCGACCTGTGCGGCTTCACCCACTTCATCGCTGAGAACGGCGAGCACGCCGCCATCGACACGCTCTCGCAGTTCCGATCGTTGGCCCGGGACATCAGTGCCCGACGAGGGGTCATGGTGTCCAAGTGGCTGGGGGATGGCGCCATGATCGTGGGCGCGGATGTGGGCCCGACCGTGGCCACCGCCGCTGAGCTGATCGGGCGCTACGACGGCTCGACGCTGGCCCTGCGGGGCGGATTCGCCCATGGGCAGGCGCTCATCATGGACGGCGAGGACTACATCGGCCGACCGGTCAACCTGGCCGCCCGGCTGTGCCAGACGGCCCGACCCGAGGAGCTGCTGGCGTTCGGCTACCCGGCGGCAGTTCTTCCTCCGTGGGTCCAGGTGATCGGCGTCCGGAGCGTCACGCTCCCTGGACTGGGCCGTCTCCGTCGGGTGCAGTGCCTCGGACTGGTCGACGGCCTCGAACTCCCCAGCCTGGTCGGACACAACGGCGGCGCCTAGCTCGCCTGCGCCGGAGCTCGTCGACCCTTGGCCATGGGACCAGATCGGTTCGAGGGCAATCGCCTCGTTCTGGGCAGCGTCCGTCCTCATCCTCCAGCGAAGCGATGGACGTGGCACGATAGGCGAGTGACCGAAGCTGGCGAGGCGTTCCCCTACTGGGAGCAAGTGTCCGATTGGTTCCGGCGGTCGGCGGGGGTGTTCGAGGGACTGAGCGCCGATTGCGGGATCATCGAGTCGATCTTCGAGAGCGATCCAGCGGAGAATCTGGCTGCGGCGAAGCAGCTGAGTTCCCAGATCCATGATGTCGAGCTCCTTCTGCTCGCCGACCCCTGTCCGGACCTGTGGGGCGGACGGCAGCTGAACTCGATCGTGGCGACCTTGGCGGAAGTGGGCCATGAAGTCGTTCTGGCCTTCGGCGATCCGAAAGGTGCCGAACGGACGCTGCTGATGGCCAAGGTGGTCAGCGCCCGCCGGATGGTGACGGAACTCCAACGTCTGGGCGTCCGCCTGCTCACAGTCGACAGTTCCTGAGCCTCCAGCCGACGACCCGTCGACGGCTGCTCCTCGACCGTGTGCAGTCGGGAGTCAGCCCGGGACCACGACCGCCCGTCCCCGGAGGGCGCCGGCCTCCATGGCCTCGTAGGCCTCGGCCACCCGGGCCAGCGGGAACAGATCGGCGTCTGCCCGGATGCGCCCGGAATCGGCCAGTGCGATCACATCGAGGGCGTCGGCGATCGTCGAGGCCTGGAACGTGAACACCTCGCCGTCCTTCGGCAGCAGGTCGTAGAGGCTCACTTCGGGCAGGTGCCCCTGCCCCGCACCGACGAGTCCGAAGGCGCCACCCCTCCGTGTCGAGCGGAGCCCGGCGAGGATGGTGGGCCCGATGCCCACGAAGTCCAACACGGCGTCGGCGCCGTCACCCGTCAGAGCGATGATCTCCCGGGCCGTGTCCGAGGTGACTCCCTCCATGGTGACGTGGGCACCCAACTCGGCGGCGTAGGCCAGGCGATCGGCCACCGGATCGATGGCCACCACCCGCGCCGCGCTGAGCGCCAACAGATGTTGGACGGCGTAACTGCCGAGGCCGCCCGCGCCGATGACCACGGCCGTGCCGCCCGGACGGATGCGGGGGAGGACCCGCTTCACCGCGTGGTAGCTGGTGGCCCCGGCATCGGTCAGCGGGCCGGCGACCACGGGATCGAGGGTGGCGAGCTTCACCAGCTCGCGCGCGCTCGACACCAGCACGTAGCCGGCCAGGCCTCCGTCCTGCCCATAGCCCCGCCCGACCAGGGACTCGGCGCAGTTGTTGTCCTCACCCCGTACGCACCAGGTGCAGTGGCCGCACGAGCTGGGGGAGATGACGGCGACCGGGTCGCCTTCGGAGAAGCCGGTGACGCCGGATCCGAGGGAAGCCACCCGCCCACCGATCTCGTGACCGAGGGTGAACGGCACCTTCCATCCGATGGCCTCGCCCAGCGCGCCGGGCATCTGGCTCATCATGGCGTCGGAGTGGCACAGGCCG
>Ga0209698_10005277_pt1 | contig 14015 bp, 7 predicted proteins | sample LitLauG_LLR_2012_FD_187203 | JGI IMG/M metagenome (GOLD analysis project Ga0209698, IMG submission 187203) | Freshwater sediment microbial communities from Pennsylvania, USA - Little Laurel Run_MetaG_LLR_2012 (SPAdes) (version 2) | ecosystem: Environmental > Aquatic > Freshwater > Creek >... | reverse complement strand
TTACCCAAGAGGACATCGATCAAGTTGCACGGGTTCCTCGAGCTATTCCGTTGCCAGGGGAAATCGTAAAACGCGCAACCGGAGTGTGGTTTCAACAGATTGGGCCTGATCGCTACTTGTACTCGCCGCTTCTCGGTCCGAGTCTCTCGGATGCACTTGATGGAAAGATGCGGAAGGGCGTCCATTTCATTCTGGGAACTCGCATCCTGGCACGCGGAACCGTCACGCCAATCGATGCTTTCGCCGCAGTACACCATTTTTCGCTGTCTTCCATCACGATGTACGCGGTGCTGGTTGCCCTCAATCTCCTGATGGCATACGTCGAATTGGACGAAACTTTTACCGACGAGTTCGCTTTCTCTCGCATGTGGCCAGAGCCTCTCGACAGGTCGAAAGTCGACCTGAACCTTGAGTTGTTTCTTCGCTCAGCGCAGATCGTGGTCTCTGCGAAGCTGGGGCGGGACCTAGATCGACAGCTCGCCGCTTTCGATTCGCTTTTAAAAGAGGCGGAGTACACCGGTTGGGGCGTCGCCGTTGGCGCCGGCTATCTCGCGATTCATCTCGTTTGGAAGTTTTCTGCAGCCGCGAGCAAGTATCTCTTATATGCGCTGAACGCCTATAAGACCGCTCGCCTTCCTGATGGTTCGGCTCTCCCGACCAAGAATTATCCGATGGAAATCATGGCGTTGATGTCTGCGCATACCTGCAAATCCGATGCGGACGTCGACGCTTGGCTCTCGACGCTCAGGCAGTTTTCGAACGCTCAGTTGAATGTGCTCGCGAACTCCGAGTTGGCCGAGGATAACGTGGTTATCGTCTGCGACGGCATTTGGAGTCGGGAGCTTGTCAAGCCGGTCGCCGATCGTGACTGGGAGCACGTCAAAGCAAAGCTCATTCAGATTGAGGAGGCCGCCCGGGAGATAGACTTTCCCCTCCTTGAAGCTGCTGCAATTCGTGGACGGATCATTGTGATCTCCGAGTTCGAGGAACACCTCGATACAGCGCTGGAACTGAGTGCCAGCGCTCTCCAGAGAGTTTCGGAAGACAGAGCGCGATTCCTATTATTCGAAATCACTGGAAAACAATTGGTAATGGCGGACAGAGACGACGAGGGGCGTACCTTCCTTCTTCGGGCTCTCGACTGTGGCGGCTTTAAGGATGCACTGCTGCGGAGAAATGTCCTAGTTACCCTCGCAGACATTCAGGATCGAACGTCGAGTCCTTTGCCGACCTTCTACACGGCGCGTGCGGTGGAGTTGACCAAGAGTGGAAAGTTGATCCCCTCGATCGTGGTCGGAACTCTTGCGGAGCATGCCGTCACCCAGTGGCGGATAGGGGAGCGGAAGGAGGCCCTTGCGACGTTGTGTGAAGCCGTAGATCTCCTGATCGACATTCGCGAGGAGACCACTGCATGGAAGGCACTTTTTTACCAGGTCTTCAGCGTTCTGACGGTTTACAGCGATGTTGTGCACAACGGAACACCGGGTACCGGCTCGGTTGAGCCACAACAGGGATGGTTTTGCGCCAGCCATGAGAATCTGGCCACCGGCTTCAGACCAGAACAGGTTGCTTACATCTGCATCCGAGTGGCGAAATTTGCGGATGGGATAGGAGAATTGAAGCTTGCCAATCAATGGACGTGGAAAGCTCTCTCACGTGCCGAGGGACATGCGGAAGGATGGCGCGTGGTTTGTTACTTCGTTGAATACGGGCTGACCTGGGAGTTGCTTGAGAACCACTTCGAACGGGCAGGAAAGCTCTGCGTGCTCCAAATTAGCCCCGGGATTGAGGAGATTCTGGCGAAGCCAAAGCCCACGAAGGCAATCGATGCCCCCGAGGATCAGACGATAGTGGCCGAGATCGTGGCGAGTGCCTCTGTCCCCGCGATGTCACTTGCAAGACTCAAGACCGTGATGCCGATTGTATTTCGCGTGGCAACGCTGGTGGTGCAGGGCTCGCCCTCCAGCGACGTAGAGGCCGCGATCGCAGCTTTGGAGCGCGAGACCGGTACTGCCAGCGAATCGGAAGGCTTCGCTGAGTGCCTGCGCCGGTCCTTCCTTGAGCCTAGCGACGGCCAGAGTCTAAGCGATGAGGCTGCCGCTACTCATCGGGCATTCCAATACCTGAAGAGCTACACATTGATGCTGGGTGCCGTCCTACGGTCGCCGGCAAAACAATCGCTCTATCTGCAGGTGAAGATCATGGAAACATTGTCGCGCGTATTCTCAGAACGATCACAGCTTCATGCGCGGGTGATCGCGCCATTCTTCGTCGAATATTGGAACAAACAGGCAGCGCAGGTACTGCATCCGTTTCGTACTGCTCAATCTCACACACTACGTCAGCTTGACCTATCGGATGGGACCATCGCGGGAACTCGGAAGCTCTTAACTGCTATGCGGTTTTGCTTGGGGGCGGATCTGCCGGAAGACGAGATGTCATGGCTTGAATCGGAGGTATAGCACATCCGGGCGAGCGTCCACTGCGTTCGATTGTGCCAACTGACTGTCGGACAGGCATCTCCCCTGCGATTCCCGCTTCTCAAGCCTCTCTGGTTCGCCAAAAGTGTGTCAGAAAAACGTGCACCGCGAACTTCCACAGATTTGATCGTCTCCAAACCTCGGGACTCCATCGGCGGCGCGACCGCGGGCGGACCTAAAATTCGGCGCCCCCGGATTGCATTGACTAACGCTAGATAACGGTAGTATTAAGGAAGCGGGAAAACCGGCGGCTAGTCTGCAGGCGCTTAATTCCGGCCGAGCACTCGGCGAGCCCGTTCGACGGATGCGATTGCGACAAAGCTACTGAGGCTGCGCTGTTCTAATTTCGCTGCCCTTTCGATGAGTCGCCGCTCTTCCTGTGTGTAGTAGGAGAACACCTTGGCTCCGAGTGGTGCTTTGCCGGTGCGCCTCGAAGGAATGTATCGATCCTTGTCGGCCACCGACCTAATGCTACCACTAAGCAAGCTAACGAAGTGCAGCCAGCCAGAGGGTGCCCTTAACGAATCGAGTCCGCTTCTAGAGAAATAGATCTGGCAGGCGAAAACCGAAGCGTGGGCGCTCGAGGATCGTATGGATGGTTTCGCGACAATTCGTCTGCCAACACTGGCCACTTCCGAGGATCAGAGTGTCACAGCACCCTTGGAGCCCTCCATTGCAGCTCATGACCCTAGCGATGAAGCCCTGATCACCCGCATCTGCGGCAGTGACCGAGAGGCCCTGGCATCATTGTTTCGCCGCTATGCTCGCATCGTCCGCGGAGTGGCATATCGGGTTCTGCGAGACGCATCGGAGGCGGACGATCTGCTCCAGGACATCTTCTTATTGGTGCATCGTCTCTGTGGAACCTTTGACAGTTCCAAAAGCTCGGCGCGGTTCTGGATTCTCCAAATGACCTACCGCCGAGCTATCTCCCGCCGGCGCTATCTGACCTCCCGGCACTTCTATACGCGTCTTGATCTGGACCAGGCTGCAAATCAACTGGGGGACGCATCAGCAAAATCCGGATACCAGGGGGATCCAATAGACGAAATGTTTGGGCGGAAAGAAGCCCTGCAAAGCTGGTTCGCTGAACTTTCGGACAGCCAGCGGGAGACGCTGCACTTGTTTTTCTTTGAGGGATATACGTTTGAGGAGATCGCTGCCAAACTAGGTCAGACCGTCGGGAATGCGAGAAATCACTATTATCGTGGACTGGACAAGCTGCGAAAGCAGATTTCTGCTGGCAAATTGCCGGGCAAAGAAGCAGTATGATAAAAGATTCTTGCCATCGTAGGAGCGGGTGCGTTGTTGCCAAGCGGACCCCATGACGAGTTCCTGGAGCTCTGTGCCGTTTCCACCTCAGGCCAGTTGAGCGAGGGAGATCAAAACCGGCTCAAGGAGCATCTTGCCGTTTGCCTTGCCTGCCGCGAAGCCCTTCGCGAGTATGAGTCGATTGTCAACGACGCAATCCCTGCTATCGGCTCGGAGCAATCCTCTCGCATAGATCCCGGTCCTGGCTTCTCCCAATCGAAAGCAGAAAAGGCCTTCTTCGATCGTCTGGCTAAAGAAGAGGGACTGCAGACACACGCCGCCCAAAAGAAGAACGGCTTGCCCTCCGCCTTTCGTCGAGCACTCCCCATAGCCCCCGAATCCACGTGGCGCCATGTTTGGATGCTCTACGCTGCGGGAATCCTGCTGTTCCTTACGCTATGTCTCTCCGCCTACTGGGTCGGCGTGCGGCACGGCACCGATGTGGCCAAGTCCACATCGCCTGCCCCGGCCGCCCAACCTCCATCCGCGACCGAGAGTGCAGCCTCCCTGGAAGAGCAGCTCAGCGATGCCGCTCACGAGCGCGAAATCGCTCGCGCCCAGATTGCCCAGCGTGACAAAGCACTCGCAGATCTTTGCCGGCAACTGCAACAGCAGTCGTCAGAGATCAGCCGCATGAAAGAAACCCAGGGCAAGCTCGAGGCCACGGTACAAAGTGACCAAGCCGGCAAACAGGACCTCGCTCAACAACGAACTGAGCTGGGGCAAAAACTGGAAGCCGCGCAAACCGAATCCCGGACCCTCCAGGAGCAGGTGAATTCACTGACACAACAGTCAAACAGCGAAAATACGCAGGCCAAAGCCCTTGGGGCGAAAGTGGACGATCTGACTAAGCTGCTGGAAGATCGGGAGAAGGCTCTGAATCAGCAGGACGAGTTGCTGGCCCATGATCGTGACATTCGCGAGGTGATGGGCGCGCGGAATCTCTACATTGCCGAGGTTTATGATACCGACGAAAAAGGAGCCACACGCAAGCCCTATGGTCGCCTGTTCTACACCAAAGAAAAATCTTTGATCTTTTATGCCTACGATCTTGATCAGCAGGGGGGCCATCATCCCCAGACATTCCAGGCGTGGGGTCGCCGCGGCCCCGACTTTAAACAGGCTGTCAATCTGGGTATTTTCTACGAAGACAATGCTTCCAAGAAGCGCTGGGTTTTGAAGGCCGAGGATCCCAAAACCCTCGCTCAGATCGATGCTGTTTTCGTGACCGTTGAGCCGAATGGCGGAAGCACCAAACCAAGTGGCAAGCCGCTCTTATTCGCCTATCTTCGGGTGAATCCCAACCATCCCTAGTTCTGAATCGTCCACATGCCAGACGAATGCGAGACGAACTGGCCGCTCTGGCGCATCACGCGTCGCAGATACGCTTCCGGGTTTCGCCCCCGGGGAACATAGCCCTCGTTGCGCATCCTGCGTGCAATCTCCCTTGTAGTCAGTGGCGTTGGCGAGAGCACGCACACTCTTCTCGCATAAACGATTGCCGTGGCCTTCTGGGCTGCCGGTAGAGCGCTTTGAATTTGCTGATGCGTGCTCCTGGCTGCGGACTCTGCTTCAGCGAGCTGACGCATCACAACCAAGAATCCTTCGAGGGCTGGACCTTTTGCCCGAAGTGCACCGTCGCGGACGCAACTCCACGCCTGCGCGAGTTTCGCGCGCGACTTAGGATGAATTAGAAGTGCCGCCAGTCCACCGGCGATCGCAAGCTGCAGCCAAGGAGAGAGTCGTCGGAAACCATCGAATAGATTCTTGATTCGTCGGGCCCCTTCCTTTAACGCTTCGGCTCCGATCGTTACGGTGTAGGTAGATCCCATCGTGAAACCGAGCGTGACGCTTGTGGCCCGGGCATGATCACGGCAAGCTGTATCGATGCATGCCCATACGACGGGAGCCCCCATCTCTCGCAGATCCGCGTCCCTGGTGTAGACCGGTAAGCCGAGTTCATCGCTTGCGTATTTGTATGGCAGATCCTTTGGGTCGACGACCGCCTCGCTTGTAGGCTGTGAAGTTGGAACATAAAAGCGAAGCTTGGCACGAAGAAGCTCCCATTCCCTGGATGCTTCATCAACCGCAATACCAGCCTTTTCAGCGATTCGCGGAAGATGCTTCTCGATTTCGTTGTTCAGGAACTTCGGAGCAATCAGGACAAGCACGCCTGCATCGATTGCCTCTACGAGACCCGATCGATTCCGCGGGTCCTCCCGTTTGCTCAGCCTCCAAAGCAACTCCGCGTAGATTCTGTTTGCATCGACGATCAGGCGGATCTGAAGCAACCGACGTTCGAACAGAAGCTTCAGGTCCGGTGAGGCGTCGAAAAAGGGGCGTAGCGTCGGAAGCATATCCGACCGGAACAGGGTGTCCAGCCGGAAGATTTCGCTTTGGAGGGGCTGAGTCGCCATGCTCTATTTTATCGTGCAACGCCCTCCTTGTTACCTACACAAAATCGCGCTCTCTACCCCCCGGTTCCAACGCTTGCTTCGCTGAATCAGGCTAGAATTGCGTTCAGCTGATAAAAACGGCGGGACTTCCTGCGAATAACTGAGGAGTGGCTAAAACTCATCGCTCGCTGGAGAGAATCTGTATGCGCTTCCCCCGGATCGTACTTCCATTTGTTTGCTTGTTGTTGGCTCTCCGCGTTCTGGGACAGTCGCCCAACGGAAATATCAACGGCTTGGTCCTTGACCCCACCAGTCGCGTCATTGCCGGTGCCGAAATCATTGCGGTGAACGATTTAACCAACGTGCAATTCACTTCGAAGACGAATGACGAAGGCGTCTACGTCTTGCCCAACCTTCCTCCGGGACCTTATCGGCTGCAGGTTTCCAAGGTTGGCTTCAAGACCATTGTCAAACCTGACATCATTCTCAATGTACAAGACGCCCTCTCCATCAACTTCACCCTTCCGATCGGCGCCCTGCTTGAGACCGTGACGGTACAGGGTGGCGTACCGCTCGTAAACACGGAAAACGCCTCGGTGAGCACAGTCGTAGACCGGCAGTTCGCCGAGAATTTGCCGATGAACGGCAGAAGCTTCCAAACTCTGATTGAACTCACGCCCGGCGTAACCGTGGTGACCACGAATTCGGCCGACTCCGGACAATTCAGTATCAACGGCCAGCGCGCCTCTTCGAACTACTGGATGGTGGATGGAGTCAGTGCCAACGTGGGAATCAGTGCATCCCCAGGCGGCTTCGGTCCCGGCAACGGTTTAGGTGGATCGCTGGGCTCCTTCAGCGTTCTTGGAGGGACGAATAGCCTCGTCTCGGTCGATGCAATGCAGGAATTCCGCATACAAACGTCCACGTACGCTCCCGAGTTCGGCCGAACGCCAGGCGGTCAGATTTCGATCGTCACCCGCTCCGGCACAAACCGCTTTCATGGCACGGCGTTTGACTATTTTCGAAACGATGTATTGGACGCAAGCAATTGGTTCAACGGTTATGTCAATCATCCGCCTTTACCAAAGGCCGAGGAACGACAAAACGACTTTGGAGGAACTTTCAGCGGCCCAATTTTGAAGGACAGAACGTTCTTTTTCTTCTCGTATGAAGGTCTCCGATTGAGACTTCCGCAAACTACCCTGACGACCGTTCCGGACACGAATCCAGCTGATCCTTTCTCGCGCCAGTTTGCCACTGCAGCCATGCAGCCATTTCTGGCAGCCTTCCCCCTTCCGAATGGCCCAGAGGTTCTGGATCCTGGTGGCAATCACCAAGGTATCGCACAATTCGACCGAAGCTACTCGAACGCAGCGTCGCTCGATGCTTATAGCATTCGAGTCGATCACAAACTCCGCGACAGGCTGACGCTCTTCGCGCGATACAACGATTCTCCTTCAAGCCTCTCCCAGCGAGGGGCAAATGCCTTGAGTGTTATCAACTCCGAACGCATCACCACGCAGACGGCCACGGTCGGTGCCACATGGTCGTTCTCGCCGATCATTGCCAACGATTTCCGTGTGAACTACAGCCGAAGCAATGCTTCGAGCAGCTATCAACTGGATAATTTTGGGGGTGCCGTTCCTCTTGGCTCACTGCCATTCCCGAATCCTTACAATTTCAAAAACGGTGAATTGCTTTTCAGCATCACTCCCCTGGAGAACGGAGTCCTGCAAGCGGGCAAAAGCGAACAAAACCTCCAACGACAGTTCAATATCGTCGATAGCCTCGAGACACAGATTGGCTCTCATGGACTGAAATTTGGCGTCGACTATCGGCGTCTGTCGCCTTTCGTTTCTCCCGAACTCTACCAGCAGTTTGTCTTCTTATTCAGCCTTTCCGCCGCCCAAAATGGCGACGGCTTGGGCCTCCTACAGCCGAATACAAATGAAACTCTCCTGTTTCATAACCTCGGCCTGTTTGCACAAGACACTTGGCGTGTAACGCCACGCCTCACGCTGACATACGGGCTCCGATGGGACGTCGACTTCGCCCCGTCATCCTCGAGTGGCCCGAGCATACCGGCCATCACCGGCTACAATCTCAACGATTTTTCGCAGTTGGCCGTTGCTCCGGCAGGAACATCGCCCTTCAGGACTCCTTACGCGAACCTTGCACCACGCATTGGGGTCGCATATGAACTCATGTCGAACCAGAAGTGGCAAAGTGTGCTGCGCGGCGGATTCGGTATCTTCTATGACCTGGTTAGCTCAGAAACCGGACAAGCGCTCGGCGTCGGCACCGGCACTCCGCCGTTCGGAGCGCAAAGCCTGCTCCTTGGTCCTTCCTTCGGAGGGACAGCGCTCTTCCCCTACACTGCAAGCGAAGCAGCACCACCGACAATCCCGACGACTGGAACAATCTCGCAGCTCTTTGCCTTCAATCCGAAGCTCCGACTTCCATACACTCTGGAATGGAATGTTGCCTGGCAGCAGGCGTTGGGAAAGGAGCAATCCCTCACTGCTTCCTACGTCGGTGCAGCCGGACGTCGTCTGCTGCAGACGTCACACTTTGTTTCTCCGCCCTCCAATCCAAATGTGAACGGCTATTTCATCGACAACACGGGTATATCGGACTACGACGCACTGCAGCTTAGCTTCCAGCGGCGTCTTTCGGGTGGCCTGCAGATGCTGGCTTCCTATTCCTGGGCGCACTCAATCGATACAGGTTCGGCTGGTTCGTATTTGGGTAGCGCTTCCAACGCAGGAAATGGAAGCAACTCCAATCCCAACCGCGGCCCGTCCAGTTTCGATATCCGGAACACTTTTTCCGCCGGCGTGACCTATGATCTCGCGTTGCCCAAGATCAACAGAATCGCCAACATCATCCTCGGCGGTTGGTCGACAGAGAATTTTCTTCTCGCGCGGTCCGCGCCGCCGGTGGATCTAACCGATTTCCACATCTACGGAAATACGCTTGCGAGTGGCGCGCTCGCCAACGTTCGGCCCGATTTTGTCCCGAACCAACCCTTGTACCTGTATGGAACGCAATTCCCCGGAGGAAAAGCCTTCAATCCTTCGGCTTTTACCGATCCGCCTGTGGACCCGGTCACACAGCAGCCACTCCGTCAGGGCGACGTTCCTCGAAACCTGCTTCGTGGCTTCGGTGCTGTCCAGTGGGATTTTGCCGTTCATCGCGACTTTGCCATTCACGAAGCCACTCGTCTGCAGTTCCGGGCGGAATTGTTCAACGTGCTGAACCATCCCAATTTCGGGCAGCCCAATGGTTTCTTCGGAACCGGCCAGTTCGGACTCTCCACGCAAATGCTCGGGCAGGGTCTGAACGGGGGCAACTTAGGTGGCGGAGGTCTCAGCCCTCTCTATCAGTTCGGGGGCCCGCGCTCAATCCAGCTTGCCCTCAAGTTGATCTTCTAAACATCGCGCTGGAACGGCATCCCAATGAAACCAGTTCAATCCAATTTTCGAGTAGAACTCTGCGCGCTCATCTTGGTGATCTGCGCGGCCAGCCTTCCGCTCCTGCGAGCCGATGACGCTCATCTGAGCTCAAAGACGAAAATCGCATCCGGATGGCACCCGTGGTACGAAATTAAGGTTGACCCGGAGGATCCGCAAAACCTGCTCCTCTGCGGTACGAAGTGGGACCCTCAAACGAATGCGCCTTTCGGCTTCGTCTATGTCTCCCCGGATCAGGGAAAATCTTGGGCGAATGTTCTCGAAGATCGGAACAGCGCCTGGGTCACAGAACATTCGTGCGCCTTTGGAACTGAGCACAGGGCCTACTTCATATCAGAAGCATCAAAGGTCATCGACGGAACCGCGCATCACGAGCTTGGGACAACGCGCTTGTATGTCTCTCGCGATGCCGGCCACACCTGGAAAGAGTCTTTGCGGACAGGATGGGCCGACTGGTCAACGTCGGCAGTCAGCGTGACGTCAGGTCGGATCTTCACGTTCTTTAATGCCTACACGGGAGCTGATCCAGCGAGAAACCGCGGCAGCAGTGTGGGGCTGTTGACATTCTCGCCGGACGGAAGCGCCGTGTCCGGCCCCTTTCTTGTGCCTTCGATCGCGAAGCCAAACTACCAGGGTGCGTATCCGTCCGACGCTGTCGCTCTGAGGACCGGCACGATCGTGGCTCTCTGGTACGGCACGAGGGTCAGTGAGTCCGGAATCCAGGCGGATCTCAATATTGTCCGAGCGAGCGCAGCGCAGCCGCCCACGCTCAGAAGTGTGAGCATCTTGCGTTCGAAGGACAACAACGGCTGCATTACGTTCAACCAAGCTTCTCTCGCCTACGATCCCCATCGTGACCGCTTGTTCGTGGTCTATATCGCCGGATGCAAAGAAAAGCGGGTTTTGTTGGTTTCTTCAGATGACGAGGGTGGAACCTGGTCGAAGAGCAGCGTGATTGCAGAAGCGAAGGGACTGTTCGCAGGATTCTCCCATCCTTCACTTGTCGCGGAGGAAGATCGCCTGGCAGTCCTCTGGGAAGCGGGAGACGGTTCGGGCGACTGGTTTCTTTCGACACTTCAGGACCGGACGCTGGTCTCCAGCACACGACTCTCCAGCGGCAAGGATGTGCGGAGCGTCGGCAGTAATTCGTTGCTGACATCGATCGAAAACTCATCTTCGTTCTCGCAAGCATCAGGTCATTATTCCATTCAGTTGAATGTTAGGAATGAAGCTGAAGCTGTATGGAGAGCGAGTGCCTTGTTGCGCATCGATGGCGGGATTATTGCCGTGTGGCCCTGCGATGCTGGCAACGGAGCGGAACTATGGTTTGGGACGGTCTCCCGCGCAACTGCAATTCAGAAGGCAGGTCCCAGTACTGTTCCGCCGATGCGCGACGTCACCGAGGACAGCATTATTGTCTATGGAGGAACCCAGGTCTTCGACGAAAGGAACTCGGTGCTAACAGTCTGCCTGAGCCTCAAGAATGCGGGCCTTCATTCTATGACTGCACCGATTGAGCTCAAGGCCGAGAGCATCGCGTCTGGTGCGGGTCCGATCGCCGCCACGAACGCGAGTAACGGCGCGTCCGGAGCGGGTGCGATCTGGAATATCAGCAGTTCCGTCACCGGCGATCGAATCCCTCCGCATGCCTCCAGCAATCCATTCTGCCTTACATTTCAACTGAATCCTGATTTGGCCGGTCATCGTGCGGCCGAACCGAAAAGCCTTTTGGACATGGTGCTCCGGGTCTTCGCTTCTGGCGACGAGTTCGCCGCTCGGGAGAAGTCCGGGGGGACCCGCCGAAACCGATAAGACTCCAACCAATCGAATCTTTGGCCGGAGCGCCTGGTACCGGGCACTCCGGTCAAATTCCCGCTTACTCGTCGGCTTCGTACGCGATCACCGTGAAGTACGCATTCGGACTTCCGTCCGCGCGACTCAGGTGCGGCTTCACTGTCTGTTGCATTTGGATTGCATCGACAGCGGAGCCAGTGAGCTTCAACTCGGGCTTCTGATACTTCATCGCAGTTGCCTCCTTTCTTTGGTATTTACTTATCAGCTAGCTGATCTTTCATGCTGAAGTGAGCTTCTCTCTGAGAGAAGCAGCCGGCAAGATGCACTGTCGTCTTCAGCAGTGTTGGCATCGGATTTGCTGAAGACACCGGTCTCACAAATGCTCCTCAGCCAAAACTCAATATTTAAAGTCCGGAGCAGCGCGACCAAGGGGAAATTCGGATCATTGGGCGCACGCTCTATCGCTAGGCGGAACTTTTGGGCATCGACGATATCGAAGGAGCCACTCACCATTCGGTCACATACGGACATTAGGCGATTCCGCTGACTCACAATTGCATCGAGATAAGCCCGGACCACGAACGCTTTCCGTCTTCGATTCAAGATTTCTGCAGGGACCCAGCCTGACATCGCACGCCGCATGAGAGAGCGCCTTCGCCCTGGGCGCACGAGCTGTTCGCGCGGAATTGCGAACATGAACTCCGTCAAGCACCGGTCCAGATACGGGTAGCGCTTTTCATAAAGAGGAGACTGGGCTAGAACCTGGCACCCCAGTTGCCTCTGCAGCACGTTCAGCGCCGAGATATTTTCTTGGAAGCTGGGTAATGGACCAAAGATCTGCAGTCGCTCAAGGTAGCCCTGAAGAGCCACTTGGTTTCGATCAGCGAAACCTCGATTCAGCCACTCAACCCCATGCAAGCGCCTTGCGGCATGCGTCCAGTTCACAGGTAGAAAACCGTTGACGGTCTGCGAGAACAACCGGAACCATGGCACTCTTCGATGCAGTGCCCACACCTTTAGTCGATGAGCGAACCCTCGGAATCGAACGGTGGCAAGGAGGTCCTCGAGTTCTGGAATTGGCGTTGGAACGCCGCCCATGATTTCATCGCCACCGGTCCCGCTGATTACGACATGGCTTCCTTCCTCGCGGAGGTATTCAGCCAACTTCCGCGCTGCGGCCGAAGTATGACCGCCCGAGCCCGGCGTTGCGCGAAACAATCTTTCATCTGCTGGGAAGAGTTCGTGATTACTTGCGTCAATATGGCAGCCAGTTCTGCCCCGCTTCTTCTCTATTCTTAAAAAGTGCGGCCGCTCATCCCATGCAGGTTCCGAGTCGTCGTAATACGAGACCGTAGAGAGTCGAGGCGCTTCCGCAGTGCCGTCGGCGAGCAACTTGTCTGCCGTACACACAACCGTGGAAGAATCCATGCCCCCGCTTAGTTCTGCTACAACGGGAGCGTCAGAACGAAGACGCCGACGCACTGCGTTTCGAAAGACCGATCGGAAGTGCTCCTCGTATTCGGAGTCGCTTTGGTAACGAATTTGCTTCGCGGGATCAAAATCCCAGTATTTGACCGTTGTCTGCTGAGTTCCTTTGAAGCTGACAAAGCAAGAAGGCGGGACGGAGTGGATTCCGACGTAGGGGGTTAGGTGAGGCGCCGGAAAAAATGTTATCCAGCCAGCAATGTACTCCTGCTCCAACCGGAACGGTCGATGCCCGAACATTACCAGCGGATCGAGCATACTGCACCATGTGACTCCATTCTTTTCAACCGTGTAATAGAGATGGCGGGTGCCGACAAAATCCTTTGCAAGCAGGAGCAAACGATCTTTGGGATTCCAGATGGAGAGGGCCCAGTCACCAATTAGCCTCGCGAAACCGCTAGTTCCCCAGCGTCGATATGCAGCCGCGACAATCTCCAGATCCGTGGACTCTGGAGAGATCTCAGTTCGCATTTCACCAACGAGTTCCTCGCGGTCGTCCAACCGCCCGTCCCAGGTCAGAACGAATCCCGGATCCGAAACGTACGGTTGGACTTCGAGACGTGACTCTTTAGTCGTGTGGAATGCGCGATAGAGGACGCCGAAATTGTCCTTGCAAATGTAGCCCTCTCCGTCTGAGCCATAGGGGGCAAGCATTGGGCGAACCTTGTCCAGATCCTGGGGATCGACAGGCTTGCCATCGAAATTGCACTTGCCGAACTGAACGCTCATACCTCTGACCTTTCGAGTTCAGCGCTGACAGCATCGAGCACGGCATACATCTCCCGCAGGTACGGCTTGTCATTTACCACAAGGCCATCGACTTCGACCCAGGCATGCGCCTTGAAAGGCATCTGCTGTGCTCCAAGAATCATTTGTGCAGCCACGCCGTGGCGTTTCAGCAGGCACGCGGTTGCGGCTGATCGCTGAAGGCAGAGCACTTCCTTCCAGTACCAAATGCACGCCATGTTCACTGCCGCACAGATCCGTTCAACTGCATTCGCCGGGACTGGGCGTTGTCCGATCGGATATGTCTGTACCTTCTCGTACAGTGCTCTGAAATCTCCACGGACCAGATA
>Ga0209698_10005276_pt1 | contig 14016 bp, 13 predicted proteins | sample LitLauG_LLR_2012_FD_187203 | JGI IMG/M metagenome (GOLD analysis project Ga0209698, IMG submission 187203) | Freshwater sediment microbial communities from Pennsylvania, USA - Little Laurel Run_MetaG_LLR_2012 (SPAdes) (version 2) | ecosystem: Environmental > Aquatic > Freshwater > Creek >... | reverse complement strand
ATGCCGAGCATGGTGAGGACCGAGCGCATGCGGTTCCGCATCAGCGCCTGCCAGCCTTGCGAGATGAGCTCTTTCAGGAACATGGCCGAGTCTGTAGACCTCAGCGCCTAAAGGCACATGGTTTGTCGAGCGCTTACGGCATGCCTGAAGGCATGCCCTGATACAAAACCTGCTCAGTCGACGCGAATGTCGCCGGAGCCGGTGTGCACGCTGATTTCCGGGCCACCGCCGCGGACCTTTCCGCGAATGCTCTTGTGCGCGTCTTCAACCCGGCCCTGGATGGTCGTCGTTACGGGCTGTCCCATCACGATGCTTCCCGAGCTGGTGGAAAGGTCCACGTCGAAGGCGACTTCCTGCGCCAACCGCAGGTCGGCATTGCCGGAGCCGGTCTTGATATTCCAACTGCTCGTGGGTTTGCCGTCCACACGCACGTCGCCGCTGCCAGCCGAGGCGCGCAGGCCGCCGTCGACTCCGCGAACCTCGATGTTGCCGGAGCCAGTCTCAATGTGCACGTCGCCCTGGCCGTGCTCTTCAATGTTGATGTCGCCACTGCCGGCGTGGGCCTCAATCGGTCCCGCGGCGCCGCGCGCTTCCACGTTGCCCGAGCCGGTATGAACCCGCAGGTTGCCGGCCAGGTCGCGCAGCCGCACGTCGCCCGATCCGGTCTCGACGTCAACTCCGGCCTTCATGCCTTCCACCATTTGATCGCCCGATCCGGATTTCGTCCGGACGCGGGTGTCGGAGGGCGCGGTGATCTCATAGTCGATTGAAATGTTGTTGACGTTCACATAGTCAATACGCACGCTGTTGCCGCTCTGGCTGATGGGCGGATTCTTCTCGATCGACTCGACGTCGTCTTTGCGGCCACCAGTGAACCAGCGGTCGCCGACATGGATCTTGCCGATGATGGAAATGGTTCCGGCGGACCCGGCGTGAACCGTAACGTTACCGGAACGAGTCAGGACTTCAAGATCGGCGCCGCTGCCGACCTGGAGCGTCTTTTCGAATCGCCCCTGCTCCGACGCGACCGCAATCGTGGTTACCAGCAGGAGCCCGAGAGCAACGGCCAAAACCTTTGCGAATACTGGACGCATGTTCATTCTCCTCGTTGTGTAGAGACGGGGCTTGCCCCGTCTCAGACGCGGCAAGCCGCGTCTCTACAAACCTATTCGTAGCGCAGCGAATCGACCGGAGTCATGTCCGCCGCGCGTTGTGCCGGATACATCCCGGCGGTCAAAGTAATCACCGACAGCGTGACCAGGGAAACCACAATCGAAATCGTGGAGATGATCGGGTGCGGAACGAAGTCGGGCAAGGGCAGGGAAGACAGGGCGATGCATGCTCCCAGGCCGAAGGTCAGCCCCAGAATTCCGCTGGCGGCGGTCAACAGCGCCGATTCAGCAAAGAACTGCCTGAGGATGTCCTGCCGGGTCGCCCCGATCGCCTTGCGCACTCCGATTTCGCGGGTTCGTTCCGTTACGGAAACCAGCATGATGTTCATGACCCCGATGCCGCCCAGGCCCAGCGTCACAATGGCCACGCACCCGAAGAAAATGGTAACCACGTTGAAGATGCCCGCGACCATCTTGGCCCCTTCCATCGTGTCCCAGATAAAGAGTGCGTCTTTGTCTTTGGCTTCAAAGTGGTGGACGCGGCCTAGGGTGCGTCGTACCTGCATCACGGCGTCGTCATGCTCTTCGGCGTTGGCGACTTCGAATACGATGTCGTCAAGAAAGCCGCGCACGATGCCCTTCTTTTCCGGCGGAGGAAAGTCGCGCGCGACCGACGAGTAGGGGGCGAACAGGTAGTCATTGTCAGGGCCGTTGTAATTGGAGTTCTGCTTCTTCTCCGCCAGCACTCCGACCACAGTGTAGGGGACGCTCTTGATCAGCAGCGTCGAGCCCACTGCGGGCTGCCCGGGAAACAGCTGGCGCCGAGCCGCGAAGCCCAGAATCACCACGCGGTTCGAGTCGCGTTCGTCGTCGTCGGTGATCAGGCGTCCTTCGTCGAGAATCAGCGAGCGAAAATCCTGGTACGACGGCCAGATGCCTACCACGCCGCGGCTCGCCGAATTGAACTGGCTGACTTCGGGGATGGTGCGGCGCATCTCGGGGCTCACGCTTTTGACCAGGTAACATTCGTCGCGGATGAGGCGCGCGTCGTCGATGACCAGGGTGATTTCCCGTCCGGCCGCGAGGCCCCCGACCTGCGAACTGGTGCGGCCGCCCCAGACAATGACCAGGTCCTTGCCCAGGGTTTGCATGCGCCGTTTCTGGTCCGCGCTGAACCCGCGTCCCAGGCCGACCAGCAGGATCACCGATGAGATCCCCCACACGATTCCGAACATGGTGAGGAAGATCCTCATCTTGTGCGCCCGGAACGTCGCGATCGTCTGGCGGAAGATTTCGAACAGGCTCATAGGTCGTCCCAGGTACGGTTACCGGCCTGCTGCGTATCGTTTAGACGGACGCGCAGGGGCTTGGTTTCAGCCTTACATGACTATACGAAGGCGAGCGCGAAAAGGTTCATTCGACGGGAGTTCGAGTTCCGAAACAGAACAGGGAAGGGCAGTTTCGGGTTGCGAGTTTCCAGCTTTGTGTGGCACCGCACTCTGTGGAACTCCGCGGGCCACTCGAAACCGGAAACCTGAAACTCGAAACTCTACTCTCCGGAGTAGTCTGCCGCCTTGCCGATCGCGTGGGTGAGGGAATCCGCCAGTTCGCTAGGCACGGACAGCACGATCTGGTTGCCTTGCGGGACCGCCGGGAGGGTCGCGATGATGTAAAAGCGCCCTGCGCCGCCCTGCTGGATCTTCAGTTCAATGTTGCCCGTTGGGCTGGGCAGGGGAAAGGCTCGCTCGTAGCGCGTGGTGTCGTGGGTTTCTGCCATGGTGGTATGGGATGAGAGGTGGGGGCGCGAAGTTGCACAAAAGACAAAGGTTCCGTGCACATGAAAGGGTGGGTTGAAGCTACACATTATAATGTGTAAAATACTGTGTAACCACTAAGGGCGAACACCATGCCGACCAATCTTGCCATCGACGACAGACTGCTCGAGGAAGCCCAAAAGCTCGGCCATCACCGGACCAAGAAGGAGACGGTGAACGCCGCGCTCGACGAATACATCAGGCGCAGAAAGCAGCAGGAAATCCTTTCGCTCTTCGGAAAAATCGACTATCACGACGACTACGACTACAAGCGTGAGCGCAAGTCGAAACGCATGTGAATATCCTGGTGGACACATCGATATGGTCTCTGGCCCTACGACGGAAAGTAGCGGACTTGAGCGCGCCCGAGAAGTTGTTGGTTCGGGAAATTTCGGAGTTGATCAACGAAGGCCGGGCCCGCATCCTGGCCGTGGTCCGTCAGGAACTTTTGTCGGGTATTAGGACTACTGAGCAGTTCGAGAAACTCCGTATCACGCTGCGGTCGTTTCCGGATGAGCCGCTCGATACTGCAGACTACGAAGCGGCTGCCCGGGCCAGCAACGTATGCCGATCCAAGGGGGTTTCAGTTTCCGTAGTCGACGCCCTGATCTGTGCGGTAGGTACAACTCGTGACTGGTCGATCTTTACGACCGATCCAGACTTCAGGAACTATGCGACCTTCCTCCCGATCAGGCTCCACACCCCGCGCGAATAGCTCGCGTTTCACGCGATTTGTCGCAACGAGCGCACCTTAATGGGTTCCGGAAAGATCTCTGGAACTTGGTGCGTTTCTACGAGGGCGGTCTAATGAGATGTTTCGGCAGTTACCGTCATGCCCGCCAACAGTGCCTAGCCTCAAATAGCGGTTGTGCACGCGAAGGGCCCCAAAACAGCGATCCCACTTCGCGTGCACCACCCGCCTCCTCGGTTAAGGAAAATGAAACTACTGCCGATCCGCTCGGAAGAAGTAGTAGTCCGCCGTGTACGGTACCAGCTGCGTCTGACCGGCCGTGCAGGCGGTTGTCGGAACAGCTCCGCCATTGGTGTTTAAGCGTTGGATGAATGTGGCGTTGGCGAGGAGGTTCCCGCCCGTAGGTCCCTTCTTGTTGCCGACGGACTGCAGCAAGAGGCATTGAATCGAGCCGCTATGCGGGCAGCTATCGGGGTCGGAGCCGGCGTCGATCCCCGCCACCTTTACCATCCACACCCGGCTGCTATCGAGCGAACTCTGCCACGTCGCGTTCCCGCTGAAGGGGACACTGACGCCCGGCTTAGGGTTTTCGTTGATGCTCTGGAAGTGCGTGATGATCTGGAACTGCGCCCCGAAGATATCCGAAAACAGCGTTGCCTCTGGGCGAGCGGTGGGATTCCAGGCAGTGCCACCGGTGGCTGTGGGCAGGCAAGTATAGCCCTGGCTACCGAAAGCGTGGCCGACCAGAAATGCGTGGTTTCCCGCTTGTACTGCAATCGTGTCAGGAGTGGTCGGGGGCGTGACTTGCGCCGCCGCGTGAGTGACCGTGGCGAATGCACATGCAAGCGCGAGAGCGGCCGTAAACAGGCTCCGAACGCGCGTAGTCTTCTTTGCCAGCTGACTGAGATTCTGGTTCATTTATTTTGTTCTCCAGTTTCTTTCGAATCACGGGTTACAAACGGTTGAGGTTAAGACACACAACTAGCTGGAAGGCTCTTTCCCGCACCACTTCGTACGAATCAAGATGGCCTTACTTCTTACGGTTGTTAATGTCTGCTGTTGAACGGCTACTTAGAAGGCGTAATCGGCCTCACTAGACTGAACGAGATCTCGGCGGAGTTTGCTTTTCGTGGAAAGCAAATTTATACGTGGGGAATAGAAATACCCCTCAGCACGATTGCCTGTGACGAAAATGGTCGAAAGGTGGAGAAGATCGGGTACGCGAAGTCTGCCTTCTGACGAGGCGTACGCCCAACGACTATTTATGCGTAGATTGAGATAGAGACCATTGCCAGAGGGGGTCAGCGCCACTTCGATCAACACGTAGAGGAGTAGGCGTATTCGTCAGGTCGCGGTCGCGCATCGCCGAGTGGCAAACCATGCAGGATCGCTGCGCGCTGTTTCCTTCCTGCGAAACCAGGGCGTAAGTCAGCCCATGCAGTGACCAGGTAACAACCTTGTAGCCCTCGACCGTCGCGTAGTGGAAACTTACTTTCTTGAAATCGGCAACGACTCCTCCGGAAGCGACGGCCACCGAATCCGGTGCCACGATCAGGCTGACAGCGGCCATCGGCCTCTGGGCCGTCGGCACTTGGTACGCGATGAAGGCCGCGGTCTTGCCTCCTACTTGCACCAGTCGCGCCCCCTCCAGACGGTTAGGCCGCTCCTCTCCTGGAGCCGCAGGGGACGCCGGCAAAGCCAGGGAAAACTCTGCCTTCGCTTTGAACCATTCATTGAGCGCCTGCTGCGAGTCGGTGCGAACGTCGAGCGCCAGATCGCCTTGGGCGTGCTGCCTGTGAGTACGAACGGCGAATTCAGCAAACTGCGGCCCTGCGAGTGGTCGCGGAGCAGCGGGCGGCCTCGTGGCCACCGCTGCGACCATGATCACCAGGGCTAACGCTGGCGCAAATATCTTCCAGTGCATGAACTGGCGCCAGACCGGCGAAGGCAAAACGGCGGATGGGATTGATTCTCGCTCGGCCTTTACTGCGGGCCGTGACGGGGCCTTCAGTTCCGCCAGCAGTTTTTCTTCCTCGGGAGTGGGTTCGTCGTCCACCGAGGTAACGGCGCGAAGCAAGGGGCCGCAGTGGTCGCAGAACGCGGCATGCTGGATGAGTTGGGTTGCCCTCGACTCCGGCCACAGTCCCGCAGCGACCTCATACCAATCGACATCCTGATCCCGGGGACAGTCAGGTCCCCGCAGTGCTGCTTTCGATACCACCCCATTCGAGAGCCGGTTCACCAGGCGCTGGTATTCCGATACTTTCCTGCTGCACGCTTCGCAAGCCTCGACATGACACTCTGCCTCGCGAACGGTATCCGGAGAAATCCCGCGCAACTCCTTCCCACGCTTCGACGAGGGAACAAGAGCATCGAGCTCTTTGACATCGATATGTTTATCGAATGGACGTCCCATACTCTGGAGCCCCATACAAACCCATTACGAGTTCTCGGGGGATTTTGCTTTTGGCTCTATCCTCATCGCTACTCAAATCCGAACCAGCCCCAACGATCTGCTCCCGAATGCCGTGCTTTAGCCGCTCAATGACGCTCCCAACTCCTTTCGTACCCAGCCCAATGGATGGCAGGGAGGCAATTTCTCGGGTGCTCATTCCTTGCCGGAAGTAGAGCCAGAAAATCGTACGGTCGCGCTCCCCTTCGGTCCCGGTCAAGCTCTGCTTCAGGTGTTCGTCGATCTCGTTCAAGAAGACGCTGAACGCGATCTTCTCCTGGCTCCCATCCACCTCTTTGCCCGCCTCCGGGTCGACGTCGCTGGTGGAAACATGCGCCTTGTCGCCCCCGTAGGACTGGCTGCGGCCATGCTTGAAATAGTCGTGGGTGGCGTTGGCGGCTGTTTTCTTCAGGTATCCCAAAATCGCTTCGGGATGCTGGAGGGCGAAGTCCCGTAGCAGGCGGCAGCCGTTCTCCCAGAGTTTCAGATAAGTGAGTTGGACCAGGTCCTCCACCAGAGATCGCGAAGCCTCGCCCCACAGCGAGGCCGTGCGCATGATGGTGAGGCTGATGGGCCTGCCGACCCGGGCAACGAACTCCTCCCACGCCTCGTCATCGCAGGGGCCAGCGCAGAGACAGACCACCTCCTGCAAGGAGAGAGACGAGTATCGCGTCGGTCTGGTGGTGTTCGCCATTGCAAGCCGTTTCCGGTCGGAGCCGTGGGCGGCCGGTACAGGCCGCAACATAGTCTTCAAGTTGCCTTCTTCTACCGTGCCCATTACGCGACCACCCTGCGGCGGGCTCGTGAAGACTGTCTTCAGTACGTTTGAGGGCTTTGATTCAACGCCGATGAAACGGATGCGCGGATCGTGTCACTTATTTGTCAAAAGATGTTTGCAACCGGTGAAGAGATGTGTCCGCAGAACCCGGCGGCTCAGCAACGATTGCGCTCTGAACCGGACCTCGGGGCCGTAGCGCCCCCAAAACAGAAGGGGCGCGGACCGAAGTCCGCGCCCCTGCGGTTGACTCCTCGGGCGGAGGCTATCAACCGAACTCTTACTGCAACACCACCTGGTCGCCTTCTTTCAGGCCGCTGAGCAGTTCGGTCTTGGCGCCATTCGAGATGCCGATGTTGACCGCCACCTTGCGCTTGCCTTCTTTACCCTTCTCATCCGGGATCTCAACCGACGCTTTCTTGTCCTTGTCGTAGAGGATGGAGCCTTCCGGAATTTGCAGCACGTTTTTGTGCTCTTCCAGGATGATTTCGGCGTTGGCGGTCATGGCCGCTTTCAGTTCGCCCCCCGGATTGTTGATCGAAACACGCACTTCGAAGGTGGTGACGTTATCTTTCTCCACGCCCATCGGAGAAATCTTTGTCACCTTGCCGTTAAAGGTCTTGTCCTTGAATGACTCCACCTTGATTCGCGCTGGCTGCGCCATGTAGACCTTGCCGATATCGCTCTCGTCGACCTTGCCCTTGACGTAGACCTCGCTGGTGTCGCCCAAGGTCATAACCAGCGTGGCCGAGGAGCCCAACACGAGGATCGAACTCACTGCGTCGCCAACTTCCACATCGCGGGAAAGAATGATTCCGTCGATGGGAGAGGTGATCGTGGTGTAGCCGAGCTGTTCTTCGAGCTGCTGCAGGTTGGCATGATCCTGCATCACCTGCGCTTGCGCCTGGCCGATCTTGGCCTTCAGAACCAGCAACTGCGCCTTGGCAACGTTTTGTTTGTTCAGCGCCAGTTCGTAGTTCTTCTGCGCGTCGTCGAGTGCTGAGGCCGAGACTACGCCTTCCTTGGCCATCCCCTGGGCGCGGTCATAGGCGCGCTTCAGCATGGGCACGTCGACACCCTCTGCGTCGACTTTCGCCCGCTCCAGGTCCGCCTCAGTTCCTTTCGCGCTGGCCTGGGACGCTTCCAACTGCGCCTTGGCCTGCGCGACCCGTGCTTCAATCTCTTCTTTGTCGAGCTCCGCCAGCAACTGGCCTTTCTTCACGCGATCACCGGCGTCGACGTACAACTTCTTCACGATGCCGCTGGCCTTGGCCTTGATTTCCACCTTGGTGATGGGTTCCACTTTCCCGGTGGCCACGACGCTCTTGGCCAGGTCGCCCTTTTCCACCTTCGCCAGTTTCGAGGGATCGATCTTGGTCCCGCCGCGCGTAGCCGCAATGACTGCTCCGGCCAGCACCAGGACGCCGAACACGGCGACGCAAATGTAGATAATCCGTCTACGCCGCTTCTTATTTTTGCCGTTGCCGTTACCGTTGCCGTTCACGTCGTGCCTCCTGCTGCTAAGAAAGGTGAGCCTTGGTTGACGACCTACAGTTGATCTTACGGAGCCGCAGTGGGTTTTGTTCCCACTGGTTGCTCAGATTCCAAAATTGGCTCGCGGTTTGTCCCCCAATGGGACATGAACAAAACACTCGCCTTGAGTTAGACCCCGCCGCCAAAGAAAAGAAAGCAAGCAAGTTGTGGATTTTCAGGCCCTCGCCAGGTCTCTAAACCCGCCCAAGTAAGTGAAGCTCTTAGAAGGCTGCAGCCGCTCCCTCACGGCTCAAAGCTCATAGGCCGAAGCTTCTTTTAACCCTTTCAAATGTTAAAATTACCCTTCCATGCTAGCTTTTGTGCTGCTCCGGGTGCTGTTGATCCTGCTTCTGGTGGCAGCCAACGCATTCTTCGCCGCAGCCGAGTTCTCCCTGGTGAGCGTGCGCGACACTCGCATCCAGCAACTCATCGAGGCCGGCCGCATCGGCGCGCGTACCGTGCAGCGCCTCCATCAGAATCTCGACGAGGTCGTTAACGGCGTCCAGTTAGGCATCACCCTCACCAGTCTCACCCTAGGCTGGGTAGGCGAACCCACGCTCGCCCACATCACCGAGCCGATGCTCGGCCGGGTGCCGCACGCGCCCATTTACTCCCACACCATCGCCATCGTCCTGACTTTCACCCTGATTACCTACCTGCACGTGATCCTCGGCGAACTCGTCCCCAAGACCCTGGCCCTGCAGCAGGCCGAGCGTGTCGCCCTCGCGGTTGCCGCTCCCATGGACGTTTTCTTGACCGTCATGAAGCCCTTCCTCTATGTGATGCGCAAATCCGGAGGCTTCGTGCTGCGCCTGTTCGGCTCCCGCGAAATGCGTCGGGGCGCGATCCATTCTCCCGACGAGCTCAAGCTGATCGTGACCGCCAGCCGCCAGGTGGGCCAGATCCCCGAATTCCAGGAAGCCATGATCCACAATGCCCTGGAACTCGACAGCATCACCGTCCGCGAAGTCATGGTGCCGCGGCCCGACATCTTTTCCGTCCCCGCCGACCTTACGCTGGATGAAGCCCTCGCCCGCGTAGTCGAAGAACAGCACTCCCGCATTCCCGTCTATGACCCGCAACGCGGCCGCGAGCACATCATCGGCGTGCTCTATGCCAAGGACCTGATGCGCTGGATGCGCCTGCGCTTCACGCTCAGTCCGAACCAGGCCATCACCTCGCGCATCGCCAAGATGCAGGTCAGCCAGATCATGCGCAACGTCCTGGTCGTCCCCGAAACCAAAGCGTTGACCGATTTGCTGGCTGAGTTCAAGCAGCGCAAGCGTCACCTGGCGGTGGTGGTCGACGAGTTCGGGTCAACCGCCGGCGTGATCACGGTGGAAGATGTCCTAGAGCAACTGGTCGGCGAAATCGAGGACGAGTTCGACATCCAGCCCGTGCCCCAACCCACGCTGGACGAAGACACTGCGTTAACGCTGGAAGGCTCGGTCAACATCCGCGACCTGGAGTCGCAGTACCAGCTGATCCTCCCGCGCGACGCCGGCTTTGAAACCCTGGCGGGATTCGTGCTGGCACGCCTGCAAAAGATTCCGCAAGTCGGCGACTCCTTCGAATTCGAAGGCCGCCGCTATACCGTGGATGAGATGGAAGCCCACCGCATCGCCAAAGTGAAGATCGAGAATCTGGAAGCGGCCCCGCTGGAGCAGGCGGGGGACTGAGAATCATCGAACGATTCGCAGATGCAGGATTGACCAACCAGCAGTAACCCTTCCCAACTGTGCTGAGCGACTCTTAGTTGTCGCCCTGTTCACGATCTGACCGGCCGCGGACGCCGGGCCTCAGTGACCGCCGCATCCAATCGTGCCGCGATCGTGGCAAATTCAGGAGTAGGTCCGCTCCACCGTAACTGGTCGACATTCTCGAACAGCGCGATGTCCGTTCGAAGCGTAGCGAGGGTTCGAAAAAGCAGCGCGCGCTCCTGCTCCCGCGAGAGAGTGTCCGCCAGGGCGCTCGCGTTGGCGGCATTCACGTGCCACTCGCGGCTGTCCAAAGGAATGGATTCAATGTGAAGAAACTTGGCCAGGACCGCCGCCGACGACTTCGCACCCCAGCCTTTGAGGCCTGGATAACCATCGGCCGAATCGCCCACCAGCGCCAGATAGTCGGGGATCGAAGCCGGCAAAACGCCGAACTTCTGCACGACGCCACCCTCATCAATCGTGACGCCGGTCCGACGATTCAGTTGAACGATGCGCGTGCCCCGTACGCATTGCGCGAGGTCTTTGTCCGGCGTGCAGATGATCACCTGTTCGACGCGTGCGTCGCGTGCCGCCGCCGCGGCCCCGGCAGCGAGCGCATCATCCGCCTCAAACTCCACCATCGGCCAGACGACAATCCCCGCCGCTGCCAGCACCTCTTCTAGTAGGGGGAATTGCGCCCACAGATCGGGTTCGATGCCTTCGCCGGTCTTGTAACCTGGCCACAAGTCGTTGCGAAACGATTCGATGACGTGATCGGTGGCCACGGCAATGTGCGTGGCACCGCCCTTCATCATGCCCAGCACCGATGCGACCACGCCCCGGACGGCGCCGACCTCGCGCCCATCGGCATCGCGCGCCGATGGCAGCGCGTAGTAGTGCCGGAACAGTTCGTAGGTTCCGTCGACCAGATGGACGTGCAATGCGCAACTCCGACACAACCCTATCGGACTCAACTGCGAGCCTGCAAGTCAGACCCATCTTGCCTCATCGCTGGCCCGGGCTTGCCGCAACCGCCAATTTTCAAGGACAAGTGCTAAGCTACCCAACGACTAAAATGCCCCCCGAGGCCAAACCATGAAGACATGCCTGCTGGCTCTCGCAGTCGCGATACTCACATTCAGAGCAGTTCCGTGGACTGCCGCCCAAACCCAACCCTCGTCGCCCGCTTCGAACCCGCAGGCGTCATGTTGCACCGTCCCCGCAACCGCAGCGACGCCGCCGGCCGCCACGAAAATCACCGCCTACACCCTTCCCCCCGATCTTTACCAGAAGGCGCACCGCCGCAACCGCATTCATTTCCACCTGGCCTTAGTCGGCTTTGTTTACGGGATCGTGGTGCTCTGGCTGATCCTGCGCGGGAAACTCTCGGCGAAGTATCGCGACTGGAGCGAGCGCGTCTCCTCGAACAGCTTCTTGCAGGCCGTGGTGTACTCGCCCTTGTTGTTGCTGACCATGGCGGTCCTGACGCTGCCCCTCGATATTTACGGCGAATCGATAGAGAAGCAGTACGGCATTTCGGTGCAGGGATGGGGTTCGTGGAGTTGGGACTGGGTCAAAGGCCAGCTGATCTCGTATGTGATTGCGATCATTTTGGTCTGGGGGCTCTATCGGATCATTCGCCGGAGCCAGCGCCGCTGGTGGTTTTACTTTTGGCTGTTCTCGTTGCCCATCATCGTGTTTCTCATCTTCCTGCAGCCGCTGGTCATCGACCCGATGTTCCACAAGTTTGAGCCCTTGCAGAAGAAAGATCCCGCGCTCACCGCGAGCCTTGAGCAAATGGTGCAGCGCGCTGGAAAAGACATTCCCCCGGAGCGCATGTTCTGGATGGGCGCCGGCGAAAAGACCACCAGCCTGAACGCCTATGTGACCGGCGTCGGGTCGTCCAAACGCATCGTGGTGTGGGACAACACCATCGCCAAGATGAACACGCAGCAGATTGTTTACGTGGCCGGCCATGAGATGGGGCACTACGTCCTCTATCACATCCCGAAAGGGCTCTGCTTCTTCGCCGTGTTTCTCTTCATCGCTTTCTATCTGGGCTACCGCACTATCGGGTGGTGTCTGGCGCGCTGGGGCGGCGGCTGGGGGGTTCGCAGCCTCGAGGACTGGGCGTCGTTGCCCGTACTCTTGTTGTTGTTGTCGGTGTTTTCTTTCGTAGCCAACCCGGTGGCGTCTGCTTTCAGCCGTACCCTGGAGCACCAGGCCGACCAATACGGGCTGGAGGTGACGCATGGCTTGACTCCGGACAACGGGCAGGTCGGGGCGCAGGCCTTCCAGATCCTGGGTGTAGTGGGCTTATCGGACCCCGATCCTAACCCATTGAATGTCTTCCTTTTTTATGATCATCCTCCCATCACCGACCGGGTTCAGTTTTGCCTGACGTATGATCCCTGGGCTAACGGCGGGCATGGAGAGTTCGTAAAATGACCGCAGCAGTGTGCCCAACGACCAACGACGAATGACCAAACGACCGAAGTCTAAAGCCCAAGGCCTGACGATTCACGACTGAAACCTGACCACTGCCCACGAGCCACTGACCACTGAAGCCAATGTTCCGCTACGTCTCCCGTCGCGTGCTCTACACCCTGCCGGTGCTCTGGCTGGTGGTTTCGCTCGTCTTCCTTCTAATTCACCTGGTCCCCGGCGACCCCATCGCACAAATGCTCGGAGAAGGGACACCGGCCGCCGACCTCGAAGCGGCCCGCCATGCCTATGGGCTCGACCTCCCGCTCGGCCAGCAATACCTCAATTATTGGAAAGGCGTGCTGCACGGCGATCTCGGCACGTCCCTTCGCTACAACCAGAACGTGAGCCGGCTGCTCGCCCAACGCTATCCCTATACTCTGCAACTCACGTTGGCGGCCCTGACGGTTGCGATTCTGCTGTCGATTCCGGCCGGGGTGCACTCGGCGCGCCGGCGCAATTGCTGGGACGACCGCGCCCTCAGCGTCGTCAGCCTTTTCGGCCTATCGTTCCCCAACTTCGCGCTGGGCCCGATCCTTATCCTTTTATTCTCGATCAAGCTGGGATGGCTGCCCGTCTCCGGTTCCGGCACGTTCGCGAATCTGGTGCTGCCCGCGATCACGATGGGCAGCGCGCTGGCGGCGATCTTGACGCGCATGGTGCGCACCTCAATGCTCGAAGAGCTGAGCCAGGACTACATCCGCACCGCCCGGGCCAAGGGCCTCCCCGAAACCACGGTCGTCTATCACCACGCGCTGCGCAACGCCTTGATCCCGGTGATCACCGTGCTCGGCCTGCAATTCGGTGCGTTGCTGGCGGGCGCGATCGTGACCGAAAAAATCTTCTCCTGGCCCGGCATCGGACGCCTGACCATCGACGCCATCTCCAACCGCGACTACGCCGTGGTGCAAGGCTGCATCCTGGCGATCGGGTTGACATACGTGGCGGTGAATTTCATGACGGACCTCGTGTACTCCGTGGTGAATCCGAGGATCCGGCAGTGAAGGGGACGACGGAGGCAGTGCAGTTCTCTGCGTCCTCGGCGGCCTTTCCTTCGCGGTTAAAGGCTTTTTGACAATGTCCACACTCGCCATCTCGCTCCCGCGCGTAGCCCGGCACAACCCCCTGGCCGCAGCCGGCGTCGTGCTGGTGATCGTCTTCGTCCTGTGCGCGGTCTTCGCCCCCTGGCTCGCCCCCTACGATCCCGCGCACATTAACCTGCCCACACGCCTTGAGGCCCCCAGCGCCGCCCACTGGTGCGGTACCGACGAACTTGGCCGCGACATCCTCTCGCGGCTGATCTACGGAGCGCGCATCTCCATGCTGGTCGGCAGTTCCGTCGTCGCGATGAGCCTGGCCCTCGGCCTCGTCATCGGGTCCATCGCGGGTTACTACGGCGGACGCATCGACCGCTTCGTCAACGTCGTCCTGATGAATGCCTTTCTTTCGTTCCCC
>Ga0209698_10005275_pt1 | contig 14023 bp, 10 predicted proteins | sample LitLauG_LLR_2012_FD_187203 | JGI IMG/M metagenome (GOLD analysis project Ga0209698, IMG submission 187203) | Freshwater sediment microbial communities from Pennsylvania, USA - Little Laurel Run_MetaG_LLR_2012 (SPAdes) (version 2) | ecosystem: Environmental > Aquatic > Freshwater > Creek >... | reverse complement strand
AGCTTGCTCAGGATTTTGAGGCGCTCGGGCCTTTCTGTGTAGTCTTCATTGGCCGCGACGAAAAGAACGGTGCCATCTCGATCGATGATGTAGGTTGCTGGAATCGGCAGGGTCCAACTGTCGTCGCCGTTGACCAGGGGCAGATTGACGAAGGTGCGGCGATACAGGTCCTCCTGCTCCTGCGAGGCACGGTACACGAGCCCGAACTGACGAGCGACTTCGTTGTGGGTGTCCACCAGCAAGGGAAATGCTAGCTTGTGCTGGTCGTACATGAAATAGGCCTGCTTCTGGGTCTGCGGCGAGATGACGGCCAGCGAAGCTCCGGTGGCCTCGATCTGCGCAGCGACGTAGTTCATGGCCTCCATCTGGCCGACACAGAAAGGACACCAGCGGCCGCGAATGAAAAGGAGAACCAGACGTCCCCTCGCGAGGAGGTCTGACGAGGTCACCATCTTGCCGTTGTGGTCATGGAGCGCGAATGGAAGAGTCTTGGCTCCAGCACCGAGCGCCCGGGCAGCGAAGCCTTGCGCTTTGAGGACCGCGACCGTGCGGTTATGGATGGCCTGCACGTCCGGGGGCACGTACTTGGCAATGAGTTCCTTGCGCTCCGCAAAGATCTGCTTGAGCGGCCGCGTGTCGTCGGAAGAGCCGGAATCTTCGAGAGAGCGCCATTTCATAGTTGCGAGTAGCGAGAAGCGAGTCGCGAGTAGAAGCGCGCCAGATTCCCACACTCGCTTCTCGCAACTCGTCACATCCCCGGTAACTTCATTCCCGCCAGCCTGCGCGCGAAACTCGCTTTGCCCATCTGCTTGAACATCTTTTTCATCTGCGCGTACTGGCGAAGCAAGTTGTTGACTTCCTGCACGCTGGTGCCCGAGCCGCGGGCGATGCGCTTGCGGCGGCTGCCGTTGATGACTTCGTGGTGGTCGCGCTCGTGGGCGGTCATCGAGTTGATGATGGCTTCGACGCGATTGATCTGCTTTTCGTCGACTTTGTCGGCGGCCTTCTGCATCCCGCTGAACGGTCCGATCGAGGGCAGCATGCCGATGATGCTTTGCAGCGACCCCATTTTTTTCACTTGCCGAAGCTGATCGCGGAAGTCTTCGAGCGAGAAGCCGTCGCCGGTGAGTGCTTTGGTCGCAAGTTCCGTCGCCTTCTTCTTGTCGATCTGCGACTCGGCTTTTTCGATCAGCGACAGGATGTCGCCCATACCGAGAATGCGCGAGACGATGCGGTCGGGGTGGAAGGGTTCGAGCGCATCGTACTTCTCACCGATGCCGATGAACTTGATCGGTTGACCGGTGACCTGCCGGATGGAAAGCGCCGCGCCGCCGCGGGCGTCCCCGTCCATCTTCGTTAGGACCACGCCGGTGAGCGTGAGTTTCTTGTGAAACTCGTCGGCTGACTTCACCGCGTCCTGTCCGGTCATGGAATCGGCGACGAACAGGATTTCCTGCGGATTCAGCATCCGCTTGAGCGACTGCATCTCGTCCATGAGTTGCTCGTCGATGTGGAGGCGCCCGGCCGTATCGACGATGAGCACATCGCAGCCGGAGTTGATGGCCTCGCGGCGTGCTTCTTTGGCGAGGCGCTCGACGGTGGCGGTGTTGGCTTCCCCCACTTCGCCTTCGTAGAGGTTGGCCTTGATGGCCGCCGCAACGACTTTGAGCTGCTCACGAGCAGCGGGGCGGTAGACGTCGACAGAGACCAGGAGCGGGCGGTGCCCGCCATTCTTCAGCCAATTGGCGAGTTTGCCCGAGGTTGTGGTTTTGCCGGAACCCTGCAGTCCTGCCATCAGAACGACCGTGGGCGGCTGCGAGGCGAACTTCAGCTTGGCGGTATCCTTGCCGAGCGTTTCGACCAGTTCGTCGCGGACGATTTTGATGACTTGCTCGCCAGGTGAGAGCGCGGTCAAGACTTCCTGGCCGACGGCCTTGACCTGAATGCGGCCGATCAGGTCTTTGACAACTTTGAAGTTGACGTCAGCTTCGAGCAGCGCCAAACGGATCTGCTTCATCGCCTCGGCGATGTTCTCTTCCGTTAGGACAGCTTGTCCACGGAGGGTCTTGAAGGCGCGTTGAAGTTTTTCCTGGAGATTCTCAAACATAGGGCTAAGCAATGATTTTAGCAGCCGGGACTCGCAACAATCAGATGAACCTCAAAGCCGTTCCGAGCCCAATGGTTTGGACCGCCCCCCAACAGCGCTTGCTGTCATCGTGTGTTGCGCGAGTAATTGCGCAGGTACGGCGGCAGTTCGCGCTGGCAGCGATCGTCGGAGATCGCGGCGCCAACGTTCGTCTCGAGGGGAATCACGCCCGCCCAGGTGGGGAACGCATAGTCTTCCTCGTCGTCGATCGGCGGACCGACCCGGACTTTCGCGGAGAACTCTGCGATGGGGATTCGCAGGACCGAGGTGGCTTTCAGCTCTTTTTCGTTGGGCTGGCGCGCGTCGTCCCAGCGATGGGGCAGGATGTGCTCGCTTAGGGCGCGGAGGGCAGCGAGTTTCTCTGCCGGGTTGTCGACCAGTGTCGCTGTGCCGAGAATCACCACCGAGCGATAGTTCATCGAGTGATTGAAGACCGAGCGTGCCAGCACCAGTCCGTCGAGTAGTGTCACCGTTATGCAAACCGGGACGCCCTGGTCGAGGTTACGCAGCATGCGGCTGGCGGCGGAGCCGTGGATGTAGAGCACGTTGCCAGCGCGGCCGTAAGAAGTGGGGATGACGTAGGGCTGTTGGTCGGCGACGAAGCCGACGTGGCAGAGGAACGCCTCGTCGAGGATCCGGTTGACGTCGTCCCGGTCGTAGACAGCACGTTGTGGTTCGCGCACAACACGGGTGCGCGGGGTGGGATTGGGGTTGCTGGACATGAAACAGACTTCCTAGGCAGGCGCCAAGAATGGGTGAAAAGGAATTCTAGCAGGACAGTTGGCGTAAGCGCCTTCTCGCCGACGCTCGGCGATGGCCGCTCGACAGATGGGGAAAGTATTCGGTTCGACGGGTGTGTAACGTCTGGGTGTTGAAACGCACTATCAAATGTGCGGCGTGTGTACAGACTGGGTTCTGTCGCAGGCAAGGAATTCAGCCGGCACCGAGGAGGTCGACGTGTTTGCCCGTAAGGTTTCTGCGCGCCTGAAACCGAACTCGCTTACGCAATTCAAGGATCTCATGGAGCGTGAGATCCTTCCCTGGCTGCGAATGCAAGAAGGCTTCCTGGATCTAGTAACCCTGGCCGTCCCCGATAGCGGCGAAGTCGCCACCATCACCTTCTGGAACCACAAAGGAAAAGCGCAGGCTTGCACCTCGAACAGCTATCCGGAGGCGTTGAAGATACTCGGGGAACTCTTGGACGGGACTCCTCACGTCAGGACATTCGAGGTTGTCAGCTCGACATTTCACAGGGGCTCCTTTGCCCGTCCATCGGAGGCAGAACACCTGGTCCGAAAGACGGAACGAATCTCCCGCGCAGGCTCGCAATCTGACGGAATTGCCGGCCACGATCCGGCCTTCTCGGCCTGATCGAACACGTCCGGGCCGCCAAGCTTCTCGATGACGGACAGTACGGGATGGTCTGTCTTGCGGGTGCCTACTTGCGGCGGCTTTTCCCTGAGGGCGTTGGTTGCTCGTCGAACACAGCGAACTGAATTTTTTTCTCCACGGGATCGATCCGATCGACTACAACGCGTACACGATCGCCCAGGCCGTAGGTTTTGCGCGAGCGCTGGCCGATGATCTGGCGAGTGGTCTCATGGAACGTGTAGCGGTCGTCGGTAAGTGTGTTGAGCGGGACCAGGCCTTCGACGAATAGGTCGGTGAGTTCCACGAAGAGGCCGAACTTGGTGACACTGACGACGAGGCCGTCGAAGTCTTCGCCGATACGCGGCTCCATGAACTTCACTTTTTTCCATTCCATCAGTTCGCGCTCGGCGTCGTCGGCGCGGCGTTCGGACTGGCTGGATTCCTCGGCGATGCTGTGGAGTTCCTCGAGCGAGATGGGACCGCCCAGCGGTTCGAGAGATTGCTGCTGGGAGGAGTGATCGCGGCGCTTGGACCAGGGGGAAGGGGGGCCCTCAGGGGCTAAAGCCCCGGCTTCTTTTTGGCGCTGATCGGCACGACTGAAGTCGTGCCCTTCCCGGTCGTGGCCCTCCCGATCTGCGTGGCGGGGGCGAGTCGCCCCCGCGACAGCCGACGAGGCGCCGGCGCTACGGTCGAGCGCCTGCGAAGTGCCTACTGGAACTACTCCCTCCACCTTTTCCGGCGAGTCGCGCAAAACCGCTTTCAGGACACGGTGGACGATCAGGTCGGGATAGCGGCGAATCGGTGAGGTGAAGTGCGTGTAGGTTGTTGCCGCCAGCGCGAAGTGGCCTTGATTTTCTTCGGAGTAGCGGGCCTGTTTCAGTGAGCGCAGCATCAGGTAGCTCAGGATGCGCTCTTCGGGCTTGCCGGCAATCTTCGCCGTCAGCTTCTGGTACATGCGCGGGGTGATGTGGACTTCTTTTGGGACTTCGATTTCGCGCACAGGTTTGCCGGTGCCATGGGCGGCGCGGCGGTCGGCTTTCATCTGCACACGGTGGATGGGGAGCGCGCCTACTCCGAGGGAATATCCGAAGGTCGAGGCGATGACCTCGAAGTCGTACACACGCTTGGCGTCGGGCTTTTCGTGGATGCGGTAGAGCGAGGCGATGCGTTTGTTCTCGAGGTAGTGAGCGACACTCTCGTTAGCCGACAGCATGAATTCTTCGATCAAGCGGTGGGCGATGTTGCGCTCGGAACGCGTGATGCTCTTCATCAGGCCGAATTCGTCGAACTCGATCATCGGCTCGGGCAGGTCGAAGTCGATGGAGCCGCGGCGCTCGCGCTTGCGGTTCAGGATCATGGCCAGGTCGCGCATGCGTTCGAAATGCTCGACCTGCGCAGAGTATTGTCGACGGGCGTCGTCGTTGCCTTGGATGACCGCATTCACGGCGGTGTAGGTCATGCGCTCGGCGGAGCGGATGATGCCTTCGTTTAATTCGTAGCCGACAATTTCGCCGTGGTGATCGATGTCCATGGTGCAGGAAAGCACGAGGCGGTCGACTTGCGGGCGCAGGCTGCAGATGTTGGTCGAAAGTTCGAGCGGCAGCATGGGCACAGCGCGATCCGGAAAATAGACGCTGGTGCCTCGCAGGCGGGCTTCCTGATCGAGCGGAGAATTGGGCGTCACGTAGTTTGCGACGTCGGCGATGTGGACTTGCAGTTCGTAGTTGCCGTTTTCGAGTTGGCGGACGTGGACGGCATCGTCGAAGTCGCGGGCGGTTTCTCCGTCGATGGTGACGATGGGGAGGTGGCGGTAGTCGCGGCGATGGCGGAGTTCGCCGGCGGGGATGACATTATCGTCGTTGATGGCCTGCGCTTCTTCGATCACCTCGGGCGGGAAGCGGTGCGGGAGGTGAAATTTGCGGATCATGATTTCGACGTCGACGCCGAAATCAGTTTCTTCGCCGAGGATTTCGATGATGCGGCCGCGCGGGTCTTGCGTGGCACTCGGCCAGTCGGTGATTTCAATATCGACGACTACGCCATCTAGATCCTGCCAGTCCGTGTGGCGGGCGGCTTCGTTGCCGATGACTCGGTCTAGGGACTTCTTCCTCTGTGACCTCTGTGCCCCCTGTGGTTGGGAGGTTCCGGAGCTAACCACAGAGGGCACAGAGGACACTGAGGTTGCCGGATGTTCCATCCCTGGCGGGATTTCGATTTCCCGGGAAATTTTTTCGTCAATGGGCTTTACGGTGTTGTGGCGGTGTCCGTAATGGAAAATGCCTACCACGGTGGGATGGGCGCGCGAAATGGAACGGATGATGCGGCCTTCGGCTCGGCCTTCGGTGCGGAAGGCGGTGATTTCTACCAACACTCGGTCGCCGTGCATGGACGATCCAGTGGCGTGCGGCGGAATGAAGACGTCTCCTGCGAGCCGCGCCTTCAGACTGGCGTCGAGCGTATTGGCGTCGGGAATGACAAAGCCGAAGCCGTCGCGATGCATGCTGAGGCGGCCGACTAGCATGTTGGGGCTAGACTTCGTCTGCGGGATGGCGTAACGGTCGGAATCGACCTGCAGCAGTTCACCTTTTTTTACGAGCGCGTGCAGGCGGTCGGCCAATTCGCGTCTTGCATCCCCTTTTACGCCTAGCTCCCGCAGTAACTGCTTGTGGCCCGCCATTTTCTTGGGTTGGCGGGCGATGTGGCGCAGGATCGAGGAATCAGAGAGCATGAAGGCGGGTCCCGTGTGGCGCGGACGCTCCTGTCCGCGAGTCGGCAGCACTCGCGCCGCACACAAGCGCGGACAGGAGTGTCCGCGCTACACGCATTTCGGCAAGTCCTGACACTTTCATTTCAAGTATTTTTCTTCCACAATCCTGCGATGATGCAGTTCGTGCCCCGCGATGATGTAGGCCAGGGCGCGCACCGTGACGTCGTTTTGGTTCGCCACGCCGCGGCGGGTCCAGGCGGCCTCGTCCAGATTTCGAAACAGCGACAAGGTGGCACGGCGCACCGCGATGTAGTCTTCGATCAAATCGGCCAGGGTGCGGCGCGGAAACGGGCCGTTGCGAACGTAGTCGTCCTGCTCGAAGCCTTCGATCGGTGTCGTGTCCGCGCGCGCAATGCGTAGGGTCCGGTAGCTCATGATGCGCTCGGTATCGTTGAGGTGGCCGAGAACTTCCTTCAGGCTCCACTTGTCGGGGGCGTAGCGGAGATCGCCGTCGGCCTCGGTGCGTCCAGAAAGCAACAGAATCGTCTGTCGGCGCTGTTCGTCGAGCGTCGTGAGGATGTCGTTGCCCGGAACCAGGGAGATGTAGCGGTCGTAGTAGGGAGCGTATTCGCCGGGCTGGGGCCGGTAGGGCGACGTTACGATTGTACTCATGGCTTCCTCGTCGGAGATTGCACACCATTTCTCACTGCTCCATACTATCGCGAGAGAAAAATTACCGCAGGCCGGCAGGGCTTACACGATACTTGGAGCCCCGGAGCCCGGAAGGTTGAGAAATCGGATGGCTAGGGAACCACGAAAGAGCCTAGCAAAATATGGATTTCCACAACCTGTAGCGCGGGCGCGAGGAGTACAATTTATTTGGCCACCGAAGTGCGGCGGTGGTGCTCAATTCCTTATCAGGAAAGGATTTCGACACAATGTGGAAGCCCACGAATCAACCTGCGACACCTAGCCGGCCGGCTGAGCCGGAGCGCCCCAGCACGGCTGCTCCGACCGCGACGCCTTCGCTGAGCGAACCTGCTGCCCCGCGCCCGGTGGCTACTACGACCACTACTTCGGACCAAGCCACGATCGGCAAGTCGCTGGTGATTAAGGGAGAAGTAACGGGTTCTGAGTCTTTATATATTGACGGCCGGGTGGAAGGATCGATCAACCTCTCCGGCAATCGCGTAACCGTCGGCCGGAACGGCGTAGTCGCGGCCAACATCAATGCCCGGGAAATCGTAGTTCTTGGTAAGGTGCGCGGGAATCTCACGGCGAGTGACCGTGTGGATATCCGCAGCGACGGCTCGCTGACCGGCGATGTCGTGGCCGCGCGCATTTCGATCGAAGACGGCGCCTTCTTCAAGGGCGGCATCGATATCCGCAAAGCGGGAGCGAAGCCGGAAGAAGTGAAGACGGCGACCTCGACTACACCGGAACCGGCGATTGCGGCAAGAGCGTAAGAGGGGTTGTAGGCTTTAGGCTCTCGGCTTTTGGGACAGAGGCATCTCCGTGTGGGGGGTGCCTTTTTTGCTCGCCATGGTTTCGCGGTGACGACAAAGTCTTAACCACAGAGTACATAGAGGATCACGGAGGCCTAAAGCCTAGCGCCGAAAGCCCAAAGCCTAAGGTTCCTTGCCCGTGGCCATCGTTTCGGCGGCTTGGCCTTCGGCCACCCGGGGAAAGGCTGACGGCTTCTTCCGGCGCAGATCTGCGGGAAGTTCCGAGCGCAGCAGCCACAGGCCCGCGGCAACCGCTGCTGCCCAAGTCAAAGAAGCAAGCACGAGCGCAGTGAGATCGGCTCGGTGGCTGCCATCGAGCGGGACAACGCGCATCACTTCATAGCTCAACCCGCCCGACACGACTCCGACCACCGCTGCCTTCCCCAGTTCCCTCCAGTTCATGCCGGAGAATGGGACCATGCCGCGGATGTGCAGGAGTAGTGCGATGGCCAGCGCGTTGGCACCGATGCCCACATCGGAGGCAATCGCCAGGCCCGTTACCGAGAGCGTGTGGAACAGCAGTTTGTAGACCGGCAGCGAGGCGAGCGTGATCAGGCTGCTGGCAACCATCGGGGTCAGCGTGTTGCCAGAGGCGTAGAACGCGCGCGCATAGAGCGCCTGCCCTGACCAGAGTGCGAGCGACAGCGAAAACCAGAAAAAGTAACCGGCCGTGGACGTGGAATTGGCCACGGTAAATTGTCCGCGACGGTAGACCAGATCGACCAGCGGCAATGAGATCGCCATCATCCAGCCAGTAAGCAGTAACGAGGCCGCCGTGATGCGATAGACGGAAGCATTCACGGTAGCGGCAAACTCGTCGAATTTCTTCTCTCCGAACAAGCGGGAGAAAAACGGCAGCGAAGCCTGCCCGGTCGCCTGCCCAAGAATGGCGATCGGAACGGCGAAGAGGCGTTTGGCGTAGTTCAAGCGCGCGATGTCTCCGATGCCGCTGGAGGCGAAGTAGCGCAAGATCCAGTCGTCAGCGGTGACGAGCGAAACTCCGAGCATGAGCGGAATCGAGAGGCGCACCCACTCGCGGAAGGCCGGGTTCTTCACGTCGAACGAGGGCCGGTATCCGGTGCCGATTTTCGCCGCACCGATGGCATTGACCAGGAACGGGCCAACAATGCTGCCGAACAGCGCTCCGTAGGCAAGGGACGCAATTCCGAACTGATGCCCCGCCACCACGCCGCCCGCGATGATGAACACGTTGTAGATCAGAGGTCCGAAGGCTGGGAACAGAAACAGCCGGTGCGAGAGCAGGACAGCCGACACGACGCCGCCGACGTAAAAGAAAATCTGAGCGGGCAACAGGATGCGGGTGAGGTGAATGCAAAGCCGCATCTGTTCCGGCGAAAAGCCGCGGAACATCCAGCCGGCAAATTGTGGGGTGAAGATCTCTGCGACCAGCGTGCCCGCGATCAGGACGGTCGTCATCACGGTGATGATGACAGAGAAAGTTTTCTCGGCGTCCTGCTCGCGTTTTTCCGCGAGAAAGCGTGTGTAGATCGAGATGAACGTGATCGAGGCCGTGCCGCCGGCCACGATGTAGTTGAGCCAGTCGGGCAAGGTGAAGGCGGCCACGTAGGCATCGGTTTGCTGGCCCGCGCCGAAGGCGTAGGCGATGTAGGCTTCGCGGACGTAGCCGATCACGCGCGAGAGCGTGATGGTCGACATCAGCAGCAGGGTCGCGGAGAGCGCGGTGTGCTGATGCGAAGGCCGCAGTAGACGCAACAGACGCATCCTTGGCAGATTACCGCATCTTTGTGCGGCGCTGGGAGTGTTATCACAGACGAAGAATCGCGGATGACAAGTGTGGCCTCTGTGATCCTCCGTGTCCTCTGTGGTTCAGGCTTTTGATCTGAACCACAGAGGACACGGAGGTCACAGAGGAAAGCTTCATCTCGACGGCCCCGGCTTTGACACTCTCTTTGGGGAGTCCGCATAATCCGGGTTGTGTCTAAATCCATTCTCACCAGCCAAGACCCCCGCACACCTGTTCTACGCCGTTCTTTCCGCAAGCCTTTTCCCGTCGCCGTGCGGGGTGAAGGCGTATATGTCTGGGACGCGGACGGGAATCGCTATCTTGATTTCTCCGGATCGGCGGCGGTGAACTTCATCGGCCACGGGGTGCGTGAGATTTCCGACGCCATGGTGGAACAGGCCCGCCAGCTTGAGTTCGTCCACACCAGTCAATTCACCACGCCCGTCGCGGAAGAGTTCGCGCAGGAGTTGCTCGACTTCGCCGGAGACAACTTCCGTGGCGGCGCCGTGTACTTCACCTGCGGCGGGTCGGAGTCGGTCGAGACGGCGCTGAAACTTGCCCGCCAGTACCAGGTGGAGATTGGCCAGACGAAGCGGCACCAGGTGCTGAGCCGCAACCAGAGTTATCACGGGGCGACGCTCGGTGCGCTGGCGGTTTCCGGCAACAGGAAGCGGCGGGAGATTTATCTCCCGATGGTGCGCGAGTTCGAGCATGTCGGAATGCCGTACTGCTATCGCTGCGCCTTCGACTGCACCGACAGTTGCTACAACTGCGGCCAGCAATACGCCGCCGAACTGGAACGGGCGATCGAGACGGCGAACGGCGAAGCCGCCGGTTTTATTTCCGAGCCGATGAGCGGCGCCACGCTGGGTGCGGTTACGCCGCCGCCGGGATATTTGGCGGCCATCGCCGAAATCTGCCGCCGCCACGGCGTGCTGCTGATTGCCGACGAAGTCATGACCGGCATGGGGCGTACGGGCCGCAACTTCGCGGTCGAGCACTGGCAGGTTGCGCCAGACATTCTGATTACGGCTAAGGGGATTTCCTCGGGATACGCACCACTCGGGGTGGTCATTGCCAGCAAGAGAGTTGTCGATGCGATCGCCGCTGGTTCGGAGGGCGGACAGGAGTGTCCGCCCCACACGGGCTCAGGAGCGTTTCTGCACGGATTTACTTACAACGCACATCCGATTTCGGTAGCGGCAGGACGCGCTGTGCTCGCTCGCATCCGGTCGTCGAACTTGGTGCATGCTGCCGATTCTCAGGCTAAGGGAACGGCTGGGTCGGCGTTGAAGAAGGCGCTTGAAAGTCTGCGCGATCTGGACGCTGTCGGTGATGTGCGCGGGTTGGGATTGCTTTGGGGGGTAGAGTTTGTTGCTGACAAGAAGAGCAAGGCGCCGTTTCCGTCAGAGAAGAACTTTTCCGGTTTGGTTGGGCAGTCGTGTCGTCAGCGGGGGCTGCTGGTTTATCCCATGCAGGGGTCGGTGGACGGAGTCGGCGGCGACCACCTGCTGATTGCGCCGCCTGCGGTGATCACGGCGGAGCAAGTTGGCTGGGCGGCGGAGCAGATGCGAGCAGCGGTTCTGGAGGCCTCCGCCCGCTGAGGCCGAGTCTCACTCGGCTGGACGGACGAGGGCGTCCGTCCCTACGTGTCTGGTCGTAGAACGCCTGCAAGGCCGTATGTCTAGACGAGGCCCGTGTCCAACTATCTAGAATATTTAGACTTAACTCTTGATCCACGTTTTATCTGCCCTGCATTGTCCTTACCGCCCTCGGCGCGTCATATGGCCGTAGACGGAGGCAATCATGGCTACCTCATTTGCTGATTTTGCGGAACAGATCAACCCTAAGACTCTGGCCGAGGCCCGCCGGGCCGACTTCCGGCAGGCGACTCGCGTCCATGGGAGTTTCCTGGCGGTCGCCGAGAAGCGGGCTCTGGTCTGGATGGCGGAGCGCATGCCGGCCTGGGTCAATTCTGACCACCTGACTATTCTTGGCTTTGCCGCCCAGATCGCTACCGGCGTCTGCTACGCACTTGCCATCCATGACCGTCGCATGCTGCTTGCCGCCATTGTGTGTCTAGCAGTGAACTGGTTCGGCGACAGCCTCGATGGCACGCTCGCTCGCGTGCGCCAGCAGCAGCGTCCGCGCTACGGCTTCTACGTAGACCACATTACTGATTCGGTCGGCGCGGTCGCCATGATGGGCGGCCTGGCGCTTTCGGGATACATGCATCCGACGATTGCGATCGGCTTGCTGATTGCATTCCTGCTGCTCTCGATTCAGTCGTATCTGGCGACCTACACGCTGGGTGAGTTTCATCTTTCGTTCTGGCGCTTTGGTCCGACCGAGCTGCGAATTCTGCTGGTGATCGGCAACCTGGCACTGTTCCGCTGGGCGTGGGTGATTCACGGACGCTACCGACTGTTCGACGTCGGCGGCGCGATCGGGCTGGCGGGAATGACGGCGATGCTGATCTTCTTCAGCCTGAAGAATACGGTTCGACTGTACCGGGAAGAGAGGATCGGATGAAGGCTCATGAAAAATGGAGAGACGGGCGCCCTCGTGAGCCTGCCCTGAGCGAAGTCGAAGGGTCCAAGCCGACCGCAGCTCGGCAGGCTTGCCTCCGTTGGCTGAAGTTCAATGCGGTCGGTGGAATCGGAATTGCCGTGCAACTTGCAGCTTTAGCGTCGTTCCGCTCTGCCCTCCACTGCGACTATCTTCTCTCCACAGCTCTGGCCGTCGAAACCGCGGTCGTCCACAACTTCCTGTTGCATGAGCGCTTCACTTGGGCGGACCGGCCGGCGCACAGGTTCGCTCATTCGCTGGCTCGGTTGGCCAAGTTCAACACCAGCAATGGGCTGGTCTCTCTGGCGGGCAATCTGCTGATCATGCGGGTGCTGGTGGGTGAGTTCCACATAAACTATGTGATCGCGAACTTGATTGCGGTGGCCACCTGCTCGATCGTGAATTTCCTGCTTAGCGACCGTTTTGTGTTCGAAAGTTAGCAGGCTGGTGACGTCCCGCGTAATGCGGGACAGGACCTTAGACCGCAAAGTACACCAAGGATTCGCAAAGGGCGCAAAGAATGACTGCCAGCCCTCGTTTCAGCACTGGCTGATTACTTTTGGGGGTTACGCCGCAATAGAATCCGGGCTATACTCTAAACAGTCATCATGCGCTCGAACGGCTCCATTTCGCGTCTCCGGCTGTGCTGGATCGAAGGACGCGCCTGTCCTCGTCGATATCTCTCCGTTCTGCCCTCGCATGTGCGCGCCAACCTCTTCGGCAGCGACTAGTTTTTTCACCTCCGCTTTCCTGCAGTGGTACCAGCTATTAGCTGTTAGCCTTTAGCTCTTAGCTTTTGCCCGATGCAGCAACCATGCTGCGTGAATTAGGGCTCCGACCACTGAGAACTGAGAACCGAGAACTGAGAACTCAATCCGGAGGATCCCATGACCACGAAAACACTGACGATCGGCCCCAAGATAACTACCGCCCTTCCGGGCCCCAATGCCAAGCGCATTCTTGCGGGCGATAACAAGTACATTTCGCCTTCCTACACGCGTTCCTATCCGATGGTGGCCAAGCGCGGCCGCGGCATCGTCGTCGAAGACGTGGACGGCAATGAATTCTTCGATTTCTCGGCCGGCATCGCCGTGACCTCCACCGGCCACTGCCATCCCGAAGTCGTCGCCGCCATCCAGAAACAGGCGGGCGAACTCATCCACATGTCGGGCACCGACTTTTATTACGAGAGCATGGTAACGCTCGCCGAGCGGCTGTCGAAAATCGCTCCCATGCCCGGCCCGCATCGGATCTACTACGGCAACTCTGGCACGGAAGCGATCGAGTGCGCGCTGAAGTTGGCGCGCTATCACACCAAGCGGCAGCAGGTGATCGCTTTCCTGGGTGCCTTCCACGGACGCACCATGGGCGCGCTCTCGCTAACTGCTTCCAAGCCGCAACAGAAGCGCCGTTTCGCGCCGCTGGTGCCGGGCGTGACGCACATCCGCTATCCCGATGTGTATCGCGGGTGTGAAGGCGGACCCCAGGACGCCGAGAAGTTCGCGCTCGGCTGCGCGCGCTACATTGAAGACAAGCTGTTCAAGACCGTCCTCGCTCCCGAAGAAGTGGCGGCCATCTTCGTCGAGCCGATTCAAGGCGAAGGCGGATACGTAATCGCCCCAACCATCTTCATGCAGGAACTGCGCCGCATCTGCGACAAGCACGGGATTCTGCTGGTCGTCGACGAAGTGCAGAGCGGCGTCGGCCGCACCGGCAAGTGGTGGGCGGTTGAGCACACCGGCGTGCATCCTGACATTGTCTGCTGCGCCAAAGGTATTGCTTCCGGCATGCCGCTCGGCGTTGTCATCAGCAAGGCTGACGTCATGGATTGGGTCCCCGGGTCGCACGCCTCGACCTTCGGTGGCAACCCGGTCTGCATCGCCGCGTCCCTGGCTACGCTCGACGTGATCGAACGGGAAGGGCTGTTGCGCAACGCGCAGGAAGTCGGCAACCACATGCTC
>Ga0209698_10005274_pt1 | contig 14023 bp, 10 predicted proteins | sample LitLauG_LLR_2012_FD_187203 | JGI IMG/M metagenome (GOLD analysis project Ga0209698, IMG submission 187203) | Freshwater sediment microbial communities from Pennsylvania, USA - Little Laurel Run_MetaG_LLR_2012 (SPAdes) (version 2) | ecosystem: Environmental > Aquatic > Freshwater > Creek >... | reverse complement strand
GACCTCAGACGCGGTACAACAACCTCAGGTCCTGGCTGCGGCCCGTTGGCCGGTTTTGAAGTGACCCTCTATGGCCGGTTTTGAGGTGACCACTGAGGGCCCTCAGACATGCCCTTCCTGTTGCTTATGCTGGTGCCTTGGGTCGCGATGATCTGGCTGCTATGGCGCCGGCGCCAATCGGGACACCCCGTAGTCCGATGATGGCAACTGCCGACTGTCGACGTTTGGGTCGGCATATGCCGCCAGCTCGGCCAGGAAGTTCGGTCACGAGCCTGAAATCGAAGGGTTTCTCCAGAGGGCACCAAGATGCAATCGCCCTATCGTTGGCGGACCGGCTGTGAAAAGTGCCGGTCTGGCCTCTGGATGCAGACCGTTTCGGATTGCATCAGCCGGTGTGGGAAGAGCGTCGGCCCGGCGGCGAATGTGACCGAGGAACTGAAGTGCGCTTCTCGCAAGAGAGACTACCGTCGGAGAGCGCCGCGATAGCGGTCGCGACGTTGCTGCCGCTGCTGTTGCCGATACTCTGTTCGGCCCAGCAATTAACGCCGGCGGAGGCGCTCGACCGGTATCTGGCGAGGGCGGGTGGCTCACAGCCGGCCCCTTCCGATTCCGTCTTCACCGTCCAGATCGACGCCTCGATGCCGGCATTGCACAAACAAGGCAGCATGACCGGCCTCAAGCTGGTCTCTTACACGGGGCAGGTCGTCTATCGCGGCCTTCGATTCACTGGCGACAAACTCGTCAAGACTGCGGTCATCGCCCGCTTCTTGTCGAACGACATCAATCCGGCAGTACGGACTGCCGGCGTCGCCGTCTCACGCCAGAACTATGGGTTCACCTACGACAAGATTTCGGATTACAACGGGCTTACCGCATACGTGTTTCTCATGAAGCCCCGACGCAAACGGGTAGGGCTCTTTCGAGGCGAGTTGTGGCTGACTGCGGACACGGGTGCGCCTTTGCGGTTGTGGGGCGATTTTGTGAAGTCACCCTCCATTTTCATCCGCAGTTTCCGCTTTGTGCAGGATTACCAAACGGCTGCGGAGTGCTCGCAGCCGCTCCGCCTGATGCTGACAATCCACACGCGAATTGCGGGCACAGTGGACATGGTCGTATGGCAGCAGTCCGCCGCCGACTCGCCGGAATCGATTGGCTCCGGCGAGAGTGGTTCTCAATTTCCGCAAGGTGGTCAACCGCCAAAATGACAGTCGAAACCGCCAGCGACATCGCAAGGGAACCACGGCATGGTCTCAACGGAAGCAAAGGGACTCAGGCGAGGCGATTCGCCGTTCATGAGTTGCCCATCCCCGGCGCCGCGGACTCGCTAAGGAGGGCGTTGCGAATCGCGCCTCATCGCCTGCCGGGTCCTCCTTTCCCCAGGCATCCGGAGAACTGGGGCGATGTGGAGCCCGACCCCAAGCCAGGGAACTGCTACAACGCATCGCGAGCGATCCGGTGGGTGCTCAAATGGGCCGTGCGGGGGCTCCACGGAATCACCGGCAGCTTCGAGGATTAGTTTATGCCGGCCTCCGGGGCGGCGGCAAGGTCGCGCCCGCATGATCTGAGACGAACCGTCTCTCGTCACATCATTATTGCTGGATTGATCGATGCCGGGCGTTGACCCTCGCGGCCGGCCGCGACGCCCGCTCCTTTCCCGGCCTTGCATCCCGTGATTCCGCTCCTGTTCCAATTGCCGGCGCCGCAGCCTGAACTTCTCCTCTGCCCGAAACCAATCCTCCGACGGAGTTCCAATCGGAGACCCGCGTTCCAGCCAATACTGATGCGCCGGCCGCGCAACCTCTTCGCTTCCGGTCGGCCGCTTGCGGGTTGCTCCTGAGGCGATTCCACAACAACCTCCGCTGCAAAATCACTGCCACATTGATTGGTGATGCCATGTCGATCGACAAGCCGTCATTTCACGATGTCGATCAGCATGCCGGTGACCCTGTGTTGAAAACCAACCAGATGTCCAAAAACAGGGGATGCGATGTTGTTGTATACATCGCGGGGGTTCTGGCGATTGGTCACGTCCAAGGCATAGACGCCGATTCGAAGGCGATGATCTTTGAGACGCGCCGCGAACGCCGGAAGCTTGAAGTCCCGGTAGACCTTCATGTCCAGCGAGAAGTACGTCGGGAAGCGCTGGCTGTTCGGCCTGCCGACGTAGTTGTTGAGCACATCCACATTGGAGTATCGGAACCCGGTGTGAAGATCCACCACCGGGCTGATGGTGAAGCCGCGGGGTAACTGAAACACGCCGGAACTCAACAGACGGTCTGGAATGTCGGAGGACAGATAGTCGTTCACACTCGGCCGGATGATGGGCTGCTCGAATGGTGCGTAGGTATTGGACAGTGTATTCAGGCTGCCTTTCGCCTCGCTATGAAGGTACGTAACATTCAGGTTGCCTCTCTGACCTAAGCGATAGCGGACGCCGGCTTGTAGCTCCCGATACAGTGAGTTGCCGGTGTGGCTCAGGCCCAACACCGAGTCCCCGTTCGTGCCCTCGCCCCACGGCATCACCACATAAAGGTTGCTCACCTGGCTCTGAAGGTAGCTGAGCTTCAAGGTAGCTCTGGAATTCACCTCGCGCTCCAGTTCGACATTCCATGTGAAATTGCGCGGGCTTGTGCCGGGATCTCCGCTGGTCCGAGTGGTTGGGCTGCCGCCGTCAAAGTCGAGATAGGCGTTCTGGAAGACCGCCGGCGGGCCAGCGGCCAAACCGGCCTGGTTGTACAGGGTCACCAGCCGGGTAGGATTCTGTGGGAAAGTGGCTGCCACCAGCGAGACCCGATCATAGAAGAAGCCGGTGCCCGCGCGGAGCACGGTTTTGCGCTCAGTACCCAGTGAATAGACCAGCCCTAGCCGGGGCGCGAAAGCAGCGGACCGGCCGTTGGACTGCGCTGTCAGGCGAAATCCGGAGTCGACTGCCAGGCGGTCGCTTAGAACCCAATGATCCTGCACAAACTCCGAGACTTCGGTTTCTCTGCCATGCAGTGGATTGAAGCCAGAGAAGGCGATGCGTTCGGCGAGCGAACCGTCCTCCCGACGCACGTCGATGGGGTTCGAATGGCTCGTGCCATTGTAATACCCGTGTACGACATCCATGCCGATCTTCAAATCGTGGCTACCGTGCCATGTCTTACGCGCCAACTCGAGCGCCGGCAACATTTGGAACTGGTTTGCCGTTCGGGTCCATCGGTTGAAAGCATTGCCGCTCAATCCTTCCGGGTTCATTAGCAGGTCCTGGTCGCCCTGGCCATATGCATTGCTCTGGAATCGCGTGTATCGGAACGTCGTGTTAAGGGTTCCGGAACTGAATTGATCGATCTCCTTCAGAGTTGCGAATGTGCCCTTCGATCCGGAGTTGGAGGAGGCGCTCTGCGGCACCAGCGAGTTGATGTCGGCGAATTGCGAGCGACTCGAGAAGGCGGTGACACTGGCCGTCAGCAGGTGCCTGGGCGACAGGACCGCCTGCAGATTGGTGAAAGAGGTGAACCCTCTTAATCGATTTTCATTCACGGGCCAGGGTTGTCCGCGGACCGGGGTGTTCTTGATCGTGTAGTCGAACGACTCCGAGATGTTCAGCTTGTTCCGGAGCAGAGGACCACCCAAGTACAGCCTCGGAGTCTCGGCCGAAATACCGGAGATGTGTCTCTTCTTCATTCGGGCTCCAGGCACCAAATCCAGCAGGGAGTACTGCCATAGGCTTGGAGGGGCCTTGGTCTCGATGGTGGCGAGGCCTCCGGAAAACCCTCCGTACTGCGAATTGTAGGGGGCCTCAAAGACGTTGAGCGTCTCAACCGAGGTCAGAGGAACACCAACGGAAAAGCCACCGGTAACGGGATCGACCATCTGCGCGGCGTCCACCAACAGCATCCCCTGATTCGCCACCTCGCCCTTGATGTTCAACACTCCATTCATCGTCCGAACCACTCCGGGAATCAGCTGCAGGGCCTCGGTGAACTTCTGTTGAGCCATCGGCAGAGCGGGAAGCTCGTGCTCCGTAAGCGTAGTGTCGGGATCTGCGCTGTGGGCCGTAATTTCGGACGCCTCGCCTTGAACATCGATACTGGAAGCCACCGTCGCCAGTTCTAGGCGAATATCTTGAATGCGCGATTCCCTCGGTTGCATGACGATTGTCGCGGTAAAGGGCTTGAATCCTGTCTGGCTGACGTTCAGCAAATAGGTGCCCGCGCCCAATCCGGCGAATTGGAAATGACCATCGGCGTCGCTTAGGGTTGACGGGGCCGGTTTGTCAGAGCCGGCGCTGAGATTCACCAGTATACCCTCAAGGGCTGTCGCTTCTCCCTGTACATTGATGCGGGTCACCGCGCCACGGATTTCGCCGGACGGCGACTGCGGGTCGGAGACCTGGGCAGCGATGATCTGCGGAAATAGGGTGCAGATCGCTAGAAATAGAGACGCACAGAATCTGCCAGTCGCAGTTTGGAATGCCGGGGCAAACCCGGATCGACTAGCTACTTCATACTTGGTGTTTGTTTGTTTGCTGTTCATCGTGATGTCCCCGGGAGCTCCCGAACCTACGGTGAGTTGACTTCGCAGACGCTATTCGTTGATGCAAGATTGCAAGTCCGTGGCCAGAGCGAGTTAGCCGCTTGATGTTGTTTCAAGAAGCTTTGCTGCCGTGGAGGTCGGCCCAACCGATATCCGTTGCCGACAATCCGGGCGCTTGCCTTCAGCACGTGCCGAACCCCGGCAGTTCGTTTCGTACCGCGAGCGGACCCTTAACTCGCCGAGCGGCGGCGTCGGCACTTATGTCGGCGCGTGCCGAGGGCTCCGGCGCAGCTTCGGCGGGGAGTTTCGTAAGTGCCTCATTCCAGGTGAGCGCAACATGGCGTGCGGAGTGCACAGTAAGGACCCGTTAGTTCCATCATGCGAGATCGACAGCAGACCGCACTGAAGGCTCCACTGGCCGCCCCGGCGACCGGGCGTAGCTTTCCAATAGGGGCCACGCTGGCAGATGGCGGCGCGAACTTCTCAGTCTTCTCACGGAGTGCGGGCGCTATCGAACTGCTGCTATTCGATCGGGTGGACGCCTCGCGCCCTTCGCGTGTCATCCCCATCGATCCTTGTCTGAACCGGACGTACCACTATTGGCACGTGTTCGTGCCTGGGGTGCAAGCCTGCCAGATCTACGGCTTTCGGGCCTACGGTCCGTTCGATCCGGATCGCGGACTCAGGTTCGATCCATCCAAGCTGCTACTAGACCCGTATGGTCGCGCGGTTGTCGTGCCGAAACACTATAGCCGTGAGGCGGCGCGCCTGCAGGGAGACAGCACAGCGACGGCAATGAAAAGCGTGATTTCGGACCCGCAGGCGTACGACTGGGAAGGCGACGTGCCCCTGAAGCGGCCTTGGTCGCGCACCATCATCTATGAGACGCATGTGCGCGGTTTCACCGTGCATCCCAACTCCGGGCTGCCGGAATCGAAGCGTGGCACATACGCGGGCCTGGTGCAGAAGATTCCCTACCTCCAGCAACTGGGCATCACCGCAGTCGAGTTGCTTCCCGTGTTTCAATTCGATCCCCAGGATGCGCCTCCGGGCCGGACGAACTACTGGGGCTACTCGCCGGTCTCATTCTTTGCGCCGCACCAGGCATACAGTTCGTGTCAGGAATCGTTGGGCGCCGTGGACGAATTTCGGGATATGGTGAAGGCGCTGCACCGGGCCGGCATCGAAGTGATTCTGGACGTGGTCTTCAATCACACGGCGGAAGGTGGACACGGTGGCCCGACGCAGTGCTTCCGCGGCCTGGACAATCCCACTTACTACCTGCTTGGAGAGGACCGTTCCCAATACGCCAACTTCACCGGCACTGGAAACACGCTGAATGCGAACCATCCGGTGGTACGGCGGATGATTGTCGACAGCCTGCGTTACTGGGTCGAGGAAATGCACGTAGATGGCTTCCGGTTCGATCTGGCATCGATCCTGTCGCGCGATTCGTCGGGGGCTGTCATGTCGAACCCTCCGGTGCTTTGGGACATCGAGTCCGACCCGGCCCTGGCGGGCGCCAAGATGATCGCGGAAGCATGGGACGCCGCAGGACTCTATCAGGTCGGCAACTTCGTGGGTGACAGTTGGAAGGAGTGGAACGACCGGTTTCGCGACGATATCCGCGACTTCCTCCGGGGCGCCAATGATTCCGTCGGGGGCGCTGCCGATCGTCTGCTGGGCAGCCCGGGCATTTATGGCCGGAAGGAGCGCGAACTCGAAGAGAGCATCAACTTCGTTTCCTGCCACGACGGATTTACGCTCAACGATGTCGTCTCGTATGACCACAAGCACAACGAAGAGAACGGCGAGGACAACCGCGACGGATGTGGGGAGAACCGAAGCTGGAACTGCGGCATGGAAGGTCCGGCGGACGATCCCGTAATCGAGGGGCTCCGCAACCGGCAGGTGAAGAACTTTCTCACAGTGTTGATGCTTTCGGGCGGAGTGCCCATGTTTGTCATGGGCGATGAGGTGAGGCGTAGCCAGCTCGGCAACAACAACGCCTACTGCCAGGACAACGACACGAGTTGGTTCGACTGGGACCTGCTGCGCAAACATGCGGATGTCCACCGGTTTGTGAGGTTGCTGATCGAGCGGCGCCTGATGCGCGATGTCGAACATGAACGCCGGCGGGTGAGCTTAAGCCAGGTTCTCCGCGAACAAAACTACGCCTGGCACGGCGTGGAACTCAATCAGCCGGACTGGTCGCCTTTCTCGCACAGCATTGCCATCGGCGGGGAATTGAAAAACGAAGCGGTATCGGCGTACATGATTCTGAATGCGTATTGGGAACCTCTCGATTTCGAACTTCCGGCGTTGAGAAGTGGCAGCAAGGCGTGGCGGCGGTGGATCGATACCGCACTCGATCCGCCGCATGAGATCTGCGAATGGAACGCGGAGGCGGTAGTTCCTGAGGGTACATATCGTGTGGGCGCACGGTCCGTGGTGGTGCTCATCGCACCTAACGAACGAATGCCGGACACTTCGACTGGAGTCCAATCGTGAATACACTATTACAACTGACTTATAGCGGTCTATTTCTTGCGGTTCTTGTACAACAAGTCGGATTGCCTATCCCGTCCGTCGTCTTTCTGATGGCCGCAGGCGCTCTTTTAGCCCGTGGAGCGATGAGCCCTACGATTATTGTCTTGTTAGGCGTCCTGGGTTGCCTGGCAGGCGATGGTTTATGGTATTGGATTGGCCGCAAGTGGGGTTCCAAGGCTATCCGGGTACTCTGCCGGTTCACTGCGGATCCGCAGGGCTGCTCCAAGGATGCGAAACGGAAGTTTCACCGATACGGTCTTCCGGTTTTGTGTGTGGCTAAGTTCGTTCCCGGACTGGACGCCGTTATGCCGCCACTTGCCGGAGCGGAAGGAGTGCCACTCGCGCGGTTCCTCGCTCTCGATGCTGTCGGCAGCTTGCTCTGGTCAGTCTGCTATGCAGGGCTGGGTTACGTCTTTTCGAACCAGTTACAGGCCGCAATTCGTTGGGTTCAGAATTGTGGAACCGCCCTCGGTATCGCCATTGCGACTCCCATCCTTCTGTATGCCGGCTGGAGGGGACTGACTCTGATGCGAATGATTCTGGAGCTACGGCAGCGCCGCATCAGTCCTCCGCTGCTGGCGCGCAAGCTGAAGACCGGTAGCAAGGTAGCAGTGCTCGATCTGGCGAACTTCGAAGAGGATAGCGGCGCTGAAATCATCGAGGCAATTCCAGGCGCTTGCGTGGTGGATCCCTCGATGCTGCGGAACGCCGCTCAAATCGCTGTGCCGGATGATGTCAAGGTCATCCTCTATTGTTCTTCCGGTAGCGACACGGTAAGCGCACGTGCGGCGGTGCGCCTGAAACGGATCGGCGTCGACAACGTCTGGGTGCTGGAAGGCGGACTCAAGGCATGGCGTGAGCACGGTTTACCCGTTTCTCAATCCCCGGAAGTACCCGAAGCTGTCGCAGAGCGGCTGGGAGTCAAGTTACCGGCACCCGGCACGCTCCCGAATTAAGGAACATTCAATGACTCCAATAGATTCCCTCGATATGAAGAAAGCGAAATGCCCCCAGCGTACGAACGGCTCGTCACGGGCTTCAAAGTTGCTGCGACAGTATGGTTGCGGACCTGTACCCTTCGTCGGAACAGAGAATGCGTTCTACGAACGGCATCTCATATTCGACAGAGCGATTGACCCGGAAGTGGCAACGGCACGGGAGCGCTTCGAAGCATTTGCTCATTCGGTCCGTGACATCCTCGCACAACGATGGGTGCTGACCAAGAAGACATACCAGCGAGAAAACCCAAAACGGATTTATTATCTTTCGATGGAGTTTCTGATCGGGCGCTCCACGGCGAATAATGTAAGCAACTTACTGCTTGATCCTCTGGTACGGCAAGCCGCGAAGGAAAAGGGACTCGACTGGCTCAGTTTGATCGAGGAGGAGCCCGATGCCGGTCTGGGGAACGGCGGATTGGGCCGCCTGGCCGCGTGTTTTCTGGACTCCATGGCCACCATGCAGCTACCCGCCACGGGTTACGGGCTGCGATACGAGTACGGCATGTTCAAGCAGTCGATAGCGAACGGCTGGCAGAAGGAGAACGCCGACAACTGGCTGCGCGAGTCTGATCCCTGGGAAATTGCGCGTCCGCCCGAGAAGGTTGAGGTGAAGCTGAATTGCTCGATCCAGGTCAGGGGCGGTCAATTTGAAGTGGTCCTTGACCGGCCGTCGAGCCTGTACGGCATTCCATACGATCGTCCCGTGGTGGGCTACGGCGGGAAGACGATCAACACTTTGCGGCTCTGGGCCGCGGCGGCGCCGGACTATTTCGATTTTCAGGAGTTCGGGAGCGGCGACTTCATCGGAGCTCTCGGCGAGACGCTGGAGGCGGAATCGCTGACCCGTGTGTTGTACCCGGACGACTCGACCACGATGGGCCGTCGTCTGCGGTTCGTACAGGAATACTTCCTGGTGGCATGTTCGGTGGCGGATATCGTACGCCGGTTCCGGAGACTGCACAACGATTGGGACAGGTTGCCCGAGAAGGTCGCCATACAGATGAACGACACACATCCTGCCATCGCGGTCGCCGAACTGATGCGAGTTTTGCTGGACGATGCTCACTTGGGCTGGGACCACGCATGGAGCCTGACCAGGAGGACACTGGCATATACCAATCACACGCTGCTGCCGGAGGCTTTGGAGAAGTGGCCGGTGGAAGGGTTCGAGGTCCTGGTGCCGAGGCAACTGGAGATCATTTACGAAATCAACCGTAGGTTCCTGGACGACGTCCGCAAACATTTCCCCGGGGACGAGGGCCGCGTGGAACGCATGAGCCTGGTTGAAGGTGGTGCGGAACCGAAGATCCGGATGGCCAACCTCGCCATTGTCGGCTCGCACAGCACGAACGGCGTTGCGGCCGTCCATTCGAAGCTGTTGCGGACCTCCACCGTGAAAGAGTTTGCGGAGATGTTCCCGGAGCGTTTCAACAACAAAACCAATGGAGTGACACAACGCCGGTGGCTGCTGCAGGCAAATCCGGGGCTGGCAAACGCGATCACGGGAGCGATCGGCGAAGGCTGGATTACCGACCTCCGAGGGCTCTCGAAGTTGAAGCCGCTGGCCGGCGATCCCGCCTTCCGCGAGGCCTTTCTAGCGTCGAAGGCACAGGCCAAGTCGGCGTTTGCGAATTGGCTCAAAGCTATATCGGGGCGGACTGTGGACCCGCAAACCGTGTTCGACTGCCAGGTCAAACGCATTCACGAATACAAAAGACAATTGCTCAACGCACTGCGGATTATCGTCGAGTACAACCGACTGCGCAACAACCCGAACCGGGAGATGGTACCCCGCACATACTTCTTCGCCGGGAAAGCCGCCCCGGCGTATAGCATGGCGAAGCTGATTATCAAGTTCATCAATAACCTGGCAGAGACGATCGATTCCGATCCTGCGACTCGCGGCCGCATCAACATTGTCTTTCTTCCGGAATACAACGTTTCACTGGCAGAGAAGTTGATTCCGGCGAGCGATGTCTCCAACCAGATTTCCACCGCGGGCTTTGAGGCAAGCGGCACCAGCAACATGAAGTTCATGATGAACGGAGCGCTCACAGTGGGAACGCGGGATGGCGCGACGATCGAGATGGCGGAGGAAGCCGGCGAGGACAACCTGTTTCTGTTCGGCCTGACCGTGGAACAGGTAGAGGGCAGCAGAGGCTGGTATAGACCGGATTGGCACTACGAGAATGAGCCGGAAACCAAGGCAGCACTCGACCTTATCTTTTCCGGGCACTTCAATCCCAGCGAGCCCGGGATTTTCGACCGGCTGCGCGATGTGCTTCTGACAGGTGGCGACTATTACCTGCACCTGGCCGATCTGACATCTTATTGCGAGGCGCAGGACCGGCTCGGGGCGCTGTATGCGCATCCAACGGAATGGGCGAAGAAAGCAATCCTGAATGTCGCGGGCAGCGGCAAGTTTTCGAGCGACCGCACCATCGCCCAATATGCGGCTGAGATCTGGAAGGCGGAACCGTGTCCGATATCGTAACGATGTCCGGCGGGGGCAAGAAGCTACCGCCATTTCCGGACGAGTACGGGGCGGCGGGGTTGCTGCTCCACGTTACCTCTCTGCCTTCGCCGTACGGGATCGGGGACCTGGGCCCGGCGGCGTATGCGTGGATAGACCGGCTTCACGACGCCGGTCAGAGGTGGTGGCAGGCGCTTCCCTTGGGGCCGACCGGCTATGGAAATTCGCCGTACCAGCCATTGTCCTCATTTGCGGGGAATGCCCTGGTCATTAGTCCGCAGTTGCTGATTGTTGAGGGTCTGCTGGATGCCGGCGAGTGCGACGCGCAATTCGCCCCCGGCGCGGTTGACTACGCCTCAGTAATCCGGTTCAAGGAAAGGGTGCTGGCGGCGGCATGGAACAGGTTCCGCCGAATGAAGCACGGCGATGTGCGGCGTGAGTATGCAGAGTTCTGCCTGAGACAGGCGTTCTGGCTGGAAGACTACGCTCTCTTTCGGGCACTGAAAGCCAGATACGGCGGAGCTTATTACGCGGAATGGCCGTCGGAGTTAGTGCTGCGGTGTCAGAATGCTCTAGCCGCGACACAGTGGGAACTTAGAGACGAGATCGACAGGTTCCGGTTCGAGCAGTTTCTGGTGTCCCGGCAGGGGGAGAAGTTAAAAGAGTACGCGCATTCGAAGGGCGTGACGTTGATTGGCGACTTGCCGTTTTTCGTTGCACCCGATTCCAGCGACGTTTGGGCGAACCCGGAGTTGTTTCTTCTGGACGAGACCCGCCGGCCAAAGTTTCTGGCGGGCGTGCCTCCCGATTACTTCAGCGCGGAGGGGCAGTTGTGGGGCAATCCCGTTTACAACTGGGACGCGCTCCGCGCCCGCGGGTACCGCTGGTGGATCGAGCGCTTTCGCGCGCTCTTATCACATGTGGACTTGATTCGTCTAGACCACTTCCGCGGGTTTGCGGCGGCCTGGCACATACCGTCCGGGGCTGCCACGGCCCAGACGGGGTCATGGCAGCCGGGTCCGGGGCCCGGGCTCTTCCGCCGGGTCGAAGCCGAGTTAGGCGGACTGCCGTTCATCGCCGAAGATCTCGGTCTGATCACTCCGGATGTGGAAACCCTTCGCGACGAGTTCCAAATCCCAGGCACACGGGTTCTGCAGTTCGCCTTCGATGGGCACGAAGACAATCCGTACCTGCCACAGAACTACGTCCATAACACCGTGGTCTACTCGGGCACGCACGATAATCCCACGAGCCGTGAGTGGTTCGACGAACTTGGCTGGGATCGGCATGAGATCGTGTCGACCAGATATCTCAATCAGACGAATGGCCGAGTGGTCGAGCCCGGTCCGGCGCTGATGAGTTTGGCATGGTCATCGCGGGCGGCGCTGGCGATCGCGCCATTACAGGATCTATTGAATCTAGGACGCGAAGCTCGCATGAACGTTCCTGGCCATGCGGGAGGAAACTGGTGCTGGCGAGTTACCGACGACGTGCTCGTGGATGAGCCGTTTGCCTGGTTGCGGGACCTGACGGGCAACTCCAAGCGGCTTGCTGGGGTAGCGGAATGAAATCGGGTGAGATCACCGTGGACGTTGTCCCTAGCAGTAATCCGTTGACGGTCGTCATAGCAGGGCGCGCGACTGTCGATACATCGCCGGATCTGCGGTCCGTCCTCTTCGGACTGCTCCGACGCGGTGCAACTTCGGTCGTGGTGATCGACTTCTCCGCCGTGTCCTACCTGGACATGGCCGGGATCGCAACGCTTCTGGAGGCACTCAAGGCTGCTCGCGAACGTTCGGTGAAACTACGCCTCACCGGGATAAGCGGCCAGGTCCGGACACTGGCGGAAGTCGCGCAACTGGATACCATCTATCACGCCTGGGGATCGGAGGTAGAGTTCCGATGAGCCTTCTGGAGCAGGTCGGGCGAGCCGCGATCGTGCAGGTGGAGGATGCCGGTGCATTGACCATGCAGTTCTGGTTAGTGCTTCGGAAACTCCCGCGCGTATTGCCCATAGTGGGCGCCAGAAGGCGCTGGCGTTCGGCCGTCGAGCAGATGTTCGCGATCGGCGCGAGCGCGCTTCCCATGACGGGCGCGATGGCGCTCTGCACCGGTTTCATACTGGCCCTGCAGAGCGCCTCCGAATTGCGGAGGTTCGGCGCCATGGAGTTTGTGGTGAACCTGGTGGTGATCGGCTTCACACGGGAGTTGGGTCCGCTCATCACCGCCCTCAGTGTGAGCGGCCGGTCCGCGTCGGCTATCTCGGCGGAGATCGGAACCATGGTTGTGACGGAGGAGATCGACGCGCTCCGCGTGATGGGCCTGGATCCGGTGGAGTTCACGCTTGCGCCAAAATATTTGGGCGCGTTGATCACCCTGCCGTGCCTCACCATCCTCAGCACACTTTGTGGGATCTTCGCAGGGTACCTGTTCCTGGCCTTGAGCATGGACATGAGTATTCGTATCTACTTCCAGGCGGTCGCTGAGGCGATTCTCCTGCGGGACGTCGCGTTCGGGTTGGTCAAGAGCCTGGTGTTCGCCACGGTTATCGTCCACGTCGGCTGCCTGGAGGGCCTGCGAGTCCGCGGCGGTCCGGAAGCCGTTGGGCATTCCACCACCGCCGCCGTGGTGAAATCGACCTTCCTCATCATCCTTGCGGACCTGGGGACCACGGCAATCTTCTATCTCATGGGCTGGAGTTCGACCGCATGACAAACTTTAGTACGGCAAAAACCGGCGACGCCGTGATCTCCATACGAGGCGTGTCGATGTCCTATGGCGGAAGGCGCGTGCTGGACCGGGTGGACCTGGCTGTTCGCCGCGGCGAAATTCTAGTTTTGCTGGGCGGAAGTGGTTCCGGAAAGACCACCCTGTTGAAGCACGTGCTGGGATTGGCGAAACCCGAGGCCGGCAGCATCACGATCAACGGGGTGGACATCACCCGCTGCTCGCCGTCCGAACTCGGCGCGGTTAGGCGGCGTATCGGGGTTGCTTTTCAGGCCGGAGCCCTTTTCAATTCCATGTCCGTCGAGGATAACGTCGCCCTGCCGCTGCGCGAGTTGACGCGGCTCGCCGATTCAACCATCAAGCTAGTGGTCTGGATGAAGCTGATCGCGGTCGGTCTGTCGGATGCCGGCTCGCTTTACCCTCCCGAACTCTCGGGAGGAATGAGAAAGCGGGCAGCCGTCGCGCGGGCGATGGCGCTGGATCCGGAGATCCTGATCTTCGACGAGCCTTCCGCGGGACTCGACCCGATCGTGTCGGCCGAACTGGATGAGCTGATTCTTTTTCTGAAACGCTCCTTCGGCATCACAATCCTGGTCGTGACGCACGAAATGGAAAGCGCGTTCCGCATCGCCGATCGAGTGGCAATGCTTTACCAGGGCCGGCTGATTGCGGTGGATAAGAAGGAGCAATTCGCCGGGCACGCGCATCCGCGGATACGGCAGTTCCTCGACCGCCAGCCTGACGCCATGCCGCG
>Ga0209698_10005272_pt1 | contig 14025 bp, 14 predicted proteins | sample LitLauG_LLR_2012_FD_187203 | JGI IMG/M metagenome (GOLD analysis project Ga0209698, IMG submission 187203) | Freshwater sediment microbial communities from Pennsylvania, USA - Little Laurel Run_MetaG_LLR_2012 (SPAdes) (version 2) | ecosystem: Environmental > Aquatic > Freshwater > Creek >... | reverse complement strand
CACTGCGGCAGGCATCGCAATCACCGCACGGAATTACTGCAGGGACAATGACGCGGCGTCCTATCCAATTTCCAGCGTGCTCGCCGGCCAGGGCGACTCGGCCGGCAATTTCATGTCCAAGGATCAACGGCAGCGCATGGCGGGTAGGAATGCCCTCGTAAGCAAATCCAATGTCAGTGTGGCAAACCCCGCAGCCTGCTACCGCGACGAACACTTCGTCAGGAGAGAGTTCTCCCAGAGCCGTTTCGGCCCAGTCGAACTGGCCCTTGGCAAACATTGCGAGGCCCTTGCTCGTAGCAGGAACGGAGAGTGCGCTTTGGGCGGGCACTGTCGTCATCGGAGGCCTCCACACCCACAAATTCGAACGAGCGTTCGAAAAAAGAATAAGCCAAGGCTATCTTGGTTTGTGGATCGAGGAAGTGATTGCAATCACACCCGCCTGTGATTTTGTGGCGGGAGAGCATGTCGAAGAGCCGTCGAGGGTTGGGAGATCCCCGGAATTCCGAAAAGCGCAAGAACCTGGTGGATCAGGACAGCAGCCCATGCTCCCGCAGTTTCCGGTACAAATTCCGCTCGCTGATTCCAAGAATCTTGGCCGCATTGCCGCGGTGACCGTGGCTGGCTTCGATCGCTAAACGGATGTAGGTGCGCTCCGCTTCTTCAAGCGTCGGAAGCGAAGCGTCCTGCGCTGAAGGACCGGCCGTCGGAGCAGGCTTCGAATTCCGCAAAGAGGCGGGGAGATGCTCAGGCAGAACGTTCGATCCCTCACTCAGCACCAGAGCTGCTTCGACCGCATGCAGGAGTTCGCGTACGTTCCCAGGCCAATTGTGCCGTCGCAGCATCTGCAGGGCCGCTTCGCTGATCTGTTTGCTGGAGCCGAAGCGCTCGTTGAGCACAGTCACAAAATGTTGCGCCAGCAGGTCCACGTCGGATCCTCGGGCGCGTAGAGGCGGCACCTCCACTGTGATCGTGCTGAGGCGGTAAAACAGGTCTTCCCGGAACAGGCCCTGCCGCACCATCGAGGACACATCGCGATTGGTCGCGGTCAGGATGCGGACATCGACCCGAATTTCGCGGGTGCTGCCGACGTGGCGGAACGTAGAGGTGTCGAGCACGCGCAGCAGCTTGGTCTGCGTCGCGGGGCTCACCTCCCCAATTTCGTCGAGAAAAATGGTTCCGCCGTTGGCGACTTCGAACAACCCGGGCTTGGCGCGGTCCGCTCCGGTGAATGCGCCACGTTCGTGGCCGAACAATTCGCTCTGCAGCAGGCTTTCCTGCAGTGCAGCGCACTCGACGACCACGAACGGCCGCGATCGCCGGGTGCTGCGCGCATGAATCAGCTTGGCCACCCGTTCCTTGCCCGCGCCGGTCTCGCCGGTGATGAGCACGGTCGAATCGCTGGGGGCCACCCGATCAATCAGATTAAGCAGACGGCGGAATTCCGGGCTCTCGCCGATGAAGGAGCTGCCGAGATCCGGGGGAGTCAGACCACGTTCGAGAATATTCGCCCGCTGGCGAAGGGATCGCCGTTCAATCGCCCTTTGAATCCGAATGTGCAGTTCATCCAGCGGGCAAGGCTTCACGACGTAATCGAAAGCACCGATACGGATCGATTCGATTGCGGTATCGATGGAGCCGTGTCCGGTCAACATGATGACCTCGGCTGCCGGAGCCGCGGCTTGGATGGCCTTCAGCGTCTCGAGCCCCCCCATTGCGGGCAAGTGCAGGTCAAGCACGACGACTTCGGCTTCCGTCGTTACGACTCGCTGGATTGCCTCCTCACCTGTACCCACTGCCTCGACTTGGTAACCGAGACGACTCAGTTCGCTCGTCATCACTTGACGGAATGCTGTATCGTCATCGACCAGAAGGAGGGAGGAGGGCTTCATTGCCCGTCCTTGGGTTGCGGACCGGGATGGATTGCCGGGATCACGACTTCGAATATAGACCCCTTTCCCACAGTACTCTCCACCAGGATGTTGCCGCCCCAAGTCCGGACAGCGTTGAGCGACAGGAACAGACCGAGGCCAGTACCCCCCTGGCGGAGGCTGAAGAAAGGCTCAAAGATCTTTTGCCGGTATTCCGGGGCAATCCCGCATCCTTGATCGGTGACACGAACGTGAACCGAGTCACCGCCCTCGATCGCAACGACGACCTTCCCGCCCGGCTTCGAAGCCTGAATCGCATTGAGCAGAAGATTAACCAGCAGGTTCTGCAACTCGGCTTCGTCGGCCCGGACATGCAGAGTGGTCGCGAACGGCTGCACCACGACGTCGACGGACGTGGCGCGGGCCGTCGGATCGACGAGCCTGTGGGCGGCGGCGATGGCCTCACGCAGGTCCACGATGTCTCCGGCATGTCGCTGTCCGCGAGACAGGCGTAAGAAATGCTGGGTGATACCGCGGCACCGCAGGATCTGTTCGCGCGCGATCGTCGCGTTCTCACGGATTCTGGTCTGATCCATTTGTCCGCCCTGCGCGGGTGCGTCGCGGAGGATTCCCTCCACGCACATCAGGGTCGTCGCCAAAGGGGTGTTCATTTCGTGCGAAAACCCGGAGGCCAGGACTCCGACCGAAGCCAGGCGGTAGGACTCCGCTAGCTTCGCCTCGGCCGCACGCCGCTCGGAGATGTCGCGCCAGACCTCCACGACTTGGGCGAGCCGGCCCGATGCGTCCAGAATCGGCGAGGCGTGGATTTCTTCCCAAGCCACCGTGTCATTGCCTGTTTTTCGCTCGTGAATCCGCACCTGGCGCGCACCCGAGCGCAGGCAGGCGAGAGTGGGGCAGTCGGACAGGTTGCAGGGCGCGGGTCCCAGGTCGTAACAGCAGCAGCCCAGAACCTGTTCGCGCGAGTTGCTGGCTCGCTGCAGGAAGGCGTCATTGGCCGCCATAATTCTTCGTTCCGCATTAAGGACTACGATCCCGTCATCAATACTGTTAATTACCGTCTCCAGTTGCTCCCGCTGGGTGCGGACTTCCCCGACCAGGCCTGAAACGGAATCGGCCATGGCATTAAACTCCTTCCCCAGCCACGCTAGCGTGTCCGAGCCTTCCGCTGGCACACGCCGTTGGAGATCGCCCTGGGAAATCAAGCGCGCTGTGGTTTCGAAACGCTGCAAGCGTCGCAAGACGGATACCCGGATCACGAGGGCGATAGCCCCCACGATGACGAAAGTCAACACGCCCGTGCCGGCTACCATCCAGCGCAAGTCCCGCGTCATCGCGGCGCGGACCTCTCCGGCGTTGTAGTCGAGAATCAGGATGCCATTGATCTTCTGCTGAGGATCGTGGCAGCGGTGGCATTCGTCGCGGTTACGAATCGGCACGACAGTTCTCAGAATTGTTCCACCTCGCGTCTCGATCACGCGACTTTGTCCCCGGCGTTCCGGCGGATCGCGGTGGCAGGCCTGGCAGGTAGGAGAGTCGATCCGGAAATCGTTCCCCGTGGTTCCTGGCTTACTCGAGTAGCGTTGCACGCCATTGCGGTCCAGCACGACGAGTTGTTCGACCCGCGCCTGTTTGCCGAAGCTCTCGATCATTTGTGCGATCAGGGTGCGGTCATTCCCCACCATCTGGTGCTCGAGCGCGGTTCGGATCAATTCACCTTCGGCAAGGGCACTGGTGTGGACGGTTTCGAGGACGGTCCTGAAGTGATAAACCGAATAGATGTAAGCGGCGACCGTGCAGGCAACAACCACCGCTGCGGTTACGCCGAGCGCGAGACCTACGGTCATGCTGGCAAAGCGCAACTTCATGGTGGCGGCAAAGAGGTGGCGGGATGATGGCATACGTGCGGCGCGCCGTCAACGACTGACGAATCGTCAGGCTCGACATGACATTCTGGCAGCGCGGTGGTTCGGACTTGCACACTTCGTCTGCAGGGAAAGGAGTTAGGCCCAGTCCAATCCTGGCAGGGCACGTGCGATACAGGATCAAGGAGGGCTTCCGCCATGGATATGTTCCTGATGGGATTGTGCGTCGCCGTAATTGGGGTAGTGTTCGTGGCTCTCGCATTTGGAGCGGCGGTGCGCTCGGAGCCATGGAATACAACCGCACAGCCTGAGCTTCCGTTGGTCAAAGCGGTCGCACCGGCCCGCTTTTTCTCCGACCGTGCACCTGTACCGGCAGTTGTCCCGCCCGTGCAGGTCCCTATTGAAGTCCTGTTGCTGCAAATTGAGAACCACGTCCGCCTGGAACAGGCCGCCGCGGAGTCGTTCCTGGCATTTCCCTCGCAAGCGCTCTTGCACTGCAAAACACCTTCGCCGTTTCTGAACTGAGAGAGTGGCTCATGACGCATGAACTGCTGAATGGTCTCTCGCCCGTCGAGATCGAGCAGGTTCTGAAACTGGGCACCAGGCTGATCGTCCCCAGCGGAGTCTCCCTCTTCCGGCTCGGGGACCCGGCTGATCGCCTGTTCCTGACCGAACGTGGCCGAATCAAGCTGACCCTGCCGATGCAGCTGCGGGGCCGGGAAGAAGATGTCTTCGTGGAAGAAAGATCTCCTGGCCAGACCGTGGGCTGGTCGGCACTGATTCCTCCCTACCGGTTCACCCTCGCCGCCGCTGCGGCACTGTTTGAGGCGGAAGTGATCGCGCTGCCGCGGGAGGCGTTGCTCCAGTATTTTGCCGCTAATCCGGCGGCGGGGTACAAGATCGCTCTGAATCTGGCAGTCGTCGTTGGACATCGCCTCCAACTGTTTCAGACGATGTGGCTGCGCGAGATGCAGCGCACCGTGGAGGTGCGTTCTGCTTGATCCCGAATAATTCCTGCGCCAGGAGGCACGGTGAAGTGACCGCCGACCAGCTTTCCCAACCCGAACCTATGCGCCGCCGCGTGATTGGAATTTTCCTCGGCAGCGGCCTGCTTGCCTCTTTTGCTACTTTCATCTATCCCGTACTGCGCTATCTTGTCCCTCCAGCGGTGGCAGATCTCGGCGGAGACGAGGTCGTGGCCGCCAAGCTCACGGACTTGAAGCCGAACAGCGGAAAGATTTTCCGTTTCGGCAGCCGACCCGGCCTGTTGATCATGAACAGCGACGGCACCTACCGCGCTCTCTCCGGGACATGCACCCACCTCGGCTGCACGGTGCAGTATCGCAACGATCTGCGCGAGGTCTGGTGTGCCTGCCACAACGGAATCTACGAACTCAACGGCCGCAACGTCTCCGGTCCTCCGCCAAGGCCGCTGGATGTGTTTGATGTTCACTTGCGCGGCGATGAGATTGTCGTCGGCCGGAAGCGGGAGGCGTGACCTTGTTCGCCACCATCCGCCACTGGCTCGATGAGCGGTTTGATTGGGACGATCTCACCGCTCCACTCCGCCACAAGACCGTCCCCAGCCATCGCCTGTCCTACTGGTATTTCCTCGGAGGCATCACCCTGTTTCTGTTTGGAATCCAGGTGGCGACCGGGATTCTGCTGCTCCTGTACTACCGGCCCGGAGCGAACGAAGCCTTCGAGAGCGTGCAGTACATCATGACCCGGGTGCGTTTTGGCTGGCTGATTCGGTCCATCCACTCCTGGTCGGCCAACTTGATGATCTTTACCGCATTTGCGCACATGTTCAGCGTACTGTTCCTGAAGGCGTACCGCAAACCGCGCGAGCTGACATGGGTCAGCGGAGTGGTCCTGCTGTTTCTGGTCATGGGGTTCGGATTCAGCGGCTACCTACTGCCGTGGAACACCTTGGCCTTTTTTGCCACCAAAGTCGGCACCGAGATTACCGGACAGGTACCGATCACCGGCAAGCCCATGATGATCTTTCTTCGCGGTGGGGAAGAGGTGACGGGAGCCACGCTGACCAGGTTCTTCGGATTCCATGTCGCGGTTCTGCCGGGACTGGCAACCGTGCTGCTCCTGATGCACCTGTTGTTGGTGCAACGCCTGGGCATCAGCATTCCACCGAAACTGGAAGTGAAGTGGACAGCGAATCCGTCGGCCAAGCGGGAAATGACATTCTTTCCCAACTTCCTGCTGCGGGAGCTGATGGCCTGGTATGTGGCCTTGGGAGTGCTGGGCGCGCTGGCGGCAGTCTTTCCGTGGAACCTCGGCGTCAAGGCCGATCCTTTTGTCCCCGCCCCAGCGGGAATCAAGCCCGAGTGGTACTTCCTCTTTATGTTCCAGACGCTCAAGCTCATCCCTTCCAAAGTATGGTTCATCGACGGGGAGGTGCTGGGTGTGCTTGCTTTCGGACTGGTCGGTTTGTTGTGGGTTCTGCTGCCGTTCTTTGAGCGCGACCAACCGTCACGCACGAAGGGGTGGATCACCGGGCTTGCAGTCTTTGCTCTTGCCTACATAGCAGGGATGAGTGTTTATGGCCATGTGGCGAAATAAGCTCCGATCGTCCAGCGCAGCCCGCTGTTTCGCACTGGCCAGCTTCGTCGTGTTGGCAGCGTGCTTGGCACATGGACAGACCACGAACTCCTGCATGGATTGCCACTCCGCCTTGCCTGAACCCCTGGGAGTGAGCCAGGAGAAGTTCAGCCAGGACATTCACGCACAACAGGGGCTGACTTGCACGAGTTGCCATGGGGGCGACCCCACCAGCGACGATCCCGACAAAGCCATGAGCCGCAAGGCTGGGTGGAAGGGCAAGATTGATCGAAAGCAGATTCCGCAACTGTGCGGACATTGCCATTCGGATCCGGCCTATATTCGCCAGTTCAACCCCAGCTTGCGCACGGACCAGTTGGGCCAGTACTGGACCAGTGTGCACGGCAAGCGCCTGGCGGCTGGAGACACGAAGGTTGCAGTGTGCACGGATTGTCATAGTGTCCACGATCTAAGGGCACCCAGCGATCCCCGTTCCACGGTGAACCCGGTCAACGTGGCAAAAACATGTGCTCGCTGCCATTCGGACGCGGGTTATATGCAGGGATATCCCATTCCCACGGATCAGTTCGCAAAGTACAGCACGAGCGTGCACCACGAAGCGCTCGCGGTGCGAGGCGATCTGAGTGCGCCAACCTGTTCAACGTGTCACGGAAACCATGGCGCGGCGCCGCCGGGAGTCGACAAGGTCCAGAATGTGTGCTCGAACTGTCACACGTTTCAAGCACAGATGTACGAAAAGAGTTCGCACAAGAATGCGTTTCAATCGGCTGCTCTTCCGGGATGCGTCGTGTGCCACAGCAATCATGGCATCACACATCCCACCGACGCGAAGCTTGGCACTGGTCCTGATGCCCTCTGCATGCAATGTCATACCCCAGGAGACACATGTGATCAAGCAAGGGCAGGATTACTGAGTAGCTTAAGTCGATTGGACGAGGCGATCAAGAACGCGGACCAAGTTCTCGGTGTCGCCGAGTCTTCTGGCATGGAGGTGAGCGAGGCTCGGCTAGGGCAGGATCAGGCACGGGATTCGCTGACCAAAGCTCGAGTCACGATCCATAGCTTCCGGACGGACTTGATAGATCAGGACATCCGAGCCGGCCTGCAAATCGCCGCCAAGAACCTGCAAGCCGGCAACGAAGCCATGGTTGAGCGCAACCATCGCCGTGTCGGGTTAGGTATGTCCCTCATCGCGATCGGGATAGTGTTAGTTGGGCTTAGGCTGTACGTCAGGAAGATAGAAAGTTAGCCTGCATAGGAAGAAATCGTGCATCAGCAGCGTTGAAGGCGTCATTGCGGAGGTAGTCGAACAAGCTCCCGTGAAAGCCGTTGGTACCGGATTTGGTCACGACACTGACGGTGCCGCCGCCGTAGCGGCCGTATTCGGCGGTGTAGTTATTGCTGAGAATCCAGAATTCCGCAATGGTGTCGGGATTGGGATTGAAGACCACGCTGTTGCCGGTGACGGAGTTGTTTGTTCCTCCGTCCAGGACATAGCTGACGGCGTCAGCGCGGCCGCCGGCGATTGTGAAATTGCCGCCGCCGTACCCGCCAGCTGGAGCTGGAGTGTGGGACGTCCGCTACGTTGGCCTCGAAGCCGCATATCTGAGCGGCGCGATAAATTCCTACTCACCCGCTTCCACAATTTCGACCGATCTTTCAACTTTCCTGGAATAAAAGCAGCTTCCGCCAGTTATCCCCTGTGAAGATGGCAAATCACGGAGGAGCGATGGCGCACAAGAAACAAGATCTTATCGATCAGAAGTTGCAAGACCTGAATAATGATGGCGTCGATCGTCGCGGGTTCCTGAAGTGCATGGCATGGGCCGGCACAGGCCTGGTGTGGACGATGAGCGGCGGCATTCCGATGTCGCGTGCGTTCGCGAAGACGGCTGATCGAAAGGCCGACAAAGGCGCGGACTTTACTTTTGTGCAGATCAGCGACAGCCACATCGGCTTTAACAAACCGGCGAACCCGGACGTTACCGCCACTCTGCAGACGGCAATCAACAAGATCAACGCGATGTCCCAGAGACCGGATTTCATTATTCACACCGGTGATCTGAGCCAGCTTTCAAAACCCAGCGAGTTCGACACGCTGGACCAGGTGTTAAGAGGTGCGTCGGCGAAACAGGTTTACTTTGTGCCCGGTGAGCACGACATGCTGACCGACAATGGCGAGCAATATCTCCAGCGTTATGGGAAGGGCACAAAGGGCGCAGGCTGGCAAAGCTTCGATCACAAAGATGTGCACTTCGTGGGCCTGGTCAATGTGGCCAACTTGAAAGCTGGAGGGATGGGATCGCTCGGTCACGAACAGTTGGAGTGGCTTGAGGACGACTTGAAGGGGCGCTCTGCCAGCACTCCGATTGTGCTATTTGCGCACATTCCGTTGTGGACGATCTATCCCGAGTGGGGCTGGGGAACCGACGACAGCGAACAAGCGTTGTCTTACGTCAAGCGTTTTGGTTCGGTGACGGTGTTGAACGGGCATATTCATCAGATCATGCAGAAGGTCGAAGGGAAGGTTTCGTTCCACACGGCGATGTCGACCGCTTTCCCTCAACCCGCGCCCGGATCTGCTCCTTCAGCGGGACCGATGAAAGTGCCAGCTGACCAATTGCAGAAAGTCTTGGGAATCACGGACGTGAACTATCTGATCAGCGGACGCAGCCTGGCAGTAGTTGATTCACCGCTCGCGGACTCGGGCTCTTCGCCTGGAGGGAGTGGAGGCGGCACGGGCAGCGGTCGGTAACTGCACCCTCCAAAGACCGCGCGCCAAATAGCTGAAGGCCGGGAAGAAACTCAAACCGAGAAGGGAATAGAACAATGAAAAGGAACAGTTTTAGAATTGCAGGTGTTGCAGCTTCAGTAATCATGGCGATCGTACTGCTAGTCGCTGGATCGCCCACCGTTGCGGCGAATGACCAACCGTCCGGGGCGAAGGCGGCGGTGAACATCGACAACTTCGTTTTTGGCCCGCAGACGATCACGGTGTCCGTTGGAACGACAGTTACCTGGACCAACAAGGATGACATTCCCCATACGACGGTGAGCACAGACGGAGTGTTCAAGTCCAAGGTGATGGATACGGACGAGAAGTTTGCCTACACGTTCACCAAGCCGGGAACGTATCCGTACTTTTGCTCGGTCCATCCAAGGATGACGGGCAAAGTCGTGGTGCAGTGAGGCACGACTTCCAGAGTTCTGGTTCCAGGAGAGAGTGATCCATCCTGCCGAACAGGGAGGGTGCTCAGAAGAAGATCGATCGTCTCCGATGAAGTAGGTCATCGATCGCCGACTGCATTCTGGTGCGCACATCCAAGCCGATTCGATTTACCAGCGCGGAATCCTGGGCTGCTTCCGGGGGATATTGATTTCCAAGTTCGATCGGTGGCAAGAACTGGACACGCCACTTGGAGGGAAGAGGTACGGGCACGAGTGGGAAGGAGCTCAGCGGAATGCACGGCCATTGCGAGATGCGGGTCCAGCGCCGCGACCGGATTTGAGCAAATACCGGCAGGCTGTTGGCGCTTCCGACATTCACGAAAGGGATGATGGGGGCGCGGTGGCGCAAGGCAACCTTCACGAAAGTATTTCGCCACGAGGGTTGAATGCGGTAAGCATCGCGGAGTAGAGCGAATGCTCCCCGCACTCCTTCCGGGTAGATTCCGACCAACGCTTCATTCTCAAGAAGCTGGCCTGCGCTCTGTTGGGAAGCAGTTACTCCGCCCAGTTTCGTCAGAAAAGAATCGATGAATGGAACCTTGAACAATCCGGGATGAGTCAGGAAACGAGGGATGCGTCCGGTTTCACGAACCACAACGTGAAGAGCCATGATCGCGTCCCACGGGATGAATCCGCGATGGGTTCCCACCAGAACAGCCCGCCCCTGGCGTGGAATGTGATCGAGACCCTGCGCTTCGATCCGCCAGTAATAGTCTGATAAGAACCGGAACCACGTCCGGCCACATCGGCGGATGAACTCTTGGTTCATGCCAAAAGCGTCGAAGTCTTGCGACGGAGTGGTCGTTGCGTGGAGGGAGTGCCGATATGCGAGCAGGGTGTCCACGCTCGATTTCAGTGGAGTCATCGCCAACCGTTCTTTCATTTTGCGGTTAGAGATCGTCGAGGAATGGCGCAGAAAATCCAGTGACTCTCTGGCGTGGAACAGACGCTGCAGGGTGTGGGGCAGGGGAAGGCTCACGCTTCCAGCGATGCGAATCGCGGAATTGAACGGGACGGCACCGTCGGGAGCAACATTGAACACTCCAGTGACATCGAGATCGGCGACCGCCATTACGGCGCGAGCGAGGTCAGAAAGACTCAGAACCTGGATCATCGGGTTGCGCCCGGGTAACGTCAGTGTGAAGCGTCGCTGAAGGCGGAGCGCGGGCAGGGAAGAGGCATCCAGCAGCGTCGGCACCCGCAGAACGACCAGCCTCTCCGGCGCGGAGGCTTGCGCCATTTCCTCCAACGCTCTCCAGGCGCACGTGATGTGGGGCTGCTCGTGGCGCTGGCTGTAGTCCTCCGCAGCCAGACCTTGGCGTGCCGGCCCGGTTCCATAAACCAGGGCACTCGAGAGAAGGATCAGCTTGCGGAATCGGTGGCGTTCGATTGTTTGAAGGACGCGTTGCGCTTCGTCCAGGTCTGGCGCCATGCCAGCAGGTCTAGCTGCAGCAGGAACATAAAGACAGTTCGCCGGAGGCCGCTCCACACATTCAGGAGTCCGAAACTCCGGCGAGCAGCGGTGGCCGGCGGTGTTGCGTAGGGCTTCCAATAACCTGATGGCGAGCGGGTTTCCGCTTGAGGCCACCACAGCAATGGGCGCCGGCGCTGTTTCTTCCCGCATAGCGTCGAGAGTCGAACCCACGCGTGCCGCACCTCGGTCACATGCGTTCTTCTCCGATGTGTTCATGGCGGTGTTAGCCAAGCGAAGCGAGAGCTTCAGCGTGACTGGCGTTCTCGCTGTCGGAGTTGACCGAATTCTACGAGATTTCGAACCGATGCGGTGACAAGTTCACATCTGGACAAACGACGGGATTCCCTCTTACCGGCTCTGGGCTGAGGCCTTGGGCGACGACAGTCCATGAGCCGGTTTGAGATTGCTGAAACGGCTAGGGTTGGGCGGCTCGCAGGCGGCGAAGTGGTCGCCCTTCCTTAGCTGGCTTTCGCCTCTGCGTCGCGCTTTCGGAAGGCGGCTTCTCCAGCGTCGGACACCTCGACCCATCTCTGGTGAGGCGAGGCCTCGGCGTCGTAGTTGTCGTGCCAGTTCCACCACTTGTAAGGCGGGGTCTGGGGGTAACCCTTTGGCGAGTCCTCCCAAATCTCCTGACGGCCGAGCGGCGTGAGGTCGAGGTAGCTCCAGATGGTTCCCATCGCCTCGTCGCCGCGGTTGTTGATGAAGTATGTGCGGAACACACGCTCGCCGTCGCGGAAGAACACGTTGTGGCCATGCCATTCATCGACGCCGAAGTCTTTGTCGAAGCTGTCGGTGATGGTGTACCAAGGCATCTCCCAGCCCATCCGCGACTTCAGGCGCGCGATGTCCGCCTGCGGCGCGCGTGAGGCGTAGGCGAGGGTAGTGTCGCGGGCGTTCAGATGGGCCAGGTGCGAGACCTGATCGGCGCCCAAGGAGCAGCCGCGGCATGCGTGCTCGGGCCAGCCGAACACACCGGGCTCGAAGAAGGCGCGATAGACGATCAACTGAGGGCGGCCCTCGAACAAATCGAGAAGGCTTACCTTGCCCTCGGGTCCGTCGAACTCGTAGTTCTTGTCCACAGCCAGCCAAGGCATCCGCCGGCGTTCGGCGGCCAGCGCGTCACGGGAACGGGTGAAGGCCTTCTCCTTCACGAGGAGCTGCTGCCGCGCCGCCTCCCACTCGTGCTGCGACACGATCGAGGGTGTGTTCATCGTGAGATGCCCTTTCCCGTGTACTTTGTCTCTCTCTTTGTTCGTCGACATTTTCACTTCTCCTTGTTATTCAGATTCGGGACGATTTCTTCTGCTCCGTTCTTTTTGCGAGAAACTTTCACAGCCAATGCCGCCAGACCGCCGGTAGAAACCGCCCCAGCGACGACTAATCCCACGGTTGCGAAACAAAATGGACACATCGTTCACTTCCTCGGGTGGCCAACTTAACCGTTAAGCCGCCTCTATAGGGGTGACGGGTGAGGAGAGTCGATTTCGACAGAGGAGAGCGGGAAAAAGTTAACCCCGCCTTTGGAGCAGGAACTGCCTCACAGCCGGGTCCTCAGCTAGGCCAATCGCGCGGTCGAAAGCATCCGCGGCCTCAGATGTTTTTCCCAGCCGTTGCAACAGATGAGCGCGAACCGCCCAGTAGGGCTGATAAGCGGAGACATCGTCGGGGTCGATCGCATCCACCACGGCCAGCCCGGCTTCAGGTCCACGCGCTTCGCCAACTGCCGCGGCGTATCCAGTGCGCGTGCCGAGCGTCGGGGAGATGCGGATGAGTTGTTCGTAGAACAGCGTGATCGCGACCCACTCGGTTCGGCCGGAGCGTGCCCGCTCCGCGTGTACCGACTGAATCGCGGCCTCGAGTTGAAAGCGTCCGGTGCGACCACGACTCGATGCTTCGGCGAGATGGCGTTCCGCCTCTTCGATCAATAGCAGAGACCACTGCTGGGGATCTTGCTCCGAGAGAGGAACGTACCGTCCGTCCGGCCCGCGCCGCGCCGCCCTGCGGGCTTCGCAGTGGAGCATGAGAGCCAGCAGACCGTGAACCTCTGCTTCTCTGGGCATTAGCTGGAGAAGGACCCGTGCGAGCCAGATTGCCTCCTCGGCCAGATCCCGCCCGTGCTGATCAACACCGGCCATGTCATCCCAGCCGATTCCGAAAGCGGCATAAATTGCTTCAAGCACGGCGTCGAGCCGCTGCGGCAGTTCACGCTCTTGCGGGACTTCGAATTGAATCCCTGCATCGCGGATCTTCGTCTTGGCACGCACCAGGCGCTGCCCCATCGTGGTGGGTGAAACCAGGAAGGCATGGGCAATGCGCGCGGCATCAAGGCCCAAGACGGTCTGGAGCATGAGCGGCGTGTGCATGGCGGGATCGATTGCCGGATGGGTACATACGAACAGCAGCTTCAATCTTTCATCTGGAAACTCCGTCGACAGCGTCATCTGTTTGGAATCCTCGCTGAGGAGCAGGAGAGTGGACTCGCTGGCTTCGGCTACTTGCTGATGGCGCACATGATCGATCAGCGAGTGGCGCGCCGTTGTCAGCAGCCAGGCTTCTGGATTCTGTGGCACGCCGTCGCGCGGCCAAGTCGTGAGTGCTCGTACCAATGCGTTACTAAGGGCGTCCTCCGCGCTGGCCACGTCGCGCGTGTGCGAGGAAAGGTATGCCACCAGGCGACCGTACGACTCGCGAGCCACCCGCTCGATTGTCCGGTGAGTGCCCTCCTGATCGCTTCCACTCATCCTGTGACCCGGCGCCTGAATCCAGGCGAAAGGGGACGGACCTCCACGGCACCGATCGAAGCGGCCGGGCAGCGCGCTGCCCAATCGAGCGCCGCGTCGAGCGAAGGGAGTTCCAGGATTGTGAATCCCCCCAGTTGCTCCTTGGTGTCGGCGAAGGGGCCATCCTGCACGCGCCGCTTACCATCCTTAAGTCGCACGGTGGTCGCAGTCTCCGGAGCTTGAAGTGGATCGCCACCGACGTAGATGTCGGC
>Ga0209698_10005271_pt1 | contig 14028 bp, 13 predicted proteins | sample LitLauG_LLR_2012_FD_187203 | JGI IMG/M metagenome (GOLD analysis project Ga0209698, IMG submission 187203) | Freshwater sediment microbial communities from Pennsylvania, USA - Little Laurel Run_MetaG_LLR_2012 (SPAdes) (version 2) | ecosystem: Environmental > Aquatic > Freshwater > Creek >... | reverse complement strand
GTGATCGGCCCCAGGCGCTTCGTCTTGAAACTAAAGGAACCCGTTGTGCCGGAGGACAGCGACAGCGGCGATGCCCACCAGCTTCCGACCTATAACGCCTACGGTGCCAGCGGCGATGTAACGGGGCAGATTGTCTATGTGAATTTTGGCATTCCGGAAGATTACGAATGGCTGGCCAAGCAAGGAATCGACGTCAAAGGCAAAATCGTCATAGCGCGCTATGGCAAGAGCTGGCGCGGTATCAAGGTGAAGTTGGCCGCCGAGCACGGGGCGCTGGCCTGCCTTATTTATTCCGATCCGCATGAGGACGGTTACTTCGAAGGCGATGCGTTTCCCAAGGGTCCGATGCGTCCTGCCGAGGGTGTGCAGCGCGGCAGCGTGGTGGACATGCCGCTGTATCCCGGCGACCCACTTTCGCCTGGTTGGGCCTCCGAAAAAGGATCAAAGCGCCTTTCCATGGCCGAAGCCAAGAGCCTCATGAAAATTCCAGTGCTGCCCCTCTCCTATGCGGACGCTCAGCCGATTCTGGAGCAACTCACAGGCGCCGTGGCGCCGCGAGATTGGCGAGGCGCGCTGCCGATTACCTATCACGTAGGGCCAGGCGATGCGCGCGTTCGTGTAAAGACCGATTACGATTGGTCCACGCGGCCGCTGTACGATGTGATCGCCACCATTCCCGGATCTGTCGCGCGCGACCAATGGATCATCGCGGGGAACCACCACGATGCCTGGGTGAATGGCGCCGACGATCCGATCTCCGGCGCCATTGCGTTAATGGAAACCGCCCGCGCTCTGGCGTTGCTGCAGAAACAAGGTTGGAAGCCAAGACGCACTATCAAAATTGCTCTCTGGGACGGTGAAGAATTTGGGCTCCTTGGTTCCACTGAGTGGGCCGAAAAGCATCAGGACGAACTAAAGCAGAAGGCGGTCGCGTATTTGAATTCCGATAGTTCCGCTAAAGGCTGGCTGCATGTCAGCGGCTCGCATACGTTGGAGGATTTCGCCGCGGAAGTGGCGGAGGCGGTTCCGCAGCCTGATGGGAATACCAATCTGGCCGATGCGGCTTTACATCACCCGTCCAGCGACGACCCCGACGAGCCCGCGCCAACGAGCAAGAAGAAAACGACGTTCACCATTGGCGCGTTGGGTGCTGGGTCTGACTATGTCGCGTTTCTGGATTTCCTGGGCGTGGCGAGCCTGAATTCCGGCTTCGGCGGCCAGACGAAGAGCGGCATCTATCATTCGGTGTACGATTCGATCTACTGGTATACCCACTTTTCCGACACAACTTTTGCCGACGGCAAAGCGCTGTCCCAATACACCGCGACGGCGCTGCTGCGGCTGGCCGATTCGTCGGTGCTGCCGTTTGAGTTTGGCCACTTTGCCAGCACGGTGACGGCATACCTGGATGAGATACAAAAAGAGGCCAAAGGTAAAGGACAAGCGCTCGATTTCGGGGCGCTCACGAAACAGCTCGAAACGCTAAAGCAGAACAGCGAGAAGTACGACGCGCTGCTGGCAGCCGTCATGCAGAAAGGTAGTGTTGATACCGTTCACGCCAGTTCGGTGAATGAGGCGTTGATGAAGACGGAGCGCGTCCTGACGCGGCCCGAAGGTCTGCCTAATCGTGAATGGTACAAGCACCAGATTTACGCGCCGGGATTCTACACGGGTTACGGCGTGAAAACGGTGCCAGGTGTGCGCGAGGCGGTCGATAGCAAGGATTGGCCGCTCGCGCAGAAGGAAGCGTCGGTGGTGGAACAGTGTCTCGCCCAAATGAATGAAGCTGTGAGCGAGGCTATTAGCGGGTTGTCGGGAATGTAGGGTGCTTAGCGGACAGAAAACCCCGCCGTTTTCCGTACGACGTCTTCCAACTCGTCCACGCCGCGCACCTCGGCCATGCGCGGTCCCACATGGAGGGCAGCGGCCAAATCGCTCAGCCGCTCCAGCGGGCCTGCCGCGTAGACTTCAACGGTGCCGTCATCCAGATTGCGAGTCCAACCGTCCAGCCCTAGCTCAACCGCTTTCCGCTGCACAAAGTATCGAAACCCTACGCCCTGCACTCTTCCTCGCACGAGCCAGCGCCTTGCGTCGCTGCGTTTCATAGAATGTATTGTCGCTTTTGTCAAACTGGAGAGAATTGTCATGGCCTTCCCTATCCAACGTTTGCGTCGTTTGCGCTCTTCCGAAGGGCTGCGCCGCATGGTGCGCGAGACTCAACTTGCCCCGTCGCAATTCATCCTTCCTCTCTTCGTTGTCCCAGGGGAGGAAATTCGCAAAGAGATCACCTCCATGCCAGGCAACGCGCAGATGTCGATCGATAACATTGTCCGCGAATGCCAGCAATGCAAGAAACTTGGATTGGGTGGCGTGATTCTCTTTGGGATTCCCGCGCAGAAGGACGAGACAGCCTCCGGCGCATATGATCCCGACGGCATCACGCAGCAAGCGATCCGAGCCGTCAAGAAAGAAGTGCCAGGTCTACTTGTCATCACCGATGTTTGCAACTGTGAGTACACGAGCCACGGCCACTGCGGCTGGATCAAAGATGGCGATGTCGACAACGACACGACGCTTGGCTGGCTGGCGAAAACGGCGGTGTCTCACGCCAACTCCGGCGCGGATATTGTTGCGCCGAGCGACATGATGGATGGCCGCGTACAGGCCATTCGCCGGGCACTCGACGCCGCTGGACACGCAAACGTGCCAATTCTGTCTTATGCCGCGAAATACGCTTCCGCATTTTACGGACCTTTTCGCGAAGCAGCCGAATCGGCGCCACAGTTTGGGGACCGCCGCAGTTATCAAATGGACCCGGGGAATGCCCGCGAAGCGATGCGTGAGATTGCGCTTGATCTGGAGGAAGGCGCCGACATGATTATGGTCAAGCCGGCCATGGCTTATCTCGATATTATTCGGCAAGCGCGTGATCGGTTTGATGTGCCTTTGGGCGCTTATCAAGTGAGCGGGGAGTTCAGCATGATCATGGCGGCGGCCAATAACGGCTGGCTAGATTTAGATCGCACGATACTCGAATCTCTGACAGGCATCCGGCGAGCCGGAGCGGATTTCATCCTCACCTATTTCGCCAAACGCGCCACGGAACTACTCGCCTAATCGCTCGGCAAGCGGCCCGAGAGGTAGAACCGCTGCGGTTGAGCGTGTTTGTTACCAGAGGTGGATCGCGTGACGTGAACGGCGACCGGTTGTCCCGGCTTGAATCCCGCTTGCACTCTCATCACATCATCGGGCGACTGAACGGGCGTTCGGTTAATGGACAGAATCGTGTCGCCATCCTGCATGCCGATGTCATCGGCAAAAGAACCCGGATCCACTGTCACCACCTTGACGCCGGTCTTGTCCTCTATCAGCAGTTCCTGGCGCTCCTTGTCAGTGAGACGCTGAATCGTGATGCCGAACTTGCCGGAAACGGGGGTCTTATTCGACGTCGCGAGAGGCATGGGATCTTTCGACGAAGGTTCGTTGGCCTGTTGCTCGGCCCGCAAAACTAACGCACGTTCGACAATCCCGACGTTGAAATCCATTCGCTTTCCATTGCGATCGATGGTGAGATCCGCAGCCGAGCCGATAGGCAGATCGGCTACGCGGTTTACCAAATCGGCTCCGTCCTTCACAGGTTTGTCGTTGATCGCTACGATAATGTCGTCCGCGCGAATGCCGGCTTTTCCGGCTGGACCGGAATCGGTCACCGTTTCCACCATCACGCCGTGATCGAGCCCAAAGGCTTCGAGTGTGTTGGCCTGGCTGCCACCGCTTTTGAAGCGAATGCCGATTGAGCCGCGCACGATGCGCCCGTCCCGAATAATATCGTTATAAACTTTCACCGCCATATTGGAGGGCAACGCGAAGCCCACGCCTTCGTACGAACCGCCGCGGGTGGCGATCATCGTATTGACGCCAATGACTTCACCTCGGATGTTGAGCAGCGGACCGCCGCTGTTGCCCGGATTGATGGCCGCGTCGGTTTGCAGAAAATTCTGGAAGGGGGTGGCGCCCGGCAAATCGCGACTCGTCCGTTCAGCGCTCACAATGCCTGCCGTTACCGTTGCCTGCAAGCCAAACGGCGAGCCGATAGCGATCACCCAGTCTCCTACTTCCACACTATCGGAATTGCCGATTTGCACTGGCGTAAGCGGGCGTTTCGCGTCCACTTTCAAAACTGCCAAATCCGTCTCACTGTCGAATCCGATCACGCGTCCGTGATATTCGGTCTCGTCCCCCGCCAGCTTTACCTTGATGCGATCGGCATTCTCAACCACGTGATAGTTGGTGAGAATGTAGCCGTTCTTATCCACGACGAAGCCGGTGCCCGTCCCTTCAGAGCGGAACGAATGGGGCTCCGTTCCGCCGAAAAAGCGCTTGAACAATTCAGACGGATCTTGTTTCTTCGGCGCTTCCGGGCTGTCGCCATTGTCTTCTTCGTCCGGGTCGTTCTTATGGGTCTGCTTGGCTCCTGGCTTGGGCAGGTAATCCGATTCGATGTATACGACCGACGGCTCCACTTTTTTTGTAAGCTTGGTGAATTCGTTGCTGATGTGTGCCACGGGCGGAAGGATTAGAGGCGTGGCGTCGGGGGCGGCGGAGGAATTCTGGCGGTCCGCCTTCACGCCGGTATTGATGACGCTGCCAATCACAATACCCAGAACCAGCGTGAACAATAGCAGCGCAAAGCTCAACACCTTCTGCTGCTTCAATTTGTCGAAAATCGGTATCACAGAAAAACCCTTTCGAACCAGGTATCTTTTAGTATAGAGGCTTTCAGTGGGCTGAAGGCGGCTTGAATTTCGGGCCTAGGGTTTCAGTTCAACCGCGAGTATACCCGCTAAGATCAGGGCGCCGCCCGCCACTGCATAGAGCGTGAGCGGCTCTCCGCCAATGGACACCGCCGTTGCCAAGGCCACCACCGGCTCCAATGCGAAGATCAGAGCCGTTCGGGTGGGCGTGGTGTAGCGTTGAGCCCAGGTTTGCAGTGCGAATGCGGCCGCTGTGGCGAAAATCGCCGTGAGAACGATAGCGAACCAGACGCTGCGGGTCCAGAGAGCGTGCGGCGGCTCGATTCCCAGAGCGAATCCAGAGAGAACGGCGGCGCAGCCGATTTGTCCAAGCGCGACAGCTTGCGTTTTTTCGCGCTGCGAATAGTAACCGACGCTCAACAAATGAAACGCAAACGCCACTGCGCAGCCAACGGTGAGCAAGTCTCCGCGGTTCATGCTGAAATTGGCGGCCAGCGAGGGCAGCGTCATCACTACTAGGCCCAACGCAGCTGCCGCGATGCCAGTGATTTCACGGCCGCCGGGTCTCTTGCGAAAGACTACCGATCCGATCAGGGGTACCAGCACAATGTAGAGCCCGGTAAGAAAACCCGAATTGCCCGCGGACGTGTATTTTAAACCCACGGTTTGCAGAATGTAGCCCAGCCAGAGAAACAGACCTGCAACGGCGCCGCCGCCAAGTCCCCGGCCGATTTCGGGCCAGCGCATTTTGCGAAAGCCGGGAGTGAACAGTAGCATCAAACAGGCGGTTGCTAGAGAGAAGCGCAGGAACAGAAAGTAAAGAGTGGAAATATCTGCCAGCGCCTTCTTTACCACCACGAATGTGCTGCCCCAAATGATTGCCACCACCACCAGCGCCGCATCGGCTTGCCAGCGATAGTGACGCTTTGCGGAGAGCGTGGGCGCAGCGGCGGAAGTCACTCGCTTACCCGGCTACTTCGGCGATACTACTTTCCTCGGAAAGCGCGGCCAAGGCCAACAGTATGCGACGCAGGCCTAGATCGCGCGTGTCAGGCTGGTACCACTCTTGATGCGTATGGGCACCGCCGCCCTGGCCGCCCGCGCCGATCGAGACGGCCGGCAGCCCAATCGATAGAGGCACGTTGGCGTCGGTCGAGGCGCAATCCACACGCGCGCGGATGTTGAGATAGGAATCAACCGATTGCACTGTCCGCAACAACGGTGAGTTATCAGGCAACTTGCCTCCCGGCCGGGAGCCAAGTTCCTTGATTTTGGCCGTCAGCCGCTCCGTGCGAACGTCGCGATTTTCGCGCTCCAAGCTGCGTTCGACAGCCGCAGTCAGCAGTCCTGCAATTTCGTCCAGCAATTGTGGATCTTCCGACCGCAAATCGAGTTTGGCGCGCGCACTCGAAGGAATTGAATTCACACTTGTCCCGCCCTCCACCATGCCGAAGTTATAGGAGCAGCGAGTGTGCCGTTCCGAGCCGAGCCGAGCGTCTGCCGATTGCGCAAAAGCGCTGATCACTTCGCCGATGGCGTGAACTGGATTCGGCGTACCGTAGTCGTTCCAGCTATGGCCGCCGGGTCCAGCAAAGCTGATTTCGAAACGGCGGCTAGCCAGCGCTTGGGCTGTAATGTGGTCGGTAGACGGGCCATCGAGCACCAGGAATGCGCGCACGCGCGCCAGCTGTCCCGATTGCTTGCAGAGGAAACGCATGCCGCTCAGATTGCCCTCGCCCTCCTCGCCGACGTTGGCCACGAGGAGCAACGAAGATGCCAATGGCGACAAATCGGGAGTCTCCGCCAATACGCGGGCCAACGCTAGAAGCGCTGCCAGGCCAGCGCCATTATCTGAGCTGCCAGGACCCATTAATCGTCCGTCGGGCGAGAAGTAAACGTCTTCAGCGCGTTTGGGCGCAATCACCGTGTCCAGGTGCGCCGATACCACGAGCGCTGGCGATTTGTTTTCGGTAGTGCGCGCGGCTAACACATTGCCTGCCTTGTCGAGCTTGGCATCCCAGCCTAGCGAGAGGAGCCGGTCCCGGAACCATTCCGCGCGCTGCTGCTCGAAAAAAGTAGGCGCCGCAATTCGGCACAATTGCAATTGTTGATCGCTAATCCAGGCGCGCTCGCGGGTAAACCAGCGTTGGGCGTTGAACAACGCGGTTTGTTCGGCGAGTTGGGCAATGCGGCGCACTTCCGGTGCAACCCGGCTTGCCGCGGGCGGCGTCTTGGATTGGGTAGCCAAAAAGAAATACCGATACTGTAGTTTACTTCGCTCAGGCCAAGCGCGCTGCCAGGCTCAATAGAACTTCCGCATCCAATCGAACGCCATCAGTACGTCGCCTTGCGACAACGTGTGGCCGGCTTTCTCCCAGTGCAGCGTTACCTCCGCATTCGCGGCGCGCAATATATTCGCCAATTCGGCTACTTCATCGGTCCCCACGATGGGATCGTCCACGCCGTTTAGCAACAACACCGGCTTACGGTTCAAGTCAACGGCCCGTTGTGGGACGAAGGGTACCATGCCTCTCACCAACAATGCCCCGGCCAGCATTTCTGGAAAGCGCAAGAGCAGGCTGGATGCAATATTGGCGCCGTTGGAGAACCCTGCGGCCACGAGTTTGCCTGGCGGGATGCTGTAAGCTCTGCTAGCTTGCTGCAGGAATTCAGCGAGATCCCTGGTGCGCGCTTTCAAATCGTCCTGGTCAAACACGCCCTCGGCCAGACGGCGAAAAAAACGCGGCATTCCTTGTTCCAATACCTTGCCACGCGGGCTCAACAACCCGGCTCCTGGAGCAATTGCTTGACCCAGCGACAGCAAGCTGTTCTCGTCACCTCCAGTGCCATGCAGCAACAGTAGGATCGGAGCAGCCGAGGTAGTCGCGGGCTCAAAGCGGTGCTTGAAACCTAAGTCTTCCGGCGAAGTCAGACCTGCGCCTCCAATGCCGGCATTCTCAGCGGCGGCAGGGTCGCCTCTAACTGCTTACGCGAAGGTTCATACTGCGGCGGCAACATGAGTCCCTCTCCAAGCTGTGATGCCGCTTCATCCACGGTCATGCCAGGCGGGTCGGTAGCAATCTCGAACAGCACGCCGCTTGGCTCGCGAAAGTAGATGGAATGAAAATATTTGCGGTCCATGACGGGAGATACGTGCAAACCTAGGCTAGCAACATGCTGCCGCCATTGTTCCTGCGTCGCGTCGTCATCCGTGCGAAACGCGATGTGATGGATTGTACCCGCCCCCACTATGCCGCGAGCGCCTTCGCTCTGCCGCACGTCCACGTAGCCCGCGTCCGGCCCTTCACCCACCTGGTAGCGCGTCTGCGCAAGTTGGACGAATTTCAGTTCACTCGTAAAAAACGAAGCCGATTGCCTCGGATCGGCCAAATTTAAAGTAACGGCGTGAATTCGTCGGATCGACGTGGAATCCGATTCCTCGCCGCCTGCTACCAGTTCAACGTGCATTCCGTCCGGATCGAAGAGTGATATCCGCCCCTCATGTTGCTTCGCCCCCAACCGTTCCTCCCACCATGCCAGCGCGCCTTTCGGAACCTGGAAAGCCACGGCGACCGGTTCGCTGCCGCCAATTCGACCTTTTGCTGCTCCGGGCCATGCAAAAAACGTTAGGAGAGTTCCTGGCGAGCCAGACTCGTCTCCAAAATAGAGGTGGTAGCTGTTAGGATCGTCGAAATTGACGGTCTTCTTCACCAGACGCATGCCCAGAAGGCCGGCGTAGAAATCGACGTTCTTCTGGGCATCGCCGGTGATCGCAGTGACGTGGTGGATGCCATGCAATTTTTTCATAGCGGTACTCTATTGATGCCCAAGACCGGCAAAAGTCTCAGTACGCTCAGTACCGCGTCCTGATGCGCCGGAAATGAATGAACTACGCTACGACAGGAAAAAATCTATATTGACGCGAAATGATGTTCGGCTTAATGCATCATATACTGGTAACAGTTTGTCGAGGCGCATCTAAATGAAGACTTATCTTAAGTTTGGAGCCATTATGGCGGTCATCGTCGGCTCGTTGGTTTGGTTGGCCGTCGGCGGTGTGGCCGATACCAAGACGTACTACACGCTCATCCCCGAGCTCCAGAAAATGGGCAAACAGGCGCACGATCATAAGCTGCGTGTGGCTGGTGATGTGCAGCCCGGCTCTATCGTCAAGAACGGCGCCGAAACATCGTTCGTTTTGCACCAGGGTGCGGCCATGCTGAGCGTGGTTTATGCCGGTTCTGATCCGCTACCCGATACCTTCCGCGACAATGCGCAGGCTTTGGCCGATGGCCGTCTGGGTTCCGATGGCGTCTTCCGGGCGAACAAAATTCAGGCCAAATGCGCGTCGAAATACGAATCGAAGCCGAATCAAAAAGGCGTGATGCACCCGGCGCAACTGCCGGATAAGATTTCGAGCTTGCGGTAGTCGAGGAAGCAGCATGGAGAATATTGGAGCCTTAGCCATTCTGGTCTCATTCTGCCTGGCGGTGTTTGCCATTGCCGCGTCGTTGGCGGGCAAATATACGCGGCGTCCGTTTCTGGTGATCAGTGCCGAGCGGGCCGTTTATGCCATTTGGGTGCTGATCACCGTAGCTTCGGGCATCCTCGTTTACTCACTGATCACAGGTGATTTTCGGCTGGTCTACGTCGCCGCGCATAGCAACAAAGATATGTCCACCGTGTATAAGTTCACAGCGTGGTGGGGCGGACAAGAAGGTTCGCTATTGCTTTGGTCGTGGCTTCTGTCTACGTATTCCGCCATTATTGTGTTCACCAATCGCCGCAAGTTCCGCGAGATGATGCCGCTGGTAACGTCGATTCTGATGACGGTGCTGGCCTTCTTTATTGGCATGATCACCTTCGTAGCCAGCCCGTTTCGAGTGCTGATGGCGGGGCGGGGCATCATCGACGTCGGCGACGGCAATGGCTTGAGTCCGCTACTGCAGTGGTGGACTATGGCTATCCACCCACCGTTCTTGTATCTGGGCTATGTAGGGTGCACAGTGCCGTTCGCGTTCGCGATGGCCTCGCTTATTACCAAACAGCCGGGCGAAGCTTGGATTCACACCACGCGCCGCTGGGCGATTCTTACCTGGCTGTTTCAAACCACAGGCATTCTTTTAGGAATGGGCTGGGCTTACACGGTTCTGGGTTGGGGCGGCTATTGGGGTTGGGACCCGGTCGAGAACGCTTCCCTAATGCCGTGGATTACAGCTACCGCGTTCTTGCACTCCGTGATGATGCAGGAAAAGAAGGGCATGATGAAAGTCTGGAACATGGTGCTGGTCTCCGCCACGTTCCTTCTGAGCATCCTGGGTACGACACTTACGCGGACCGGCTTGGTTTCCTCCGTGCATGCGTTCGCGCAATCGCCAGTGAAGCCGTATTTCACAACATTTCTGATTAGCGCCACAGTGCTAGTCACGATCGCGATTGTCTGGCGGCTGCCTTACCTTAAGAGCGAAGTGAAACTGGAAAGCGTCATCTCGCGGGAATCGAGCTTCCTGTTCAACAACCTTATTCTTCTAGCGAGCTGCTTTGCCGTTCTTTGGGGCACGCTGTTCCCGGTTGTCATGGAAGCGATCACAGGCGAAAAGGAAACCATTGATGCGCCCTATTACAGCCGTGTCAATGTTCCGATCGCTCTATTCCTGATCTTTCTCACCGGTGTCGGTCCGCTCATTGCCTGGCGCAAGAGTTCGCTGGCTAGTTTGAAGAAGTCGTTCATGATTCCCGGCATCGTCGGTCTGGCCGTGATGGGCGGTCTCTTCGCGGCGGGCATCTACTCCATCGCGCCGGTGATCTCATTCGGGCTGTGTGCCTTCGTGATTGCATCGATTGTGAGTGAATTCTGGAAGGGTTCACGCGCCATCCAGCTGAAAGAAAATCTTAATTTGTTTAAGGCTGCTCACGAACTCACCTGGCGCAACACGCGGCGCTACGGCGGCTACCTGGTGCACATGGGCATTGTGATTATGTTCGTGGGCTTTACAGGCAGCGCTTTTAATAAGCAGGAAACTCTTAACATCGGTTTGAATCAGTCCATTCGCTTCGCCGGCTACGATTTGAAGCTGCTCAATGTTTCCGACGGTGATAACGCGAACTACCAGGAAACCCATGCCTCGGTTGAAGTTTCGCGCAACGGCAAAGTGATTGATCAGCTTGAAACTGAAGTGCGGCACTATAAGGCGAGCCAGGAACAGTCTTCTATCATTGGCATCCGCCGGCGCCCGAATGAGGATCTTTATATCAATTTCGCGGGCATTTCGTCAGATAACACCAAAGCGATTTTCCAGGTGTATGTGTTTCCGCTGGTAACCTTGATCTGGGGCAGCTTTTATATTCTGCTGTTCGGCACCGTCATTTGTTTGATTCCCGGGAAGGTGCGCCTGCAATATGCGCGTACGGAAGTAGTAGGCATTACCGATGCACAGCCCTCGATTGTTCAATCCTAAAATCATACTGGCATTTTTCGCCGTCGTGACCGTTTTCGCGCAGTCACAAGACGACGGGACGGCTTACCTCACACGCGACGTGATTCGCGTTGGCGCGCGCTTGGCCTGCCCTTGCGGCACCTGCCGCAATACGGTGGGCGATTGCCCCATGCTCCATTGTGTATGCAGTGCGAAACGTCAACGGATCTATGAAATGAAGCAGAGGGGTATGAGTGACGATGCCATTGTGAACACGATTGTTCAAGAAGAAGGCATTGTGGCTCTGTCTTCGCCGCCGGGACAAGGCTTTGGTCCGATCATTACCTGGCTTGGGCCTGGCATTGCACTTCTCTTGGGTTTCGGTGTGTACTCCTGGTACATTCGCCGCAACCGGAAAGAGCCCGATCCTTTGATGCCCGCAGATCAAGCTGTGCTTGACCGCTTCCAAACGCAAATCGATCGCGAGTTAGACGATTCCTCAATAAACGGTAACTCTTCGAAGCAATGATCATTACGTCCGCTGTAGTCCTCGTAGTTGCCGCCTTGGCCTACACGCTCTTTGTGCGCGCCAAGGATGTGCCCGACCCGATTCCAATATCACCGATTCAGCACCTTGAAGATCGAAAACACGCTATCTATGACAACCTGCGCGATCTGCAATTCGAGTATCGATTGGGCAAACTAACCGACGACGATTACCAGCAGACTAAGCAGGCTTTGCAGAAGGAACTCGCCGTCGTGTTAAGCGACACCGAGCAAACGCTTAAGAATTTGGGCCTTGGCGCAGTCCGTACGCATGCTAAGCCGGTGGCCAAGCCTGCCCCTAAGCCGGCGGCGGCCAAGAAGGGCACGGTCTGCCCTCATTGCGGTGCAAACTTCAAAGAGGCGCTCAAGTTCTGTGGCGAATGTGGAAAGGCGATTACATGAACCGCTATATATTCTGCGCGTTTTTCCTTACCGCGGCGGCTGTATGCGCTGCGATCGATGGAACCGTCATCAATCGCTCAACCGGCAAGCCGCAGCCTGGCGTGAACATTACCCTCGTCAAACCTGGACAGCAGGGGATGCAGACCATTGGCACAACGGTTAGCGACGCCAACGGCCGCTTCCTCTTCGAAAAGGATCAGCCCGGAGGTGGTCCGCAACTGCTGCAAGCCACGTATGACGGCGTCAACTACAACAAGCTCATGACGCCCAACATTCCAACCACGAACGTCGAGTTGGAAATTTTCGAATCGACAAAATCTCCTGCCATCGCGCACGTCGCGCAGCACATGCTGTTGTTTGAACCGTCCGCCAGCAGCATCGCCATTACCGAGAACGTCAACATCCAAAACGATTCCACGACCACTTACAATAATCCCGCTGTCGGAAGTTTGCGCTTCTTTCTGCCCCCTTCCGCGAACGGGCAAGTGCAGGTACGGGTACAGGGGCCCCAGGGGATGCCTTTGCCGCGCGCCGCTGAGAGGACCAACGTCGAAGGTATTTACAAGGTCGATTACCCGATCAAGCCCGGCGAAACTCAATTCGAAGTAGATTACGCTCTTCCTGCTGGCTCACCCTTCACATATCGCGGGCATGTTGTGGAAGTGAAGGGAATGCCTTCGGGTCCTCTCCGTTTAGTCGCGCCTTTGGGTGTCACTCTGTCGGGTAAAGATTTAAAGGCTATGGGCGCAGAGCCCAAAACCCAGGCGAACATATACACTGTGACTGCAACCGGTGCGTTCTCGGTCGACATCGCGGGCATTGGCTCGCTGCGCGGCCCAGAGGCCACCCAGCCCGATCAAAGTGATTCGCCGCAAGTGACCGAAGGTCAGCCGCAAATCTACCGCCACATGGGCTGGCTGCTAGGCTTGGCACTCGCGATTTTGGCGGTCGGCTTGGTGTTCCTGTACATGAATTCTCCCGTGCGCGCGCCTTACGCAAAATAGAACACGAATGACGCAAGCCATAGCGCTGGACCAAGTCTGGAAGTTCTATGGCGACTACGCCGCGTTGCGCGATTGCACGCTATCCGTTCAAGAAGGCTCCTGCTGCGCGCTGCTGGGCCGCAATGGGGCAGGGAAAACGACTCTACTGCGCATTCTCGCCGGTCTCACGACGTTCCAGGGCGGAGCGGTCAGCATGTTTGGCGAAAAGCCGCGTGCCGAAAAAGCCAGGCGGCAATCCGGCTTTCTCGGCCACGGAATCGGCATCTATGAAGATCTTTCCGCAGCCGAGAATCTGCACTTTTTCGCCCGTATTACTGGTAGCGCCGACATTCGTAGCCTGACAACCACTTGGCTGGAGCGCGTTGGTCTCACCCGCGTGGCTTCCATGCCTGTGCGTCAATTTTCGCGCGGCATGCGTCAAAGGCTCGCTTTGGCTCGTACCTTTATTCATTCGCCAAAGATTCTGTTGCTCGACGAACCCTTCACTTCGCTCGATGACCGCGCTATCGCCATGCTCAGCGAACTTCTCGTGGAAGCCCGCCAGCGCGGCGCAACCATTGTTCTCTCCACACACCAACTCCGCGAGGCGCTCGCTGTCGCCTCGCACGTTGCTCTGGTCGAAAATGGCCGTTTGCGTTACACGGGTGAGCGCACTCAGGAAATGCTCGATGACCCATCGCTACTCTATCGCCTCCACACCGATTTGGGCGCGCCGCAATGAATCTTTTCGCTCAGGCGCTCGCGGTGGCGTGTAAAGATCTGGCTATCGAACTGCGTACGAAAGAATCACTCAACGCCGCTGGCTCCTTCGCCATTGTTATTCTTTTGATCTTCAGCTTTGCCTTTGAGTCCTTTTCCGATGAAATGAATGAATTCGGGGGTGGCCTTCTCTGGCTGGTGTTCGCC
>Ga0209698_10005270_pt1 | contig 14031 bp, 15 predicted proteins | sample LitLauG_LLR_2012_FD_187203 | JGI IMG/M metagenome (GOLD analysis project Ga0209698, IMG submission 187203) | Freshwater sediment microbial communities from Pennsylvania, USA - Little Laurel Run_MetaG_LLR_2012 (SPAdes) (version 2) | ecosystem: Environmental > Aquatic > Freshwater > Creek >... | reverse complement strand
CTCCTGTCCCCTGGTGGGTCGGTCCGGTCGCGCCCCAGGCCGGGACGGGCCGGACCGGCCCGCTCCCGCTGCACCCGATGACCGTGGGCGACATCCTCGACGGGGCTTTCAAGCTCCTCAAGGCCAACGCACGCACCATCGCCGTGATCGTTCTCGTGCTGATCGTGCCGTTCCAGGTGGTCGGCGCGTTCTTGTCGCGGAGCTTCCTCGGCGGGCGGGGCATCCTCAGCGCCTTCCGCGATCCGTCGACGGCGTCGGGCTCGAGCTCGAGCACCCAGATCTGGGTCAACTACGCGCTGTACGGGATCAACGTCCTGCTTCTGCCCTTCGTGGCCGGTGCCATCGCGAAGGTGGTGGCGGCCTCCTACGTCGGCGAGGAGCTCTCGGCGGGAGTGGCTCTGCGCGCCGTCGGCCGGCGGGCGTGGGCGTTGCTGGCCGCCTGGTGGATCTGGCACCCGGTGGAGTGGATCGGGCTGGCACTGTGCCTGTTCCCCGGGATCGCGTGGATGACGCTGTTCGTGATGGTCGCACCGGCGATCGTCACCGAAGAGCTCGGCCCGATCAAGGGACTGAAGCGCTCCTGGCAGCTGGCGGGGCGCCGGTACTGGGCGACCATGGGCGTGGCGCTCCTCGCCGGTCTGCTCGCGAGCGTCCTGTCCAACGTGCTCGGCCTGGTCCCCAACGCGGTGGCGCTGGCCGTCGGTCTGCACTGGGGGTGGATCATCGTCGCGGTCGCCAACAGCGCGATCGCCGTCCTCGTCACGCCGCTCGTGTCGATCGTTGCCACGCTGTTGTACTTCGACGCTCGCATCCGCACCGAGGGGTTCGACCTCGAGGTCATCGCCCGCACCCTCGGTCGCGGTGCGCCCTAGCCGGTGGCTGCTCCGACCGGTCCTGTCCCGGACCCCACGACGATCCGTCAGGCTGCCCGGGACATCCTGCGCCGCCCGGAGTTCCGCACCGCGCCACAACCGCCGCTCACCCGGTTGCAGCACTGGATCAGCTCGCAGCTCCAACACCTCATCGATTCGGTGCTGAGCGGCAACGGGCTCGGGCTCGCGGGCCTCGCGTTCACCGTCGTGATCGTCGCCGCACTTGCGGTGATCGCCGTGCGGGTGGTCCGGAGCAGCTCGATCGACCGGGCGGTCGGCTACGCGCTCGACGGACCCCGACGGCCGGCGACCGACTGGCGCGCCGAGGCTGCCGCCGCCGAGGCCGTGGGGGACTGGCGCAACGCGCTGCGCTGTCGGTACCGGGCCCTCGTCGCGGACCTGGCGGCCCGGGGCGTCATCGAGGAGGTCGCGGGGCGCACGACGGGCGAGTACCGCAGCGCCGTCGACCTGGCGCAGCCGGGTGCGGCCATGGACTTCGGGGTCGCCACCGACCTCTTCGAAGCCGCCTGGTACGGCGACCAGCGGTCCACCGCGGCCGACGTGGACGCGCTCAAGGAGCGCACCGCTCGCCTCCTCGGGGAGGTACGGGTGTGACTGTGGCGGCGGCCGCGGGCGTCGCGCCCCGCACCTCGCGGTGGCGACAGGCGCGGGTGTGGCTGCTCGTAGTGGTCGCGCTGGTGGTCGTCGCCCTCGTGGCCGGCCCGGGGGGCAGCGGCGGCCCCGCGCTCGATCCGCGCTCGACCTCCGGCAACGGTGCGAAGGCCCTGGTGCTGCTGCTGGAGCACTTCGGTGCGACCGTGGAGCTGACCTCGGGCCTGCCCGCGCCGGGCACCGACACCGCCATCATCCTCACCGACGAGTTGGCCGACACCCGTCGGGAGGCGCTGCAGGGCTGGGTCCGATCCGGGGGGCGGCTGGTGGTCGCGGACCCGAGCTCGCCGCTGGAGGTCGGCGCTGCCCAGCGGGGCCCGGACGGGCTGGTGACGGTCTCTCGCGTCGATGGACCCTGCCCTGCCGCCGGGCTCGACGGCGTGGGGCGGATCGACACGGGCGGCAGCGAGCTGCTGCGCACCATCCCTGGCGCCGTGGGTTGCCTCGCCCCACCGGGCGGTGGGGGCGTGTTCCTCGTGCAGCTCGACGTCGGGGCGGGCCGGGCGATCGGCCTCGGCGGCGCAGGGGTCTTCACCAACGCCCGGCTCGGCCACGACGACAACAGCGTCCTGGCTGTGCAGCTCCTGGCCCCGGGTCCGGGCGCGCACGTCGCGGTCCTGCTGGCGTCGCCGGCAGGGTCGGGGAACCGGTCCCTGTGGAGCCTCATCGACCCGCCGACCCGCCTCGGCCTCATGCAACTCCTCGTCGCGTTCGCCGCGCTGGTGCTCTGGCAGATCGTCCGCCTCGGCCGGCCCGTGCCCGAGGTAGCTGCGGTGCAGATCGCGGGGTCGGAGCTGGTCGTCGCGGTCGGCGGCCTCCTCGCCCGCACGGGGAGTCGGGACAGCGCCGCCGCCGCCCTGCGGGAGGCCACCCGCCGACATCTGGCGAGCTGGCTCGGGCTCGGGCGCCGGGCGGGGGTCGCGCAGGTCGCGGATGCGGCCGCGCAGCGCGCGGGCATCCCTCGTCAACGGGTGATCGACTCCCTCACCCCCCGCCCCGTCGACCAGGATGCGGACCTGGTCCGGTTGGCGCAGACCCTCGAGAGGCTCCGCCAGGAGGTTGGCCATGTCCGAAGGTGACCCGGGGAGCCGCTCCCCCCGCGACGCCATCATCGCCGTGCGCGACGAGGTCGCCAAGGTGATCGTGGGCCAGGACGCCGTGTTGAGCGGCCTGGTCGCCGCGCTGCTGGTCCGCGGGCACGTCCTCCTCGAAGGGGTGCCCGGCGTGGCGAAGACCCTGCTCGTCAAGACCTTGGCCGCCGCCTTGTCCCTCGATTTCGGGCGGATCCAGTTCACCCCCGACCTGATGCCTTCGGACGTGATCGGCCAGGTCATCTACGAGCAGGCCACGGCCACCTTCCGCTTCCGACAGGGTCCGGTCTTCACCAACCTGTTGCTCGCGGACGAGATCAACCGGACCCCGCCCAGGACCCAGGCCGCGCTCCTCGAGGCCATGGAGGAGCACCAGGTCACCGTGGACGGCGAGGCGCGCGCCCTCCCGGCACCGTTCCTGGTCGTGGCGACCCAGAACCCCATCGAGTACGAGGGCACGTACCCGCTCCCGGAGGCCCAGCTGGACCGCTTCCTCTTCAAGCTGCAGGTCGGGTACCCGAGCGCGGAGCAGGAGCAGCGGGTGCTGGCCCGCCACGCGGCCGGCTTCGATCCCCACGCCATCGCCGACGCGGGGGTCCGAGCCGCGGCCGGACCCGCCGACCTTGCGGCGGCGCGCGCCGAGGTGGCCGGGGTCGTCGTCGACGCGGTGGTCCAGAGCTACATCGTCTCGCTGGCGCGCGCCACCCGGGAGTCGCCCTCGCTCGCGCTCGGGGTGTCCCCCCGGGGCGCAGCCATGCTCCTGCACGCAGCGCGGGCCTGGGCGTGGTTGTCGGGCCGCCCCTTCGTCACCCCGGACGAGGTCAAGACCATGGCCAAGGCCACCTGGCGCCACCGGATCGTCGTGCGTCCGGAGGTGGAGCTCGAAGGGGCCAGCACGGACGGGATCCTCGAGGGGATCCTGGCATCGGTCGCGGTGCCCCGATAGGAGCCGTGGCCGTGCTCCCCGTACCAACGGCGCGCTTCGTCGTGGCGATGGCTGCGATGTCCGTGGTGGTCGTGCTCGCCCGGATCGGGTCGGCGACGGGCCTGGTCGCGCTGGACGGTGCGGTCCTCCTCCTCGGTGCATTCGACTGGTTCGTGGGTGTACGGCCGCAGTCCGTGGCGATCGAACGGGAGCTTCCGAGGCGCGTCACGCTCGGTTCCGAAGGGATCGTGGCCTGGCGGGTCCACAACGCGGCGCGACGTCGCGTGCGGCTCCGCTTCAGCGACGAGCTCGCACCCTCGCTCGGCGCGCGGGCCCGCCGCGTGCGGATGTCGGTGCCGGCAGGGACGACCCGGGGAGCGTCGACCACGATCCGTCCCTGCCGGCGGGGACGCTTCGAGCCGGGCGAGGTGGTCGTGCGCATCGAGGGGCCCCTCGGCCTGGTGTGCCGGCAGGCCCGACGCCGCGTCGAAGGCTCGCTGCAGGTCCATCCTGCCTTCGCGTCGGTGAAGGAGGCCGAGCTCGCGATCAACCGGGCTCACGTCCTCGAAGCGGGCGCCCGGGTGGTGCGCGGGCGCGGCGGCGGCACCGAGCTCGAGAGCCTGCGCGACTACCAGGTCGACGACGAGGTGCGGCGCATCGACTGGGCCGCGACCGCGCGCGCCGGCAAGGCGATCGTGCGCGAGCAACGGCCCGAGCGCAACCAGACGGTGCTCGTGCTGCTGGACGCGGGGCGGGTGATGGCCGGGCAGGTCGCGGGCGTGCCCCGCCTCGAGCACGCCATGGATGCCGTGCTGATGCTGGGCCACGTCGCGACCCGCCTCGGGGACCGCGTCGGGCTGGTGACCTTCGACCGTGAGGTCCGTTCGATGGTCTCGCCAAGCCACGCCCCGAGCCAGTTGTCGCGGATGTCCGACGCGATGTTCGACCTCGATCCGGCGCTCGTCGAGAGCGACTACCGGGGTGCGTTCGCCCGGACCCTGGCCCGTCATCGGCGCCGGGCGCTGCTCGTCCTGCTGACGGAGTTGGCAGAGGAGGCCGTGCCCGAGACGTTGCTGCCGGCCCTGCCGCTGCTCGTGCGGCGCCACGTCGTGGTGGTCGCGAGCGTGGCCGATCCGGAGGTGGCGGCGTGGGCGGACGCCTCGCCGGCAGACGTGACGGGTGCGTACCGCAGCGCAGCAGCCGAGACGGCCCTCCTCCGGCGCTCCGACACCACGGCCCGCTTGCGTGCCGCGGGCACGACGGTGGTCGATGCCCCGCCGGGTGCGCTCGGCACGCGCCTGACCGACGCCTACCTCGGCGTCAAAGCGCTCGGCCAGCTCTGACCGGCACCGACCGGGGCATCGCGGGCCCGGTCTCGCCTTCGCCGACCGCGCCGGTCCACCCCTTGGCCGCGGCCGCCCGCCCGGCGACGACGGCGTAGGCGACGAACGCAGCCTCGACCGATCCCCCGATGGCGACACGGGCCGCCGTCGGCAAGGTGGAGCCCGCGACGAACCCTTCGATCGAGCCGGCCACGATGAAGGTCAGGATCAGCCCGAGCACGATCGTCACGCTGCGCCGGCCCGCGTCTGCGAGCGCCCGGACCCGGCTCCGGTCGCCGGGAGCCACGATCGACCATCCGAGCTGGAGCCCGGCGCCGCCCGCGATCACGACCGACGTCAGCTCGAGCAACCCGTGGGGGAGGACGAGCCCGAAGAACCGTCCTGTCTGGCCGGCCGACGCGAAGAGCCCAGCTGCCTCCCCGAGGTTGGCGCCGTTCATGACCAGCAGCGCGGCGGTGAGCAGGCAGAGGAAGATCCCGCCGCCGAAGGCGAAGAACGCGACCTGGATGTTGTTGGTCGTCACCTTGGCGGCGAACTGCGCGGATGGCTGAGAGGAGTAGTAGTTGGCGAAGTCGTGGTTGAGGTACGCCTCTCGGAGGGCGGCGGGGGCCATGGCGTCGACGGCCTTCGGCGAATGGGCCAACCAGATCCCGATGGCCAACGCCGGCACGAAGGTGAGCCCCGCCGCGACCGCGATGAACCACCTCGCCGACCACAGCGCAGCGGGGAACGATGTCGTGAAGAAGCGCCCGACGCCGCGCCAGGAGCGACCCCTCGTCCCGTAGACGAGCGCGCCCGCTGCCGCGACCAGGGTGGTGAGGCGTGCCGTCAGCGACGGGTCGTCGTAGTAGGTCCGCGCGTAGGACAGGTGGCTCGACGCCCGCTGGTAGAGGCGGACCAGCTCGTCGAGCTCGGCCGGAGCGAGCCGCCGGATCCCGCCGCGCGCCTGGCGGCACAGCGCATCCAGGCGAGCCCAGGTGGGCTGGTTGGTGGCGAGGAACCGGTCGATGTCCACTGCCCAAGTGTCCCACGACCGACGGTCGCTCCGGCCGTTGTCGTTACCCTGGGCCGATGAGCGCACCGGGGATCGTGACCCCTGAGGGCGTCGTGCTCGACCTCGACCTCGCCGGACTGGGCTCGCGCCTGGTGGCACGGCTCATCGACCTGGCCGCGCAGGGAGCGCTCCTCGTCGCGCTCCTCCTCGCCAGCACGGCCATCGGAACCCAGGTGCGCGTCGTCGGCCTGGCCGGCATCTACCTGTCGCTTTTCGCGGTGGTCCTCGTGTACCCCGCGGCGTTCGAGACGGTGTGGCCGGGGCGCAGCCCGGGCAAGTGGGCGCTCGGCCTGCGCGTGGTGACCGTCGAGGGCGCGCCGATCCGCTTCCGGCACGCGGCCATCCGGGCGATCCTCGGCCTGGTCGACTTCTACCTCTTCGCAGGGTTCGTGGCCGTGGTCACCGTCGCCGTCAGCAAGCAGGGGCAGCGCCTCGGCGACCTGGTGGCGGGCACGGTCGTCCTCCGTCAGCGCAGCGCGGCCGCAGCACCGGTGCCGGCGCAGTTCTTCGTCCCACCCGGGTGGGAGGCCTACGCCGCCTCGTTGGATGTGAGCGCGCTCTCCGCGGCGCAGTACGGCGCGGTGCGGTCGTTCCTGCTCCGGGCCGCCACCTTGGAGCCCCGCTTCCGCTTCGAGCTGGCCCGCCAGATCGCCATCCCGCTGCTCGGGACCCTCCGGCACACGCCACAGCCGTGGGTGGGACCCGAGATGTTGCTCCTCTGCGTGGCGGCGAGCTACCAGCAGCGCCAGCGTGCCATGCATCCCGCGCCGCCCGGGCCGTGGCAGGCGGCCGGGCCTCTCTCCTGGTCGCGGCCGGGTCCGCCAGGGCCGCCGGCGGGGCCACCGGCTCCTCCCGCGGGGCCATCTTCCCGGCCGCTGCCACCGGAGCCACCACCGGTCGGTCCCGCCGCCGGGGGTTTTGCGCCGCCGGGCTGAACGTCGCGCGTGTCGCACTCCAGTGCGCAGGCGCGCGAGCCGAGGGTTAGATCACCTCGAGGTTGGGAGCGGGAACGAAAGCACGAGGCCCGGTGTTGGACCGAAGCCCCCCTGGACCTACCGCGACGCGAACCCGACTGTCAACACGAACCGAACAGGCGCGCAGGAGAACGATGACCCGAGCAGCGACCACGTCCGCCCGAAGCAAGCCGACCGCCTTCCTCGAGGGCCAGCGGAGCGCCATCGAAGCCGAGCGGGCCGCGTGCGCCCGCCAGATCTCAGCCCTCGACGCCGAGCTCGCCTCCCTGTCGGAGCGAGACGGCGTCCCGCAGGTCGACTTCACAGAGGAGGGCGGGGAGGGCGGCACCATGGCGATCGAACGCGATCGCGACAAGGCCCTCCGCGACACGCTCCTGGCCCGCCTCTTGCAGCTCGACGAGGCCCGCAGCCGCCTCGACGCTGGGACCTACGGGATCTGCGAGAGCTGCGGCGGACCGATCGTCGAGGCCCGCCTCGAAGCGCTGCCCGACGCCACGGAGTGCATGGCCTGCAAGGGCGGCGGGCTGCTCCGCCGGGCGGGCGGGCGCTGAGCGCCTCACCCGCGACCCCCGGGCGCACCTCAGCCATCCGGACCCCTTTCTCCGTCCGCTTCGTCGTGGTACCTCCGCGCCAGGAGGTCGCCCGCGGCGGCGACCGCCCGGGCGACGGCCGGATCGAGCGCACCCTCGGTCAGCACGTCGGCGAGCGCGTCCGCCGCCATCGCCGGGTCCAGTGAACCGATCGCATCGGCCCATGCCTCCGCACTGATCCAGCGGTCGTCGTCCGGCGCAGGATCGCCCACCGTGCGCGCTATGCCAGGAGTGCTGCAATTCAAGAAACGGCGGTGGCGTCCGATACCCAACCGTGCCTCCTGCGGACGCCGCCACCTCCGACCGCGGCCGGGCGCGCCTGAGCGCGGCGATCCTCGGCGTCGTCTACACCGCCGCGATGATGGCGTACTCACTGCTGTGGAACGACGTGGTCCACGGCCATGGTTGGTGGCGCCCGCCGGGTGACATCTGGGTCGTCACCCGGGCCGCGAGCTTCGTGCAGAACGGGGCACTCGGGTACATCTACAGCTCGGTCAAGGGGTTCTTCGCCCTGCCCCTGATCGCGATCGTGCTGGCGCCGGCCATGGCGTTGTGTGATCGCGTCGGGCTGGTCTCGGGTGCGCCGTACCCCGTCCCGCACCCGACCCAATGGCTGGTCGTAGGCCCCGCGCTCTACCTGTGCGGGATCCCCGTGCTGCATGCGGGGCGCCGCCTCGCGCACCACCTCGGTGCCCGGCGTCAGCTGCTCGGCGTCCAGCTCGCACTCGTCGCCGTCGTCCTCGTCCCTCTCGGCCTGTGGGGACACCCCGAGGACCTGCTGGCGGTCGCGTGCACGATGTATGCGATCCGGCGGGTGCTGCGGGGCGAGTGGGACGGGGCGGCGTTGTGGTTCGCGCTCGCCATCGGCATGAAGCAGTGGTCGGTGCTGGCCATCCCCTTCGTCGCGGTTCGGGTGCCGGAGGGACGTCGCGCCCGGTTCCTCGCCTGCTCGCTCGGCCCGGCGGTCGCGCTGGCGGCCTTTCCCCTCGTCGTCGACTGGCGGCATGCGTCACAGGCGCTCGTGTTCCAGAGGACGCCCCTCACCAACACCTTCGGCCACCGCTCGCCACTCGTCGCCCTCTTCGGCGCCCGGGCGTCGCTCGTCGGGCGGGGGACGGTGCTCCTGGCTGCACCGACCCTGGCGGTGCTGACCCGACGGCGGACCGGCCCGGCCGCCCTGCTGGCCTGCCTGTGCGTCATCTTCATCGCCCGCGCGTTCCTCGAGCCGCTCTTCTTCGGTTACTACCTGGCGCCCGGGCTCGGGCTGCTCATCGTGCTCGGCGCGGCGGCCGAGCGTCGCTGGTGGCTCACCGCCGCCGTGGTGGTCCCGTGGGTCATCTGGTCGCTGCAGTTCGGCGGACCCACCGGGCCCTGGTGGGGTTGGGAGCTCACCGGTTTGGTGATCGTGTCTGCGTACGCGGCCTGGCTCGCCGTTGGATCATCTCTGCCGCCAGTGGCGAAAACCTCTCAAGTCGGGCGCCCGACGGCCGTTACTCAAGATGTGAGCGGTGCATCCGACACAGCGCGAACCCATCAAGGCGGTGGGGATGCGGCACCACACGGCGCCCAGTCAACGACGACATCGGCGCGGGAGTGGCGGTCGGGAAGGCACCTTCGGAGGTCCCGGAGTGGCCAAGTGCATCAAGCCGGCTCGCATGCACCACTGTTGACAAAGGAGAGAGATAAATGGTGAAGGCGCTCCGCGAGCACATCGGCCGTGAGCACGAAGACGAGGGGTTCACCCTCATTGAATTGATGGTCGTCGTCCTGATCATCGCGATCCTGCTGGCGATCGCGATCCCGACCTTCCTCGGGGCCAAGGGCAAGGCCCAGGACCGGGCGGTCCAGTCCAACCTGCGCAACTCGCTGACCGCTGAGAAGACGGCGTTCACCGATGGCCAGGTCTACCTGGGTTCGACCGCAGCGGATGTGACGTCGCTGCAGTCCCTGGAGCCCTCCCTGACGTGGGCGAGCGGCAACCCGGCGTCCACCGACAAGGGCGGCAACAACAACGTCTACGTCGTGGCGGCGGATGCCAACCACGTCCAGCTCGCCGGCGTGAGCGCCAACGGCGCCAGCTGCTACTGGATCCAGGATGCTGTCGGGCAGTCGGGCAACAACGGCACCTCGTACTTCAAGGGCGCCTGCACCGCCACCCTGCCGTCGGCGACCACGACCGGCGCGGGCGGCTGGCAGACCCACTGGTAGATCGACCTTTCCGCAAGGTCACCTGACGGAGAGGTGCCCCACCGCGAGGCGGTGGGGCACCTCGCATGTGTTGTGTCGGACCGGGGGGCCCGAGGCCGCCATCAATGCGGCGGCAAGGAGAGTGACGTGGAGAGACGAGAAGAAGGCTTCACCCTGATCGAGCTCATGGTCGTCGTCCTGATCATCGCCATCCTGCTGGCGATCGCGATCCCGACCTTCCTCGGGGCCAAGGGCAAGGCCCAGGACCGCGCCGCGCAATCCAACCTGCGCAACGCCCTGCAGGCGGAGAAGACGGTGTACACCGACGCGCAGACCTACCTCGGCACCAGCTCGACGGAGATCGCCTCGCTCCAGTCCGCCGAGCCCTCGCTGGCCTGGGTGAGCGGCGCGCCCCCGAGCACCGACACCGGCGGGACCCAGCAGGTGTACGTGCTGTCGGCCGGCAACAACTCGGTGGTGATCGCGGCGGTCTCCGCCAACGGAGCGGGCAGCACCTGCTACTTCGTGCAGGACAACCTCGTGGCGGGCTCGGCGACGGCAGGCACCAAGTACGCCTCGGCCCCCTGTTCGACCGCCATCGGGTCGCTGACGTGGATATCACACTGGTAGGCCTTGTCGGCGAGGTGACCTGTCTGGACCGACCATCGCGGCGCGGGTGAGCGCGGTGATGGTCACGGTCTGCGGGCTCCTCGGGCTCGCGGTCGGATCGTTCCTCAACGTGGTCATCCACCGGGTGCCCCGCAAGGAATCGGTCGTTCGGCCCCGGTCCCGGTGCCCGCACTGTGCCGAGGCGATCCGGGAGCGGGACAACATCCCCGTCCTGTCGTGGATCCTGCTCCGGGGCAGGTGCCGTGCGTGCCGCGCGCCGATCCCGGCCCGGTACCCCTTCGTCGAGTTGGCCACATCGGTGCTCTTCGTCGGCGTCGCGCTGCGCTTCGGGGCCGACTGGGCGGTGCCGGCCTTCCTCGCGTTCGTCGCCGGGCTCCTGGCGCTGGCCCTGACCGACCTCGAGCACCTGCTGCTCCCCAAGCGGATCGTCCACCCGCTCATCCTCATGGTCGGCTCCCTCCTCCTGGCCGCGGCGGTCGCGGAGGGCCGCTGGCACCGCTTGGTCGTGGCCGCGGTCTGCGGTGCGGCGTCGTTTGCCGCCCTCCTGGCGATCCACCTGGCGAACCCTCGCTGGATGGCCTTCGGCGACGTCCGACTCGCGCCGGTGATCGGCATGGCGCTCGGGTGGCTCGGGGGCGGCTACGTGCTGCTCGGCTTCCTGGTCGCCAACCTCCTCGGGTCCCTCATCGGCCTCGCCTTGATGGCGGCCCGCCGGATCAGCCGGCGCAGTCCGGTCCCCTTCGGCGTGTTCCTCGCCCTCGGTGCGTACGTGTCGGTCTTCGCAGGCGGGCCGATCCTGTCGTGGTACCGGGGTCTGTGATGCCCGCTTCCCAATCCCGCCGGGGCGCTAAGCACCCGGACCCACCTGACGATGGAGTACGTGATGGCCGCCAACCGGCATAGCTCGCGATCGCCACTGATCGGTTTGGACATCGGGTCGTTCGCCGTCCGAGCGGCTGAGTTGTCCCTCGACGGGGGTCGACCGACCTTGCAGCGCTTCGGTCAGGTCTCCCTGCCCGTCGGTGCGGTCAAGGACGGTGAGATCCTCGATGCTGCCGCGGTGTCGCACGCCCTGTCCCGGCTCTGGAGCGAGACCGGGTTCTCGTCGCGGCGGGTGGTCGTCGGCGTGTCGAGCCAGCGGGTGATCATCCGTCAGGCAGACGTGGCCCGCATGAGCGAGGACGAGCTCCGCTCGTCGCTCGGCTTCCAGGCCCAGGAGCTGATCCCGATCCCGGTCGAGGAGGCCGTGCTCGACTTCAGCGTGGTGCCGAGCCCAGGCGACGGTGGCGAGCCCTCCGGCCGGATGCCGATCCTGCTGGCGGCTGCCCAGCGCGAGATGGTCAACTCCCACCTCGCCGCGCTGAAGTCGGCAGGGCTCGAGGCCGTCGCCGTGGACCCCGCGGCGCTGGCGCTCCTGCGCGCGGTGCCGGTGCGGGAGCACCCGGACGCACCCGGCCCGCGTGCGGAGGCCGTGGTCTCGGTGGGCCAGGACCTCACGACCATCGCGGTGCGGGAGGGCCCCAACACCCGTTTCGTGCGCGTCGTCAACAACGCCGGCTCTGACATCACCGAGTACGTCTCCGCGCAGCTGGCGGTGGACACCGACGCGGCCGAGGACCTCAAGCGGCGTGTGTCGGGCTCGGCTCCGGTTGCCGTGGCCGAGCGGGCCAGGACCGTGGTCGCCAGTCGGGTCGACATGTTGGTGGAGGAGATCCGCGGCTCTCTCGACTACTACCTGGCACAGAGCAGCGGTGGGCGGGTCAACCGCATCGTCGTGACCGGCGGTGGCGCACAGACCGCAGGCCTGCTCGAGAGGCTCCAGGCGAGCCTCGGCCCGTCCGTGGAGGCGGCCGACCCCCTCACATCGGTCGAGATCGGCAAGACGGGGCTGTCACCCGAACAGCTCGATCGCTGCGTGCCCTACCTGGTCACCCCGCTCGGGCTCGCCCTGTGGGGCGGTGCGCCCGGACGGGCGATCAGCCTGCTGCCCCCCGAGGTGATCGTTGCTCGGCGCCACCGCCGCCAGGCCATGGTCGCCGGCGCCGCGGTCGCGTCCTTTGCCCTGGTGCTCGGCGGCGCGTGGGGCGCACGTTCGATGAAGCTGGACTCGAGCCGCCACCAGGTGACCCTCGGTCAGCAACAGGTCGCCCGCCTGCAGGGGCGAGTCAACAGCCTGAGCATCATCACCAAGATCGACACTGACGTCGCTGCCCGCCAGGACCTGTACCGTGCCGCGCTGCAGGGCGACGTCGACTGGGTGCGCCTGCTCGAGCAGGTGAGCGCGGTGATGCCCCGTGACGTCTACCTCTCGACGTTCACGGCCTCCCGAACGCCCGCCGCGTCGACGACGCCCGGCCTCGGGGCGGGCACGGTCAACATCTCCGGCGTCGCCCTCGGAGGCCACGAGAGCGTCGCCAACTGGCTGCGCAGCATCGCCACCCTCCCGAGCCTCCAGGGTGCCTGGGTCTCCTCGGAGACGAGCAACGCCGGTTCCGCCGGTGCCACCGGGAGCACGTCATCCACGCCGAGCGAGGTCAGCTTCTCGTCGTCCGCGACCATCACATCAGCGGCTGGCTCGACGAGGGCCCGCCGCGTACCGGGAGCACCCCAGTGAGCCGAAGAGTCCTGGTCATCGCCATCGCCGCCGCGCTCGTCATCGCCGGCGCCTGGTACGCCCTGCTGTGGAGCCCGCAGTCGCAGTCGCTGCACAAGGCGAGCGCGGCGCGGGCCACGGCACAGTCCAAACAGCAAGACCTCACCGCCACCATCAACCGGCTGGTGGCGGCCAAGGCACAGCTGCCGATCAAAGAGGCCCAGCTCGCCGACCTCGAGCAGGCCATCCCGACGCAGCCGCAGCTGGACCAGCTCATCGACGAGATCCACCAGGCGGCAGGCGCGTCCGGGGTGGAATGGCAGAGCCTCAGCCCGTCGCCGCCGGCCACCCAGGCCAAGACCGCGGGGACCCCGACCGCGGGTGCGCTGCCCGGCGGCCTGCAGGCCATCAACCTGTCGATCCAGGTCAACGGTGACTACTTCCAGGTCACTGACTTCGTGACCCGGCTGACGAGGATGTCCCGCCTGCTCGTGGTCGACGGCGTCAACCTCGGCGGCAATGGGAGCGCGGGCGGGTCCACTGGATCGTCCAAGACCCCGAAGCTGTCGGCGCAGATCACGAGCCGCATGTTCTACCTGCCGGTCGGCGCCGCGTCGGCCTCGGCGACCACGTCTACGACCACGGGAGCATCGCACTGATGGCCGACCTCGACCCCGGCGCGGCCAAGGCCCGCAACCGCCGCGCCCTCATGATCCTCGCCGCGGCGGCGGTCGTCCTCCTCGTGGCGTTCGGTGCCTTCAAGTTGCTCGGCCACCACGGCTCGTCGAACGGCACGGCCTCGCAGGCGGTCTCGCCGTCCGGCGCGCCGGCCGGGGTGCACGCCACGACCACCACGACGGTCGTGGGCGGCTCCGCCGCGAGCGCCCCGAACCCGGCGCCGGACCGGGCCACGGATCGGGATCCGTTCCAGCACTGATCTCGACGCCGGGCGGGAGCCCGGCGCGTGATCGCATCGCGCCGGCGCGAGCCGGCGCCCACTGCCACGGGCGCCCCTTGCCACGGCGGCGGGGGGACCCGCCTGGCACGCGCCGGCGCGAGCCGGCGCCCACTGCCACGGGCGCCCCTTGCCACGGCGGCGG
>Ga0209698_10005269_pt1 | contig 14036 bp, 12 predicted proteins | sample LitLauG_LLR_2012_FD_187203 | JGI IMG/M metagenome (GOLD analysis project Ga0209698, IMG submission 187203) | Freshwater sediment microbial communities from Pennsylvania, USA - Little Laurel Run_MetaG_LLR_2012 (SPAdes) (version 2) | ecosystem: Environmental > Aquatic > Freshwater > Creek >... | reverse complement strand
CGCGGTGGTCCAGGCCATGAGCGGACTCATGAGCGTCAATGGCGAGGTGGGCGGCACCGGCGTGCGCATGGCCACGCCCCTGGTCGACCTGGCCACGGGGATGTATTCCACCATCGCCATCCTCATGGCGCTGCAGGAGCGCACGCGCAGCGGGCGCGGCCAGTTCCTCGACATGACCCTCTACGATTGCGCCACGGCGCTGCTGCACCCGCAGGCAGCCAATTACCTGCTGAGCGGCAAGCGGCCGGCGCCGCTGGGCAACGCCCACCCCAACGTGGCGCCCTACGACAAATGGACCACGCGCAACGGCGACATCTTCATCGCCGTCGGCAATGAGCGGCAGTTCCAGCAGCTGACCGAGATCGTGGGCCACCCGGAGCTGGCCCGCGACCCGCGGTTTGCGAGCAACAGCGACCGGCTGGTGAACCGCGAAGCCTTGCGCGAGGCCCTGAACCACGCTTTTGGCCAGGCCGATGGGCATGTGCTGGCGGAAAAGTTGCTGCGCGCCGGCGTTCCGGCCGGCGTGGTACTGCCTATAGATCTTGCGCTGGCCTCGCCGCACGCGCGCGCCCGGCAGATGGTGGTGCAGACCGGTGACGTTGCCTCGGTGGGCACGCCCATCAAGTTCTCGCGCACTCCGGCCCACATGCGCTTGGCTCCGCCCACATTCGCGCAGGATGGCGACGCCATACTGCGCGAGAACGGCTTTTCCGCGGACGAGGTCGCTACGCTCAAGGCTGCCGGGGTCGTTGTCGGCACGCGGCCCGCAGAAGGGCGTTGATGTCTCTGCCATGCATGCGCGATATCCGCGCTATGCAGGGTGATTCCTGCCAGAGCCGGCCGCGCCGTGCTTCGTAGCCCTGCGAAGGCACCGACGCGTGGGGCCATAGCAGCGTGAAAAGCCCTTGGATACCGGGGGTGCGCGGCGGACGACTGGGTTATGGAGGAGGCAGCGCGCCCCCGGTATCCAAGGGCGCTGTCCCTACGAAGTCAAGGGGTCGCGAAATAATTCGGGGTCGCGAAATAATTCAGTGTTTCAAAACACGTCGGCCGGCGATCTAGCCGTCGCCTGCCGCCGCCGCGCGCGGCTTGCGTGGCCGCCCGGCGAGCGCGCGGTCGAAGGCCCAGTCGGGCAGCAGCCGCAGCAGCCGGGCGACCCAGGCCATCTGCCAGGGAATGACGCGAAAGCTGTCGCCGCGCACGATGGCCACGGCAGCCTGGGCGGCGAAGGATTGCGCGTCCATCAGGAATGGCATCGGATAGGGGTTGGCAGCGGTCATCGGCGTGCGGATGAAGCCCGGCGCTATCGTCACTACCCGTATGCCACTGCCGCGCAGGCCCACGCGCAGGCTCTCGCAGTAATTGATCAGCGCAGCCTTGGACGGACAGTAGGCCTCGGAACCCGGCAGCCCGCGTATGCCCGCCACGCTGGCAATGCCGGCCAGCGTTCCCGACCGCCGGGCCCGCATGGGCGCGATGAACGGGTGGAAGGTCGTCACGACGGCGTTGAGGTTGGTCGCCAGCACCTGTTCGAACACCGCCAGATCGTCAGCGTGCTCGGTCTGCACGCCGGTCGATATGCCGGCGTTGGCGATCACGATGTCCGTGCCGCCGCAGCGCGCCTCGAAGTCGCGCGCCGCACCCAGGAGCGCAGCGCGGTCGGTAACGTCGAGGGCGTAGATATGGCAGGGCGTGGCCAGCTCCGCGGCCAGGGCTGCCAGAAGGTCGGCCCGCCGCGCAACCAGGCCGAGGCACGCGCCCCGTCGCGAGAATTCGCGGGCGAGCGCCGCGCCGATCCCGCTGGATGCGCCCGTGAGGAAGACATTCATCTGCCGCGTCCGGTAAAGATCGCCACGCGGGCCGCGCGCCTGCCCCATGCCGCGGCACGCGGCGGCGCGGCCGAACCCGTCAGGACTTGCGGTGCGCGTGTTCCTGGCGCGCCCGGTCGACCAGGAAGCTGATCGTGCCCAGCGTTCCCGGGAACGTATGGGTATGTTCTATCGACGGGGAGGTCAGATACCGCCCGTCGATGGCGATGGTGGGGGTGCCATCGATCGTGAAGTTCTGGCTGACGATGCGGGCGCGCCGCGCCAGGCCGGCCACCGCAAACGAATCGAAGGCGCTCAGCCATTTGTCGCGGGCGATGCCGTTGGCCGCCATGAAATCGGCGATGCTGTCGCGGTCGTTGAGGCGCAGATGCTTGAGGTGGAAGGCGTCGAAGACCTTGACGTGCAGTTCGTCGACCCGATTGAGCACCTGCAGGGTATAGAAGAGCTTGGTGTGCGCTTCGCGGTTGGGATCGCCGAAGTCCACCGCGACGTGCCGGAAATCGACGTCGGCCGGCTGCTTCTTGCGCCAGGTCTCCAGGTCCGGCAGGAACGCGTAGCAGTGCGGGCAGCCGTACCAGAAGAAATCGAGCACCTCGACCTTGCCCGGCGCGTCGGTCGGCTGCGGATTGGGAACGACGTGGTAGTCGACGCCTGCCTCCGGAATAGAGGGTGCCTGCGCGTGGGCGGCCGTGGCCGTCAGCAGCGGGGTGGCGCCCAGGGCAATGATGATGTCTCGCCGGCGGTTGAAGCTGGACATAAGGATCCTCACGGTTCTGCGAAAGGTTGTTGCAACACGATAGCGCAAGCGGGGCCGCGGTTCAGCTTGCCTTGAAGCGCCCCGGTACCTGGCCCCTACTTTACGTGCACGAGCTGCGGCTCCATGCCGTTCTCTGACAGGGTGTGGCGGATTCCGTTCAGGTCGTCCAGGGGGCCGTACGGACCCAGGCGCACCCGGTAAAGGGTTGCCCCGTCGACCAGGTTGGCGGTGACCTTGGCGTCCAGGCCCAGCAGGGCAATGCGCGCCCGCAGCACATCGGCGTCATCCGCATTCTTGAAGGCGCCCACCTGCAGCATGAGCTGCGCCCCGCCTTCCGGGATTGCCGGCGCGGCAGCCGGATTGCCTGGCACGCTGGCGGCGGTGCCCGGCACCGGCGGCGCTGCCGAATGCGCCGGCGCCGGTGCCGCGGCGCCCGGCAGGGGATTGGGGCCGTCTCCCGTGTCCGTTGCGGGATGGGCGGCTCCCGGGTCAGAGGCTGCGGCGGCAGGAATCTGCGGCGAGAACAGCGGCCGGTTCGGGTCGCCCGGCTCCGGCGTGACATTTTCGGTGGCGTGCTGGACCTTGTTGATGAACGGCACCGGCGAATTCGTCAGGTAGAGGGCGATGGCAACCGCGAGCGCGAGCCCGACGATAAGGCCGCCGAGAAAGCCGAATATGCTGATCGAGGGGCGTTGCGCGTTCATCGTCTGCTGGTCGTGGCGTTGGGACTGCCGCCGGTGCACCGGTGCGGCATTTTGCCCTACATGCGCTCGGGCGCGGAAACGCCCAGCAGCGCCAGTCCGTTGCGCAGCACCTGCCGCGTGGCCAGCAGCAGGGCCAGCCGCGCCGAGCGCAACCGCGCATCGTCGACCAGAATGCGTTCGGCGTTGTAAAAGGCGTGCAGGTCGGCGGCCAGCTCCTTCAGGTAGAAGGCAAGCTGGTGGGGCGCGAGCTCTTCGCCGGCCTGGCGCAGCGCGTCGGGGTATTCGGCCAGCCGTGCCATCAGCGCGAGCTCGCGCGGCGCCACCAGCGGGGCGACCGGCACCGCCAGTGCCGCGGCTTCGTCCAGGAGCACGCCGCCCTCGCCGGCCGCCTGCGCCAGCACGGAGCAGATGCGCGCGTGCGCGTACTGGACGTAATAGACCGGGTTGTCCTCGGAATGCGACAGCGCAAGGTCGATGTCGAAGGTGAATTCGGAATCGAACTTGCGCGAGACCAGGAAGAACCGCGTGGCGTCGCGGCCGGCCCAATCGATGAGGTCGCGCAGCGCCACCGACGTGCCGGCGCGCTTGGACATCTTCACCTCTTCGCCGCCGCGCATCACCCGCACCATCTTGTGCAGCACGTACTCGGGGTACGTGGGCGGGATGACCAGACCGAGCGACTGCCCCAGGATGCGCAATCCCGCGCGCACCCGCGCCACGGTCCCGTGGTGGTCCGACCCCTGGATATTGATCGCCCGTTCAAATCCGCGCTGGAACTTGGCCAGGTGATAGGCGATATCCGGAACGAAATACGTGTAGGTGCCGTCGGACTTGCGGACCACGCGGTCCTTGTCGTCGGGCAGTTCGCCCGGCGCGCCGGCGGGCGCGGCGGTGGTCCTCAGCCACAGGGCGCCTTCGGATTCGAAGGTCAGGCCCGACTGCTGCAGCGCCTGCACCGCGGCGGCGACGCGCCCGTCGCGGTACAGCGACGATTCGAGGTAGAAATTGTCGAAATGAACGCCGATCGCGTCCAGGTCCAGGTCCTGCTGGTGCCGCAGCGCCGCCACCGCGAAGCGCCGCACGGCCTCGGCGTCGTCGGGGTCGCCGCTTGCTTCCACCTGGGCACCGTCGCGTGCGCGCACTGTCGCGCGGGCCAGGAATTCGCGGGCGATATCGATGATGTAGTCGCCGTGGTAGCCGACCCGCTCCATGTCGATATCGCGCCCCTGCAGCTGCCGCGCCCGCGCCTGTACCGACGACGTGAGCTGATCGATCTGCACGCCGGCGTCGTTGTAGTAGAACTCGCGCAGCACGTCCCAGCCGCGCACCGCCAGGACATTGGCCAGCGCATCGCCCAGCGCCGCCTGCCGCGCGTGGCCGACGTGCAGCGGTCCGGTGGGATTGGCCGACACGAACTCGATTACCACCCGGCGCCCGCCACCTTCGCTGCCCGCACCGAAGGCGGACCCCGCGCGCAGCACCTGTCCGATGACCTCCTGCTTGAAACCATTGCTCAGGCGCAGATTGATGAAACCGGGGCCGGCCACCTCCACCGCCTCGATCCAGCGTCCGCTTGCCGGCAGGGCGCGCAGTGCCTCGGCGATGGCCGTGGCCAGTTCGCGTGCGGGGCGCGCCATCAGCCTGGCCAGGGGCAGCGCCACCGTGCACGACAGATCACCGTGGGCTGCCACTTTCGGGCGCTGCAGTTCCAGGTCGGGTACCGGTGTGCCAGTCGGTGCTAGCAGGGGAACAAGCGCCTCGCGGATCAGGTCCGCGATCGCCTGCCGCTGTTCGGCGAGCATGAGAAGGTCTGTCCAGTGCTGGGGGAGGGGCCAAGTCTACCGGACGGCCATTCGTCTGCGCCGCTGGCGGGCTGCGGCGCGAATGGCGTATGCCGGCGGACACCGCCGGGCAGCGCCAGCGCAGGCAGATTCGCCGGCCAGGGCCGGGTGGCGGGCACCTCAGCGGGTTATGCGCTTGTCGTGTTCGATGAGTGCGTAGGCCGAATGGTTGTGGATCGCCTCGAAGTTCTCGGATTCGACCCGGTAGGCCAGCACACGCGGATCGCGCTGCAGCACCATGGCGACATCACGCACCGTGTCTTCGACGAATTTGGGGTTGTCGTAGGCGCGTTCCGTGACGTATTTCTCGTCGGCGCGCTTGAGCACCGACCACAGCTCGCAGGAGGCGGCCTCCTCGGCGATGCGCACCTGAGATTCTATGGTCATGGCTTCGGCCAGTTCCAGGTCGATCGTGACATGGGCACGCTGGTTGTGCGCGCCATAGTCGGCCACCTTCTTGCTGCACGGACAAAGGCTGGTGACCGGCACCACGACACGCTGATGGACGCGGCTGACACCGCTGTGGATGGATCCGGCAAGGACCACTTCATAGTCCATCAGGCCCTGGACCCCCGACACTGGCGCCGCCTTGTTGATGAAATAGGGGAAGCGGATCTGCACCGAACCTTCGTCGGCTTCCAGCGTGACGAGCATCCGCGCCAGCAATGCGGGCAGCGTGGCCGTCGACAGCGCCTGCGCGTCCTGCTGCAGGACTTCGATGAAGCGCGACATATGCGTGCCCTTGCGGTCGCCGGGCAGCGCCACGTACATGTCGATGGTGGCCACGGTCTGGACGGCGCCCGCGGGGGTTGCGATCGCCACGGGGTAGCGCAGCGACTTGACCCCCACGCGCGATATGGCGATATTGCGCGGGTCAAGGGTCGACTGTACGTCGGGCAGCAGTTTTTTTTCAGGTGCGTTCATCGGGGAGTCCCAGCTCACGGCGCCGCCCCTGGCACTCACGATGAGCACCCCGGGGCCGGGAAGGGCCCGCCGCGCGGCAATTTCGGCACAGCGGATGGATACCCCACTATTCTAGTAGGAAGTTCCCCCTGTCGCCGGTAGGGAGTATGGCATCGCGCCGGACGCCCGATCCGTGACAGTATCGTGATACGGCACCCGCAGCGATTCCATCTGCCGGTAACATAGGCTGGACGTTCCAGCCGGCGCCCTATCGAACCGTGAACATAACCGCAGTAGAACGCGATACCGGTCTTTCCAAGGACACCCTGCGTGTCTGGGAACGGCGCTATGGCTTCCCCTCTCCCCGGCGTGATGCGGCCGGCCAGCGTGTCTATACCGTTGACGACGTTGAAAAGCTGCGCGTGGCAAAGCGGCTGCTCGATCACGGCTACCGCCCCGGAAAAATCCTCGGCTATACGGCCGAACGCATGCTGCAGATCGCCGATGCGGCCTCGCCACGGCCCGATGCGCGTGCCGACGCCCAGCGCGAGGGTGCTGTCGTCGATGCCTTGCTCGCGCTGATCCAGACCCATCGCGTCGAGGAACTGCGCCGGCAGCTGGGCCAGTCACTGCTGCGGCTGGGTCTGGCGCGTTTCATTGCCGAGGTCGTCGCTCCGCTCAATTCGCGTGTTGGAGACGCCTGGTCGCGCGGCCGCCTCGAGATCTTCGAGGAGCACCTGTACACCGAATGCATACTGGGAATACTGCGCAATGCCATCAGCGGCATTCCGCGTCCTGGGCTGAACCCGCCGCGTGTCATGCTGACGACCTTTCCGCGGGAATCGCACGGGCTGGGCCTGCTCATGGCCGAGGCTTTTTTTGCGCTCGAGGGTTGTGGCTGCATATCCCTGGGGGTGCAGACGCCGGTTCCGGACATCGTCCGCGCCGCGCAGCTGAAGAAGGCCGATATCGTGGCACTTTCCTTCAGCGACGCCATCAACGCCAATCAGGCCGGCGATGGCGTGGCCGAACTGCGCGCGCTTTTGCCCGAATCCACGGAACTCTGGGTCGGCGGCAGTTGCCTGGTGCCCGAGCGCCGCATGCAAGCCGGCGTGGAGCGGCTGCGCCTGCTGACCGATATCGGTCCTGCGTTGGGGCGTTGGCGCAAGCGCCATCCGCGCAGCTGACGCACTCAGTCCGTCGCGGAACCGCCGCCGCGCGCTTTACCTGCCGACTTGCCTGCGCCGCTGCGGGCGCCACCTGCACCCGTTGCTGTGCCGTCTCCGCCGTTTGCCGGGCCCTGGCCGGGCGGGGCACCGGTCGAGGCATCGCCGGCGGCCGCGGCGGCCGCCATCTGGGCAAACTGCTGTTGCAGGGACGCCCACCACAGCGCCGGCTCAAAGGGTGGCGCCGCGCCCGCGCCGGCCGCGGGCGGCTGCTGGGCGGCGTTCGTGCCACCCGCGGTGGCCGATGCGACCGCTCCTGCGGTCGCGGCGCCAAATGACTGCCATGCCGCCACGGTGTTGCGCTGCATTTCCAGCCCCTGGATCGTGCTCTGCAGCAGCCCCTGGTTCAGCTGCAGCCAGTGCTCGACGCTGCGCAGATCGGCGATGCGCTTGTCCAGCTCCTTGACGTCGAAGGTCGGCATCAGGGCCGATGGAATCGGTCCCGATGCGCGCGAGACCGCGTCGCCGCTGCCACCCCACATCTGGTTGAACCAGCGCACCGCTTCCTGGAAATTGCCGGCAAGCGCGTCGGGCAGGGGCATTGCGGTGGAGGATTTGTTATCGGCCATGGCGATTTCCGGGAGGTGGGTTGGTCATGCGTTTATCCTATGGTACGCCGCCGGCGGACGCAGCCTGCGCCGCAGGGCGTCGTCCTCAGCGACCTTTTCAGGATGCCATGAGTTCTATGTCGCGGTTTTTCAGCCACCCGCTGCGGTGGCGGACTTGGGCGCCGCGGCCGCGCGCCAAGCTGCAGGCGCTACCGGGCATGGTGCTCCTTTGCATTGCCCTGGCGGTTCGCGCCGAAGCCGGTGCCTCGGGCGCCGCCTTCCTGCCCGGCGCCGACCTGATCTACACAACCACCGGAACGACGCAGCTGGGCGGCTTTCCCATAACCCTGCACGCCCGCACCACCACGCACTGGCGTTTTGCCGGCGACCAGTACGAGGCCTCGCTGCATACCGACACCGTCGGCTTCGACCAGATATCGCGTGGTGGCCTGCGCAGCGGTGGCGGACTGGCCCCGTCGCGCTACACCGAGAAGCGGCCTTTCCATGATCCGGAGAGCGTGAACATCGACTGGCCCGGCGCCCAGATCCGCTATGGCACCGCCGCCCCGATGCCGGCACCGGCGCCCGGCGCGCAGGACCGCCTGAGCCTGCAGTTCGAGCTGGGCGCGCTCTACCGCGAGCACCCGGAACGCTTTGGCGCGGGCGCCGTTTTCGCCGTTCAGCTGATCGGTCCGCACGCTATCGACGATTGGAAGTATGTCTCGGCCGGCGAGGAGAATGTCGAGACCGGCCGTGGAACGCTCAGGGCCGTGCACCTGTCGGCGCGGCGGCCCGTGCGCGACACCGAGGAGACGATGGACCTGTGGCTGGCCGCGGATCTGCATCAAGTGCCCGTGCGGATACGCATGGTCGATCGCAATCACGCGCTGATCGATTCCGTGTTGCAGAGCGTGCAGTTTCCCTGAGTTGCGCGCCGCGCCGCGCGGCAGCGCAAGTTGCGCTGCCAATGCCGGCCACTTCTGCGACTGGGCGCGGGCCGCCCGCTGCGACAATTTGCCGCAGTTACAGGACGGCGCCAAATCTCTAGCATCCGGTCATTGCTGAAGCGGAACCGGCATCGTGCCGCCCCGGATCCGCAATAGTTCCCTCAACAACGAATCACGCCATGACGACTGACAATTTCTCCGCCGTTGCGTCCTCGCGCCGCGTCCGCCGCTTTTTTGCCGTCGGCGCGGCAATGGCAGCGGCGCTGGGCATGAGCCTTGCCGCCGGCCCCGCCCAGGCCTGCGCCTGTGGCTGCGGCGTATTTGATATCGGCGTCAACACGGCCTTCCCCAACAATGCCGATTCCGGCCTCAGCGTCTTCTTCCGGTTCAATTCCATGGACCAGAACAAGAACTGGGAGGGCAATTCCAGCGCGCCGGCGGCCGACAACGCCGACAAGGACATCAAGACCCGCTTCTATACCGTCGGCGCCCAGTACATGTTCAGCCACGACTGGGGCGTCATGGTGGAACTGCCGGTGTTCCAGCGCTCGTTCCGCTCGACCGGCGACGGCAGGGCCTACCCCAGCGGGTCCATATTCACCAGCGGCATGACGGACCTGGGCGACATCATGGTCCAGGGCGTCTACAGCGGATTTTCACCGGACATGTCGACCGGCCTCACTTTCGGCGTGAAGCTGCCCACCGGCAACATGACGGGTCCGGCAGTGCCGGCCAATGTGTCGGCCGACGGCAAATACGAGCTCGTGTACGACCGCGACACGCTGCCCGGATCGGGCAGCACCGATCTGCTGGCGGGCGCCTATCACGTCGGCGGCATCACCGATGATGGCAGGCTGGCGTATTTCACCCAGGCGCGCTACCAGTTCGCCGTAATGGAACGCGTCGGCGCCACGGGCACCTACCGCCCGGGCAACGAACTCGATGTCGGGGCGGGGTTGGTCTATGACCTGGGCGCCCTCGGCGGATTGAACAAGGTGGCCCCGGTGCTGCAACTGGTCGCGAGCGACCGCAGTTCGGACGGTGGCACCGCTTCGTCATTCAATAGTGGTTACCGGCGCCTGCTGCTGGCGCCCGGCGTCGACCTGCGGTTCAAGCAGTTCCGGCTGTATGGCGATGTTTCCGTGCCGGTCTTCCAGCACACCAATATCGACGTTCCGGCTTCGGGCAATATCGGCCAGTTGACGGCGTCTGCCATCTGGCGCTTCCAGATCGCCTACGACCTTTAGCTCAGGGGCTTGCCGGGACACGGCCGCGCATCCCGCATGCCCCTGGCCGGCCCACCGCGGTCATTGCGCCCGATGCGGCAGGCGTTTCAGGCGCGCCGCCAGACACTCGCGAGCCAGGGCTGCTGCTCGCGCGGCAGGCCCTCGGGCCGGTAGTAATGCTCGAGCTCGATAAAGTGCGCGGCCTGCAGGTACCGGCGCCACGCAGCCAGGTCGTGGTAGGCGCCGTACCGCCCGCCGTTCCAACCCTCCTCGTTATGGCCGTGCGGATTCGAGCTGAACAGGACGCCGTCCACCTTCAGGGTCGTGTGCAGCTGTATGAGGACGCGTGGCAACTCCCGGCTGGGGACATGGAACAGCGAGGCGTTGGCGAAGATCCCGTCAAAGCGCGCCTCTGGCAGGTTCAGCTGCAGGAAATCCTGCTCCCAGACCTCGCATCCGGAGTCGGCGCGGGCCATGGCGGCAAATGCCGGCAGGCCCTCAAGGCCTATGGCCTCGTGGCCCAGCGCCGTGAATGCACGCAGGTCGCGGCCGGGCCCGCAGCCCAGGTCGAGGATCTGCAGGGGCGCGGCGCCGCGGATATGGCGCAGCAGCGCCGCGATGTTCTGCCGGACGTCGTGATCGCGCGTGCCGGCACGGAATTCCTCGGCGCGGGCGCCGTAGTGGGCCAGCGTGCGGCGGGATATCTGCTGCTCGGTTCCTTCTTCCGCGCTCATGGTGGATGTCAGTTGCGCAAGGCCGTGCCGGCGCGTGCCGCGCTAGCGCGCAAGCTGGTTGATCTCGATGATCGGCATCAGCACTGCCAGCACGATCAACAACACGACCGCTCCCATGGTCAGGATGAGCGCCGGCTCGAGCAGGGAGGTGAGCAGCATGGCGCGTCGCTCGGCCTCGCGGGCATGCATGTCGGCCGCCCGGCCCAGCATTTCCGGCAGCTTGCCGGTGGCCTCGCCGGAGCCGATGAGGTGGATGAGCACCGGCGGAAACAGGCGCAGCCTTCCGGCGGCCGCCCGGTCTTCGTCCTCGGCGCGCAGCGCGCGCGACAGCGACGCGCCCTCGCGCACGCGCTGCGCGGCGTCGACCACGCGCGCCTGCAGCGCCATGTTGGTGACGGTTTCGCCAGCCGCCTGCAGGGCGCGCAGCATCGGCACCCCGGAGCCGACCAGTATGGCCAGGGTGCTGGCAAAGCGCGCGGTGTTGATCGACCGCGACAGCGCCCCGACGATCGGCAACTGCAGCAGCCGCCGGTGCCAGCGCAGGCGCAGCGCATCGACCCGCAGGGCGCGGCGGACGGCATAGACGGCGCCGCATCCGCCCAGCAGCAAGATCCAGCCATAGCTGCGCAGGAAATCCGACAGGGCGATCATCACCTGCGTTATCAGCGGCAGCGCCTGCCGGGTCTGGGCAAACACCTGCACCACCTGCGGGATCACATAGGTAAGCAGGAAGATCACCACCAGCAGCGCCACGCTGGTCAGGATTATGGGGTAGACGAAGGCCAGCGTGATCTTCTGCTGCAGCCGCGCGCGTTCCTCGATGAAATCGGCCAGGCTGCCCAGCACCGACCCCAGCTTGCCCGATTCCTCGCCGGCGGCGATGAGGGCACGGTACATGGCCGGAAACTGCCGGGGGTGGCGCGCCAGGGCATTGGACAGCGACATCCCGCCGCGAACCTCGCCGCGGATCGATGCCATCATCTCCCGCATGGACTGCTGCTCGCTCTGCTCGACCATCACGGTCAGTGCGTCGGCGATCGGCAGGGCGGCGGCCAGCAGACTGGCGAACTGGCGCGTCAGTACCGCCAGTTCGGTCTGCGACAGCCGCCGTCCGCGCAGGGCGCCGGGCCGCCGGCGCATGGCGTCGGATTCCACCGCCTCCACCGAAAGGGGCACCAGGCCCTGGTTGCGCAGCATCTGGCGCGCCAGCCGTGCGCTGTCGGCTTCGAGCACGCCCACCTGGTCCTTGCCCAGGCCGTCGGCCGCGGAGTAGCGAAAGGCGGTCAAGCGGGGTCAGTCGCGCGTGACGCGCAGGATTTCTTCCTGCGAAGTGACGCCGGCGGCGTACCAGCGCATCGCATCGGCGCGCAGCGGCAGCATGCCGGCCGCCTCCGCCGTGCGCCGGATTTCCTGCTCGTTGGCCGCGCCATGGATGAGCGCGCGGATGGCGTCATCGACCGGCAGCAGCTCGTAGATGCCGGTACGGCCGCTGTAGCCGGTGTTGTTGCACCGGGCGCAGCCGACCGGCTGGAAGCCGCCGCCCGACGCGTCGGGCTTGCGGCAATGCGGGCACAGCTTGCGCACCAGGCGCTGCGCCAGCACGCCCAGCAGCGACGATGACAGCAGGAAGGGTTCGATTCCCATGTCGATGAGCCGGGTCACGGCCGTGGCGGCGTCGTTGGTATGCAGCGTTGCCAGGACGAGGTGGCCGGTAAGCGAGGCCTGCACCGCGATCTGCGCGGTTTCGAGGTCGCGGATTTCACCGATCATGATCACGTCGGGGTCCTGCCGCAGGATGGAGCGCAGGGCCCGCGCGAAATTCATGTCGATCTTGGCGTTGACCTGGGTCTGGCCCACGCCGGGCAGGTCATATTCGATCGGGTCCTCGACGGTCATGATGTTGGTGGTCGCGTTGTCGAGCCGCCGGATGGCCGCGTACAGCGTGGTCGACTTGCCCGATCCGGTGGGGCCGGTCACCAGCAGGATGCCGTGCGGCTGGTGGAACAGCCCGTCGAACAAGCCCAGCGTGCGGGCCGACATGCCCAGGGTGGTCAGGTCGATGCGCGTCAGGTCCTTTTCCAGCAGCCGCAGCACGACACGCTCGCCGTGACCGGTCGGCAGGGTGGAGACGCGCACGTCGATGGCGCGTCCGCCCACGCGCAGCGTGATGCGCCCGTCCTGCGGCAAGCGCTTCTCGGCGATGTCCATCGACGCCATGATCTTGATGCGCGACACCAGCGCCGCATGCAGCGCCCGCTTGGGCCGCACGATATCGCGCAGGGTGCCGTCGACCCGGAAGCGCACCAGCGAGGATTGTTCGAACGCTTCCAGGTGGATGTCGGACGCCCCGTCACGGGCCGCGTGCGTGAGCAGCGCATTGATCATCCGGATGATGGGGGCATCGTCCTCGGTTTCGAGCAGGTCCTCGATGTCGGGAACGTCCTGCATCATGCGGGTGATGTCGATCTCGCCCTCGATGTCGCCGACGATCTGCTGGGCGGAGTCTTCCGGGCGCGAATAGGTCTGCGCGATGGCGTCGGCCAGCACCTGTGGATCGACGATGCTGGGCCGCACCTTGCCGGGGAAGGCGCGCATTACCTCGTTGAGCGCCTCGATCGCGGTGGACTCGGTGATCCAGACGTCGGCTTCGTGATCGCCATGCGGCTTGAGCAGTATCCCGTTGTCGCGCGCGAACGCGTAGGGTACGTACTGCTGCGCGCTGCTCATGGCGCCTTTGGCGGGGTGTTCTGCAGCAGCACCGGAGCGTAGCCCATGCCGCGCAGCAGGGTCAGGGTGTCCTCGATGCTGCGCTGGCCGCGATCGGCAAGCACCCGCAGTTGCGGGTTCGCGGCTCCGGCAGTGGCCACGGGTTCCCAGCGCGCGCCAACGCCGGCCGCCTTGAGCTGCCGCTGCAACTGCTGCGCCTCCTCGGCGGTGTCGACCACGGCCACCGCGATGCGGGCATCGGCCGCGATCGACGCGGCGGCCGCCGCGTCGGCGGGCGAGGGCGGCAGCGGCGGGATCGCCAGCTGCATGTCGCGCAGCACGAGATTGCTCGCCGGCGCCGCATTGGTCAGCTCGTTGCGGATATAGGCGTAGCGGTCGGCGGTGAGCAGGTGCGATGCCGCCTCGTTGCGCACGACGGTGGGGCGCAGGAACACCATGGTCTGCGTCTTGATGTGCTCGCGCGTGTCGTAGCGGAAAAGGTGGCCCAGCCAGGGTATGTCGCCCAGCAGCGGAACCTTGTTCTGGGTCTCGTTGACCTGGTCCTGGATCATGCCGCTGATGACGACGAAATTGCCGTCCTCGACGATCACGTTG
>Ga0209698_10005267_pt1 | contig 14039 bp, 11 predicted proteins | sample LitLauG_LLR_2012_FD_187203 | JGI IMG/M metagenome (GOLD analysis project Ga0209698, IMG submission 187203) | Freshwater sediment microbial communities from Pennsylvania, USA - Little Laurel Run_MetaG_LLR_2012 (SPAdes) (version 2) | ecosystem: Environmental > Aquatic > Freshwater > Creek >... | reverse complement strand
ACGGTTGGATGGAACCAACCTCACCGATTCGCCGTAACCACGTCTAACAGGGCGGGGCCAAGGTGTGTCTCCCCGCCGGAGGACTCCATGAAATCACTTGTCGCCCGTCTTTCCCTTGCAGTTCTGGCATTCACCGTCGGGCTTCTACCGGCCCGCGCCGAGGAATGGTCGAAGACCTACAACATCAGCGGCAAAGCTGACCTGCGCGTCGAAACCTCAGACGCCAACATCCGCGTTACCACCTGGGACCAGAACACCATCGAAGCCAAGGTCATCACTACGCACTACAAAATCGGCGCGGATGGCATTCGTGTGGAAGAGCGACAGAACGGAGATTCGGTCGAGATCGATGTGCACTATCCTCACCACAACTTCAACATCGACTGGGGATCGCACAAGGTCGAAGTCATTATCCAGATGCCGCGCGAGGGCAAAGTGAACCTGCGAACCGGGGACGGCAAGATCGACGTCGCCGGACTCAAGGGCGATATGGACCTGCACACGGGAGACGGTTCCATCAACCTCGATGGCGTCGATGGCAAGCTGCACGCGACGACCGGCGACGGACACATACAGGCCAGCGGACGTTTTGACGAACTCGGGCTCAAGACCGGTGACGGACACGTCGACGTGCGCGCCAAGAACGGATCCTCTTTGGCCGCAGGCTGGAGGCTTGAGACGGGCGATGGCAGCGTTTCTCTTGAAGTTCCGGGTGACTTCGCCGCTGATGTCGACCTGCATACCAGCGACGGCCACATCGATCTCGACATGCCGGTAACGACGGAAGGAAAAATTCGGCAAAACGAGGTTCGCGGCAAGCTCAACGGGGGCGGCAGCCTGCTGACGATTCGTACCGGTGACGGCTCCATTCACTTGAGGAAAGGGTAGCGCCGGCATCCGGTTACTGTCGCGAGAGCGACTCGCCCTCGCGCCTTGCAGACCGACAACTTTTCCGCGTCAAAGCTTATACTTTGGGGTCTCGGAATTTTCTATCCAGCAAGGGAGTCCTTCAATGGCAACTCTGCGCGTGAGTATTGTTGTGCTCGCAGTCGTCTTCTGCTTTTCTCTGGCCAACGCCCAACAAGCCAGTTCTGATAAGTACACGCCCGTGCTCGACATCACTGCGATGGATCGCAGCCTCGATCCGTGCGTCGATTTCTTTGCCTACGCTTGCGGAGGATGGATCAAGAGCAATCCGATTCCGCCCGACCAGTCATCGTGGGATCTGTACTCGAAGATGGAGGACGAGAACAAAACGAAGTTGCGCGGCATATTGGAGGGTGCATCCGCGCCTGACGCGGGTCGCAATGCGGTAAACCAGAAGATCGGGGACTACTACGCCTCGTGCATCGACGAGAAAGCGATCGAAGATAAGGGCATCGGACCGCTCAAGCCGGGGCTGGATCGAATCGCGAAAATCATTTCGAAGTCTGAGCTTGCCGACGTAGCCTCGGCCATGGCAACCGACAATGTGATGTTTCGCTTCGAGTCCATTCAGGACTTTCGCGATGCCAACCAATTCGTTGCCAACGCCGATCAGGGAGGGCTTGGTCTTCCTGACCGCGACTATTACCTCAAGACTGACGCCAAATCGGAGGAGTTGCGGAAGGCGTACGTCGCCCACGTGCAGAAGATGTTCCAACTTCTCGGTGACAGTGCTGATACCGCCGCGAGCGAGGCGCAAACCGTCATGCGCATCGAGACGGCGCTGGCGAAGGGCTCTATGACGCGCGTCGAGCGGCGCGATCCCAAAAGCCTGGATCACAAGCTGAGCAGCGGCGAGCTCGAGAAGATCTCTCCGGAATTCCATTGGCAGGTTTACTTCACCAAAGTTGGTCTGCCATCTCTACCGTCATTGAATGTGGCTGTACCGAATTTCTTCAAGACGCTAAACGAAGAGATCGGGAAAGACAGCGTGGACGACTGGAAGACCTATCTCCGCTGGCACCTGGTGCATGCCAGCGCCGCGCAACTGTCCTCGCCCTTCCTGAATGAAAATTTTGCATTTTATGGAAAGACGCTTCAGGGTCAGCAGGAGCTGAAGCCACGCTGGAAGCGCTGCACGGAATATGTCGACGACTATCTGGGCGAGGCTCTCGGCCAGGCTTATGTTGATAAGTACTTCAGCGCTAAGGCCAAAGAGCAGGCGCTCACAATCGTCAAAGAGATACGCGTGGCCATGGAGCAGGACATCAACGGCCTTAGCTGGATGTCCCCAGCCACCAAGCAGCAGGCGCTGGCCAAGCTGCACGGCATGGCCAACAAGATCGGCTATCCCGACAAATGGCGCGACTACACAAAGCTCGAGATCGTCCGCGGAGACAACTTGGGCAACGTCGAACGGGCGCGCCAGTTCGAGTTCAACCGTCAACTGGGAAAGATCGGTAAGCCCGTCGACAGGGGCGAATGGGGTATGACTCCGCCCACGGTCAACGCCTATTACGACCCGCAAATGAACGACATTAACTTCCCGGCTGGCGTGCTGCAGCCGCCGGCGTTCGATCCCAAGGCTGACGCGGCGCCAAACTATGGCGATACTGGTGGCACCGTGGGCCACGAACTCACGCACGGGTTCGATGACGAAGGCCGACAGTTCGATGCCCAGGGCAACCTGCGCGACTGGTGGACAGAAACGGACGGAAAAGAATTCGAGAAGAGAGCCAGCTGCATCTCCGACCAGTACTCGAAGTACGTGATCATCGACGACATCAAGATCAACGGCAAGCTGACGCTCGGCGAAGACGTCGCCGACCTCGGCGGACTGCTGCTCGCTTACATGGCGTGGAAGGAAGACACGAAGGGCCAGAAGCTGGACCCGATCGATGGGCTAACGCCGGATCAGCGCTTCTTCGTCGGTTACGGACAAAGCTGGTGCGGTCACGTTCGCGACGAAAGCAAACGCATGCGCGCGACCATCGATCCGCACTCCCCGGAAAAATACCGCACCAACGGGGTCGTCTCCAATATGCCGCAATTCCAGGAGGCGTTCCACTGCAAAGCCGGGGAGCCTATGGTGAATGAGAACCGCTGCAGGGTGTGGTAAGGGCGTCGTCTCCGGCGGCTGTCGTGGCGGCGTCTCGCCGCCAAGGCAGGAAAGAGTCAGGACTAAACGCCGGCAACGACCGGGAAAGGGCACGACGTCAGCCGTGCCGTAAACGTGTCAGTTTGAATGCAGTTTGGAGTGCGCGCGACAACTATTCTTTCGCCCCGCTGGGGCTTGCTCAATTCCTACTTTTACCCACGGCTTGCGCCGTGGGCTGTATTCTTGCGCCGCTTCGCGGCTCAAATCCAGCAGCTCCCTTCCACTTAGAGAGATCAGAAACGAGTTCTCACGCGCACACTTCAGCCACAGGGGTCGGCCTCGCGCGTCCATTCGTCACTGCTGTCCATCCCCGAACAACACCGCACGCATCGAGATGCTGCCGAAATCGAATCCCTCATACGGATACGACACCGCATCCCGCTCGTCGGTGCTGCCAATGCAGTAAAGCAGCGGTAGATAATGCTCGACCGTGGGATGCGCGGTCGCCAGCAGCCCCTCTCCCCATTTTTCCGGCTCCGCTAGCGCGCCAGCATCATGCGCATCGACCGCACTCTTAACCTTGGCGTCAAACTCGCGGGCCCAGTCATACGCACCCTGCGGATTGTCCCAATCAATCTGCCGCAGATTATGCACAATATTCCCGCTGCCCAGAATCAAAACCCCGCGTTGGCGCAACGATCGAATCTCGCGGCCCAACTCCAGGTGCTCCTTGAATCCTCGCCGTTCATCCAAACTCAACTCAAACGCTGGCACGTCGGCCTTGGGATACATGTGCCGCAAGACACTCCAGGAGCCATGATCGAGTCCCCAAGTTTCATTTTTCGCGATCTCCGGATCACTCGCTACCATTTCCGCTTCTTCGGGTGCGCCTGGCGCTGGATACTGGACATCGTAGAGAGGCTTCGGGAATCCATAAAAATCATGGATTGTCCGCGGATGCGCCGACTTCAGCACTTGCGTGCCCGAAGTCACCCAATGCGCCGACACAACGCATACTGCCTTCGGCCTGGTTAGGCGGGCGCCCAGAGCGCTCAGCGACTCCGTAAAGGCGTTGTGTTCGATTGCGTTCATCGGCGAGCCATGGCCGACGAACAATACTGGCATTTTCTTCAAATGAGGTCTCCTGCGTGGTGCCTCGAAATAGAAGCCATCTAGCGATCTCACAGTGATCGAAACAGCGTTCCCTCAGGGGCTGAAGCCCGTGTCTTTTGGGGGCTGCAGCGGCGCGGCTTTAAGCCGCGCCCTTTCAAAATCGGTTTTTCAGCCTCTGAAGCCGTGCTCTTCCGAGAGCCACTTGCAAGAATAAGACTAGCCCTAACATCGACAGCTGTTTGATTATGTTGGGAACAGGAGGGATTCGGGTCGAACCTACTGCAGATCGGCCTTGTCGGGGTTGTAGTAGAAGCGGAATCGCAGCGACAGATATGGCCCCGTGAACTCACGGGGAAGCGGTGGAAAAGGACTCGAATACGTGATGCTGCCCCACGCGGGCCGATCGAGCGCCACATCACCGGAGGAAGCGACGAGTTTCATATCTGCAACCTGCCCGTCTTTGGTGATTACAAATTCAATCGCCAGTTTCCCTTTTTTCATCTCGGCGGATGGCGGAATCAGGTGATACCAGTTCTCTCGCACGTCCTGCAGAATCCGCTGCAAGTATGGTCCGAAATCAACACCCTGTGTGTCGCTGAGGATGTCATACATTCCATATTGTCGGCCTTGTGCCCCGGTTCCCAGGCCAAAGCCTCCGTCTTGTCCGCCTCCGCCGCGACTAGCAGCTGCAGCCTGAGTCGCCTGCTGAATCGCGGAGCCCGCGCTCATCCCCGCTGCATACTTGCTGAACGAGTTCTTCGGCTGCGTCTGCAATTGCGCCGTCTGATTGCTCTCAAACTGCGGACGCTGGGTCGCCTGTCCGCCCTGCTGCGGCTGAATCGATGGCGGATTTTGCGCCATGGCCTGCGGAGAAGGCTGCGCTGCGCTCGGACCGCTTGGGCCCGGCGCACCCGGGGGCGGGGTCGCAAGGATCTTCTGCAATTCCTTCGGATCGAGCTGCGGACGCCGAGACATCGCGATCCGGTCTTTGTCGGATGCGATGTTGGTGTTCGGCTTGCGCATCAGCTTCTGCGCGTCCGGCGGCAGCGGCAGGAACGTGACATTCTTATCCTGCAATGGATTCACCGGTACAACCACCACGCTGTGCCATCCCATTGTCTTCTCAATCAAGGGCAGGTTCCACAGTGCGATGAACACCAGCAGGTGGGCGATGATCGACATCCACACTGCTTCGCGCTTTCGCGAGCGCTGCAGATCATCCTGCAGCTGGATGAGCAGGTGCGGTACCCGGGCATCCAACTCACGGTACGCCGTTTCCCAATCCTGTTGGTCGTAAAGCCCAAGTTGCTCAGGCTGGCTCTTCTCAGGCGGTGCGACCGGATCCTGGAATGGAATTTGCGTGATCGGCATGCGTTGGTTTAGCTAATAGGACTTAGCTGTATCCGCCTGTCGTTAGACACGAAATGCAGTCGCGGCGTTGCATCCGGCTGTCGTGGAAGTGCTGCCAACGGCGCGTTGCTCTACAACCAAGGTGCTTCTATTTTCGCATCTTTCGCGGGATTGTGCTCCCACATTTCACGCTGCGACTTAGCTCTGTAAACATATGTAAAAGCGGGACGACTTATGTGGCGACAGCCGCCCCGGCTGTCCCGCGATGGCGAAGCCGAGCGGAACGGGGACAGCCTCAGTCAGCTGCCTAACTCTTTGCCATGCTGACCAAGTCTACCTTCTTGCCATGCTCGCGGATAGCTCCCACAATCTCCAGCGCCAGTCCGAGGGCACGGCGCCCGTCTTCCAGGGAGACGACGGGTGTTGACCTCTGACGGACTGCACGCAGGAAAGACTTCAATTCCGCATGCAGCGGCTCTTCCGACGCCACCGCGAGTTTGTTGACGCCGATCTGCGGATTGACCGAAGGCGTTCCCGCCGAAGCTCCGTCAGAACCAACGGTGAATACCATCACTTCCTGGCGGCCGTAATCAAGCGAGATGTATTGTCGCGGCTGAAAGAATCGCAGCTTGCGCACGCGTTCCGTCGAAACCCGGCTGGCTGTGAAATTGGCGATGCAGCCAGACTCGAACTCCAGCCGAACGTTGGCGATATCTACCTTGCCGGAAAGCACCGGAAGGCCCACGGCCCGTACTTCGCGCACCGGCGACTTGGCGAAAGCGAGGACGATGTCTAGATCGTGAATCATCAGATCGAGCACGACATCCACATCGAGCGAGCGCGGAGTGAACACGCTCAGCCGGTGCACTTCGAAAAACATCGGCTGCGTCAGGATGGGCAGGGTTGCCTGCACCGCCGGATTGAAGCGCTCAAGATGGCCGACCTGTACGATTTTTTTGTGCGCCGCTGCGAGCTTCGTTAGCTCTTCCGCCTCGGCGAGGGTCGCCGCCAGGGGCTTTTCAATGAGCACGTCGACGCCCGCTTTTATCAGCTCCGACGCCACTGGAAGATGTTGCACGGTCGGAGCAGCGATCGACGCCGCCTGCACCTCACTGTGAGTGGTGATCAACTGCGCCACCGAGCCGAACGCCTTGCATCCGAACTCGCGGGCGACCGCGTCAGCGCGGCCGGTGTCCGGATCAACCACTCCCAGCAGCCGTACCGGCTCTCCTTGTTGTTCCAGTTCCTTGTAGACGCGGGCATGATTTCGTCCAAAGACGCCCACGCCCACGACCGCGACGGAGATCGGATTGTCGGAAGGCAGGAGAATTTCTCGATGGCCGGTTGCCGCAAGGATTGTAAACGCAAACGCGGCAAAGAGCACCCCGGCGAGCGGAGTCGACAGCAGGCACGAGGGGGAGTCCGGTTGATCAGAATGAAGCCTCACCCGCCACAAAGGAGGGGATAACGATGTGTCGCTGGCTATTGCAGCGTGCGCGCCCGCCGCGTATCATGCACCGTTTGCACTTTGTGGATAAACCTGTCTCGATGAATAAGCCCGCACGCGGTTCGCTGCTTGGGATCGAACATCTCGACACGAAAGAGATCGTCGGCCTGCTGAAGCTGGCGCGCCGGATGAATCCACAGAAGGCGCGTCCTCTCTTGCGGGGCAAACGCGTTGTGCTCCTCTTTTACGAAGCTTCCACCCGGACACGATCGTCTTTCGAATTCGCCGCCAAGTCGCTGGGGGCGATGACCACACTCGTGCAGTCGACTGGATCGAGCATCGAAAAAGGCGAGTCGGTGATCGATACCGGATACACGCTGCGAGCGGTGGGAGCGGACTGCATCGTAATACGGCATCCTTCGGCGGGCGCGCCACTGCTGATGGCGACCCACCTCGATATTCCGATCATCAACGCTGGAGACGGGATGCACGAGCATCCTTCACAGGCCCTGCTGGATGCGGTGACGATTCTGAAGCACAAGAAGTCGTTCAAAGGGCTACAAGCGACGATCATCGGAGACATTTTCCATAGCCGTGTCGCGCGCAGCGCCTGTCACCTGCTGACGCGGTTTGGGGTGAAGATCACGCTGTGTGGTCCGCCCGAGTTTGTGCCTGAGGTCGCGGTGACGCTCGCGCCGGGGCTGCGGGTGACGCGTCACATTGAAGATGCGCTGCGCGGGACCGATGTCGTGATGCTGCTGCGCGTGCAAAAGGAACGCCTGGCGGGACAGAAGATTCGATTGCAGGATTACATTGCGCGCTATCAGATGACGGCGGCGCGATTGAAGCTGGCTAAGCGGGATGCGATCGTGATGCATCCGGGACCGATTATCCGCGGGCTGGAACTGACGGCGGAAGTGGCTGATGGTCCACAGTCGGTGATCGTCGACGAAGTGCACAATGGCGTGCCGACACGGATGGCGATTCTGGCGCGGGCGCTGGGGAAGGCGAGATGAGGGCAACTTCAACTTCTCTTCCGCGGATGTACGCGGATCAACGCGGATTGAAACATGGAGAGCTTACTGAGAGACTGATCGGCATTTTCTTTAACCTGTACAACGAAATAGGGCATGGGTTCTTGGAATCTATTTATGAGCAGGCTTTCTCAGTTGTGCTCGCTGAAAACCGCATTTTCTTCGAAAGGCAAATCGCGATTCCGGTTTGGTTCCACGGGCAGAAGATTGGCGAATTTCGCGCTGACCTGCTTGTAGACAGAAAGGTCCTGATCGAACTGAAAACCAGACGCGACATAGATTCTGCGTGGGAGAAGCAATTGCTGAATTATCTTCGCGCCACTGACGTGGAAGTTGGCCTGCTGTTCAACTTTGGCCCGACTGCACAATTTCGACGTTACGCGTTCGAGAATGAAAGAAAAAATCCGCGAAATCCGCGTGAATCTGCGGAGAAGAAGTTGCCCGGGAGCTGCGGATGAGTCGACAAGAGAACAAGAGTCTGCTGATCAAAGGCGGTCATCTCATTGATCCCGCGGCGAAGATCAATGCGCCGATGGATGTGCTGCTGCGGGATGGGCGCGTGGCCGAGGTTGCGGCGCCGAGCAAGATTCGGGGAGGGGCGGACGAGAAGTTTGACGCGAGGGGCTTGATCGTGGCGCCGGGATTTATCGATCTGCATGTCCACCTGCGCGAGCCGGGCCAGAACTACAAGGAGACAATCGCCACTGGTACGGCGGCTGCGGCGGCGGGGGGATTCACGTCAGTCTGCACGATGCCCAACACCCAGCCGGTGGTCGACACCGCTGAGTGGGTGAGCTGGCTGCGGCAGGCAGAGCGGGAAGCCGTGGTGAATGTGTTTCCGATTGCGGCCGCGACGCGCGGGAGCAAGGGCGGAACGCTCACCGATTTCAGCGCTTTGCAGCGCGCGGGCGCGGTCGCGGTGACCGACGACGGCAAACCCATCCTCGATGATGACATCATGCGCATGGCGCTTCGACTCGGCGCGGAACTGAATTTCCCGGTGGTGCAGCACGCCGAAGACACGCGCGTCACCGAGAATTGCTCGATGCATGCGGGCCCGACGAGCTTCCGGTTGGGACTGCGAGCCATGCCCGGGTCGGCCGAAGCGACGATTGTCGATCGCGACGTCACGCTCGCGCAGCAGATTCGAGAATCGCGGCTGCACGTGGCACACCTCTCCACCTCGGACGCGCTGAAGGCGGTAAGGCGGGGGAAGCGCGCCAAGGCGCGGGTGACGTGTGAGGTTACGCCGCACCACTTCACTCTGATCGACGAGAGCGTCGGCGACTACGACACGAACTTCAAAATGAATCCGCCGCTGCGTTCTGCGTCAGATCGTGAAGCTATTCTGGTGGCGCTGGCGGATGGAACTGTGGACGCGATTGCCACGGATCACGCCCCGCATGCGCTGCACGAAAAACAAGTTGAATTCGAGCGCGCAGCCTTCGGCATCACGGGACTGGAAACGGCGCTGGGACTCACGATTACACATTTACATCGTGCACACAAGGTCCCTCTGACCCGGATTGTCGAACTCTTCACCGCGGGGCCGGCCAGAGTCTTCGATCTCGGCGGACGCGGTTCGCTGGCTCGTGGCAGCTTTGCGGATGTAACGATCTTCGATCCAAAGAAGCGCTGGACCTTCGAAGCGGCAAAATCGCGATCGATCTCGCACAACACACCGTTCGACGGATGGCAGCTGACCGGGAAAGTAGTGGCCACGTTGGTGGCGGGAAAAATCGTTTATAGCATGTAATTTACGCACGACTGACACGTCAAATAATCTGTGGTTTAGGGCGCAACTGCGTTTCCCTTGAAAAATGGAGGCCGTTATGACTCGAGCCGTCCGATTTCTCGTTCCTGTCGTTCTGCTGTTCGCGCTTATTGCACCGGCCCAGACGAACACGCCGGCAGCGGAAAAAACCTCTCCCGGCACGGCCCTACAGTTCGATGTCAACGCCGCAGTCGATGCGTACCTCGCCAAAATGCCGCCAGACCAGCGCGCCCGATCGGATGCCTACTTTGAGGGTGGCTACTGGCTGATTTTGTGGGATTTCCTTTCGTCCGTTTTCGTCATGTGGTTGCTCCTGCACTTCCGGTGGTCAGCGAAGATGCGCAATCTTGCCGAGCGGATCACGCGTTTTCGGCCGATTCAGACGGCGCTGTACTGGGTGCAGTTCATCCTTGTTGTTTCAGTTCTCACATTTCCCCTTTCGCTGTATGAAGGCTATTTCCGCGAACACAAGTACGGGCTATTGAACCAGACATTCGGCCCGTGGATGCGCGATCAACTTGTGGGACTGGCCGTGGGCCTCATACTGGGAGCGATTTTCATGGTGCCCCTGTTTTGGCTGGTGCGGCTTCTCGGGAAAAACTGGTGGGTCTGGGGCGCGGTGTTGATGATTGTGTTTGGCGCATTCGTGAGCCTGATTGCTCCGGTTTACATCTCGCCGCTATTCAACAAGTACAAGAGTCTGGACAATGTCCGAGTTAAGGATTCGATTCTTCGCATGGCCCGCGCCAACGGGATCCCGGCGAAAGATGTATACGAGTTTGACGCTTCGAGGCAATCGAATCGAGTGAGCGCAAACGTCAGCGGTTTTGCCAACACGATGCGAATCTCATTGAATGACAACCTGCTGAATCGCTGCACCCTGCCGGAAATTGAGACCACTATGGGGCACGAGATGGGCCATTACGTTCTCAATCACGAATATAAGGGACTGGTGATTTCGGGCGTGATATTCGTCATCGCGTTCGCATTCGTGAATTGGGGAATCAATTTCGCTCTGGCACGCTGGGGAACCAAGTGGGACATCCGCGGAATCGGCGACGTTGCGGTACTTCCGCTGGCTGCGATTGTGTTTTCCCTGTTCTTGTTTCTGACCACGCCCATCAATAACACCGTCACGCGCACGATGGAGTTTGAAGCCGACATGTACGGACTGAACGCCGCCCAACAGCCGGATGGCGAGGCAAACATCGACATGATGCTGGGGGAGTATAGGAAGCTTGATCCGGGGCCGATCGAGGAGTTCATTTTCTACGATCATCCCAGCGGACGGACGCGCATCACTGCGGCGATGCGCTGGAAGGCCGAGCATCCGGAGTCGGCGTCGTCGGACGAGATGAACCGGCAGATTTTCCAGAAGAAGTAATCGAGTGCGGGGCGACTCTTTGGGGAGGGCTGCGAGCCACCCCGCCGGGCTTCTCCCCTGTCCCAGCCAGAGGAGAAGCCGCGAAGTCCGGTTCTACTTCGCCGTCGGCGGAGGTACCACCTCCTGCAGTCTCGGGTTGTCGCGCAAGCGGCTGAACTCCTCGTCTTTGTAGACGTTCGCCAGATTGCGGTAGCCGTCTTCCTTAGCGCGCTTCAGGCATTGCACGCAGCCATCAATATCTCCACGCTTGGCATAGGCCTTCGCCAGTAGATAGGAATATTGCGCGCGCTCGTCGGGGCTCGAGATCTGGGCCGAGATGCCGGTCCGGTTGTCGTGGCGGAGGGCGTCAGGGTCGAGCTCCATGGCACGCATGTACTCTGCAATGGCACGGTCCATTTTCTTCTGGCTGAACCACGCCGCCCCAAGATTTACATGGAACGTTGCGTCGGTTTCGCTCAGAGCGACAGCCTTCTTGAAGTATTTCGCTGCCGAGCCGTAGTTCTTCTGCATGTAATACACGGCGCCAATGTTGTTGACTGCTTCCGCGTATTTGGAGTTCACCTTGGTGGCTCGCTCGAAATTCGTCCGGGCCGAACTCAGGTCATCCTTGCGAAGCTCCGCGAGGCCAAGTTTGTTGTAGAGGACGGCGTTCTTGCGATCTTTGCGTAGTGCCGCCTGGAAATAGTCAATCGCCAGGACGTAATCCTTTGCGGCGCGTGCCTGGTCGCCGGCCTTCTCCAGTTCGGCGACTGTCATCGTATCCATCTTCATCGTGCCCTGCTCGGGGGCAGGGGCGGCAGCGCTGTATCTCGACAGAGTCATCAGCATTGCCAGCAACGTGATCTTCAGTGTGGTATTCCGCATATTCGCCTCTTTCTCGCGGTGCCCAGGTTCGGGCCGGTTGCTATCCGCGACTGAACCAGTTATGCCGCGATTGGCGGAGTGCTACAACGCTATATCCGCTACCTGGCAGTTAGCTTGGCGAGTTTAACTCAGCAGCAGAGATAAGCTGTGGGAACGCAAGTACTTGGTCGACAGGATTCAAAAGGCAACAGGCGTCTAGCAGACTGAAAACCAGGCGGGTTACAGGGGTTAAGTAACCGTTTGCAGGAACCGTAATTTCCGGACAAGCGTATAAAAGAAGCAGAAGGCGCACATTCCAGAAGTAAGGAGGTTCGGGGTGCCTTCGACCACGGCGGTGTCGATATCCTGGGAAGAAGAACGGGCTGAGCTGCAGGCCGTGTTGCACTCGCCTGTTTTCGCGCGGTCTCCGGCGCTCAGCCACCTGCTGTCATATCTCTGCGAGAAAACCTTCGCGGGAGAAACAGATCAGATCAAGGAGTACTCGGTCGCGCTCGACGTCTTTGATCGCCAGGACTCTTTTGATCAGGACACGGATTCGATTGTGCGCGTGCAGGCCAACCGGCTGCGCAAGCGGTTAAGTGAGTACTACGCCCGGGAGGGAGCCAGACACGCGCTTCACATAACGATTCCGGTTGGGCAGTATGTGCCGCTGTTTCAGCGAGTCGTGGTGCAAGATCAGGCGACGGCAGGTGCGATTGAGCCCGAGAAAGCTGCGTCCTCAGCGGCTGGGACGCGTTGGAACTCGCGGCCTTTCTGGCTGATGGGCGCTGCCGTCCTTTTGTTGTGCGGATTGGTTGTTGCAGCGTTTCTCGTGGGAAAGAAACATAAGGTTCAGCCGATCGCCGCTCCTTCTTATTCCCAGCCGCTTCCCGAACCCTCGGTCGGACTTCCAGTCGGCGAGGAGGTCCACATTCTGGCGGGGTCTAGCCGCAAGTACGTCGATCATGCCGGCAAGCTATGGAATCCTGACGTTTGCTTTTCCGGCGGAAGCGCGGTGCAGAGCGCGGTGCAGCACATCTGGCGCACGCAGGATCCGATCATCTATCGCAGCAGCCGGCAGGGGGACTTCAGCTACAACATTCCGCTGAAGCCGGGGACGTATGAACTGCACTTGCACTTCGCGGAAACCGTTTATGGGCCGGAGAACGCGGGAGGCGGCGGGGAGGGTAGCCGGACCATGACTGTTACTGCGAATGGCGAGACTGTGCTCCGAGACTTCGACGTGCTAGCGGACGCGGGTGGCGAGCGGACCGCTGAAGTGAAGGTCTTTCACGACATCGCTCCGGGTAGTGACGGTCAACTGCATCTCGGCTTCTCGGGAAGGAATGGCAGCGCGATGCTATCGGCGATCGAGATTCTGCCGGGAGTGCGGGGGCAGATTCGTCCGGTGCGCATCGTGGCGCGCGACGTGCCCTATTACTCGAACGACAGCCGGTGGTGGAGTCCAGACGCTTATTTCAAGGGCGGCCAGATCAGCAGCAGCCAGGAATCGGCGCAGGGGACCGACGATCCTGAATTCTATGAGACCGAGCGCTGGGGACATTTTTCCTACGCGATTCCTGTTCCGCCGGGGAGGTACACGGTGACCTTGCACTTCATCGAACACCATGCTGCGCCGGGGAGTGCGGAAGTGCCGCAGAGTAATGGGAGTGGTTCTACGCAAGATCGCGTGTTTAACGTATTTTGTAACGGGAAGACGGTATTGGCGAAACTGAATATTCTTGATGAGGTGGGGGAGAATCGGCCTCTGGTGCGGAAGATCAAGGGGCTGGAGCCGAATGCGCAGGGGAAGCTGCTGCTGGAGTTTGTGCCGGTGACGAGATACGCGACGGTATCGGCGATTGAGGTGGTGCCGGAATAGGACGGTCGTTTCAAGATGGCCATAATCCTCGTTGCGCTGCCCTTCAGTCTTAAGTACCATCCTATTTCCCACTGGTTTCCTTTTGCGGTGACGAGTGCACTAGCAGGCTGCTGAAAAACTACTCCTAATCCACAGCTTTGTGTGATACCAGAAGGCATGCGCGGAGACGATCAGCAGCAGAGTCATATGT
>Ga0209698_10005266_pt1 | contig 14039 bp, 12 predicted proteins | sample LitLauG_LLR_2012_FD_187203 | JGI IMG/M metagenome (GOLD analysis project Ga0209698, IMG submission 187203) | Freshwater sediment microbial communities from Pennsylvania, USA - Little Laurel Run_MetaG_LLR_2012 (SPAdes) (version 2) | ecosystem: Environmental > Aquatic > Freshwater > Creek >... | reverse complement strand
GCGCGGGATCTATGACCGCGAGCAGCACCAGGTCTTGCTGGGCGTTACGGGATCGGGCAAGACCTTCACCATGGCCAAGGTGATCGAGGCCCTGAACCGTCCAACGCTGGTCATGGCGCATAACAAGACGCTGGCCGCGCAGCTCTATCACGAGTTCAAGAGCTTCTTTCCGCACAATGCCGTCGAATATTTCGTCTCGTATTACGACTACTACCAGCCGGAAGCGTATGTCCCTGCCGCCGATCTTTACATCGAAAAAGAAGCGACCATCAACGACGAACTCGACAAGCTGCGTTTGTCGGCGACGCGGTCACTGTTTGAGCGGCGCGACGCGTTGATCGTAGCTTCGGTGAGCTGCATCTACGGCCTTGGATCGCCCGAGGCCTACTACGGCATGATGCTGTTCCTCGAAAAAGGCCAGAAGGTCAAGCGCGAAGACATCACGCGCAAGCTGGTCGACATCCTCTACGAGCGCACCAACGGCGAGTTCCGGCGGGGCACATTCCGCGTGCGCGGCGACGTGATCGAAGTCTTCCCCACTTACGACGACATGGCCTACCGCATCGAGATGTGGGGAGACCAGGTCGAGGCCCTGTCGCAGATCGATCCCCTGTTCGGCACCGTGAAGCAGAAGTATATGCGGCTGCCGATTTATCCCAAGACGCACTACGTGATGAAGGAAGAGACGCGCGCGTCGGCCGTACAGTCGATCAAGAAAGAGCTGGCGTGGTGGGAAGCCGAACTCGAAAAGCAGGGACGCCTGGTCGAGTCGCAGCGCATCCATCAGCGCACCATGTTCGATCTGGAAATGATCAAGGCCATGGGCTATTGCCACGGCATCGAGAATTATTCGCGCCACTTTACGGGACGTCTGCCGGGCGAGCCTCCGCCAACCCTGCTCGATTATTTCCCGCGCGACTTTCTGATGTTTATCGACGAGTCGCACCAAACGGTGCCGCAGGTGCGCGGCATGTATGCCGGCGACCGCTCGCGCAAGGAAGTGCTGGTCGAGTACGGATTCCGCATGCCCTCGGCGCTCGACAACCGCCCCTTGACGTTTGAGGAGTTCGAACACCGCACCAATCAGATCGTCTATGTGTCGGCGACGCCGGGGCCCTATGAGTTGACCAAATCGGCGGGAGTGGTGGTTGAGCAGATCATTCGGCCGACGGGCTTGATTGATCCGCCAGTCGAAGTACGGCCCGTGAAGGGCCAGATCGACGACCTGCTGCATGAGATTCGCGCGCGGGTAGAAAAAGGCGAGCGCGTGCTGGTCACGACTCTGACCAAGCGCATGTCCGAAGATCTGGCCGAGTATTACGCGGAAGTCGGCGTGAAGTGTCGCTACATGCATTCCGAGATCGAAACGCTGGAGCGGGTGAAAATCCTGCGCGACCTGCGCAAGGGCGAGTTCGATGTGTTGATCGGCATCAACCTGCTGCGGGAGGGGCTCGACCTGCCGGAAGTATCTTTGGTGGCGATTTTGGATGCGGACAAGGAAGGTTTCCTGCGCTCATCGGGTTCGTTGATTCAAACCATCGGCCGCTGCGCGCGCCATTTGAACGGGCGCGCGATCCTGTACGCCGACCGCCAGACCGATTCGATGAATCGCGCCATGGACGAGACCTCGCGCCGCCGCGCCATCCAGACCGCATACAACGAGGCGAACGGGATCACGCCGGAGTCGATCGTGCGCCCGCTGGACATGACCCTGGCGGCCATCGTAGCCGCCGACTATACCGACCTGACCGGAGGTGAGGCCGAGGGCATGCCAGAATTCAAGTCGCAAGGGGAAGTGGACAGCTACGTTGAGAAACTCGAAAGCGACATGCGCGAGGCGGCCAAGAAGTTCGAGTTCGAAAAGGCAGCTAAGCTCAGGGACACGATCAAGGAGTTGAGAACGAAGGAGTTCTTGTTTGCATAGTGATGCTATGCAATGGAAACCAGCGACCATTGAGGACGTGAAGCAGATCCTCGATCAGGACCTGCGGAGCTGCGACGTAAAACAAGCAAGTGCGTTTGAAAGGTTCCATGTTGAACCGCATTTTGCATCAATTGTTCGATTCGGCAAGCTGGAACAGGTGGTAGTCGTAGCACAGAAGGAAGACCAGGTTATCTACTGGGAGGATGTGGAAGAGGGCTTCGGTGTTTCCGCGGTAGGTGCCGATGGTCAGATCCTCGATCACGACTGTAGTCAGAACAACTTGGGCCTGGCGCTCAACAGTTGGATCGAAGGACGCGGTCTGTAATTCCCCACAATCTTCGCGATCTCCCGCCACGGCTGCGTCGCCAGCAAATCCCCATCCTCGGTGATAATTAAATCGGCCCGGCTGTTCATAGTGGCCCTCGAGAACCCGCCTTCTTTGGGCTGTTCATGTGCCTCGGCTTGAAACTCGTGGGTCCGGAAATGCGCTCGTATTCCTCCATGGACAAGATCACAAGCACGTCGCGGTTGTGCCGGCGAAGCATCACGGGCTCAGTCTGAGCGGCGTCGAGCACGGCGCCGAAGCGCCTGCGGGCGGCGGTAACGGTGATTGCTTTCATATATCCAATAAATCGGCAGGAACGGGAAATGGCTGAAGCGAGCCGGGCTTTGCCCGGCCGGACAGCCGGGGGCGGCTGTCCCCACATGTGCCGTGCCGAGGTTCAACGTCGTTCCGGGAGACACTATCTTCGTCTTACACTACTCTCGTGTCCACTAAACCTCGCCTCCGCAATGTAACGGTCACCCTCGAAGAAGATGTCGCCCAATGGGCGCGGATCGAGGCGGCGCGCCGCGACACCAGTGTTTCGCGACTGCTGGGAGAACTGCTCAAGCAGCGCATGGCCGATCAGAACGGCTATGAAGACGCGATGCAGCGGGCGCTCGCGCGCAAGCCCTTTCTGCGCAGTGAAGGCCGCTACCTGACCCGTGAGGAGGCCCATGACCGCGCCCGTCTTCGTTGATTCGAATGTTTTTCTTTACGCTCTGGACGATGCCGACGCCAACAAACAGCTGGCCGCCCAGAACTGGCGTGCAGCTTTGTGGACAAGCCGCCTGGGCCGGGTAAGCTTCCAGGTACTGGGAGAGTTCTATGTCAACGCTCTGCGTCTGCGTCCGGCGGCGCGCGACGAGGCGCGGGCTGAGGTTCGCGACCTGCTGGCGTGGAACCCGGTGGTCGCAGATGCTGCCCTGCTGGAACTGGGATGGAAATTGCAAGACCGCTACCAGTTTTCCTACTGGGACTCGCTCATCGTAGCTGCCGCCAAGGTGGCCTCCTGCGCTTATCTGCTGACTGAGCATTTGCAAGCCGGCCAGAATCTGGACGGAATCGAGGTGGTAAATCCATTCTCGAGCGATCCAAACGCTGTGCTCTGAAAGGTTGCCTAGCGTCCGTACGCGGCGCCGGCGGCCATGGGTTTACGGTGCATGGTGTAGCCGTCGTAGATTTCCGGGCGGAAATTCAGGTTGGGCGCGGAGAGTTTTTCGGTCTGGCTCAGGAACAGGTATCCGCCGGGCTCGAGATAGAGATGCAGGCGCTCGATCAGCGCCATGCGCTGGGCGCGCGACAGGTGCGGCAGCACGTCCATGCAGAAGATGCAGTCAAAGCGCCCGATGTAGACGGGCTTGGTCAGGTTCATCGTGTTGAACGTGACCAGGCTGCGCAGCCGGGGCTTGACCAGCAGGTGAGCGCTTCCGTTCGATCCGTTCGACGCGCCGTTCGCGTTTCCACCGGATCCGCCGTTGGTCCCCGGAGCCGAACCGTTCGGCGTCGCTGCTGAGTTTCCGTTACCGTTGCTGTTGCCAATCTTCGAAAAGCAGGAGCGGATCATCGCCGGGGGCAGCCCGGCCAGCGCGGATTGAGGATACAAACCGCGTTCGGCCACCTCGATCGACGACGGCAGCAAGTCGCTGCCGACAATGTGAATCGACCAGTCCTTGATGCCAGAAACACAGCACGCCGGGGCCAAGCCGTCGCCAGAGCCGGTGCGAGCGGTCGCATTCTTCTCTTTCGCGTCCTTGTTGGCGCCGTTTCCATTGCCGTTGCCGTTCATGGTACCGCCGTTGCCGTTCGAGATCGCGTCGCACAAGGCCATGGCGATCGAATAGGGCTCCTCGCCCGTCCCGCATCCGGCGCTCCAGATCCGAAGCGTGGCAGGCCCGTCTTCCGCCTTGCGGGCGCACAGCTGAGGCAGAACGTACTGAGCCAGCGCATTCATCGCTCCGGGATGGCGGAAGAATCCGGTGCTGGTGTTCAGGACTCCATCGAGAAATTGGGGAAGCTGGAACGGTTCCTGATCCGAGGCGCGGAAGCGGTCGAGCACAGCGGCGGGAGAGGGCAGTTCATTCGTCTCCATGTAATCGGCCACATGCGCCGACAGAGCGCTGTTGGGACAGTCGAGAAGGATGCCGGCCTGGCGCTCGACCAGCAGCCGCAGCTCGGAGAGCTCGTGCTCGAGAATAGTAACTCCCGCCATCAGTCGGTGCATAAATCCTTCCCGCAAGGGTGCATCGGATCCAAGAAGATCGGACAGCCCCGGGGGAGGGATTGTTCTCAGTTTCTCAGTTACTCTGTTTCAGTCTCCGGCAGCGGCCGCGGCGTACGATCTTCCGGAGTCACGTTCCGCCTGCCGCGCCACCACCGTCAATTCTTTTTCGAGCGACGAAAAACGCTGCATGATCTCGTGAATGCGCAGCGTCATGCTGCGAATGGTTTCGATCTGCGCCCGCGCCTGGGCCGAAAAGCTGCCCGGTTCCAGCAGCATCAAATCCGAATTTCCCAGGACGGAGGTGAGCGCGTTGTTCAGATTGTGGCGCATCTCCAGCATGTACCGCCCCAGCGTCGCCTGGCGTTCCAGCGCGGTGCAGGCCAGCTCGGCGGAGCGGGCGCGGAATTCGGCGCGGGCCCGATGCACGGCTTCGCTTGCGGCCAGCACCAGAGTCTCCAGCCAGTGGTCGCTGGGACGCAGGATCGAAATCCGCGGCCAGCGCTCGCGCACCAGTTGCGCCGTGGCGGCATTCTCGCAAACGCAGAACACGGGCTGCCCGGTCGAGTGCAGCGGCTCCAGCACCACCGACAGCAGGTCGCGGCGTAGTTCGCCAACGATCGCCACGTCAAACCCGTCCACCACAAATCGCGGCCACAACTCCCCGCTCAGCAGGGTGAACGTCGGCACGATGCGCTCCATCTGCCAGCGCGCGGTCACCCGCCGCGAGAAGTCTGGGGCATCGGAGATGATCAATACGGTCGGAGTTTCCACCGGCACACGTTCCTTTTGTTCAATCTTTCTTTCCCGCATTGTCGGGTTCCGGATCCCAGCCCGGCAGTCCGGAAACTTCGAATTCGGGAGCCGCCGCTTGCGCCGCAGACGCGGCCGCGGCCTTTGCCTTGGGCTTGTGAATCGCGGGAACTCCGGCGGCAAGCTTCGGCGCCGTTGGCGCAGCGCTTGCTGCCGAACCCGTCGCGGCCGAAGCCGGGGCCGCCGCTGGTTTCGCGGTCGCCGGTTTCCCTGTCGCCGGTTTCGCCGCAGCCGGAATAACCGCCTTGGTGGCGGCAACCGCTTTTGCCGGAGCAGTCGCCGGGACGGCCACAGCAGTCTTCCCTTCCACCTTCGCCGCCGGCTTGGCCGGACTCTTGGCCACCGCCTTGGCCTCGGCCTCGGGGGCCTTGCCGCGGCCCAGCGCGTATTCCACCGATGCGCGCAAGTCGACCAGCATGCGCAACGGCTGCCCGGAGGAGTATTCCGCCTGGAACATCACCTTCCACGACTGGCAGATCATCCGCAGGCGAAGAATCGGTTCCTGGGCGGAAAACTGGGCCCGCCGGCAGTCGATGGTCTCGATGCCCTTTTCCTCCAGCTCGGTCAGTCCATCCAGAATCACGTTGAGGTCGCCCAGCATCAGCCGGAAGAACACGCGCCGCATCAGGTAGCCGAAGCGGGTAAAGGCCACCAGCGCCACCGGCAGGTAGAACAGATCGCCCGCCAGATTCTTGGCCTTGCGTCCCTGATCGAGCACTCCGCCGTGCAGCAATTCATCCAGCGAGCGGCAGCGGCGGGCCGTTTCCAGCACGCGGTCCAGCGCGTTCAACCAGACCGGCGGCTTTAATTCCACTTGCCCGATCACGGGATCGAGAGCATGGGCCACGTAGGCCAGATCGACTTCCGCGTCGACCAGGCCGGCCGGCGCCAGCTGGCTGAAATACTGCACCAGCAGAAAGTCAACCTTGTCGCGGACCACTTCGTTCTTGGCGCCCTTAGCCAGGAAATGTTGCAGCAGAGCCAGCAGACCCTCCGGATTCACCAGAGCGCTGGTCTGCAGGAACTGGCGGAGCTGATGAACCTGGATCTTGTCATCCATTTGGTCGAGCCAGAGATTGGCCTGCTCGACCGCCTCCTTGCCCGGCGTCTCGCTTCCGGCTTCGAGATCAGGACAGGCCTGCACTTCGACCGAGAACTCGCGTGCCAGCTCAAAATAGATCGGGTACAGGCGGCAGGCCGACTTCCATTGCGTGGAGAGATCGTGAACGGGGGTGGAAGGAGTCATGGTTTTATGATCCAGTTGGGCACATCCTCGCGAAAGCGGGCGGCGACGATGGTTTTGCCCGGTTGATACTGCACTGCGACGACCGACGCCCGGATATCGAAAACGCCGTCGGAGGTCCGCAGCCGCAGTTGATCGGCAAACTCGAGTGGGGTCTCGCAGGCGAACAGCACTTCGCGGGCGGTACCAAATTCGATGACCGTAGATTCGGTGAACTTGTCGGAACCGGCCTCGGACGCTTCCAGCTCGCGGGCCAGGTGCATGGGTAGCCGCATCGCCGTGGCCTCGGGAAAGAAACGCGCCAGACCAGCCACTGCGCTGGCATTCTGTGCGCTACGTCCTGTAGCTGTGGCTGGTTGCGCCAAGCGGCTCTATCCCCCCGAATTCCAGACTCGCTCTGCCCGGCTTTCCGGTACGCCCGTTCTTGCCGGGCTTCCCCGATTCGCCCCTTCGATCCAGTTCGTCCCTGCGGATGCGGCAGGGCTCCCCCTCTTCCCGGTTAGGAAGAGCGTTGGGGAGCCGAAATCCGCGGTTCACGGAAGGAGGAGCACGGCGCTGGCCAATTTGGGACACCGAAGGACTAGCACTGAGGTGGATGCAAATTCAGTGACTTAGCGTGATTTCGGCAGGTTGGGCGTGAGGTTCCGCTAAGCTTGTCGTCTCATCGTGAGACGGAATCTCAGAATCAATAGCCTCAGCTCGAAATGTTTTTCCCCGCTGGACGCCGGCTCTGCGGGCGAGTCACGTAGGACAGAACGAGAAACAGCAACAGAACCAGCGGCATGTAGGCCTTCGCGCCATCTTTGGCCAGATAGTGCGCCACGAACACAGAGATCCAGGCAAAGGTAAACCCGGCGTAAGCCCACTCCTTCAGCAGGGCTAAGCCAGGCACCAGAAGCGCGAGCGCGCCCAACAGCTTGGCAATTCCCAGGATGATCCGAAGTTGCTGCGGATAGCCGAGGTGCGCGAATCCCTCGACCGCCTGCTGGCTGCCTGACAGGTACGTGAGCGCGCCCAGCAGAGAAGCGGCCGCCATGAACCCGGTCGTTACCCAGTACGTCACTTTGCTCAGCATGAAGCGTAGTCCTCCTGATCGAGTTAACTCCACTTCAGATGTCCATCCCCGGGCCGGTGATTCAATCATCCCGAACCCCAGAGGCGTTTGGACACCCGTGACCCCCATCACTGACAGGCACCGCCAATCTCTGTTTGCATTCTTATCAGCGAAAGGGCGCCTTAAGGCGCGCAGGCTCTGTGTGGTCGAGCCGGGGAGGATCGAAAAATGCTAAAAGAGGACGTGAAACAAAGCAGTCATTCTTGCTTCCTAGCCGTATTGCTGGTGCTGGCATGTGCGACAGTTGTGATCTCGGCGGCAATTCACGCAACCGGGCAGGATGCGGCTCTCACGAAGGAACAGGTTATTCAAATGTCGAAGGCCGGGCTCTCGGAAGAGGTGATTGTGGCGAGGGTCAACGCTGAGCCCAATCCGATGAAGCTCAGCACTGACGATTTGATCGCGCTCAAGGCGTCAGGAATCAGCGATGGCGTGATTCGTGCGATGATGGCCCCAAAACCGGCCCCGGCCCAACCCGCCGCCAACGCAGCCCCGCCCGTGGCCGATCCGAATGATCCGCTGTCGCCCCACGATCCGGGCATCTATCTGCTGACCAAGGAGCGCGATGGCGGAAGAAAGATGATGCTCATCGAGAGAGCGGGCTCCGGGCACGAGAAGACCGCCAATGTGTGGGGACACGCGTTCTCCTATGGCATCTCGAAAGCCAAAATTAAGGCCGAGATACCGGGCGCACGCGCCGAGACCCGTTCGGCCGCATCGAAACCCGAGTTTTACATGTACTTCCCCCCAACAGGAAATTTGGGCGCGGCCGACACCATCAGCAGTCCGTCACAGTTCTCCCTTCTGTCATTGGAGATCAAGAAGGATCATCGTGAAACAGCGGTGGCGAAGGTGGGATTCGCGAGCGCGAGCGCGGGCACTGATGAGAAGCGGGTCTTCAAGCTAAGTACCGAGAAGATCCGTCCGTATATGTACAAGGTAGTTCCCGAATCCGACCTGAAGGGCGGCGAATATGCATTTGTCGCCTCGGCCGGGATGGGAGGTCCGGCGTCTGGAGCATCGGTTGTGATGTATGACTTCGGCGTAGACCTGAATTGAAGATGCGCCGCCGCGCAGGGCGCCATCCGGTCTAGCCCAATCTTCCAGCCTGTAGGGGCGGAGGCATTCCTCCGCCCAGCGAGCGAAGCGGGCTCCGAGTGAAGGCGATGGCAGCGATGCCTCGGGAAAGGCCAAGCCGAGCATCCCGACGAATATGCCTTTGTCTCGCCTGACTCTACTGCAAGGTGTGGCTTGACGGTCCGGACGATCCCGTCGTGCTGATGTTGTAGCGCTTCAGCTTGCGGTACAGCGTGGCGCGGCTGATGCCGAGCATGCGTCCGGCGAGCGCTTTGTCTCCCTTTACCTGCTCAAACACCCGCTGGATGGTCGCGCGCTCGATGTCTTCCAGGTCGGTAGTCGAGGGAGACGAGCTGCGGGAGGAGGAAATGCCCATGGCCTCGGCCAGATCGGGATCGAGCACTGACGGCGCATGATCCCCCATCGGGATGGCCATGGACGATCCGGCCGCGATCGACGCCGGCAGGTCGCCGAGATCGATGGCGCGTCCGTTGCCCAGCGCGACGGCGCGCTCAATGCAGTTTTCCAGCTCGCGCACGTTGCCCGGCCAGTCGTACTGCATCAGAGATTTCATCGCCGCACCGGAGACCTGCATGGCCGAGCCCGGCGCATAGCGCTCCAGGAACCATTGCACGAGCATGGGAATATCGCTGCGGCGCTCGCGCAATGCCGGCACGTGCACCGTCACCACGTTCAGCCGGAAAAACAGGTCCTTGCGAAAGGAACCCGTTTTGTAAGCGGCTTCCAGGTCGCGGTTGGTGGCGGCGATCACGCGCACATCCACTTTGATCCGCTGGTTGCTGCCCACCGGGCGCACTTCTTTTTCCTGCAGCACGCGCAGCAGCTTGGCCTGCAATTCCAGGGGCAACTCGCCGACTTCGTCGAGAAACACACTGCCGCCCTCGGCGGACTGGAACAGTCCCTGCTTCGATTTCAGCGCTCCGGTGAAGGCTCCCTTCTCGTAGCCGAACAGTTCGCTTTCAATCAGCGTCGGAACCAGCGACCCGCAGTCGACGGCCACGAACGGGCGCCCGGCAAACATGCCGCGGAAATGAATGGCGCGGGCGACCAGCTCCTTGCCCGTCCCGCTTTCGCCGTAGATGAGCACGGGCGTGCGGGTGTCCTTCAGGCGAGAAACCATGCGCAGCACTTCCTGAATCTTCGCGGACGACCCGATGATGCCGTGCACTGCGGTTTCCGAATCCATGCGCTGGCGCAGAAATTCGTTCTCTTCGACGAGGCGGATTTTTTCCGCCATGCGCCGCAGAAACAGCCGCAACTCTTCCAGCGGAGAAAACGGCTTGGTGATGTAGTCGTACGCGCCCAGCTTCATGGCCTGCACCGCGGTCTCGATCGATCCGTGACCGGTCATGAGCGCGACTTCGGTGCGCGGCAGCAATTTCTTCACGCGTTCGAGGAACTCCAGGCCCGACATGTGCGGCATCACCATATCGCTGAGGATCATGTGCGCCGGCTGCTCTTCCAGCAGCGCCAGCGCGGACTCGCCGCTTTCCGCTTCCAGGCAGGTGTAACCCAAAGATTCCCCTACCGTGGCGCAGAGTTTGCGGATGCTCTGCTCGTCGTCGACGATGAGCAGGCGGATGCGGAGTTCGTCTTTGCTCGCGGCCGGATTCACTTCGCCTTCCCTATTGTGCTGGCAATCACGTCGATGAACTGCTGCACCCGAAACGGCTTTTCCACGCAGGGGGCGCCGGTCTGGCGCAGGGTGGCGACGGTTTCCTCGTTGGCGATGTCGCCGGTGATGAACACCACCCTCGACGCCAGGTCGGGCCGATGCTGGGCGATCCAGGCGTGCACCTGGCCGCCGTCGACCCCGCCGGGGGTGCGCATGTCGGAGACCACGCCCAGAAACGAACCTTGCTCGAGCAAGCCTAAGGCATCGACTCCGGATTCACAGCAGACCACGGGATATCCGCTGCGCTCCAGTGCGGCCTGCACGTAGGACATGACCGCCGGCTCATCCTCGATGAGCAGTACGGGCGGGATGGAAGGCTTTGCGGCCGGGATACTCATTGTTGTTTCACTCCTGCAGCCACGCGAAACGACTCGGTGTGGGATGTTGCGGGCAGGCGCACGATGAACATCGCGCCCGGGCCGCCGAGATTGTTTTGACAGAGGATTTCTCCGCCATGTTCCTTGACGATGCCGTAGCAGATGCTCAGGCCTAACCCGGTGCCTTTGCCGACCTCTTTGGTGGTGAAGAAAGGATCGAAAATCTTGTCCGGATGGCTGATGCCGTTGCCATTGTCGCGGAAGGAGATTTCCACCGAATCGCCGGACTTGGTGGAGAGAATCTCGATGCGCGGCACACGCCCGATTTCGTGCACGGCGTCGTAGGCGTTGTTGAGGATGTTCAGGAAGACTTGCTGCAACTGGTGCGGATCGCCCAAGACCTCGGGGAGATTCTCATCCAGATGTTCGACGATGTCCACGCCGTGACTGGTGAAATCATAGGACCGCAACTGCACCGTGCGCCGGAGAATGGAGTTGAGCTGCACCGCCGACCGCTGCGGCGGCATCTGCCGGGCGAAACTCAGCAGGTTCTGCACGATCTGCTTGGTCCGCTGGGCTTCCTGCAGAATCACCCGCAGATCCTTGCGGGCGGTTTCCGGCAGATCGGAACTCTCCATCAGCAGGTCGGCAAAACCCAGAATGGCCGTCAGCGGATTATTGACTTCGTGGGCCACGCCCGAGACCAACTGCCCAACCGCGGCCATCTTCTCCGCGTGGACCAGCTTGTCGCGCAGCATGGCAGAGTCGGTGATGTCGGTGAGCACGACCACGATGCTGGTCACGGCGCCCTGCTCGTCGCGCATGGGACTCAGGTTGGCGGAGAACTTCCCGGCCACGCCATTTCCGCGAAGAATCTCCAGTTCCAGGTTGTCCACCTGCTGGCCGTTGAGCGTGCTCTGCAGCGCGGCCGAGAGATTCCGGGCGAAGCCTGGCGCCGCCAGCTCCAGCAGAGGCCGCCCGATCAATTCCCGCTGCTGCAGGCCCGTCTCCTGCCAGCGGAGGTTCGCATAGCTGATCAGTCCCGCCGTATCCGCCACCAGGATCAGGCTCTGCGTGTTGTTCAGTATCTTGGAAGAAAAGTCGCGCTCCCGATGCAGTTCGGACTGGTAGGTGCGCAGGCCGGTCACGTCGAGCATCAACCCGCGAATCTGCAGCAGCCGCCCCAGATTGTCGTAGAGGCCGAAAGCGTTGACCAGAACGTGGATCGGGGACCCGTCCTTTCTTTTGAAGGTCGATTCAAAGTTGTGCAGGCTGCCGTTTTCTTCCATCGCTTTGGCATGCCGCTCCCGCTGCTCCGGAGAAAAATAGAGCTGGGTGGTAATGTCGATCTGCAGCAGTTCTTCCCGGCTCTCGTATCCCAGCATGCGCACCAGCGCGTCATTGACCTCGACGAAGCGCCCACCCGGCGTGCTGAAAAAAAGGCCTTCCTGAATGTTGTCGAAAAGTTCGCGGTACCGGCGTTCGGCTTCGCGGCGGTCCGTGATGTCTTTCAGGACGTGGATGGTCTGCAGTCCCTCATTGGCCGCCCCGTGCACCCGTGAGGTCGAGACCAGAAACGTGCGATCGAACACCGGATGCACGAATTCGTCCGCGTCTTCCGCCATCGCGCGGCAGAAGGGGCAGGCGTGCGGCGCGAACTCGCTGTTCATGGCCAGCAAAGCCCGGATGTTGAGCCCAACTAGCTCGGGCGGGGGAACTCCGATCATCGCGGCCAGCGAACGGTTCACCCGCAGGACGTTGCCCGCCTGGTCGTGCACCACAATGAAGTCCGCCATGGCGTCGAAGATTTCCATCCAGTGGCGGTTTGCCTGCTCGATGCGGGTAAACAGGCTGGCGTTCTCCAGGGCCATGGCGGCGTGTCCCGCCATGGTTTCCAGAAACAGGTGATCTTCCGCGTCCAGCGGCCGCGACCGCCCCGCCAGACAGAGCAAGCCGGCTAACTCCCCGCTGGCCCCCGGCAGACGAACGACGATACAGTCCGTCCAACCCAGGCGGGACGCGGCTTCCCGGCCCAGCAGGTCTTCGGGAGATACGACGGCGACATTGTCCTTGTTCTTTCGCACAAACTCGGAGAGTGCCGCGGCGACCGTGCGGTCGAATCGTTCGTCTGTCTCGTTCTTTCCTGTTGTCCCTGGGGGAGGCGCAAGCGCTGGATTCGTAGTTTCTGCACGGGTATCGGTTCCAGCCCCGCTTTCCGGCAGCTGGTTCGTGGAACGGGCGAGCTCATGCCACGCCACCACCTGGAAATTTTCGCGGTTGCAAACCGCCAGCAACCCGGCGCGCGCAGCGTTCAGGGACACCGCCCGGCCGAGAAAGCGGCGCGAAAACTCGGGCAGCCGGAGAGACCCATCAATTTCCCGCGCCAGTTCGATGAGCGCTTCGGCGCGCCGGCGGTGCCGTTCGGAGAGGTGCAGATTGTGTGCGACCTCCAGCACCACGGCGGCCTGGTTCGAAAGGGCGCGGGCCCGGCGAATGTCCTCCGGCGAAATCCCGGATCCATCGAGCCGGTCCAGGACGCCGAACATTCCCAGCACCTGGCCGTCCGCTCCCAGCAGGGGCACCGCCAGAAACTGGCGCACGTTGTATTGGCGGACGACTTCCACGTTGGCGCCCGGCATCCGGCCGGCGTCGTCGGTCCAGAAGACTTCTTTCGCGCGCAGGGCGCGCGTGGCAATTCCCTCCGGGAATACCGTCTCCATGCGCCGCGGCTGCCCGCTCTCCACGCCGTAGCGCGCCAGAAACTGCCCGTTTTCGAGCAACGCGATGAGCGAGCGGCCGAAGCCGAGAAAGTCCGCCGCCAGGATCACGAAGGACTGCAGAAACTGCTCCAGATCGCCGCTGGAACTGAGCTGCGAGGAAATCTCCAGCAGTTGGTGCAGTTCATGGGCCTGCGCATGCGCGGTGGCATAGAGTTCCGCGTTGGCGACGGCCACCGCGCCGAACCCGGCAATGGCCGAAACCAGAGCCTTCTCCTCCACTGTGTACGCTTCTTCGGCCCGCGGATACACCAGGATCGCCCCCTGCGACCGGGACGTGCGCAGCGGACCGGCAATCAGCTTTCCCGGGGACACCAGGTTTCCCAGAGAATGAACCTCGGCGCCAATGGACAGGGTGATCGGCTCACCCGCCGAAACAGCGCGCTGGGCCAGGTCCGCGGCGAAGCGCAGCGTCTGACGGTCGTGGCGGGCGCGCACCGAGTTCGCCATCTGCGGCGTCTCGGCTGAAACCGCCCGCAACTCGAACGGACCATCGCGCTTGAGCAGCACGCACACCAGCGGCGCACGCAGCAAC
>Ga0209698_10005264_pt1 | contig 14043 bp, 10 predicted proteins | sample LitLauG_LLR_2012_FD_187203 | JGI IMG/M metagenome (GOLD analysis project Ga0209698, IMG submission 187203) | Freshwater sediment microbial communities from Pennsylvania, USA - Little Laurel Run_MetaG_LLR_2012 (SPAdes) (version 2) | ecosystem: Environmental > Aquatic > Freshwater > Creek >... | reverse complement strand
AGGGTTGGAGGAGATAGTCGGCGCCCGTGGGGGTGAAGCGGAGGGATGTGGCGGCGTGGTTTTTGGAGAACCACTTTTGGAAGTCGGAGCGGATTTTGGATTGGATGGAAGCGTTGTATGACATTCAAGATACGCTCATGGTCCCGTTCGACGACGACCGCCAGTTCGTCCGCACCAACGCACCCGGTGGGCCGGTTTTCGTGCGCCGCGACCGGACGGCGGAAACCGCCGCCCAGGATGCCATCCGCCAGGACGGATTGGTGCAGATGCGCATGGCCACCGCGCAAGCCGCGAAGGGCCGCCTGGTGTTCGTGTTCCGCGGCCGCGAAGCCGCCGAAGCCTGGCAGGGCTTCGTGTCGGAACGGCTCCCGGCACTCCAGGCACTCGGTTGGCGCAATCTGATCGACAAGGATTTCGGCCCGCGTTTGGTGGAAAATGTCGGCCTGTGCGACATGCGGGTGTCGGACGCCGCGCCCGGCGGCGGTGACGGCGCGTTCTCGCTCGATTTCGGCATCGAGATCGACTCGGTCCGCCACCCGCTGCTGCCGATCCTGATGCGGCTGCGCGAACGTGGCGGCATCGCCGGCGCCCGCATCGTCGACGGCAATCTGGTGACCAGCCTGGACGACGGCCGCATCCTCCGCCTCCCCGCCGACCGCATCGCTCGGTTGCTCGCCGTGATCGAGGACATGATCGAGGCCGCCAGCCGCACCTCCGGCGACACCATGGTCTTGGACGGCACCGCCGCCCACACCGTGCTCGACCTGGAAGACATCCTGACCACGCGCTGGCAGGACGGCGCCGCCATCGCCGCCAACGTCGCCAGATTCCGCGCCGTCGTCGAACCACCCGAGGCGCGCGTGCCGGCCAGCTTTACCGCCAGCCTGCGGCCGTATCAGCAGCAGGGCGTCAACTGGTTGCAGCACCTCAGGGAAAACGGCCTGGGCGGCTTCCTCGCCGACGACATGGGTCTCGGCAAAACCGCGCAAACCATCGCCCATATCGCGATCGAGCAGGACTCCGGCCGGCTGGATCGACCGGCCCTGGTGGTGGTGCCGACCAGCCTGGTGCCGAACTGGACAGCGGAACTGGCGCGGTTCGCGCCGCATCTGCGGGTGATGGTGCTGCATGGCCTGGACCGGCATGAACGCCGCCGCGACCTCGCCGGTGTGCATGTCGTGATCACCACCTACACCGTGCTGGCCCGCGATATCGAGGATATGGCCGCCCTGCCCTGGCACATGGTCGTGCTGGATGAGGCGCAGGCGATCAAAAGCTCAACCGCCAAGGCCACGCATGCGGTGTGCCGGTTGGAGACCACGCACCGTCTGTGTCTCTCGGGCACCCCGATCGAGAACAACCTGGGCGAGCTATGGTCTCAGTTCGCCTTTCTGATGCCCGGCCTGCTGGGGCAGCGCAAAAGCTTCAACCGCCGCTTTCGCGCGCCGATCGAGAAAGACGGCGATCCGGTCCGCCGCCGCCAGTTGTCCTCCCGCATCCGCCCGTTCATCCTGCGGCGCACCAAATCCGCGGTCGCCACCGAACTGCCGCCCAAGCACACGATCCTGCGGCGGATCACCCTGGCGCCGGATCAGCGGGAACTGTACGAAACCATCCGCGCCATGATGCATGAGAAGGTGACCGAGGGGATCGCCGAACGCGGCGTCGCCAAAAGCCACATCCTGGTGCTGGATGCCCTGCTGAAACTGCGGCAGGTCTGTTGCGATCCGAGATTGGTCAAACTGCCCTCCGCTCGGCTCAGCGGCTCTTCAAGCAAGCTCGATGACCTGCTGGAGATGGTGTCCGAGATGATCGCCGAAGGCCGGCGGATCCTGCTGTTCTCGCAGTTCACCTCGATGCTGGATCTGATGAAGCCCGCGCTGACGGCGGCGGGGGTGCCGTTCGTCGAACTGCGCGGCGACACCGCCGACCGCGCGGCCCCGGTCCGCCGGTTTGAGGCCGGCGAGGTGCCCCTGTTCCTGATCAGCCTGAAAGCCGGCGGGCGCGGACTGAACCTGACATCGGCGGACACGGTGATCCACTACGATCCCTGGTGGAACCCGGCGGTCGAGGACCAGGCATCCGATCGCGCCCACCGCATCGGCCAGACCAAGTCGGTCTTCGTCTACAAGTTGATCGCGGCGGACACGGTCGAGGAACGCATCGTCGAACTGCAGGAGCGCAAGGCCGCGCTGGCAAGCCTGGCATTGAGCGAGGATGGCATCGCCCTGCCCGCGATGGACGCCGAAGACATCGACTACCTGTTCGGCGTCACCCCGGACCTGCTGGCGGCCTGACGCCTCGCCCATCGATCGCAGGTGCTCCCGCCCGTCGTCCTGGCTCGATTTATCCCGGCCACCGGCCGTTTGAGGGGTCAAGCCGTGGAAGCCATCCACAGGCCCGCCTAAGAGTTAACAATAGGTTAATAGAAGTCTTTATCGAAATGATTACATAGCTGTAAAATCAATGACTTATCTCTATGCCCAAACTTTCGGCAGGCAGGGAAATGCACGGTTTGACGCGCATTTCGAGAGGCTCACCGAGAACTGCCCACTGACTTATCCACAGAACTTGGGGATAACGTACACGTTACCTTCGGCACCGGTCGCGGGTTTCGCACAATGCCGTGTGCCCACTTCGATGCGGCTAATCCCAGCAGGCGTTTAGACCGGCTCGCGTGCAGTCATCGCCATGGCCGGTTTGATCGTTTGGAACGGAGACCTTCCTGACAGGCCCGGCGCTTGGCGGCTTGAACAACACTGGTTGGCACAAGACCCCGAACCATCGGGCGACGCCATTTGACGGTCAGTGCGGGGCGCATGGGCACCAGCGCCGTCGAGGGGCTTTTTTGGCCTTCTCGGTGATCTCCGTGGCTCCGTGGTGCATTTATCTTTTTCGTCCGCCACAAACGAGGGGCCCGTTGCCTAACCAGACACGCATCCGCTCCTCGCCATGGCCCAGACAGCCAAACCATGACGCGGAAACGGATGACGGTACGGCCTTGTCAAAGCCTCCTGATATCATCGCATGACAGGGGATGATCAGTAGGCCAGCGGCTGCTCGACCACGGGAACCCAACGGCCATTCTTCACCACGGCGAGGAAAGCCTTGGTTGAACCATGATGCTGCATGGGCCCGAATGAATAGGTGTTGCCGTAGATATCGGTGAACGTGTGCAGGCTTTCCATCGCGGTGACCAGACTGTCGACGGTCAGATCGCGACCGGCCCGTTTCAACGCTTCCAACGCGATTTCGGCAACCGACACGCCGGTCTGGCCAATGTAGTTCATATCGATTCCATACCTTGTTCGATACCGCCGCATCAGGTCCTGAATCTGCGGCCTGGGATCGTCCGGATAGGCATACAGGGTCGGAGTCATCGAATAGAAACCCTCGCCCGTACCACCCGGCGCGGTTGCCACGGCGGTATCGTAAGACGCCGCCTGCCCCACCATATCGACATTCCAGCCAACTTTCTTCGCCGTGGACAGAATAATGGTGGTGTCCCGGACGATGGTACCGAGAGCGATAATATCGCAGTTGGCTTCATGAAGTTTGGCAATCGCCGCGGAAAAATCGGTATCGGTCGGCTTATGCGCCGTCGATCCCGCAAGTTGCATGTGTTCGGCTTCGAGTTGCAGGGTGACGCCGGCCAGGACGTCGCGGCCAAAATCGGTATCCTGGTACATCGCGCATACGGTCTTCTTGCCGCGCTGCTCCACGAAGTATTTCACCCCGGCCCGCATTTGATCGACATAAGACGAGGTCTGGCTGAACTTGAGCTTATGATAAGGCTCGTACATCGAGCGTGCCGCCGTGAGCGGCAGGAGTTTCGGCGTGTCCTTCTCGATCGCCATCGGCCAAGTGGCATTGTTCATCGGCGTGCCGCCGTCTTGCAAGGTCATGAAAACCTTGTCGCTGTTCAACAGCTTGTTCATCGCCTGGACAGCCCGGGGAACCTGATACTGGTTGTCTTCAACGATATACCGGATCATCCGGCCGTTGATGCCGCCTTTGGCGTTGGCCTCATCGAACAGCATGCGGATGGCGTTGGCGTTGTTCACGCCCTGGATCGCCGTGACGCCGGACAGATCCGTGACGGTACCAATAAGGATTTCGGTGTCGGTGACGCCATGCACGGGTTCCGCCGCGATGGCGGACAAGCTGACAAAAGCAATGGCCGCCGCTCGCAACAGGACGGATGTCGTGCTCATGGGACTGTTCCTCGGTCGTTTCTTTTCTTGGGGACAGGCATCCCTTTAGGTTGGGATCGACGATCACACCACCACGGATCGCGACCGGGCGGCGATCAACTACCCGTGTTCTGCGGGTCCAGCCGCGACGCTGCCACCGGATTTAAATAGACGCAGCCGCCGGTGTCCACACGAACGTCCGCAACTTAAAGCTGGAACCAAACGGAGCGTAGGACGCAAAATACGGCGGAGCGGTCTCGAAGACCAGCCGCACATCCTTGAGATTAAAAGGCGGTTGGTCGAGACGCAGGAAGGACTTGTGCACGAGCCTGGAGCTATCCCCATGCACCTTGTCTCGGTTTATTCTGTAACCAGAAGGGTCTTCTGGCTGCACATCGGTAAACAAGACATATTTGTAGTGCTTCAATCTGGCGAGGGCAGCACCGATTTGCGCGTTCGAGATATGCTGGAATACTTCGCGGATCAGGCATAAGTCGCCGTCCGGCAAGTTGTCCGTTGCAATGTCGCAACACTGAAACCGAACCGTGTCGCTGCCGAACCGCCGGTTGTTATCGTCAATCAGCGGTTGCACGACATCCACGCCAGTATAGCTCACGCCAAAGGATGCCACCAACCCGCCGACACGGAAATCACCACATCCCAAATCGACGACGCTACGGATGGCGTTGTCCGCGATGAAACCGGTTACGAAATCAGCGTACGGCTGGCCCGCTTCCGTATTCGACCCCGGGCCGGAGTAAAAATCCGCCTGTCCAGCGCCCCACATTTTCTCGGCATAGACCCGCGTAAAAACCTCTTGGGCCGTCAGCCGGCGATTCCGCCAGTTACGCAGCACGGCCTTGACCTGTCGCGACAGACGCCGCGTGACCGGGGGTGCCAAATCCTTCAACCGATCCGCCAGACCAGCTTGTGCGTGCGTGTCCAAATTCATTCTCCGCATTCAACGCTCAATGCCTGCGGGCCTGCCCGACGGCGTCCCGCTGATCGACGATAGGACACCTTTCACCAAAATACTTTCAACTCACAAGACAGACCGAGATCACGTTCCGAGGATGACATGATATTTGATTGGGCCACCGCCCCCAGGCGCATCGCATTTGAAATCGCCCCGACCGTCACCGTGCTTGGCTGATGGGCGGAAAAGATAGTTTCAACCGCAAACAACGCCAATGCATGCAAATCGGTGTTCCAAACCGCGCTCGGGTGCGGCAGGAGGATCAATCGGCGTTCATTGGCGTTATTTGCGGTTGAAAATTCTTCCCTCGCATGGCCCGCCGCGTGCCACGACCCGGCAGGCCATGCGAGGGGCAGAGCCGTATGTGGCGGAACACTGTCCGGGCGCATAGATTCTTGTTGTGTTCTTTTGCAACCTCTGGTAGAACAAAAGAACGCAATACGAACAGACCCCCGGAGCACCGCATGTCCCCCACCGCAGCCGACTGCACCCGCGCCACCATTATCGGCTTCCTCCTGCCCTTCTTCCTGGCCGGCGCCGGGGGAAATCCCGCCTGCGCGGAGGCTGCGATCCGGACCCTTGTCGACACTTACAACGCTCAAACGCCCGCCCAGCTCGACCTTGTCGGGCGAATCATCGGCTTTTCCATCACAGCGATGGACAACCTGAGGTTGTCAGCAACGCCCGGTCTATCGGATACCAAGTTGCTCCGCTACCGCACCAACGCCGTCACCCTCGGCCGCAGTTCCGATCAGGCTCGGACATTGCTCGCCGCGCTGCAGGCGGGCCAGGAGATCAAACGCGACGTGCCGCGCCCCACGGTCGCCGCGGCACCACCGGCGCCCAAAACCCCGGCGATCAGGCCCGCCACGGTGGTGAACGTCCCGATCGCCGCCCATAAAGGGGCGATTGCCGACGTGTTCGCCGGCCCGATCGATATCGAGGCCATGAAGCGCGACGCCCGCACCATGATGGACGCGTTCTCCAAACACGGCGGGCAGGCCTCGTCCCTGTTGATGACACCCGACCCGGTGGCGATGTCCGGCGCGGCGGCGCACGCCGCGGTCCGCGATGCCATGCGCCGTCAGGCACGCGGACCCGGGGCTCTCTAACGCGGCCCGATAACCCGGACGCTCACAAAAACCCGATACTGAACCACGGCACCGCCGCCACCACGATCAACCCCGCCAGAACCGCCAGCAGATAGGGCCAAATCCGCCGCATCGCCGCATCGGGGGACACCCGCCCAATCGCGCAGGCCGCATAGTACCCCACCCCGAACGGCGGCGCGAACAAGCCGATACCCATCGCCAATATGACCACCATCGCATAGTGGACCTCGTGAATCCCCACCAGCTTGGCCGAGGGAAACAGCAACGGCCCGAACAGCACGATCGCGGGAATGCCCTCCAGCACACTGCCGAGAACGATGAAGGCAAGGATCGACACCGCCATGAAACCCGCGGCCCCGCCCGGCATCTGCGTCATCGCCGCCGCCAACTGACGCGAAAACCCCGACTGCGTCAGCGCCCAGGCCATCCCGGTGGCGGTGCCGATGATCAGCAGGATCGCGCCCGACAGCGCCGCGGTCTCCACCAGCATCGGATACAGCCGCCGCAACGGAAATTGGCGATAGACCAAAATACCCATCACGATCGCATAGACAATACCGAGCGTCGAAACCTCGGTCGCCGTGGCGATACCCTCGATCACCGCCGTGCGGATCACGAACGGCAGCACCAAGGCGGGGAATGCGATGATGAACGCCTTCCCGATGAAGCTCCAGGGCGGCCGCACCACGCCGGCCATGTTCTCGTTGCGTCCCCGCCAGCGCGCGATGAATGCCAGCGCCGCCGCCAGCACCAGCGCCGGCATCAGGCCGCCGGTGAACAGCGCCGAGATCGAAACCCCGGTGACCGACCCGATAGTGATCAGCACCAAGGACGGCGGGATCGTCTCGCTCATGGCGCCCGAGGCGGCCAGCAACGAAACCAACTCGCCTTCGTTGGCGCCGCGCCGCTTCATGTCGGGAAACAGCACCGGCGCCACCGCGGCCATGTCGGCGGCTTTCGAGCCGGAAATGCCGGACACCAGATACATCGCCCCCAGCAGCACATACGACAATCCGCCGCGGACATGCCCCAGCACGGAAGACAGGAAGTTGACCATGGCTCGCGCCATGCCGGTCATCTCGATCAGCAGTCCGAGGAACACGAACAACGGCACCGCCAGCAGGATCAGCGAGCTCATGCCCTCGTCCATGCGGGACACGACGACGGTCAGCGGCGTTCGGGTCAAAGTCGCCAGATAGGCCAGCGTCGCCAACCCGAAGGCGAACCCGATCGGCACCGACAGCAGGACGGCGGCACCGAGCAACAGGACGAAAAACAGCACCAGGTTCCAGTTGCCGAAACCCTTCAGCCAGGGGCCGGCGACATGCAGAACGGCCGCCAGCGCGGCGACAACGACAACGCCGAACAGCGCATCCTTCCAGGACAGCCGCAACAACCGCGTCAGCGCGGTCACCACCATCAGCGCCGCCCCCACCGGGATCGCCATGGCGCGGAATGTGTTGTGGATGCCCAGCGCCGGGGTCTCGATGAACCACTCGTCGGAGGCGTAGTCCCAGGCCGAGGGCAGCACCATCAGCAGAAACACCGCCACCGCCGCCGAGGCCAACGCTTCCGTCCGAGCCCGTCCGGCCGCCGACATGCCGCCGATGACCGCGGTCAGGCGCATGTGTTCCGACCGTTGCAGCGCGATCACGCTGCCCAGCATCGCCAGCCACAGGAACAGGATCGAGGCCAATTCGTCCGTCCAGACCAGCGGTGCATGGAAGACGTATCGGGCCATCACCCCGGTGAACAGCACGGCGATTTCGGCCACCACAAGCAAAGCGGCGGGGATCTCGGCGATCAGCCGCAGCAGCCGGTCGAGCCGGACCGCGATCAGGCTGATGGGTGGGGCGACGCCGACAGCAAGGTCATGGGCCATGTCAGGCTGAACGTCCGGTCACGGATACACACACAGACGGCGCGTCCCCGGGGGGCGGGACGCGGGTGGCTAGAATCAACATAGAGGAATCCTTGGACGTTCTTTTATAGGAGCAAAATACTGGCTGGTACCCTGGTGGCAAGAGGCGGATTGAGCAGCCAGTGGTCCGGCCGCATCCGCTATCGCTTCGACACCCACGCGGTCGAGGCCGGCGCCGGGGATATGCTCCCCATCCGGCCGGACAGGACCACCGCCACAAGCCCAGCATCATCGACCCCGAAATCGTCCGCTACCTGCTGACCGATTTCCCCCACGAGTAAACGATTTGGTAAGATTTGCGGTGTAATGTCGAGGAATGCTGTCCTCCGCGGTGCGCATTCTGTTCGGACGATCGACGCCAAGCCCGGCCGGGCATGCGTCCACCGCCCCTTTGGCCGAAACTCTGCCTCCCATCGAAGTCGTCCACACCTCCAGCACCGTCCCCATTTCCTGGCCCGCCGCTCGGCTGGCTCTGACCCACGACCTGTGGGGCGACGGCTTCATCTTCCCCGGTGGCGAGCCGGAAATCCTGCGGCTGGCACGACCCCTGGGGATGTCCTCGGCGGCGAGCCTGCTAATCGTCGGGGCTGGCAGCGGCGGGCCAGCCAGTTCGGTCACCCGCAACTTCGGCGCCTGGATCACCGGGCTGGAGCATGATCCGTCATTGCTCGCCGCGGCGAAGCGGCTGACCACCCAATCCAAATTGGATAAGAAAATCGCCCTGAAACCCTGGGATCCGGACAATCCCGACTTCGGCAGCAAGTGCTACCACCATTGCCTGGCGCTGGAACCGCTGCACGGCGCGCATCCCGAACCGATCCTGGACGCGCTGGCGAGGGCGGTCAGAGCAGGCGGCCAGATTGTCATCACCGCGCTCGGCGCTGAACTCCCACTGGACCTGAACGACCCGACGGTGCGCCGCTGGGGCGAACTGGAACGGCGCGATCCCGCCCATGTGCCGGCGCCCGTCGCGATCACCCGCATGCTCGCGCGGGTTGGCCTCGACGTCCGGGTCGCCGAAGATATCTCCGACCGTCATGTGGAGCAGGCTCTGCTGGGCTGGCGGACGATGTTACGCAACCTGGGCACAGGCACACCGACCCGGCCGCAAGCCGCGCAGTTGGTGCGGGAGGCCGAGTTATGGCTGCTGCGGCGACGCCTGATCCGCGGCGGCCAATTGCGCATGATGCGCTGGCATGCGATCAGCCACCCTCGCGATTACGAGGCCTTGCCAGCCACGAACGGTTTGAGCACAGCGTAAAGCACCTCATGCACCGGCGTCGGCACACCCAGTTCCTTGCCCAGGGCGACCACCTTGCCGGACAGCCAGGGCAGCTCGATCCGGTTGCCGCGGAGCAGGTCGTGCGCCATGGACGCCATCATCGTCGGCGGCGCGTTTCGGTTGAATCCGAGCACCTTTTCTACGGCATCCTCGGGCAGTTTGATCCCCTTGGCTCGGCCGACGGCCGCGACCTCCGCATAGGTGCGGGCGAACAGCGCGTTGGTATCGGGATCATCGCGCAGGACGCCGATCGGCGTGCGGGTCGCGGCCGTCATCGCCGCATTGCTGGCGAGCAAAATGAACTTCATCCACAGCTCGGTCATGATCTGGTCGCTATGGGTGGCGTCGAACCCGGCCTTTTGGCACAGCGCCAGGAAGGCCTCGCCACGGGCGCTTTTGCCGCCTTCCAGTTCGCCGAAGATCAGCCGCATGAAGGTGCCGACCTGACGCACCACGCCCGGTTCGGCAATGGTGGCGCTGATTTGCGCGACACCGCCCATCACCGCCCGGGCGCCGAGGATGGGGATCAGGCGTTCGGCGGAGTCGATGCCGTTTTGCAGCGGGATCACCGCCGTGGTCGGACCGATCAGCGGCTTGATCGCCTCACCGGCGGATTCCACGTCCCACAGCTTGACGCAGAACAGGACGAAATCGACCGGCCCGATGGTGGCCGGGTCGTCTGTGGCCTGGGCGGGTTTGATCAGCGTTTCACCGCGGCCGCCTTCGATGCGAAGGCCGTTCCGGCGCATCGCGGCCAGATGGGCGCCGCGAGCGACGAACGTGACGTCGGCGCCGGCTTTCGCGAGGGCGGCACCGAACGCGCCGCCGACTCCGCCGGCACCGATGACGGCTATGCGCATGGATCGAACTCCGTATCTTTCTTGGGGATCAGGTCATAGGGCAAGGCAAAGCCTGGAAGGGCGGACAGGCGTTTAGACCAGGCGTGGACGTTGGGCCAGTGGGTGATGTCCATGCCGCCCTCGGCCATGAAGACCATGCGGCCCCAGCAGCCGATGTCGGCGATGGTCAACGAGTCCCCAACCAGCCATTCCTTACCTTCAAGGGCCTTGTCCACGAACGTCACGGCGGCATCGGCGAGCGGGCGGAAGTAGTCCATCACGGCTTCGTCGACTTTGCGGAAGCGGCTGTAATGGCGGACTTTGGCGACGGCGGTGATGTTGTCAGCCTCCCACGACAGCCATTCGCGCGCGGTCCAGCGGTCCTGTTCGGAAACGCCGACGAAATGGCCGGTGGTGCGGGCGAGGTAATCCAGGACGATGTTGGACTGCACGATGGTGAGGCCGTTGTGCCTCAGCGCCGGGACCTGACCGTAGCGATTGACCGCCAGATATTCGGGGAGCTTCTGGACGCCGTTCTTCAGGTTGACGGTGCGGAAGGAGAACGGCAGGCGGGACAACGCCAGATACAGCATCGGCTTGTAGGACGAACTGGACGTGAAGCTGCCGTAGAGGGTCAGGCGGGAGGGGTCTTGGATCATGGGGTCGGAGAGTGCTTGGGATTCGGGCGGATGGCAAACCGACTTTCATCCCATCGGCCATCCGGTTTCTCGGGAGTGCCACGGTCGCGCCTGACTGCTCCCCTACCCGGTGGACACTTTGCGAGGCCGCCCACCTTTACGGCCATTCGCCCGCGCCGCGGCAACCTTGGCCGTTGACCGTGCCAGGCCACCGCTGCGACCGAGCAGCCCAGCCATCCAGCGCGGCGAGCCAAAGACGCCCTCCAGCAGCGCCGGCAGATACAAATCCGCATCGAGCCGAGGCCAATGCAGCCCCAGACCGGTCGGTGTGATCTCGATGACGGCAAGGTCGGCCGACTTCGCATCGGCCAGCCCCTCCGCCAAATGCGGCGGAAACGCCAATTCGAGGCCATTGCTCAGTGTCACCATGACGCGCGACACGCGGCGGTCGTAGCGTGCTGCGACCGCGTGGGGACCAGAGGCCAGACGCTGCACCATGCGCTCTTCGGCCTGTTGGATCGCGGCGTCAGAGATTTCCACGGATCGTCCTCCAATCAGAGCAAAGGACTGGGATGTGAGCCAGAAGATCGGCCGCTATCTGGCGTATCTCGGGTCCTTTGCACCCGTAGCTGTCACGCAAACCCGCCGGCCCAGTCGGGCAATTCAGAAAGAACACAGCTTCGCCTTTCGCGCCAATGACATGCACATGTGGGGGCGGGTGGTCGTTAGGATAGATCGTGACCCGCAGGCCGCCGATGCGCAGGATCGTAGGCATCACTCACACTAGTCAAAACCCAAGCGATTTGGAATGTGAAAATTGCCGGCATGACCATAATAATCCGATCGAAGTGGATCGTAAAATTGTCATCGCAACGAAATTCGACGTCGTAGATTTTAAGGCCAAATCGCTCACACCGGGTCCCAGCCGAACACCTCCTCAGACGTATCCAGCGGCATGAATGCCTGCTTCAGCGCCGGCGCGGCGTGGGTGGCGATGCTCTCGGGGGTCCAGCCGGCCGCGTTGTGGACGATGCGGACCGGGCGCGGAGAACTGAACAGGTAAATCTCGTTCATCCGCGTCCCGAACACCTGCCCGGTCACCTCCTTCGCGGCGTCCGACGACAGATACACCGCCAGCGGCGCGTTCTTGTCCGGGGTCATCTTTTGCAGTTTGTCCACCGCGGCTTTCTGTTCCGGCGTGGTCGTTGGGATGGAGGACGTCATCCGGCTCCAGGCCCAGGGCGCCAGGCAGTTCGACCGCACGTTATACCGTTGCATATCCAGTGCGATCGATTTCGACAGCGCGGTAATACCCAGTTTGGCGGCCGCATAGTTGGCCTGCCCGACATTGCCGATGACGCCGGAGGTGGAGGTGATATGGACGAACGAACCGCTCTCCTGGGTGCGGTAGTGTTCGGCGGCGGCTCGCGAAACGAAAAAACTGCCGTTGAGGTGGACCGAGATGACCGACAGCCAGTCGTCCTCGGACATCTTGTGGAAAATGCCGTCGCGCAAGATGCCGGCATTGTTCACCACGGCGTCAATACGCCCGTAGTGATCCAGCGCGGCCTGGATGATCTTGCGGGCGGAACCCCAGGCGGCCACGGATTCAGTGCAGATTTCGGCCTGGCCGCCGCGTTGCTCGATCAGGGCCTTGGTCTGCTGCGCGGGTGTGGTGGAGCCGCCCGCACCATGCAGCGATGCACCGATATCGGCGACGATGACCTTCGCTCCGGCGCCGGCCATCATGATCGCGATTTCGCGGCCGATTCCGCCGCCGGCGCCGGTTACGACGGCGACTTTGCCTTCCATCAGTCCGGGCACCTGGGGGAGTCTCCTATTGGGATTGAGGCCCTGACCGTCATGGTCCGGACGCACCGAACCATGACGCATTAGGGTAGAACCGCGTGTGTTAAGTCGAGTAATCCGAGAACGATACGCCAGAGAAACGCGCCCGATAGTCCGTGCGCACGTTCACCAATGCCACCATTCCCTCGTCGACCTTCTTTTGCGCGCGCGCCAATGCGGGGGCGATGTCTTCCACTTTCGTGATGTATTCGCCGTAGCCGCCAAGCGCCTCGCAGATTTTGTCGTAACGCGTGTAACCAAGATCGCGTCCGGGCTTCTCGCGCTTCGGATCGCCGGTCCAGCCGCCGTTCAGGCTGATCACCACCAGGATGGGGATCTTGTGGCGGATGGCGGTATCCAGCTCCATCGCGTTCAGGCCCATGGACCCGTCGCCATGCACCACGATCACCTGCTTATCCGGACAGGCGACTTTCGCGCCGACGCCGAACGGCAGGCCGACGCCCATGGTGCCGAACGGACCGGAGTTCAAACGATGTCCCGGCGCGAAGGTCGGCATCGTCAGGCGGCCGAAGTTCAGGGTCTCTTGCCCATCGACGCACAGGATGGCGTCACGGTTGGCGAAATCGCGCACCGCTTCCAGCATCCGGACGGGGTGGATATCACCGTCCTCGACCAGCTTGTTGGCGCCGGCGGAGGACCGTTTTGCGACCTCACCGTCCGCCAGCTGCTTGCGCCAGCCGGTGTAATTGTCCGGCGTGATGCGGCCCTTGATGCCTTGCAGCAACTGACCCAGCACGGCCTTGCAATCGCCGACGATGGGGATGTCGACAAAGCGCGCGGCGGCACCGATCTCGGCTGGGTCGATGTCGATACGGGCGATCTTCGCCGTGGGCCCAAACCGCGGCGGGCTGGCGTGGCCGATGATATAGTTCATGCGCGTGCCAAGAACGATGATCAGATCAGCGTCTTTGAAAGCACCGGAGCGCATGGACAGGTAGGAGTACGGATGATCATCGGGCACCACGCCACGGCCTTGCGGGGTGGTGTAGAACGGAATGCCGGCGGCTTCGACAAATGCCTGCATTTCGCTCCAGGCACGCGACCAGATCACGCCCGATCCTGAAACGATCAGCGGATTTTTCGCCTCGGCCAGCGCGCCGATCAGCGCATCGATTTGCCGCGGATCGCCCAGCGGACGGCTCTCCAGCATCGGCCGGCCGGCGAACGACCAATCGACCAGATTCTCGTCGATCTTTTGGTACAGCATGTCACC
>Ga0209698_10005263_pt1 | contig 14045 bp, 14 predicted proteins | sample LitLauG_LLR_2012_FD_187203 | JGI IMG/M metagenome (GOLD analysis project Ga0209698, IMG submission 187203) | Freshwater sediment microbial communities from Pennsylvania, USA - Little Laurel Run_MetaG_LLR_2012 (SPAdes) (version 2) | ecosystem: Environmental > Aquatic > Freshwater > Creek >... | reverse complement strand
GGCGTGACAACAATAACTTCTCGACACAGGCTTACATCCTGCCATTCATCGAGCAGGGCAACGTCTACAACCTGATCAATTTCAAGCTGTCGGAATCCGATCCCGCCAATGCCGCGGCCGCTGCCGTGAACATCAAGTCGTTCATCTGCCCCTCGGATCCGGGGCTGTCGAATGTGCCAGCGGTCTGGGCACCGACCAACTACCGCGTCAATCAGGGGAGCGCACTCCTCTGGGGGATGCCGCCGACGGACGCGTTGACGGCCGTCTCCGTCTTCCTGGCCGTGAGGCTGCCGGCCGGGGTCTGCTGGGAGTCGCCGGCACCATTGGTGCTCATGATCGCGGCGAGGAACCCCGCCGCGACGATCGTCACGACGATCCCGAGTTGGGCGAGTCTCCTCCGTCTAAGGGTGTTCGCGGCCGCGGCCTCCTCGAGTGCCTTTCGCTGTGCCCGTGCGGCCTCCCGGCGCTGCTTGCGGGTCGGGTCCTCGGCGATGGGCTCAGCGGAGGCCACTGGCGGCCTGCCGATTGGAGGTCATGCCGGGACTTCGATCGGCAGACCGAGGGTCATCCAGTCATGGATGCCGCCACGGTAGAAGCGGATTGCCTCGGGCGGATAGCCGCTTGCGAGGAGCTTTCCGATCATGTCCGGTGTTGCGGCGCATTGGGGGCCGTTGCAGAAGAAGACGGTGGCCGTGCCCTGGTCGAGTGAGTCGATCGCCTCGTTGATTCGCGCGTGCGGGATGTTGCTCGCGCTCGGGATCGTGCCTTCGCGGTAGAAGTGCTCCAGCCGCGTGTCGACGAGCGGTAGGCCCGCCTTGATCTGCTCGATCACCTCGAGCTCGCCCACGGTGATCACGCCGGGCGCCAGCTGCATCGGCGAGATGGTGCCCCAGGTCGCATCGACGCTGACGACCCCCGGCTGATACGGCACGGGTCGAGGCACCATGCAGGTCGCATCGCGGCGGGCAAGTCGCTCGATGGTTTGGATCGCGGTCATCGTCCGGCCGGGTGGCTCGCGTCGCGGGGTGGGGCGGTACTCGGGAGGCCGGCCTTGTGCCAGGCGGTCATGCCGCCCTCTACGCTGAGCACCTCGAAGCCCTGCCGGCGGGCTTGGCGGGCGGCGAGGGTGCTCCGGTGGCCTGAGCGGCATACGAATGCGATCGTCCGCTCGCGCGGAAGCTCTCCGAGGCGTCGCGGGAGCTCGCTCAGCGGGATGAGCAGCACGCCGGAGACGACACCGGCTCGCCACTCGGGTTGCTGGCGGACATCGACCAGGAGGACGTCCTTGCGCTGGTGCGCCTCCCAGGCCTCCGATGGTGAGAGTGTCGTGATCTTGCGCTTGAACAGCATCACGTCCGCTCCGATCCGAGCTCCCGATCGCCCATCTTGCTCATGAGTGCCCGAACCGGACGTCGGGGAGGACGCGGCGCATCCACCTGGGCAGGTACCAGGCGCGTGCTCCCATCAGACGCAGCAGGACCGGCAGCAGCAGCAGCCTGACCAGTGCCGCGTCGAGCAGGACCGCGACGCCCAGGATGATCCCCATCTCCTTCGGGGGCAGTGGCCCCGAGATGGCGAAGGTGAAGAAGACGGCGACCATCACGGCGGCCGCGGCGAAGATGACGCGTCCGGAGTGGGCCATCCCGTTCACCATGGCGTCCTCGGCGCTTTTGCTGTGGTCCCAGTGCTCCTTGGCCGAGGAGAGCAGGAACATCGTGTAGTCCATCGAGATCGCGAAGATCATCGCGAAGAAGAAGACCGGTCCCCATGCGTCGAGGAATCCCTGTGGCTGGAAGCCGAGCAGGGAATGCAGGTCGCCGTTCTGGAAGATCCACTTCGAGACGCCGAACGCCGCTCCGGTGGCGAGCAGGTTGGTGAGCACGCCGGCTGCCGCGAGCAGTGGCGCCTGCAGGGCGAAGAGCAACAGCAGGAAGCCCAGTACGAGGACAACTCCGATGACGAGGGAGGTCTTCGCCGAGAGCAGGTTCTGCAGATCGTGGTTTTCAGCGACCGCGCCGCCGAGCACCGTGCCGGCGGGCAGCTCGCTGCGCAGCCGGTTGATCGTCGTGCCGATCGCGGGGTTCGAGGGGTCCTGGCGCGGGATGGCTGTGACCAGGACGAGGCCGCCAGTCCCCGGTTGGAGGGGCATCACCTGGGCGATGCCCGGGTCTGCTGTTGCTATCGCGCTCACCTTCGTCGCGTCGGCCGCGGGTGTGATGATCTGCAGCGGTCCGGTTGCCCCCGGGCCCATTGCGGCCTGGACCTGGTTGTAGCCGATGCGCGAGGAGTCGTTGGTCGGGACGACCTTGATGGACGGCATCGAGGTCTTCAGCTGGGTCACCGGGTAGGCGAGCGCGAGCAGCACCGCCAGCGCCGGGATCCCGTAGCGCCACGGGTGGCTCCACAGTCGTTCGCCCCAGGCGGCGAAGCGGGGAGAGCGGTGCTCACCGCTGTGCGCCCAGGGAAGCGCCAGGTTGTCGACTTTCGGGCCGAGCCTCGTGAGGACCGCCGGAAGCAGCGTCAGCGTTGCGGCGAGGACGAAGATGACCGCCAGCATGATCCCGAGGCTCATGCTGCGGAATGCCGGGCTCGGCACGAGCATCACCGCCGTGAGGGAGATGAGGACGGTGGCGCCGCTGAACAGGACGGCCTTCCCGGCCGTGTCCATCGTCACGGCGGTCGCCTCGACGGGGTCCAGCTTCGAGCCGAAGAAGGCGCCCCGGAAGCGCATCACGATGAACAGGGCGTAGTCGATGCCGAGCGCGAGGGCGAACATCAGCGCGAAGTTCATCGCCCAGATCGAGATCGGGGTGATCTTCGTTCCCAGGTAGAGCATCCCGGCGGCCGAGAGCAGGCCCACCATCGTCAGCATCAGCGGCAGGCCCGCCGCGACGAGCGATCCGAAGGCGAGCAGCATGATGCCAAGCGTCACGGGCCAGGAGATGACCTCGGATTTGAGCATCGCCGAGCGGTTGGCGGCGTTGAAGTCGGACCACATCCCGGCAGCCCCGGTGAGGTTCACCACGACCTTGCCGCTCGAGAGCCCGTGCAGGGTTCCCTTGAGTTTGTCGGCTGCGGCGACCATTTCGTTGGGGTTCTTTGCCGCGCCCGCTTGGACGATCGCGGTGTGGCCGTCGCGGGAGATCGACAGTCCGGGCGAGGGCCCGACCACGGTCCGGACGGCGCTGTTGGCGCGGAGCGTCTCTTCGACGCGGACGATCGCCGAGTGGAAGGCCGGCGCGTTGACGGTTTCGGTGGGCGAGTAGACGACCGTCATCAGGCCGTAGCTGCCGAGGCCCGCAAAGTTCTTTTCGACAAGCTTGCGCGCCTGGACCGATTGCGAGCCGCTCGCTTCCCAGCCGGCTCCGGAGAGGGCTGTCTCGACTTTCGGCGCGAAGAAGCCGAGCACGATTGCCACGACCGCCCACCCGATCAGGACGGTGCGGAAGTGCGTGGCGGTGTAGCGACCCAGGCGTCCGATCGGCCCGACGGCCGTGTGATGCTCGGCGGTGAGCTTCGATGGGGCGGCGGACGCCGGTGCGATTGTGGTGCTCATGAGCGTGCCTCCTGGCGGGGGTAGAGAACGGACTGCAGTGAAAACAGGCGGCGGAGCACCAGCGAGGCCGGGCAAGCACCGACGAGTACGTACAGCCACTGGCTGACACCGACGAAACCTGTCAGCAGCAGAAACCAGGGGGAGACGAGCGCCGCGAGCGCGGCGCTCAGGAGAGTCATCGAGCCCGCGAGCCCGAACAGGACACGCTCAAGGGGCCAGCGTGAGCCGCCGGCCGGGTTCCGCGTCGATTGGCTTGCACATGCGTTTGAGCTCATTTCGTAAGTCCCTCCTGGAGCACTGCGTTGAGATCCTCCACGTGGCTGCGCATGCCGCCGCAGACCTTTTCGCAGAGGTCGAATACGCCCTCGTCAGCGATCGCGTAGAGCGAGAAGGTGCCCTCCTTGCGACGGCTGACGAGGCCGCTGCGCAGCAGCACACCGAGATGCTTGGAGACGTTCTGCTGGGAGGCCCCCGTCGCCTGCTGGAGTTGCCCGACGCTCGCCGGGGCATCGCGAAGCGCGTCCAGGAGACGGATCCGCATCGGCTCGCCGAGGATCCGGAAGCGGCCGGCGATCAGCTCTACGAGCTCCGGTTGGGCCTGGTGTGGGACACGCCTCAACTCATCCATGCCGGGAGCATAGCACAACTACATTGTTGTGTGCGAGATTAGTGGTAAAGCCTCATGCGGGCATAGGCGAGGGCACCGAGGACCGGGTCGGTCCTCGGCGGTTTCGATTGCCGCTTCGCCTGGCGGGACGGATCAGCGCGCGCCCTGGACGAGGGCGGCGAGCTCGGTGAGCTGGAGCTGGAGTCCTCCGCAGACCTGCTCGCAGAGTTCGTAGACGCCTCTGTCCGCGATGCTGTAGATCGAGCTGTTCCCGTCCTTGCGCCGCGCCACGATGCCGGCCTGCAGGAGCATGCCGAGGTGCTTGGATGCGTTCTGCTGACTGGTGCCCAGCTGCTCGGTTATCTGCGTGACCGTGAGCTCGTCTTCACGGAGCAGATCGAGGATCCGGATCCTGGTGGGGTCGCCGATCACTCGCAGGCGGGCGGCGATCAGCTCGGCGAGGTCCAGCGGTATCGGGCTGGGCAGAATCATCGGTCGTGGCTCCTGTGTTTGGCGATCCCTGCGGCTCAGACAGCCTACACAGTAGTCTAGTTGTGATTGGCCGCCGCGGGCGGGCGCGCGGGATCGGAGTTCGGCCGCGAACCCGGAGTGCCTATTTTCGGCTGTCTCCGCGGTGGCTGCGGCGGATGATCCCGATCATCTTCAGGTTGATCGCGGCGAAGCGCCACAGCTGCCACGGCAGGAAGGTCCGCATGAAGACGGTGAACCTGGTGGGCTTCGTCGCGTAGCTTGAGTGCTCGGATTCCATCAGCTACTCCGGGATCCGGCGCCAGCCGGGACGTAGGCGCGCCTTGTAGAGGAACAGGTGGTGCAGCAGGATCTTGATCCAATGGCCCGCGAGGCCTATCTCGCCGAAGGTGCGGTCCTTGTCGCGACCATACTCGGGATAGCGCTCGAAGTCCGGGACGATCGGGAAGACGGTCATCGAGGCCGCGGTGCCCGTGAAGGGGTTGGCTCCGGCGGAGGCCACGCACGCGGCGCCCATCTCGGCCATCGAGGCCGTGTGGGTCGGAGCCTCGGCGCCGCCGATCATGTCGACGATGCTGCTTGCGACGGCCTTGCCGATCATCGCCGAGGGCATGCCCGTGCGAGGCGGCGCAGGGGCGATGATCGTGCCGTTCGGGCTCTTGCGAGGAACCGAGATCGCGTGGGGCGGCGCGAATGCGATTCCGGCCGCGAAGATGTTCCCGTAGTCGGGTGATTGGTAGGTGCGCGGCCAGTCAGATGCCTTCCAGTCCTCATAGGCGGTCGCGGTGTAGTTGGCATCGACGCGCATGAACTCGTTCGGCATGAACAGGCGCTCGGTTATCTCGCCACCTTCGCGGTCGAACGCCTTCAGGCCGACCCCGGAGAACGGGGGGAGGAGCATCGCGAAGTCGAAGCCCTGCTCGCGCTCGCTCCCGTCGAGCGTCTCGTAGAGCACCCGGTCGGGCTCGACCCTGCTCACATGGGCTCGCGTGATCCAGTCGATCCCGCGCTCGGCAAAGAGCGAGGCGTTGAAGATGCTGCTCGGCGTGATGTAGCCACCGCGCTTGAGATGCATGCCGCCCATCCCGAAGTCGCCGAGCTCGTACTCATTCGTGATCCAGGTGATCTCGGCTTTGTCCCGTACGCCGCGGTTGCGCAGCTCGAACTCCAGGTTGACGATGTACTCGAATGCCGCGCCCTCGCACGTGCAGGTACCGTGGCCCACGCCGACCAGGAAGCGACGAGGCTCGCCTTTGCGCATCCGCTCGACCTCCTCCTCGAGCGCGGCCGCCGCCTGCGCCGCGTGCTGGGGAAGGCACACCGAAAGGCTGTGGCCGCCATCCGGTCCCAGGCCCTCGGTCTTGTCAAAGCGCAGCGCCGGACCGGTCGCGTTGATGAGGAAGTCGTAGGGCACCCGGGTGATCGCCCCGTCAGCCGACTCTGCGGTGATGTACGGGCTCGCGTCCTGGGGGTCGCCCTCGGGATGTATCTCGCGCGCGGAGGCGAGCACGAACTCGATCCCGGCTCGTTCATAGATGGGGGCCAGCGGGATCGTCACCTGCGCCGGCTTCATCAGCCCGACCCCGACCCAGATGTTCGAGGGCACCCAGTTGTAGTCGGGTCTGGGAGAGACGACGGTCACGGTGTCTCCCCGCCCGAGCCAGCTGCGGGCGAACGCCGCCGCCGTGTGCCCGGAGATCCCGGCGCCGAGAACTACGACGCGGCTCACCCCGACACCGAGGACTGTCCGGCCGGGTGCGCGGCCGCCGCCGGGCGGCAACTTCCGGAAACACCCGTTTGTAGTTGTCTAGCGGTGAACATGGGTCAACGCTAGGTTCCCGAGACGGCCGCGTCATGCGTGGCAACTACGCGGCACGGGCGAGGCTTTCTACTGCGCCGCCCGCGGTGCGTCCGGTCACCCGCCTACCCTCCTGCGAACATATGTTCGACCCGTCCAGTGCCCCATGGCTCACCGAGCTCAACGAGGAGCAGCGCGCCGCCGCGACCTACAGCGGCGAGACGCTGCTGATCCTTGCCGGGGCGGGCACCGGCAAGACCACGACGCTGTGCGCACGGGTCGCCTGGCTGCTGACGCAGGGAGTCCCCGCCGAGCGGATCCTGCTGCTGACCTTCACCCGCCGGGCCGCCGGCGAAATGGTTCACCGCGCGCGGACGCTCGTCGAGCGAACCTCGCCGGACGCGGCCCGGATCTTCGGTGGGACCTTTCACTCCGTGGCTCATCGCCTCGTCCGGGTCCACGCCGCGACGCTCGGCCTCGACGCGGGCTTCGGGCTACTTGACCCGGGGGACGCCCGCGACCTGCTCGACATGGTCCGCCAGGAGCACGGGCGCGCGGATGAGCCCAGGCGCTTCCCCAGGGCGGGAACCCTGTTGGACATCTATTCCCGGACGGTCAACGCACAGACGCCCGTTGACGAGATCCTGGCTGAGTTCTACCCGTGGTGCGAGGAGCACGGCGAGGCGCTCAAGGAGATCTTCCGCTCCTACCATCGCCGCAAGCGCGAGATGGGACTGCTCGACTTCGACGACCTGCTGCTCTACTGGCAGGGGCTGATGAGCAGCGACGTCGTCGGCCGGCAGATAGCCGATGAATTCGACCATGTCCTGGTGGACGAGTACCAGGACGTCAACGGTCTCCAGGTCGACATCGTGCAGGGCCTGCGCCGGCCGGGCGGCGGGCTGACCGTCGTCGGGGACGACCTTCAGGCGATCTACGGCTTTCGCTCGGCGAGCGCCCGCCACATCCTCGATTTCCACGAGCGGTTCCCCGGCACCCACCGGGTCACGCTCGAGCAGAACTACCGCTCGACGGCCCCGATCCTCACGGTCGCAAATGCCGTTGCCGAGCAGGATCGAGGGGGGTTACCGAAGCGGCTGTGGACCGACCGCGAGGGCGGGTCGACGCCTTCGCTCGCCTTCCCTCGTGACGAGCAGGAGCAGGCGGCGCTCGTCTGCGAGCAGGTGCTGGCGGCGCGGGAGCAGGGCAGCGAACTGCGTCGTCAGGCGGTCCTGTTCCGGACCAACCACGACTCCGAGCTGCTTGAGCTGGAGCTGATGCGACGGAAGATCCCGTTCGTCAAGTACGGCGGCCTGCGCTACCTGGAAGCCGCCCACGTCAAGGACTTCATGGCTCTGCTGCGGCTCGCCGACAACCCGGCGGACGAGCTCAGCTGGCTGCGCCTGCTCAAGCTCTTCGACGGTATCGGCCCCACGAGAGCCCGCGGGATCCTCGATGCGCTTCGTCCGTCGCAAGATGCCCGTCCCGAGCTCGAGCGCTGGCCGCTTGCGGTCGAGAAGGTGCCCGCCACCTCACGGCAGGCGGCCGAGGCGGTGATCGGAGCGCTCCGCGAGACCGGCGCCGGCGCCGGCGCCGGCGAGTCGACCGGTGCACAGGTCGAGCGGCTGTGCACAGCCATCACGCCTTTGATCCGCCTTCACTATCCCGACGGAGCTGTGCGCGCACCGGACCTCGAGCGGCTCGTGCTCGCGGCCCACGGCGCGCAAGACATCCGCCATTTCGTCTCCGAGCTCGCTCTGGACCCACCTTCGTCGGTCGGCGACTTCGCAGGTCCCCCGCAGCTCGATGAGGATTACCTGATCCTGAGCACAGCCCATTCGGCCAAGGGCCTCGAGTGGGACGCCGTGCACCTGATCGCAGCCTACGACGGAAACTTCCCGGCCGACATGAGCACGGGCACGGAGGAGGGGGTAACCGAGGAGCGTCGGCTGTTCTACGTCGCGCTGACCAGGGCCCGCCGCATGCTGCACGTCTACGTTCCCGAGCGCTACTACTACCGTGCGACGGTCCGCGACGATCGGCACGGTTACGGCAAAGCTTCGAGGTTTCTGACCCCGAGTGTCCAGCAGCTGTTCGACACAGCTGTGCCCGAGTCCCCGCCGAGCGTTTCAGCGCCGGCGTCGGGCCCGCGGATCGAGGTCTCGGTCGACGCCCTGTTCGCGTGATCGTGGCATCCGCTCGTGTTGAGCTGTCGGCTCGCACCGGCCCGCGCGTCTTCCATTACCCTTGAAGCCAGCGAGAGCAGGGCTGCTCCCGGATGGAGATGTGGGCCCGCGGTGGCCAAGGACGGCAGATGCGGGGCGAACCGACCTTCAAGGAGACGACGAGCCGTCATGAGCATCTTCAACTCAAGCCGCCGACGGACCGCCGCGCTGGTCGCATCCGCCGCGCTGCTTTCAAGCTCCGCAGTCGCGCTGGGGGCGCTGCCGAAGCATGGCGCGAGGTTCACCGGCAAGACCAACGGCGGGGTTGTCAACGGGTTCGTCGCCCCGGTGTCGTTCAGCGTCGCCGCAAACGGCAGGTCGCTCACGGGTTTCCGCTACTCGAGCTTCGGCTGCTTCGGCGCCGGCGGCTTCCGGCCCGGCATCGACTACTACACCCAGCCGGAATCGATTCTCCATGTCGGCACGGTGCGGGTCACCGCCGGCGGCCATTTCTCGGTCACGGGCGCGGTGTGGAAATACACCGCCCACGGCAACACCTTCACCACCACCTCGAACGTGAGTGGGATCTTCACCAGGTCAAAGGCGGCCCAGGGCACGATCGTGATCTCACAGAAGGCCACCGGCAAATTCAACGCCAGCTGCGGGCCCTCCACGATCACGTTCACCGCGTCCGCGCACTAGAGGCGCTCGGCCGTGCCGTCGACTAGGAAGTGACGGGGGCGCCGGCCGTCACGGCCCGCAGCTCCTCGAGGGATTCGTCGAGCACCTCGCCGAAGGTGCGGGAGTCCTGGGCGATCCAGCGTTCGAAGCCGACCCGGAATACGGAGATCGCCGCGTCGGCGGCCAGGCTCGCCGCGGGCTCGCCGACGCCGCGCCCGCGCAGGGCGTCCGCGACGGCCGCCGAGAGCGCCAGCAGCTTCCTGGCCTCACGCTCCTGAAGCTCCTCGCTGGCGGCGATGATCTCCTGGCGCAGCCCCGCGTAGGGGCCGCGCTGCGGGAGCATCGTGCCGGCAGCCCGCAGGCCGGCCGCGACAGCCTCGATCGGTGAGGCCGGCGGCGGGGCTTCGGCGACGGCCGTGGTGATCGCCAGCTGCAGCGTCTCGGAGCCGTCGAAGAGGACCTCGCGCTTGTCCGCGAAGTGGCGGAAGAAGGTGCGCTCGGTCAGGCCGGCCCGCTGTGCGATCTCGGCAACGGTCGTTCGCTCGTAGCCGCGCTCCGCGAACAGCTCGATCGCGGCCTGTTGGAGCCTTCCGCGTGCGTCCGGCTGCCATCGGGTCACCCCCCGATCATAGGTCATGTCAGTGACAGACATCAGCGTGCTACTCTGATGTCAGAAGCTGACATCGCCTATCCGTGGAGGTTCGAACATGCGTGTATTCGTCACAGGGGCATCTGGATTCATCGGCTCGGCGGTCGTCCCCGAGCTGCTCGGCGCCGGCCACGAGGTCCTCGGATTGGCCCGCTCGGATTCATCCGCCGCGGCCCTCGCCGCAACGGGCGCCTCGGTCCACCGTGGCTCGCTCGATGACACCGTCAGCCTCCGTGCGGGAGCGGCCGGTGTGGATGGCGTGATCCACCTGGCCTACCGTCACGACTTCTCTGACATGGCCGCCGTCGAGGAGTCGGCCAACATCGATCTCCGCGCGATCGAGGCGATCGGCGAGGAGCTTGCCGGCTCCGATCGCCCGCTCGTGATCGCCTCGGGCGCCCTCGGTCTGAGGACCGGGAGCGAGCCGGCGACCGAGGCCGACATGGGGGACCCGGCGTCGTTCGCGGCCGGGCGCCGTCGAAACGAGCAGGCGCTCTTCGCGCTCGCCGAGCGTGGCGTGCGCAGCTCATCGGTGCGGCTCGCTCCGACGGTCCACGGCGCGGGTGATCAGGGCTTCGTCGCGATGATGATCACGGCCGCACGCGAGCACGGTGTCTCGGGATACGTCGGCGACGGGTCGGGCCGCTGGCCGGCGGTTCACCGGCTGGACGCTGCAGGGCTGTTCCGTCTCGCCGTCGAGGGGGCGCCGGCGGGGTCGGCATTGCACGGGGTCGCCGAGGAGGGCGTCGTGATGGGCGAGGTTGCAGAGGTGATCGGCCGTCACCTGGGAATCCCCGTGGAGTCCATCGCGCCCGAGCGCGCGATGGAGCACTTCGGCTTTCTCGGTGCCGTCCTGAGCCTCGACGCGGTGGTCTCCAGCACCCTCACGCGTGAACTGCTGGGCTGGGCGCCGACCCGGGCGGGACTGATCGCCGACCTCGAGGAGGGTCACTACTTCGGGGACCCGGCGAGCGGGGCGTGACCGTTAGGGGGCCTGGCCGGACGAAGGGAGATATTCGAAGCTCCGGATGATCACGCTCTGGCTCGTCGCGGTCTTCTTGCGAAAACACCAGAGGTTCATGCCCAGAGGAACGGGTGTCTGGGGGATGCGCAGGAGGTAGTCCGGCGGGGCGAAGGTCCACGTGTGAAGGACGTTCTGGGTGGTGCCGGGCGGTTGCAAACCGGACATCACCGTCTCGACGATGCTCCTCGAGCTCCAGCTCATGCGCGCCGTCAGGAGATCCACACCGCCCAGATTCACCCGGAAGTCGTCTTCGGTCGGCCCGACGCCGGCGTTTCCAGTCGACGGGTAGATCGTGAAGTCGGCGTTGCAGGCGCCCCCGCAAAGCGTGTTGCCCCACTTCGAGAACTCGATGTCGATCTCGTTCTCTCCATCGACGCCCAGCCCGTTCTGCGGCCCGTAGGGGAACAGGCCCAGCACGGCATGAGGGTCCATGTTGTCAACGGGCCCCTGGATCTCCCACTGATATGTGCCGAATCCCATCCGGTCGTTCGAGAAGAGCTCGCCGGCCGTTGCGCCACCGCGCTTTCTGGTGATCATCAGGTGCAGGTAGCCGTTCGCGTCGAGCTGGACATTCGACGGCCGTCCCCGCGCGACGCCGGCCATGGGGCCGTTGGTAACCGTCCAGTTATGTCCCATCCAGTTGAGGCCCGTGGCACGGCTTATGGCCGGCAGCGTCGCGAGCGCAAGACCGACGCCGAACGCAGCTAGACACGAGAACCTCACGCTCTGCCCGCAAGGGCGCAGCATGCGCCCCATCAGGGCCCCGTGATCGTGAACGGCCCGGCGGGCGAGCCGTTGACCGTTCCGTAGAGCTGCCCGCCCATGCCCGCCGTCGGCGCCGGATAGGTTTCGACGTTCAGCGTGAAGGCCTGGCCGAGCCCGACGCTCCCACCGCTACAGCTGAGCGTGTCGTTCGGCGTGGAGGTCGCGGAAACGGTCGCGATCGGAAGCGCCGTCGGGCAGAGCTTGTTGACGATCTGCCTCGGACCGGAGGACCCGGCCGGAACGACGACCTTCACTTCGCTCACCCCTCCCGTCGCTTCGGCGATCATCGCGAGGGCCGGCAGTTTGATGTGTTCTTCGAGGGTGAACATCACGTGCAGGGCGATCTCGGCGCTCGAGTAATACGACCAGGTCGCGGTGGCCCCGATCACCGGCAGTGCGGCGGGCGGGGTCGAGCGGGCCGGGCGCGTGCGCAGATGGGGCGTCGTGTAGCCGAAGCGGACCGACTCGTTGTAGGGCGTTCCCAGTTTGTAGCCTGCGACGAGGCCCTCGACGAGATCTTCGGTCGGGCTGGAGAAGGCGGCCCATTCGTAGAGGCCGTGGACGTTGCCGTTCGTGAACCCGCCGGCGCCTTCGGGATTGTCGATCGTGTCCTTCATCTTGCCCGTCACCTTGTGCGTGGCCGGATCGACCGTGAAGTACTCGCGCCCTTTTTCATAGCTTCCGGCCGAGACCTCATCAGCCGAGGATGAGGTCTCAAGCACCCGGACATTGTCGGTGTCTTCGAACACCGGCGCGAAGCGATCTGCGAAGCAGGAGTCGATCTTGATCTTGAAGTCGTCGGCCTCGTGTTCCTTGGCGATCGCGATCAGGTCCCCGGGCGTGATGTAGGAGCTTTCGTCGATCACCTTCCCGCCGCGGTTGATGAACGCCGGATTGGTCATGACACCCGCCGGGCCACCCGGGTTTGCGGCGTTGACCTGGACCGCCTTGGCGATGTTGAACCACCGCTTCTGCGCGCCGGGGGCGAAGGCCGCTTCGTTGGGGGGCACGCCGTGGCCGGCGAGGTAGATTAAGACGTCGTCGCAGCCGGCGGCGGTGGCCTTGTCAACGGCCTTGGCGAGGGACTTGGCGGTCGGTACGTCGGGCTCGATCGTCTTCAGGCCGATGCGCAGAGCGAAGGTGAGCATTTCCTTGCCGCCGCCCCTGAAGAGGGGGCTCGTGAAGTCCCCGATCGGGATCATGCAGTCGTGGGCGAGCAGCTTGGTGCGCGGCACCGGGTGCCCGTTGGCCGCATAGCGGGAGCTGCTCGCGCGCGCGGCCTGCGCAGGCGGCGGTGCGCTGTAGACGACATAGCGGCTGCCGTTGTAGGCCTTGGCCGTCAACAGGAATGGTGCGAGGCGGTTGTCGATGATCGGGAACCACTCCATGCTCTCGCTGCGCACCAGCCGGCCCGTGCGTGCGTCGATCAGCACCAGCCGGCTCGAATGGGCGAAGAAGGCTCCGTGCGAGAGGTCCTCCCAATAGACGTAGGCAGGCTGGGCGAGCGGCGTTATGCGAGGCACGGGCGGAGGACCGGCCTCGTAGACCAGGTGGCCACGGCCGAGCGGGGCGGGGAGGCTGAAGACGACGACGGGACCTGGTTCGTGCTTCGGTGCCAGCACGCCGAGCGCGATCCGGGTGGCGGCGGCGTGTGTGATTGCCGAAGCCGGGGCGGCCAGGGCAAGCATGAGGGCGCCGGCGGCCGCACCGACGAGCGCTCGCGGAAACACAGATCGACGCGCCCTGCTGCAACGGCCTGTCGAGCCCGACATCATCGCGGTCCCCCACGTTGAAACCCGTTGGGCGACCATACTCCAAGCAGACACCTGAACGCGACCGGAAGGCATTGCATGTCCACCCAGACCCGGCTGAGAACGATTGAACACGTCATCGGCGGTGCCGCCTGCGCCGGGGAGTCGACGCGTACCTCGATCGTCTGGGACCCCGCGACCGGCGAGCCCCAGGCCGATGTGCTGCTGGCCGAGCCGGCCGACGTTGATCGCGCTGTCAGGGCGGCTCATGAGGCGCTCGGGGGGTGGGCGAACGCCTCGCTTGCCCGGCGCAGCAAGATCATGTTCCGCTTTCGCGAGCTGCTCGAGCGCAACGTCGATGAGCTGGCCCGGCTGATCGCCTCCGAGCACGGCAAGGTCGTCGAGGACGCGAAGGGAGAGATCAGTCGCGGCCTCGAGGTCGTCGAGTTCGTCTGCGGGCTGGCACACCTGCTTAAGGGGGAGTACTCCGACGAGGTCTCGACGAGCATCGACGCGTACTCCTTCCGCCAGCCGCTCGGGGTCTGCGCCGGGATCACGCC
>Ga0209698_10005261_pt1 | contig 14052 bp, 13 predicted proteins | sample LitLauG_LLR_2012_FD_187203 | JGI IMG/M metagenome (GOLD analysis project Ga0209698, IMG submission 187203) | Freshwater sediment microbial communities from Pennsylvania, USA - Little Laurel Run_MetaG_LLR_2012 (SPAdes) (version 2) | ecosystem: Environmental > Aquatic > Freshwater > Creek >... | reverse complement strand
GAGGGAAATGGCGGGAGTGGCGGGGCTCGAACCCGCTACAAATTCAATGTTCTTGCGGTAAAAATCGCCGGTGTTGGCGGCAAAATCGGCGCGGCCGAGGTAAGCGCCATCATAACGGCTCCAGCCTCCGTGCACCCAGGGGCCGACGACCAGCGCATTGAAAATATCCGGATTGTTCTTGTCGATCGCATGGAAGGTACTGAAAGGGCCTTGCAGGTCTTCGGCGTCGAACCAGCCGCCAACCGTGAGCACGGCGCAGTGGATATTCTGCATGTGCGGCGCCAGGTCCCGGGCCTTCCAGTAGTCGTCGAAAGTGTCGTGTCGCATCTGATCATCGAGAAGGGCGCTTTTGCCTTGCAGCAACTTTGAAAGATTGCCGATCGGGCCCGCGTTCAGGAAAAATTCATATCCATCCTTTGTGCCGTAATCGAAAGGCACAAACACCTTGGGTGGGAGCTGCGGGTTTTCCTGCGGCTTGAAGGAGCTGTAGAACCCGAAATTGGCGGCCAGCATGAACGCGCCGCCATGGTAGGCGTCGTCACCCATGAACAGATTGGTCATCGGAGCCTGCGGCGATGCCGCCTTCAGGGCAGGATGCGAGTCGATCATGCTGGCCGAGGTGAAGAAGCCGGGATAGGAAATACCCCAGATTCCCGCGTTCCCGTTGTTGTTGGGAATGTTCTTCAGCAGCCAGTCGATGCTGTCGTACGTATCGCTGGCGTCGTCGACGTCCTTGCTCGATTTCTTGTTTTCGATATGCGGGCGCATCTCGAGGAATTGCCCTTCCGACATGTAGCGGCCGCGCACATCCTGAAACACAAAAATGTACCCAGCCTTGTCGAAATCGCGCGACGGACCCAGCTGTGTGCGATACTGATCGACCCCGTAGGGGCCCACGCTGTAGGGGGTGCGGTTGATCAGAAACGGATAGCGGTGGGAAGTGTCCTTCGGCACGTAGATAGAAGTGAACAGTCGGGCGCCGTCGCGCATGGCGATGCGGTATTCGTATTTCGTGTAGTGCTCTTTGACGTCGTATTCGGGAGACTCTGAACGGGTTTGTGCAACCAAACCAGCGCTCAGGACCAGGGTGATGAGGATGGAGACATACCGTCGGTGACGCATGCAGCTCCTTTGATGGCGAGGATCAATCGGCAAACCTACATTCGAGACGGCACTCCGGTCAAGGCCGATCGCTTCTTTAAGCGGTACAATTGAGTTTGCGGTTTGCGGCCCGGTTTCGGTCGAATCGCGGGCTACTCGGGGGAGCATGTTCGAGGTTACGGTCGAAGATTCGTTTGCCGCGGGACACTACCTGCGCAACTACAAAGGCAAGTGCGAGAATCCGCACGGGCATAACTACAAGATTCGGGTGACGCTGGCCGGGGCGGAACTGGACAAGGCCGGGCTACTGCTCGATTTCAAGGACCTGCGCGAAGTGATGAAGCATGTGATCGAACGTCTCGACCACCAGATGATCAACGAAATCGAGCCCTTCACGGTGATCAATCCCTCGGCGGAAAACATCGCCAAGTATTTCTATGACGAGTCGAATGCCCGCCTGCTGCGCGTAACCAGCGGCCGAGTGCGCATCAAAGCCGTGACGGTATTCGAGACCGACACCACCACGGCGAAATATAGCGAGTAGCGGAGTTTGACGTCTTAGCTCGAATCGCGCCAATTCGACCCCCTTTTCCCGAGTAGCTGAGAGCTGACGGCTGAAAGCTGAGAGCCTGTTTTTCCATGCAGATTACCGAGATCTACAAGTCCGTGCAGGGCGAATCGACCTACGCCGGATTGCCCTGCGTCTTCGTGCGGCTGACCGGCTGCAATCTGCGCTGCACCTGGTGCGACAGCGAATATACGTTTCAGGGAGGTCGCAAAATGACGGTCGCGGAGGTGCGTGACGAGGTCTCGCGCCTCAGCCCGGGCGGGGGACTGGTGGAAATTACCGGAGGCGAACCCATGCTGCAGGAGCGCGAGGTCGTGCCCCTGATGCAGGAGTTGCTCGGCCACGGCTACCAACTTCTGCTCGAGACCAGCGGAGAGCGTCTGCTGGCAGGGGTTCCCCCGGAAGTTGTCAAAATTGTCGACGTGAAATGTCCGGATTCGGGCGAAGCCGATACCTTCGCCATGGATAACCTGCGCGCGCTGAACCGGCGCGACGAAATCAAGTTTGTCCTCAGCAGCCGCGCCGACTACGAATTTGCTGTCGCCTTCACCCGGGCTCACGACCTGGCCCGGCGCGTGAATGCTGTTTTATTCTCGCCGGCATTCCGCAAGGATGCGACCGGCACCCGGGACAGTTCGCATTGCCTGCTCGATCCTCAGCAACTGGCGCAGTGGATCATCGCCGATAACGTTCCAGTCAGGCTCGGACTGCAGTTGCACAAATTCATCTGGGACCCGGCCGTGAAGGGGGTTTGAAATCCCGCTGACGAACATGAACAAAACCCGGGCAGTCGTCCTCCTCAGCGGCGGGATGGACTCGTGCGTCTGCGCCGCGCTGGCCGTCCGCGATCACCAGGTAGCCGCGGTCCACGTGAGCTATGGGCAGCGCACCGAAGAGCGCGAGAAGAGATCGTCTCTCGCCATTTGCCAGCGTCTGAACATCCACGACAAGCTTCTGGTTCGGAACGAAGCCCTGCGTGCCATCGGGGGATCGGCACTCACCGACGAAGGTATCGCCGTACCCACCGCCGAGTCGCTCGGACACGGGATCCCGGTGACCTACGTGCCCTTTCGCAATGCGCATTTTCTCGCCGTCGGGGTGAGCTGGGCGGAGGTGCTGGGCGCTGAAAAGGTATATATTGGCGCGGTCGAGCCTGACAGTTCCGGATATCCGGACTGCCGTCCGGTTTATTACGAAGCCTTCAACGCGGTCGTAAAGGCGGGCACCAAGGAGGGTCGTATCGAGATTGTCACTCCGCTCATCGCTATGCGGAAAGCCGAGATTGTGCGCCTTGGCCTTGAACTCGATGCTCCATTCGATTTAACTTGGTCATGCTACAGTCGCGATGATCAAGCCTGCGGAGTATGTGACAGCTGCGTGCTGCGGCTTCGCGCCTTCGCCGCCGCGGGAGTGCAGGATCCGATCGCGTACGCGGCCAGTTAGCATTGGTTGCCGGGAGGCAAAATGAAAAAGAACTGCGTAGTTCTTCTTTTTATATTGCTGGCGCTGGGACTGTGCGTGCCTCCAGTCTTCGCCCAGGCTTCAGGAACGGTCAAAGGTGTTTGCCGGGATGTGGATGGAAAGCCGATCGCGGGTGGGATCCTTGAGTACCAGAATCTGGACAACGGGCAGAAGTATCCCCTCAAGACCAATGGCAAGGGGGAATATTTTTCGTTGGGTGTCAGTCCAGGCAAGTACAAAATCACTCTTTACCGGTCTGCCGATGAGCAGAAAGCGGGCAAGGAGCTTTATCATATCAGCGGCTTTCAGGTGAAGCTCGATGAGAACACCCAGGACATCGATCTAAAGAAGGAAGCGGAAGGTCAAGCCAAGGGACAAGGCCTCACTCCCGAACAACTCAAGCAGATGCAGGAGCAGCAGGAGAAACAAAAGAAGGAGGTCAACACCGTTAAGGCGCTCAATGAAAGGCTGAACGCAGCCAAAACGGCGGCCGACGCGGGCGATTTCGACACCGCCATCGCGGCCATGAAAGACGCGAACCAAATGGATCCATCTCGCGACCTGGTCTGGTTCAAGCTGGGCGATTACTACCGGATGTCGGCCCCGAAGCAGACCGATCCGGCGGAGAAACAGAAACGGCTGGATGCAGCCGTAGAGTCGTACCAGAAGGCCGTGGAACTTAAGAAAGCTGCGGCGAACGACAAGGATCCCAACGCGGCCAAAAACCTGGCCGCTTACTACAACAACCTGGCAGAGGCGTATGCCAAAGCCAACAAAGTAGACGACGCCGTCAAGACCTACGCACTCGCCGCCCAGACCGATCCGGCCGCCGCCGGGCAATACTATTTCAACACCGGCGCGGTCCTGACCAACGCGGGCAAAGTTGACGACGCCATCACAGCCTTCGACAAAGTCATCGTGGCCGACCCCAACAAGGCGGATGCTTACTACTGGAAGGGCGTCAACATGATCGGCAAAGCCACGCTGCAGGGCGACAAGATGGTTGCGCCCCCGGGAACGGCGGACGCGTTCCAGAAATACTTGGAACTGCAGCCCACCGGGACCTATGCCGACGCGGCAAAGCAGATGTTGTCCAGCATTGGCGCTTCCGTCGAAACCAGCTTTGGCAACAAGAAGAAGGCGGCTAAGAAGTAGAGCGTATTGCGGATACGGGCATTTCCTCAGGGCGGCCGCAAGCGGCCGCCCTGCGTGCTTTGCGCCATGGCGGGTTACCAAAGGCCACGTAACTAAGGGCTATGTACTTGCTGTCCTTCGCCCCCAGCCGGCTGCGCTGTACAGTAAATGTATCGAGTTCTCTCCCCCTTCTGTGGTGCTTGCAATTCCCGAGTCAAGAGGACGAATGGCAGCGCCAACCATCGCACCTATTTCCGTCGCACTCGAAGGTTTCTCTGGAACCGGGGGGATCGCTACTCCGGCCTTGCTGGGCGCGATGTTGCGCGCCGACGACAAAATCAGCGATCTGATTTTTTCTCCCGGGCGCCCGCCCCAGGTGCAGGTTTACGGGCAGATGATCCCGGTACAAGTGCAAGGCCTTACGCTGCTCACTCCCGACGAGACTCGTCACATCGCCGCTGATCTGATCGGCGACAACAAGCAGGCCATCACCACCCTGCGGGAGCATGGGGCTTGCGACATCTCCTACGGACTTCCGGGTCTGGCGCGTTTTCGCGTCAACATATTCATTCAGCGCGGCAGTTGTGCCGTGGTGATGCGCGTGATTCCCACGGCGATTCCCGACTTTGCCTCGCTCCGCCTGCCCGAGCAGTTGGCGGAGGTTACCCGCTTGCGCGACGGGATCGTGCTGGTGACAGGAGCGGCGGGTTCAGGAAAGTCCTCGACCCTGGCGGTGCTTCTGGATCGCATCAATCAGGAGAAGTATTACCACATCATCACCATCGAAGATCCGATCGAATTTCTGCACAATCACAAGTGCTCGACGATTCATCAGCGGGAACTGCACAGCGATACTCCGAGCTTCGCCCACGCTCTGCGCTCGGCGATGCGGCAAGCGCCCAAGGTGATTCTGGTGGGGGAAATGCGCGACCGTGAAACCATCGAGATCGTGCTGGAAGCGGCCGAGACCGGGCACCTGGTCTTTTCCAGCCTGAACACGATGGACGCCTCGAAAACGGTTGAACGCATCGTGAGTTCGTTTTCTCCGGCGGAGCTGCAGCCGGTGCGGGAGCGGTTTGCGAAGTCATTCCGCTACATCATCTGTCAGCGCCTGATGCCGAAGACCGACCGCGGCGGGCGCGTCGCCGCTTTTGAAATCCTTAAAGCCAACGCTCGCACCCGCGAGTGTATCGAGAAAGGCGAGCGCGAGAACAAGACTTTACTCGACGCCATGAAGGCCGGCGCCTCAGAGGGCATGCAACACTTCGATGGCGAGATTGCCCAGCTCGTGCAGGATCGCATGATCGACCTCGAAACCGGACTTTCCTTTGCCAGCAATCCGGCAGGACTGGGCCAGGCACTGGCCCGGTAAAGCAGCCCATCCGCGATTTCGCAGCAGTTTTCCACTATCATGCTCTGCTATGTCTGCCGCACAGGACTCTTCGTCGGTTCTGAGCTTTGAAGACGCTCGGCGCGTGGTCGAGGAGCAGGCCGCCCAAGTTCCCGCCTCGGGCGCGGAAACCGTGGATCTTCTCTCGGCTGCCGGCCGCGTTCTGGCCGAACCGGTTCTGGCGGATCGTGATATTCCCCCATTCCCTCGCTCCACCCGCGATGGCTATGCAGTCCGGAGTTCTGATTTATGCCAACTGCCGGCAAACCTTGAGGTCGTTGGCGAGATCAGAGCCGGGGAGAGGCCGGAAAATATTCCGGCCCGGCTCGAAGCCGGACACGCCATCGCGATCATGACCGGCGCGCCCGTCCCGCCCGAGGCCGATGCGGTCGTAATGGTTGAGCACACGCTACGGCACGACGACCGGGTCGAGATTACGAGGGCGGTCGCGCCGGGCGAAAATATTGTCCCTCGGGCAGCGGAAGCCCGGCAGGGGCACACGCTGCTCGAACGTGGTGTGCGTCTGAATCAGGATGGCGTTGCTCTGGCCGCCTCCGTGGGCAAGGCGCGGCTGGAGGTACACAAGCGGCCCCGAATCGCACTGCTGACGACGGGGGACGAAATCGTTCCCGTCTCCGCCACTCCAGGCCCCTCGCAGATTCGCAACTCCAACAGCTACTCGTTGGCGGTGCAGGTTCTACAGGCGGGAGGGCAACCGATCTTGCTGCCAATCGCTCCCGACGAGCCGTCGGCGTTGAGAGACCTTATCGAGGAAGGCCTAAACTCCGACCTCTTGCTGATGACGGGCGGCGTTTCGATGGGCCGTTATGATCTGGTCGAACAGGTACTGTCAGAACTGGGCGCGCAATTCTTTTTCACTGGGGCAAGAATCCAGCCTGGCCGTCCGGTCGTGTTCGGCAACTGCAGCGCGGGCGCCCTTTCCCGCGAAAAGCCGGTCGCCTACTTCTTCGGCCTGCCGGGCAATCCCGTTTCCACCATGGTGACGTTCGAACTCTTTGCGCGCCCCTTGATCGAGGCGCTGGCGGGACAGGCTCCGGGCAAACTCAGGTTCCTGCACGCCCGGTTGAAGTCGGAGATCCGCGTCAGGACTGGACTGCGGCGTTTTCTTCCGGCCCTCCTTGATGGCGAATTCGACAATTCCGCCGTCGAGCTCGTGCCGTGGCAAGGGTCAGGAGACATCGCTGCTACGGCGCGCGCCAACTGCTACGCCGTGATTCCGCCGGATCGCGAATGCATTCCCGCGGGTGAATGGATCGCCGTCCTTTTGCGTTAGCCTGTTCGCAACCACCCCGCAACGCTGCTTCGGTCTACCTCGCCATGTAAGATAGGGAGGCTGCATGGCCACCAAACTCTCTCATTACGACGGCGCTGGACGGGTTCGGATGGTGGATGTTTCCGAGAAGACTCCGACCAAGCGCGAGGCCGAGGCCAGTGCCTTCGTTGCGATGGGCCCGGCGGTTCTGGCGGCGCTGCCGAAAAACCCTAAGGGAGACGCGCTGGAAATCGCGCGGGTGGCCGGCATCATGGCGGCCAAGCGCACGGCAGACCTGATTCCGCTGTGCCATCCGCTTCCGCTCGGGCTCGTTGATGTCGATCTGCGGCTGTGCGAGAATGGCGTCGCTATTAGCTCCAAAGTTACGACCAGCGCCGAAACCGGAGTGGAAATGGAGGCCCTGGTTGCGGCCAGCGTAGCCGCGCTGACCGTCTACGACATGTGCAAGGCCGTCGACAAAGGAATTGAGATTCGCGAAATCGTGCTGGTGCGCAAGACCGGCGGTAAGAGTGGAGAGTATCGTCGCAGGAAGAAATAGTTTTCATTCATTTTCATGGCGAATGACGTAAAGCTGCTGGTGGTGGACGACAATCCCATGGTACTGGGTATGCTGCAGCAGGCGCTCGCCCCGCTCGCCCAGGTCATGACCGCGTCCGACGCCGCCGATGCGCTGCTCAAGGCAGTCGATAATCCTCCGGATTTGGTGGTCTGTGATTATCGTTTGCCGGGCATGGACGGTCGCCAGTTGGTCGAGAAGCTGAAGAGTCGCCCTGCTACCGCGGCCTTTTCTACCGTGCTCATGGCCAGCAAGGCCGACATCGCGGAGCGGCTGTCGCCCCAGGATGCCGCCGACGACTACATCGAGAAGCCTTTCTTCCTGAAGGAGGCCACTCGGCGCATCAAGCGCATGGTCGATCGCATTGCGCTGGAAAAAATGGCCAAGACCGCGCCCTCCGACGGAATCGTGCGCGGAAGTCTGGCGCAGATGAACGTGATCGACCTGATGCAGTCGCTCGAGATGGGCCGCAAGAGTTGCCAGCTCTTGCTCGCCAACGAGGGTGACAAGTGCGAAGTCTTCTTTGTCGAAGGCCAGGTGAAGCACGCCACCTACGGGGCCCTGGTCGGTGACCAGGCCGTCTTTCGGGTGCTGCGTTGGACAGGTGGAAGCTTTCAGTTGGACTTCGAGGGCCGCACCGACAAGGAGACGACCCAGCTAAACACCCAGGGATTGCTCATGGAAGGACTGCGCCTGCTCGACGAATCCCAGCGCGACGGTGGCGCGGAGCCCGAAGCCGTCGCGGAGGCAGCCTCTGCCCCGGCGCCAGCCAGCTCGACCTCCACCGCTGTCAGCAGTGGTCCTCGGGAGGAAGAAGAAGATGTCCTCCTCGACAGTTGAACCGCAACCGGTCAACCGTCCCAAAGCCGCGGTGGTCACCGTAAGCGATTCGTGCTCCCGCGGAGAACGCGAAGACGGTTCGGGGCCCGCAATCGCCCGGCTGCTGCAGGAACTTGGTTTCGAGGTGGTCGCACGAGAAACCGTGTCTGACGATTTCATCCAGATCCAGAACCTGCTCATCCGGCTGGCGCGCCAGGTGCAACTCGTTGTCACCACGGGTGGAACCGGTATCGCCTTACGCGACGTTACACCGGAAGCGACCATCGCGATTTGCGACAAGCTGATCGACGGCATGTCGGAGCGCATGCGCAGCGAAGGAATGAAGAAAACCCCGCTGGCCGCCCTGGGTCGTGGTGTCTGTGGTGTGTGCGGGCAGACGCTGATCGTGAACCTGCCGGGTAGTCCTGGGGGTGCGCTGGAATCGCTGGGAACGATCGTAAACCTGATTCCGCATGCGCTCGATTTGCTCGGCGGAAGAACCGAACACAACTAAAACCGTCCCGCGATCTACCGTCAGCTATTGAGCGCCCTTCCCCGGGCCTACCAGCGCGCGCCCGGGGAACACATCCGGCGCCATCCTGCCATCCTCGATGAGCACCGTCCCACTCACCACCAGATCACGAACGCCCACGCTGGGCTCCATGGGCTTCTCGAAAGTGGCGCGATCGCCCACGGTCTCCGGATCGAACACGACGATATCCGCATCCGCTCCTTCCTGTAACCGCCCTTTGCGGTGCCCCGCCGGAGTCGATCGCTCGAGCACCTGGGCCGGCATGAGAGTCATCTTGCGCAGGGCTTCCATTAGCGGGACCGTCTTCTTCTCTCGTACGTACTGCGCCAGCACACGCGTGAACGTGCCTGCATTGCGCGGATGACCGGGTGCACCATCGCTGGCGATCATGACCAGCGGATGCGGAATCACTTTATCGACCACTTCCTGCGTGTTGGCGAATACCAGAACCGACTGCGCCTTGCTGGAATTGTGGAGTTCTGCGAAGCGTTCCCGCGTCAGATGCTCTCCGGTTTCAGGCAAGACCAAGTTGCCGTAATCGATTCCCAGTCTCTCCCGCCAACCGGGATTGAAGAGCGCGGAATTCACGATCGTCATCCCTGCGATGTAGGGATATGCCTCGGTGGTCACGTCAAGGCCGCGAGCCCTGGCTCCCTCGATCAGCGACAGGCACTCGAGCGAATCGAGCAGGCAGGTGCTGTTTATGTGCACGACGTGGAGTGGCGCTCCGGTGATGGCCGAAGCCCCGATGACTTCCTCCAGAGATTCGATGGCCGACCCCGGTTCGCTGCGCCCAAAGCTGCGCATGTGCGTGTAGACGGGCACCCCGCGCCTGGCAGCGACGCGGAACGTATCGATCACTTCCAACCGAGTCGCCCCGGGAGTGTATTGAATCCCCATGCCGATGCCGAGCGCGCCCGCATCAAGCTCCTCGCCCAGACGCTGCTGAATCCGAGTGACTTGTTCGCGCGATGCCGGATCGTTCGTCGCAGGTCCGCTCTTGGGAAGGATTTCGGGGATGCCCGCGCGGGGATCGAGAACCAACGGGGGCAGCGGCGTCCCGAACACCAGAGCACGGGCGGCCGCGTGGCTCGCGGTCGTCCCATAGTGAATCAGCGAGTGTCCCTGTTTCGTTTTCAGGAACTGGGCAACATCGGGCGCTCCGATTTCCATTTCCAGCGCCGTCGTGACCCCGTCAAAAGCCTTCACCCGCTGGCTCTCCAGATCTTGACCGTGCTGATGCAGGTCAACAAATCCCGGAGCCACCACCAGGCCGGCGGCAGAGACCACGCGGCGTCCGGTTATCTTGTCGGCAGAGATACGGACCACCTTGCCTTCGCGGATCCCGACGTTACGGACGGCATCGAGGCCAGTTTCGGGATCCATCACCCGGCCGCCGGCAATGACCAGATCGCATTGCTGCGCGGCCAGCAGCGTTGACCCAACCAATGGAAGCAAGAGTAAGAAAAACAACCAGCGCATGGTCACTCCAGAGCCGCGATCATAGCAGTTCGGGGTTTCTGTCATCCCCAAGCCCGGCGCAGTTCAACCGGGTGAGGGATCTCCCCTGCGAGCGGCGCGTGGCGTGTGGACGGTCTAGACGCGAGGTCCTTCACTGAGCCAGAAAGGCGCCTCCGTTCAGGATGGCTCTACGCACGGGAACCAAGGATCCTCATACTTTCCACGAACAAAACGTCGTGCGCACAGACACCTCGCGTTCCAATCACGTAAACTGACACTTCTTGAAAACGATTGGACACATCCTCGCCCGCTATAAATTGTGGACGCTGGGCCTGCTCAAGGTTCTCGGGCTATGGGGCGTGTTTGCGATTGCCTTCGCCGACAGCGCCCTGTTGGGGATGCCGGTCGACGCGGTCGTTGCGACCTACGTGTACCAGGATCACAGACGACTGCTCCTCTACGTCATTATGGCCTCGGCCGGGTCCGCGCTGGGAAGCATCCCTTTATATTTCATCGGATATGCCGGCGGTGAAAAAGTCCTGCGAAAACGCATCTCCGAAGAGCGCTTTCAGAAAATTCACCAGTCGTTCGAGCGCCACGAGTTTTGGGCGTTGATGTTCCCCGGCATGCTCCCGCCGCCGATGCCGTTCAAGCTCTTCGTCCTGGGCGCAGCCGTCTTCGAGATGCGTTTCAGCCATTTTCTTGCGGCGATTTTCGCAGGCAGGTTCGTGCGCTTCCTCCTGCTCGGCCTGTTGACCCTGTGGTTCGGTCAGCAAAACTGGCAGATGCTGGGAGGCTTCCTCAAACAACACATCTATCTGGCCATTTGCGCATTAGTAGCAGCGGGCGGGGTCCTTTGGCTACTACGAAGAAGGAAAAAGACAAAGACTGGGGGACCATTGAGCACCGAGAATCCCGCCGCTTAATCGCCCCTGCCGAGAGAATTACGCCGCCGCCGTATGGTCGCCGGAACGACTCAGCTTCCCGGAAAGCGCGTGCAGTGCAACCGGCGCGGCGAACATCAGCGATGTGAACAGCAGATCTCCAACAACCGCCCGGCGGAAGAAGGGAAGGCCGGCATCGTAGCTGGCCATCAACCCGGCAAAGCTCTTGGGATACATCGCCCACGCGGCCCACACGGCAAAGTTGCTGACCAGGAAGAACGAAACTGAACAAGCCAGGGCCGTTCCCAGGATCCGCAGCACCCCTGAATTCTGCTTCACCGTGGTGCCCAGCCATAACATCGCACCGTACCATGCCCACGTAACCAAATGGTCCCACGAAAACGGATACCGGTAGACCATCGTAGTGAGCACAACATCCGACGCCGCGAGCAGCACAAGCGGAACCCACGCGCGGTTCCGTGGTCCGCGCGCGCCAAAGAACAGCAATGCAGCGCCTACAGGGGTAAACGCCAGGGGATGAGGGAGAAACCGGACAGCTACTGCAAAAAGAACAAAGACGTAAGCCAGCATGATGACCTCTCCGAGGACTCTTATTGTGGGCGCTGAGCCAGCGCACGTCAAGCCAAGATCGCGTGGCCGGCTGCGACCCGCCCACTAAATTTGCTGCTGTGCAGCGCTCTTCAGCCCTGTGTCGGCGACGACGCCGAAGCCAGGCCAGCCTTCGGCGATGCAGCCAGCACGCTCCGGGAAAATTCCGGCGGCCGCCTTCGAGAGGAACTGCGTCGTGCGAATTCTTCAGATTGCGTCGTTTTGCTCCGAATTCGAGAGGGATGGTGCCCGATCGCAAAGAGACCTCTACCGCTCCGGCACAACCAGGCGGTTCTCACTCTCGCTATAGACGTCGCCGACTACGTGCAAGTTCTGGTCGAGTTCGACGGCTGCGCCTAAGGTGCGTCTTCCCCGGGCGCTCACGGAACCGGGGACCTGAACAAAACGCAGATCCTGAAAACGAACAATGTAGCCTCGGTCAGGAGCAGTCAGGGCTTCCGTCTCCGTGACCGGATACTGGGCCCAATCCAAGAAGACCCTCCCGAGATTCGACCGCTTGGCCGCGAGAGTGACCGCAGTCTCCTCCGGCTTGTAGCGAGTCTCCATCTGATCGTCGGGATCCACCTCGGGCTTCAAAGAGTTCACCGGCGCCAGGGCAAAGAAGCCGGGCGTTTCCACCACCCCGTACCAGTGGAACGGATCGATCCACGTGGGGAACGCCGAGACTCGAATCGGATCGACACCTGCATAGGTTCGCGACTGCAGGGCGCTGACCGCACGGCGATGCTCATAGTCGCGCACCGCCCACATCAACACCACGCCCGCCAGCGCCAGCGTCGCCGCGAACCTTCCACGCGGTCCACGGCGACGCGCGCCGATTTCCTTGTCAATCAGAGCAAACAGGGAAGGCACGACCAGCCCGAGAAACAGAAATCCCAGCATCACCGGCTCAAGGATGAAAACGATGTCCCACGAATACCATCTTTCGGAAAACGGCCAGAACGGACGCACCCCGTAGTTGTTGGTGAAATCGAGCAGAATATGGCTGAGCCCCGCCAGGCAGCCATAGAGGAACAGCAGCCCCCATCGCGGGGGCAAGCTCGGATCCGCTGTCTTGCGGCCGCGCAGCCGCCACACCAGGTACACGAATGCCAGCACGGCCGCGGCGCTCAGTAGAATCCCGACGAAGGAGTGGGTAAACCCACGATGATGCGCAAAGCCAAAGGCCCGTCCCCGCAGCCTGCCCAGCACATCCAGATCAGGCGCCTCCGCCGCCAGCGTGAGCGTCAGTGTGGCCAGCGCCGTCTTGCGATTGAGCCCGGCGCGGCCCAGGCATGCACCGGTAAGAAAATGAGTGATGGGTTCCAAGTGATTCCGGAGAATTCTATTGATCTACGCCGAAAGACGCCACTGCCACGCAGTTTCCGAACCTCAATTGGACGCTACTTAGCGCTGGGACGTCGCAACTAATCTGGGTTGTCCCGGCGCGGAGCCAGCACCGTCAAGGCGTTTGGTACAGCCGTAATCACCGCCGGAAGCGCACCGATCAGTTCGCCATCAGTCTCGAGGTAGATCTTTCGCTTTTGTTCCCGGGCAGGACTTTGATATGTGCACGAAACCCGGGAGCAGTGCACCAGGTCGATTCCCGGAATCCTCCATTTACGCCGGAGCAACCCGCGGGTCACGTACGCCAGATAAGCGAGGCGGCTCCCGGTTTGACAAAACACAGCCCGCACGTCGTCGCGATCCAGCGATGCCCCGGGGGCCAACTCCTGCAGCACTCCCCCAAAGTTGCGGATCCGCACGCACATCAACTCCGTAACCAGAACCCGCCGGCTTTGGTCGGATCCGCTTTCCAGGTACTCCGCCGCAAAACTCGTCATCGGGTACGTGAACCACAACTGCCAAGCCTTGGCATAGTAGGCGGCCATGCCCATACGCTGCTTGGCTCCGGTGATTAGTTTGTAAAATAGGTGTGCGTCGACGCCTGCTCCGGCGGTGAACAGAAAATACCGGGCGCTGGGGTTGCCCTGAAGGTCCACATACTCGATATGTCCGAGAGCAATCCGCCTCGGCACGAAGTGCAGAGCAGCTCTCGCCGCCCCTGGGAGATCGAGCGGAATCCCCAGGTCGTGCGCGAGAGCGTTGGCCGTGCCCATGGGCAGGATCGCAAGCGCCACATCTGAGTTCGCCAGGAGCTGGGCTATGTTGTGGATGGTGCCATCGCCGCCACAGGCGAAAATCGTGTCGCAGCCAGAGTCGATCGCTCCCCGGGCCAACTT
>Ga0209698_10005256_pt1 | contig 14056 bp, 13 predicted proteins | sample LitLauG_LLR_2012_FD_187203 | JGI IMG/M metagenome (GOLD analysis project Ga0209698, IMG submission 187203) | Freshwater sediment microbial communities from Pennsylvania, USA - Little Laurel Run_MetaG_LLR_2012 (SPAdes) (version 2) | ecosystem: Environmental > Aquatic > Freshwater > Creek >... | reverse complement strand
GGGGACCTTCAACTGGAACGCTAGGCCGGTTAGTGTCCAGTAGTCAAGGCATGCAGTCCGGACGAAGGAGCGCGCTGTGGGGATTCTCCGACTCGCCCACGTCGACATCCGCACCACCGACCTGGAGCTCGCCAGCGCCTACTACAGCGAGGTCATGGGCCTGACTGCCGTCCAGCGCGACGAGGACACCGCGTACTTCAAGTGCTGGGACGAGGAGGACCACCACTCGCTGCGGCTGCGCTACGACGCGCGCACCGGGCTGGACCTGTTCGCCTTCCGGGTGGAGAAGGAGGACGACCTGGCCGAGCTGGAGAAGGCGGTCGAGGCGTACGGGTGCCAGGTGCAGCGCGTGTCCAAGGGGCAGGCCGTCGGCCAGGGGGAGTCCATCCGGTTCGTGATTCCCTCCGGCCAGACCATGGAGCTGGTCTGGGACCTGACCAAGACCGGCAACCTGCTGGGCAAGCACAACCCCTCGCCGGTTCCCCCGCCGAACCTGCCCGGCATCGCCCCGCCGCGCCTGGACCACATGCTGATCAACGCCGAGGAGGTGGGCGAGTCCTGCGCGTTCTTCCGCGACGTGCTCGGGTTCCGGATGACCGAGCAGGTGATCGACGCCAACGGCCACCAGCTCGGGGTCTGGCTGGAGCGGTCCCACTCCCCGCACGACATCGCGATCGTCAACGGGCCGAACGGCGCCCTGCACCACTTCGCCTTCTGGCTGGACGACTGGGACCACGTGCGCAAAGCGGCCGACATCCTTGCCTACAACGGCGTGCAGATCGACCAAGGCCCCACCCGGCACGGGGTGACCCGAGGCAACACCATCTACTTCTTCGACCCGCTGGGGATCCGGAACGAGGTCTTCACCGGCGGCTACTCCCCCGACCCGGACTTCCCCTCGATCACCTGGACCGAGGAACAGTTCGGTCGTGGGCTCTTCTACTACGAGAACGTCGTCAGCCAACGCTTCCTGCGCATGCACACCTAAGCCGCAACCCTTGAGCCCGGAGGAATCATGAGCGACCGCATCCTGCGCCTGCAGCACGTGCAGATCCGGGTCCCGGACCTAGAGCTGTGCACCGCGTACTACACAGAGGTGCTGGGCCTGATCGAGACCGGTCACGAGGACGGGCTGGTGTTCCTGAAGTGCTGGGACGAGCACGAGCACCACTCGGTGGTGCTGCGCCAGGCACCTACGTACGGGCTGGACCACATGTCTTTCAAGCTTGCCGAGGCCGGCGACCTGGACTACTACACCCAGCGCGTAGAGGCAGTCGGCATCGCGGTCAAACGCTATGCCCGCGGCGAGCTCGGACAAGGCTGGGGAGAGGCCATCCGATTCGAGGCGCCCTCCGGCCACACCGTGGAGCTGGTGTACGGCATGGAGAAGGTCGGCAACATGCTCCCGCTGTTCAACCCGCCGCCCAAGCCGGGGGGGCTGGTGGGCATAGCCCCGCCGAGGCTGGACCACATCTTCATCATGGCCGAAGACGTCGACGCCGCCACCGCCTTCTACACCGGGGTGCTGGAGTTCCGACTCACCGAGCAGATCCTGGCCAACGACGGCCACCAGCTCGCGACCTGGATGGAGCGCTCGCACACTCCGCACGACTTGGCCATCGTCACCGGTCCCAACGGGGCGCTGCACCATTTCGCCTTCTGGCTCGACGACTGGAACGCAGTGCGCGACGCCGCTGACCAGCTGGCCTACAACGGGGTGACCATCGACGTGGCTCCGACCCGGCACGGGGTGACCCGCGGCTACACCATGTACTTCTTCGACCCGGTGGGGAACCGGAACGAGGTCTTCACCGGGGGCTACTGGGTCGATCCCGACTTCGAGCCCATCACCTGGACCGAGGAGGAGATGGGCAGGGCGATGTTCTACTACGCCCGCGAAGTCAACGAGCGGTTCTTCACGGTGCACTCGTGACGGCCTCGCGCCCGGAGTTCCGCCGGACCGACCGGACCGACGCCCCGCTGTACCTGTCCCGCTACACCGCGCGCCGCGACCGCGAGACGGGACGGGACCCGGCGGGCGAGGCAGACGACGCGGCGACCCCGCTGTACCTTCGGCGCTTCCGGGACCGACAGGACGGCTCCCCTTCCCCCGCACGCCCAGCCCTGCTCGAGGTCGACGGTGAGCGGTTCACCAGCCAGTACGCACAAGGCACCCGCAGCCACGAGATCATCCCGCCGCCCGAGCGACGCGAGATCGACGGCTACGTGTCCGAGATCCGGATCATCCGCCACGGCATCACGCAGGGATACTCCACCGACGCGGGGCTGACCCCGATGGGCGGCTGGCAGGCCCACCAGCGCGGTCACGCCCTCGCCAAAACCCTCCGGGCGTGGCCGAAGATGCGGATCGTCTGCGCCGACACGGCACGCGCTCGCCAGACCGCCGACCAGATCCATCGTGGGCTGCTCGACGGGCTCGACCAGTTCGGGCGGGAGGCCGAGATCAGCGGACCGGACCCCATCCCAGAGCTGCGCAACTTCCAGGTTTGGACCCCCGATGGCCCGCGGGACATCACCTCGGCCTTCCGCCAGTACCAGGCACTGATGGAAAAGCTCGAGCGGATGGCCGTCGGCGACCGCCCCCGGTGGCTGGTCGAGATCGACCGCTTCTACCGGACGCAGGCCGGTGGCGCCGACCCGATCCAGACCTGGCTGACCATCCCGCTGATGTACTTCGAGTCGCCACAGAACTGCGTCCGACGATTCTGGAAAGGCTTCAACCGACTAGTCGCCGAGTCACCCAACACCCGGATCATCGCGGCCACCCACTCCGGCCCCATCCGGGCGTTCGCGACCTGGGCGCACGGCTACGACCCCGGGGAACCCCACAACACCGAGGAGGTCATCGTGCGGATCCGTGAGGGCGGCCAGAGCGCCACCGTCAACTACCGCAACCGCGTCACCGAGGTGAACGTGCCCCAGACCGACGACGCGCCAGTCTGGGACGACTGATGCCCCGCGCGCTCGCCGCCATCGTCGGCCCCGGCAACATCGGGACCGACCTGCTCGCCAAGCTGCGCCGCAGCGACGTCATCGAGGTCGGGTACGTGGTCGGCGTTGTGGACTCCGACGGCATCACCCGGGCCCGCGAGCTCGGCATCAGCGCCTCCGCGGGGGGGGTCGACTGGCTCCTGGAGCAGGACCCACTGCCGAGCATCGTCTTCGACGCCACCTCAGCCAAGGCGCATCGGGCGAATGCGCCCCGCTACGCACAGGCAGGGATGATCGCGGTCGACCTCACCCCGGCCGCTGTCGGCCCCCTGGTCTGCCCCCCAGTGAACCTCCGCGAGCACATCGACGCGATGAACGTGAACATGATCTCGTGCGGGGCCCAGGCGACCGTGCCCATCGTCCACGCAGTGTCCTCGGTGGTGGAGGTCCCCTACGCCGAGATCGTCGCATCGGTGGCCTCCAAGTCGGCCGGGCCCGGCACCCGGGCGAACATCGACGAGTTCACCCACACCACCAGCCGCGCCGTCCGCGAGCTGGGCGGCACCCCGAAGGGAAAGGCGATCATCGTGCTCAATCCGGTCGAGCCGCCGATGATCATGCGCGACACTATCTACTGCGCGATCGCGGCCGACGCCGACGCCGACGCGATAACGGCCGCCGTCCACGCCCGGGTGGCGCAGGTGCAGGAGTACGTCCCCGGATACAAGCTGCGGGTCGAACCACAGTTCGACGAGCCCCGCGAGTCCTGGGGAGGGCTCGGTCGGGTGGCGGTGTTCCTGGAGGTCCGTGGCGCCGGAGACTACCTGCCCGAGTACGCCGGCAACCTCGACATCATGACTGCGGCAGCGGCTCGGGTCGGAGAGCTCATGGCCACACACAAGATCGTCGGCGCGGTGACCGCGTGAGCGCCGGCGGCACCTCCCGCCAGGTGCGCATCACCGACACCACACTGCGGGACGGCAGCCACGCGATGGCCCATCAGTTCACCGAGGAGCAGGTGCGTGCGACCGTCCACGCGCTCGACGCGGCGGGAGTTGAGGTGATCGAGGTCACCCACGGGGATGGCCTGGGAGGCAGCTCGTTCAACTACGGCTTCTCGCGCACCAGCGAGATCGAGCTGATAGCAGCAGCAGTCGAGGAGGCAACGAGGGCTGAGATCGCCGTGCTGCTCGTTCCGGGCATCGGCACGATGGACGACCTTCGGGCCGCTCGCCAGGCGGGCGCCTCGGTCGCTCGGGTCGCCACCCACTGCACCGAGGCGGACGTGTCAGTCCAGCACTTCGGACTGGCCCGCTCCCTCGGGATGGAGACCGTCGGCTTCCTGATGATGGCCCACCGCACCAGCCCGGCCGAGCTGGCACGACAGGGCAGGATCATGGTCGACGCAGGCTGCGAGTGCGTGTATGTGGTGGACTCGGCTGGGGCCCTTGTCCTCGGCGACGCACAGGTCCGAGTCGAGGCGTTGGTCGGCGCCGTCGGCGCAGACGCCCAAGTCGGGCTCCACGGCCACCAGAACCTCTCGCTCGGCGTTGCGAACTCGGTGCTGGCCTTCCAGAACGGAGCCCGCCAGATCGACGGCGCGTTGTGCGCCCTCGGCGCGGGCGCCGGCAACTCCCCCACCGAGGTGCTGGCCGCCACCTTCGACCACCTCGGGGTCAGCACGGGTGTCGACGTGGGCGCGGTCCTGGCGGCAGCGGAGGAAGTCGTGCGCCCGTTCCTGCCGCGCTGGCCGAAGATGGACCGCACGGCCATCGTTCAGGGCTGGGCTGGGGTGTACTCGAGCTTCCTGCTGCACGCCGAGCGGGCCGCCACACGGTACGACGTCCCTGCCCACGAGATCCTTCAGCGGGTGGGCGAGCTGGGCTACGTCGGTGGCCAAGAGGACATGATCATCGACGTCGCCCTGCAGCTAGCCGCCGAACGCGACCTCGCCGCGACCGGCGTCCGCTGACCGAGCCGACCGGAGGCACGAGAAATGCAACTCATCCCGCACGTCATCGACGGCCGCGAGGTCGAGTCCGTGTCCGGGGCCCGCTTCAGCGACGTCGACCCGTGGACGCAGACCCAGTACGCCGAAGTATCCCTCGGCAGCGCCGAGGACGCCGACCTGGCGGTGCGCGCGGCAAGAAAGGCTTTCGACACCGGGCCATGGCCTCGGATGGGCTTCGCAGAGCGGGGCGCACTGCTGCATCGCCTGGCCGACCTGGTGACGGCGCACGCCGGCGAGCTCGCAACCGCTGACACCCGCGACATGGGAAAGCCGATCACCGACGCCACCACCAAGGACGTGCCGCGGACCGCGCAGAACTTCCGGTTCTTCGCCGACCACGCCCGGCTGTCCACCGGCGAGGTGCTGCCGATGGACACCGGCCACCACGCGTACTCCCGATTCGAGCCGGCCGGTGTCGTCGCAGCGATCGCACCGTGGAACTTCCCCCTCATGCTCGAGTCCTGGAAGGTCGCCCCCGCGCTGGCCTGGGGCAACACGGTGGTTCTCAAGCCGGCCGAGGACACCCCTGCCTCGGCCGCGATCCTCGGCCGGCTGGCGATCGAGGCGGGCCTGCCACCGGGAGTGCTGAACGTCCTGCACGGCTTCGGTCCCGACTCCGCCGGCGCCGCGCTCACAGCACACCCCGGCGTCGACCGGATCACCTTCACCGGCGAGAGCGGCACAGGGCGCATCATCGCCAGGGCAGCCTCGGACCGTCTGGTTCCGGTCAGTCTCGAGCTAGGAGGCAAAGGCGCGAACGTGGTCTTCGACGACGCCGACCTGGACAACGCGGTGGACTGGTCGATAAAGGCCATCTTCACCAACGCCGGCCAAGTCTGCCTGGCAGGGTCCCGACTGTACGTACAGAGGGGAATCTTCGACGCATTCCTGGGCGCCTTCACCGCGGCCGCGGAGGCAATGGTCATCGGCGACCCGAAGGATCCGGCGACCCAGGTCGGGCCGCTGGCATCACAGGAGCACTACAAGAAGGTCCGTGCTTTCCTGGACGAGATCGATGGCGGCGGCTCCGGAAGAATGGTCACCGGAGGACTCGGCGACGGGTGGGTCATCAAGCCCACGATCGTGGTGGACGCGCCGCCCTCATCCCGACTCGTCCGCGAGGAGGTGTTCGGACCGGTCGTGACGGTGCAGTCCTTCGACACCGAGCCGGAGGCGGTAGCCCTGGCCAACGACAGCAGGTTCGGACTCAACGCCATGGTCTTCACCGAGAACCTTGCCCGCGCGCATCGTGTATCGGCCGCGCTCAGGGCGGGCACGGTCTGGGTCAACTGCTTCTTCATCCGCGACCTGCGGGCGCCGTTCGGCGGGGTGGGCGACTCCGGTGTAGGACGCGAAGGGGGAACCTTCAGCCGTGAGTTCTTCACCGAGCCAAAGGCAGTGGTGATGCAGATCTAGCTCAGTTCTAGCTCCGCACTCAGACGCTGCCGCCGGGTATGCGCTGGCCAGTGACCACCGCGACATGCATCGCGGCGGCGATGGCGCTAGGGGGCAGCACGGCAGACGAGCTCAGGTACACAGCGTCCAGCACCGTGCCTTCGACCTGCATGACAAAAACGCTGTACAGATGGCCGGGGAACCCCTTCGCCGTCGCGGTCATCATCACGATGACATTGCCAGGAACCGGTAGCTGGGTCGACGTCGACAGGGTGCCCTTGTCGTAGCGGACCGCAGGCTGGCCCGCTACCGTTCCGCGTTCGAAGGCCGTGGTTGGACACCGCTTCACTGCAGCCGTGAACTGGGCGAGCGCCTCGGCTGCATGTGCAGAGGTGTCATAAGCCACAACCTCATTTGATGCGCCTACGGCCTGGCCAGCGGATGTGTACAGGGCCACCTGGCGGCGGGCGACCCGATGCGTCTCAGAGGTGTAGTGGTACCCGCAGTAGTCCAGTGTCACCTGACCCGCGACCTGGTCCCCACCCGGGATCAGCTTGACGACATATCCACTGGCTACGTCGCTGGTGGACAGCACAACCCGCGCGACGACACCCACGGCTGCGGCTGTCTGCGAGCCGGCGGTGGATGGCGAGGGCGACACCGACGGGCTAGGCGCGGCAGAGACGGCGGACCCGCTGCCGGGCTGGGGTGCCGCCGAGCCGCAGCCAGCCAGCCCAAGACAGACAATCAGACCTACGCCGGCTGTCGCGACGCGACGGCGCGCCGCCTTGAGAGTTGCCGACATCAGGTTCCTTCTTGGGCGCTGGCCATACGGGCGCCACGATGGCGTCCAGGACGAACATCGGTCCATGTCGCCTGTTCCTTGATCTACTGCCTTTCGGTATCTGCCTCGCCGCCGGATGACACCCGCACCGCCGTCCCCGGGGTTTGGGTGACGAAGGTCCCGGATCGGCCCCCGGCCCGGACGCCGCCAGCAGCCGCGGACCCACTGCGAGATGCGAACCGTGCCCCTAACGTCAGACCCGTGCGACGGGCGTCCCGGGGCCCGACGTGGGTTCACTGTCGATACCCAGGCAGGTTGCGCTGGGCGAGGCAGAGTCTTCGCGCAAACGACGTCGACGCCATGGTCGACGACGGCCACAACGCTGCGGCGATCGCCGGCCTTGCACTAGCGTCCCGTGAGCCTTCCGGCCCACGCCTGCGCACGTGAGCCGCCCAGCTTCACGGCGCCGGGCACGACGTCGCCGGCGCGACGAGCCGACCCCAGGCCTGATGCCTGCCTTGAGTCAGTGCTCGGCCTCGTGTCCTGTGACCCGCGTCGACAGGACGACGTCGCCCGACCAGCCGCACGCCGCGCAAAAGCACACGAACACCCGGTCTGAGGCCACCCAGTACTCGGTCGCGATCCCGGCGCCTCCGGTGGCCTTGGTCAGCGGCTGCGCACACGCCGGGCAGAACTTAGGAGCGTCGCGGCGGTGCAGCTCCGCGTCAGCGGGAAACCAGCCGCGACCGACGTCCGCGGCAGGACTGTCGGACGCAGCCGTCACACGCTCACGCCGCTCTCGCGGTTCTCCGCTGCCTCGATGTGCAGCTTCTTGAGGGCGTCCTTCTGCGGGCTGAAGCGGGACGAAGCCATCTCGATGAAGTCCAGCGCGAAAGACGCCCCGGCGTGGAACTTGTTCTTCTCGCAGGGCAGATCGATCCGGTCGCGCGGCTCACGGATCGTCCCGAGGGGGTCCTGACCGGCAGCCACCCGGGCCATCTGCTGCTTGTACATCCGTCGCAGCATCGTCACCCCCACGTCTGAGCGGCCGAGGTGCTCGACCGTGCGGTCAGTGATCTTGCCCTGCGTCACCCAGGCCATGATGTCCTGGCCTTCGACGTAGTCGGTCCGGTGCCGGCCGTGCTCGTCGAAGACTGGGATGTTGTAGTCCGGGACCTGCGCCTGCTCCGGGTAGGCGATGCCGGCCGGGGCGTGGACCGAGTACAGCATGAACCGCGTGGTGTACCGGTCGATCGGGACCCTGATCTGCATCTGCTCGATGTTCGCGCCACCGACCCGCATGTTGTATGGGAACACCAGAGGATGACCGACCTTCCAGTCGTCGTCCTCCTCCGTTGCCCCCTCGACCACGCGCCGCTTGATGATGCCCCACTCGAACGCGTCGAAGCCGACCTTGACATGCTTCTTGCCGAACGAGGCCGGAGCGTCGAACCCTTGCTGGCGTCCCATGAATTCGAAGTAGCGCCCGTGCAGGAACTCCACGTGGTGTGGGTCGACCGCGTTCTCCATGATCTGGATCAGGTTGCAGGGCAGGTCGGCCCAGCCGATGTCGCGCACTCCATCCATCACGAAAACGTCGAAGCGCGGCAGCTCCGGGGCCGGGTCCGGGCCGACATAGGCCCAGACCAGGCCACCGAGCTCTTGCACCTTGCCGGCCTTGGCCCGCACCCGATCGCGGAACATCGTCTCCTCTCGCTCGGCGGGCTGCTCCAGGCACTCGCCGTCGATCCCGAAGAGCCAGCCGTGGTACGGGCACCTGATCCCGTCAGTCTCGACGATCCCGTAGGCGAGCGACGCACGCCGATGCGGGCAGGCCTCCGGCACGATGCCGTAGCGCCCGTTCGCCGTCTTGTACAGGGCGAAGTCCTCGCCCAGCAGCCTGGTCGCCTTCACCGGGAACTCCTCCAGCTCCCGGGTGAAGGCCACCGGGTACCAGTAACGGCGGAGCAGCTCACCCATCGGCGTGCCGGGGGCGAAGTCGGTCAGCTCGTCGTTCTGTTCTGCGGTCAGCATGCGGGTGTCTCCCTGGGCCGGATCGATCAGTCGAGGATGGTGACCTTGCCGGTGTTGCCGTCGACCCGCAGCCTCTGCCCGGTCTTGACGGTCTTGGTACCGAACGCTGTGCCGGTGACCGCGGGCAGGCCGTACTCGCGGCAGACGATGGCGGCGTGGCTCATTATCCCGCCGACATCGGTGACGGTGGCCGCGATCTTGCCGAACACCGGGGCCCATGACGGGGCGGTGAGCGGGGCCACCAGAATCTCGCCGTCCTGCAGCTCGGAGATCCCGTCCGCGCTGAATATGACCCGCGCCGGGCCTTCCGCGACTCCGGGAGATGCGGCGAAGCCGCTCAGACTCCCGTCGTCCTGCGCACCGCCGAGCCACTGCTGCACGCTGTCGGAGGTGATCCCCCACAGCATCACGGTGAATGGCTCGGTGATGACCGCCGGCGGGACGCCTAGCGCCGGCGGCGCGGACCACTGGCGCAGCGCGTTCATGATTCCCCGCCGACGCTCGATCTCGGGGGGCCAGTAGACCTGCCCCCGGCTGGGCGAACCCACCGCCCATCCGTGGTACAGGTCGAACAGCGCCTCGGGCACCTCGGTGCGACGCAGCAAGAAGATGTCGTCGGAGTCGCCGAAGAATCCCGCCTTCGCCAGGATCGCGCCGAGCTCACGCATCTTGCGCCAGATGACGGAGTGACCCCAGTGCTCGACGTAGAAGTTGTGGTTCTCGACGTACGGGAACACGGTGCGCGCCAAACCCAGCTTCCCTTCGAACGCGGCGCGGTCCTCATCGGACTCGATGAGCTCGGAGTACTCGGTGACGATGCGGTCGCGCTCGGCTGACACCGCGTGGATGGGCCGCTCGAGCGACTCCCCGCGCCGGACCTTCTCAACGTAGCTACGGATGAAGCCCATCGGGATGTCCAGGTGCTCCATCCACACCTTGTCGGAGTGGTAGAAGCCGCTGCCGGCAGAGAAGTTGAACCAGGGCTGCTTGGCGGCCTCCCACGCGGCGACCCACTTCTCCCCCGCCGGGTCCGAGCTCAGCGCGGCGACGACCTCGGCCGCGGTTCCGTCCTGCAGCCGGGTGTCCACGCCTAGCTCGACAGCGAGCGTCGCCAGCGCCTTGAGCTCGTCGTCGGGCTGGAACAGGTCGACGTGAACCCCTGCGACCATCTTGGCGATCGCCTGGTCGGGGATGTTCGGGAAGATCCCCTTGCAGAAGCCGAAGAAGTCCAGATAGGCGGCGTAGCCGAGGTTGAGGAACTCGAAGTGGTGGTTCCACAGCTTCAACGTCAGGTCCAGCAGGTGGTTGTAGCTGGCGAGCAGCTCGTAGCCGCTGCCGATGCCCCGCCCCTCAGTGATGACCGCCATGTCCTCACGGTCCGGAAGGGGCTTGAACGACACCGCCTCCAGCTCCTCGATGAGCGCGCGGACCTTGGGCATCCATGCCTCGTAGAGGCGGTCCCAGTTCTGGAAGTAGTAGCCGGCCCGCTCCATGAACTCCGGTACGCGGGCGCCGACCTCCTCCGGGTCGGCGACGCCGACCGGGGACAAGTACATGTAGCCGTTGAGGATCCGAATGTCGACCCCGAGCGCCGGCGGAATGATGTAGTGCCGTGTGTTGTACTGCGACAGCGCGATGATCGCGAACTCCAAGATGGTCGCGTCCCAGGGTTCGATCACCTCCGGGGTGTGCACCCCGTCCATGAACCAGAACATCGAGTCCTCATACTCACGTCGGTCCGCACTGAACACCGAGGAGTATGCGTAGAGGTCCTGCCAGCCTTCGGCGCCCTCCGGCGTGAGCATCTCGAACGGGCCGGGAAACCGGTCTGCCATGGTGGTCCTTCCTGACGCCGGGCCCGCGGCCGCGGCGGCCGACGGGTACTGGTCGAGCTGTGCGGGCCTGCTATCCGGCTGCGCGGGCCCCCGCCTGCGGGCCGAGGAGGGTGCGAGTGATGCTGGCGAACGTGTCCAGCGACGCCGTGCCGGTGGAGCGCACCTTGCGGCTCCAGACCGTCTCGGGCCGGGCCTGAAGCAGCAGGACGTTGTCGCCCTCAGGCAGGTGCGCGTCAAGGGCCCACTCGATGTCCTGTGGGCAGCGGTAGTGCCGCTCCGCGCGCCGGGCCAGGGCCGCGACGCAGCGGATCTCGTCGTCGGTCAAGCATGGTGCGTCGCGACGGGCCGGCTCTACCTCCGCCTCGACCACCCGGTCGTCGTCGCCCAGACGGTGCTCGGTGACTTTCGGGGAGATGGTCCGGCGGGTGATCGCGTTCATCACCTTGTCCACCAGGAAGTTGTCCGGGGTCACCGATCCCGAGACCACGGCCTCACCGAATCCCCAGCTCGCGTCGATCGCGACCTGTGAGCGGTCACCGTTACTCGGGTTCAAAGTGAATGCCACTCCTGCGGCCCTGGGCAGCACCATCTTCTGGATCCCCACGCTCATCGCGGCCCCGCGGTCGGCGTATCCCATGTGGCGGCGGTAGCTGATGGCGCGGTCGGTGAACAGGCTTGACCAGCAGCGCAGCATATGGGCGGCCACCTGGTCCGCGCCCCGGACCCACAAGTAGGTGTCGTGCTCGCCGGCGAAGCTCGCATCGGGCTGGTCCTCGCAGGTCGCGCTCGAGCGCACCGCCACAGGAACGTCGCTGATGTCGCAGCGTTCGCTCAGCTGCGCGTAGGACTCCGTCAACGAGTCGCAGAGCCACGACGGGAGGTCGAGGCCGAGGACGAGGTCGCGGGCCGCCGACCCGGTCGCTGCCACCGACGCGGGACTGGTGACGTCGACGTGCTCCATCAGCCCGTCGAGCGCGGTCTGGATCCCGGAGTCGGCGAAGACCTTGCGGTACGCCGCCGCTGTGACAGCGAATCCTGGTGGGACTGGCAGCCCCGCGGCCGTCATCGTGATCAGGCTGGCGTTCTTGCCCCCCAGGTCGTCGGCGTCGCTCGGGTCGAAGTCCTCATACCACGCGATGTGCGGCAAGGGAAGGGCCCTCCGGTCCTGTTCGGCGATTGCGCAGACGTTACGACCGCACGTCAACGGCCACAATGGGTCCATCCCGCATAGCGGGACAGATGGCGTTAGTGTTTGGCGGTGGCCTCCGACCGCGACCCGCTTTTGGGGAGTGTGCGCAACGCCGCACGGGTGCTTCGTGCCTTCACCAACGCCGACGCCGAGCTCGGAGTGACCGAGCTTGCGGGTCGGCTCCACCTGAGTAAGAGCACGGTTCACCGGCTGGTGGCGACGTTGGCCGCCGAGCGTCTGCTGGAGAGGGACCCCGCGACCGGCCGTTACCGCCTGGGCCTTGCCCTCTACGAGCTGGGGACCAACGTCACCGAGCACGTGGATCTGCACCAGGCCGCGCTACCGGTGCTGACGACCCTTCGGCACACCACCGGGGAGATGGTGCACGTGGCTGTGCTCGACGGTCTGGAGGTGATCTACGTCGAGCGTCTGGAGAGCCATCACCTGTTGCCCATCTTCCGTACCGTCGGTCACCGGCTGCCAGCCCACTGGACCAGCTCGGGCAAGGTCCTGCTGGCGGCCTTGCCGCGCCCGGACCTGGTCAAACGCCTGGCTGGGGTGCAGCTGGAGGCGCGCACGTCGCGGACCATCACCGGCCACTCGATGCTGCTCGACGAGCTCGACAAAGTCACCGCTCGCGGCTGGGCGAGCAACGAACAGGAGGGGCACGAAGGGGTAGTGTCGGTGGGGGCGCCGCTGCGCGGACCCGACGGACGTGTCATCGCCGCGGTGAGCGTGGTCGGTGCGAGCACCCGCATGCAGGGGGCCACGATGCGCCGCTATACCGCGCTGGTCGTTGACTCGGCAGCGGTGATCAGCCGCCGGTTGGGCTACCGGTCCAGAAGCTAACCGATCCCTCGATGTCCCCCTGCGTCCAGGTAGAGCACACTGCCGTGCAGCAGGTCGGCCTCCGGCTCCAGCAGAAGGCTCACGCCCCATGAGACCTCGTCGGCGGTGGGCAGCCGGCCCAGGGAGTTGTCGGCGACGTACGACGCCCACACGTCGTCGAAGGTCTGGCCCCTCTCGGCAGCCACCGCCTCAACGATCCGCCGTAGCCTCGGGGTGTCCGCCGGACCCGGGCTGATGGTGTGGGTGGTGACCCCACGAGGGCCGTAGACGAGACTGAACTGGCGCATCAGGTTGAAGACGCCGGCGTTGATGACGCCCGGACCAGCCTCCCCAGCACGTGGCTCGAGCCCGAGCGAGCCGGCGAACGTCACTATCCGTGAACCACGGACCAGGTGGTCTCGGACCCCGTTGACCAGCCGGAGCAGGCCGCCGAGCTTGATGTCGGCGCCCACCGCCAGCAGAGAAGGGTCGATGGTGTCCACCGATCCGCGCACGGGCAGCCCGGCGGCGAAGACCGCCATCCGCACCGGCTCGTCGATGGCGCCCGCGATGGCCTCCGACGCCGCGTTGTCACTTATGTCGGCTATGACGTATCTGACGCCAGGCACGGCGGCGGCGAGCTCGTCGAGCCGCTGGCGGTCCCGGGCGACGGCAAGGACCTGCAGGTCGCGGCCGACCAGTCGACGAACGACCGCCCTGCCGATCGTGCCGGTGGCCCCGACAACGACCGCGAGGTTTGCACTAGTCACGATCCTGCCTGCTCGGTGTCACGGGCGGCCGCGGCCGCCTTGCGGGCCGCGACGTCTTCAGCGCGGGCCACGTCGGCGGGTACCCCGCCGATTCCCCACGCGTGCGGGGGGAACTGGGTAATGTAGGTGCGAACACGTTCGATCGGGGTGTCAAGCACCTCCGAGACCAGTGCCGCTAGGCGTTCGTGCAGCTCGCGGATCATCTCCGGCGGGCGGCCTTCCATGATGTCGACGCGGACGAGGGGCACGGCTTCCTCC
>Ga0209698_10005255_pt1 | contig 14058 bp, 11 predicted proteins | sample LitLauG_LLR_2012_FD_187203 | JGI IMG/M metagenome (GOLD analysis project Ga0209698, IMG submission 187203) | Freshwater sediment microbial communities from Pennsylvania, USA - Little Laurel Run_MetaG_LLR_2012 (SPAdes) (version 2) | ecosystem: Environmental > Aquatic > Freshwater > Creek >... | reverse complement strand
GCCTCGACGCGGCGGCCGGCGCGAATGAGGATGGAGACCATATCGGTCAGGTAGTATTCGCGGGCGGGGTTGTCGGCGCGGATTTCGTGGACATGCTGCCAGAAGGCCGGGGCATCGAAGGAGTAGACGCCGGAGTTGATTTCGCGGACGGCGCGCTGTGCGGGGTTGGCGTCGCGATGCTCGACGATTTCGCGGACGGAGTTGTCTGTATTTCGAATGATGCGGCCGTAGCCGGAGGGGTCGTCGAGATCGGTGGTGAGAAGGGTGGCGCCGGCGCCGGAAGACCGCTGAGATTCGGCGAGCGAGGCGAGGGCTTCGGAGGTGATGAGCGGGCAATCGCCCATGCAGACGAGGAGGCTGCCGCCGCGTCCCCCGAACAAGCCCGTCAGTTGGGATTCGCCGCAGAGGAGGGCGTGGCCGGTGCCGAGTTGTTCGGTCTGGTGGATGGTGCCGACGCCGGCGGTTTCAACTTCAGCGTGGACGTGCTCGGCCTGATGGCCGACGACGACAAAGATGCGGTCGGGCGGAGCGATTTCGAGGGCGGCGTCGATGACGTGGCGGACGAGGGTCTTGCCGCCGGCGCGATGAAGGACCTTGGCCTTGCGGGACTTCATGCGGGTGCCCTGCCCCGCGGCGAGAATGACGACGGCGGTGTCGTTTAGCATCAGTCTTCAGTTTCGCAAGTGGCAAGGGCGGGCGCGATGGTGCCGTTGGTGGAGGGAGGCGATGAGTCTCACCATGTTGGACGGCGGAGGATCTCCCTAGAGCGTCCGTCAAGCCCGGTTAACGTCCATCGCGTCGGTTGGGGCCTGGGGCAGGCTCCCGTGTGAAGGAGTCCAACGCCGCATCGAACTCGATTCGTTGTTTGGGCTGTACCTTTGCGTATCCAATATTCGGGGGCCACCCAGATGCAGCCCTTGGCTTATAGTTGTCTTCTCGCCAGAGGCGGTCCCCTTCGGTAAATCGTCCAGTCCGAGCGGTCTTTCGATCGTGTTCTGTCGATGAAAACAGCTTATACTCCGGGCACTGGAACAATGGGATCCGATACATGCCGCCTGATTGAAGCAAAATGTACGCACCGTCCTGATAGCGCAGCGTTGTGACAATTCCTTCGCGGTAATCGTAGACCTCCACTCTCGCTCCCTTCGGGATCAAAAGGCGTCCGATGATCGCACTTCCACGCTTCCAGACGAATGACTCAGTGGCGCTGTGCGGAGTGTCGGCCAACAGGGCAGAGCTAAGAAGCAAAAGACATAACCGTGGCCGCGTCAAGTCGGTCAGCACAAGTTAACAGACACCGCTGCGATCGACGCAGTTCCAGAAAACAGAGCGTTTCATCGTGGCATCAATGGTTAGAATACCTGCATGTTCGAGGTGATCGGGCCGATTTTCGAGATCGAAACAAATTGCTGTCGGCGCGGCGATCCGAGAGTTGAAACGCCTCGTCAAATTTTATGGCGACGGACGGTGGCGCAAGCTGAAAGGCATTGCGCGGGTAAAGCTCCCGATTATACGATCATGACAGCCGAGGTCCACTGGTACGAGGCGCATGGAATCGGCCGGAAAGAGTTGGAGATCAAGCGCCTGCTGAATTGAAGATTATGGCAGGCTCGCACACTCATCCCAATCACTTCGTTGTGTGCACGCACAGCCAGGGCTACGACGCGTCACTGGAAGCCCGTACGATCTATCGTGCCGTGGCCGATCCCGGAGCCTCGGAGACCGGAATGATTCGCGTCATTGATGAATCGGGCGAAGACTACTTGTATCCGGCCGGGTGGTTCGAACCGATCGATCTCAGCCCGCAGTTGCAGTCCGCCCTCAAACTGGCGTCCTGACTGATCGCTCCCTCCGTCTCCGGCCTTCGCACGCCAACTCAGCCACAACGCGCGCGACAGCGGCTGAATTGTGCCGCACCTTAACGCCTCTCTGCAGCAGGTCCGCTTCGATGACGCCGACGCCGAGGGCGCGGATCGCTTCAGCATCATTCACGATGGGTGCGGCGTTCTGCTCCGCATAACGCGTGCGCAGCGCGGGCGGGACGCGCGTGGTGCTGACGACGGCGTAGTCGATGAGCGCGCCACCGGCGTGTTCCAGCAGGGCGCGGACATGGTCGGAAGCGGCGAAGCTGGTGGTCTCGCCGGGCTGCGACATTAGGTTGACGAAGTAAGCCTTGGGCGCGGGTGACTGGCGAATGGCGCGGGCGATGCCTTTCACCAGCAGATTCGGGATGACGCTGGTGAAAAGCGAGCCCGGGCCGAGCGTGATCAGGTCAGCGGCCTCCAGCGCCTTGACCGCGTCGCGCACGGGGCGCGCTCCGGCAGGAATCATGCGGACACGGACAATGGGGCGCCGGCTGCGGCCGATGCGGCTCTCTCCCGCGACAACGCGGCCGTTGTCGAGAACGGCTTCGAGCGTGACGTTGGCGGCAGTGCTGGGGAAGATGCGGCCTGCGATATTGAGGACTTCGGCAGATTTGCGGACGGCGTCGGAAAAGTCGCCGGTGATGCTGGTGAGCGCGGTTAAGAAGAGATTGCCGAAGGAGTGGCCTTTGAGTCCGCGGCCGGCTTTGAACCGGTACTGGAAGAGCCTGGCCAGCAGGGCTTCGTCTTCGGAGAGTGCCACCATGCAGTTGCGGATGTCGCCGGGAGGGAGGACGTCGAAATCGCGGCGGAGGCGTCCGGAACTGCCTCCGTCGTCGGTGACCGTCACAATGGCGGTGATGTCGATGCGCGGAGAGCCTGGGGTAGGAGCCTGCGAATAAAGCTTGAGGCCGTGCAGGAGCGTGGAGAGGCCGTTGCCGCCGCCAATGGAGACGACGCGAAGGGCGTCGTTCATCAATTGGCCATCCAGGGCGCGAGCGGGCAATCAGTATGCGTATTCCGGACTAAGCAGTGCGCGGAGGCCCGGAATTTGTGCCGCGAGGGCCAGAAATTCCGGGTCCTGGCGAGCCAGGATGCGGTTGCGGGGGTCAATGTCAATCGCACGTTTCAGGTTCGCACATGCGCCGTCGGTGTCGCCTTCAAGGCCGCAGCACAGGGCCATGGTGTAGAGGACATGGTCGGCATTTGGCTTCAGGGAAAGGGCGCGGCTGAAGTGTTGGCGGGCCTCTCCCACGGCCCGGGCATTGAGGCGGGCGACTCCGTAGTTGAAATGATCTTCGGCGCTGACGAGGTTCACTTCCGTGCCGGCAGTGCGGCGGCGGCAAACTTCGGCGTAAGTGCGGGCTTTGTCGGCGATGGTTGCTGCCGGACCGGAAGCGGCCTGCTGGAACGAAGCGAGGGCGTCGACAAGTTTGCCGGCAGAAAACAGACGGACAGCGCTTTCATAAGCCTTAAACTGCACCTCGCCCGGGGATGGCTGGCTCGGGGCGGTCGGGGCGGCGGGCTTTGAGAGCACAGCGGTCGCGGTGATGGCCGGGTTGACCGCCAGAACCTTGGAAGCGGCGGGACGGGCGACCGCTTTTGCCGTCGCCGCAGTTTTGGGCGCGGGCTCGATGGAGGTCTTTTTGGTAGGCATAGGCGCGGCTTCGGTTAGCCACCAGCAATGGGAGTTTATAGCAAAAGCGAGGAGCGTTCCGCAACCCCCTCCCGAATTTCACGCTTCAGGAGATGCCGGCTTTCTCTTGTTCCCGGTGAGAAAGCCGGCCCTCCGTCGCATTGCCTGTCGCTTCACAGTTTACGGCTGAAGACCAGGGGCGATGTGGCCTTCCTTCAGATCCTTGTTATTTTCTTCGCAGGAATATTCCATGATTTCCCATTCCGGGCGAAGGAACCAGGTGCGAACGCTGTCCCAGGGCTTGGTGTAGTACTTGGGATCGTCGATGGTGATTGTGTAGGCGATATGGCCGAGGTCGGTGCGTTTGAAGCGTTCAATGGTGTGAAGCTGATCGCTGTGCGGATGGCCTATCGTATCGATGCGGGTCTGACCGTTAAAGCCGATGGTGTCGATAACGAGCGTGTCGCCTTCCCACTTGCCGACGGATTCGCCGAACCATGTGGGCGCGGGATTTTTGGTGTGTGCGCGGCCATCGATGGGGGTGACGTGGAACCAGCTGTTCTGCTCATAGAGCATGGCGATGTATTTATCGTTCTGGATGATCTGGATGGGGTGTGGCCCGCCAACGGAGCGCAGCAGTCCGAAGGGGAGGCAACTGCCCGCGTAATCACCCTTTGCGGCGTCGTAGCTTTCCCAGCGCTGTTTGCCGAGAGGCGTGTAGGGGAGGTCTTTTACGCCCTTGCAACAGCCGGTGTCTTCGGTTACGTCGGCCATGCGCGGGCTCTGCCATACACCGCTGAAGTCAGGCTTGCCGGCGGCGGTCCTGGGTGCGGGACCTTTCGGTGCTTTCGTCGATCGTTCTTCCTGAGCGAAGGCGCGCCCCGGCACAAGGGACAACACAGCGAGGGCCGTGGCAGCGGCAAAAACGGTAGTAGCCAGAAGTTTCATAGTTAATATCCAATTCCTTTTGTTGAATTGCTCAGGAAAAAGGCTATTCCCGAATGACGCTAATGTCAACCCCGTCTTTCCGGCTGTCCCGATCCGGAACTGGGTCGCGTGGCTGTCCGTCGCTCTCGTAACCAGGTAAACTACTGGCCGGGCAGCGTTTTGGAGCCTTTTTGAAACTGCTACCCTCAGTTTAGTTCGATGAAGAAAATCCACCACTGGAGTTTCATGGCAAGGCGGCCGGGCGCTGTTTTGTTTGCGGTCACGCTGCTGGCATCGGGAGTTTTCGGGCAAAGCCGGGCCGTGCGCGCGCCGCAAAAAAAGAGTCCCGCGCCCGCAATCCCGGCATTTCGGGGCGCAGCGGATCTGGACGCGGCGATCAACGAGGCCATCCGCGCGGACAAGCTACCCGGCGCCGTGGTGCTGGTGGGGCATGACGGCAAGGTGATTTATCGCAAAGCTTACGGGAATCGCGCGCTGGCTCCGGTGAAAGAGGCGATGACCGTCGATACGGTGTTCGACATTGCATCGCTAACCAAGATCATCGCGACGACGAGCAGCATGATGAAGCTGTTCGAGCAGGGCAAGGTTGCGATCGACGATCCGGTGACAAACTATCTGCCGGAGTTCCAGGGCGGGAAGAGCGCGATCACGGTCCGCGACCTCATGACGCATTTTTCCGGGCTGCGGCCGGACCTCGATCTGGAGCCGGAATGGAGCGGCTACAAAACCGGCATCGCCAGCGCGCTGCGCGATAAGCCCGCCGATGCGCCGGGGGCGAAGTTCGTCTACAGCGATATTAATTTCGAGTTGCTGGGGGAAATTATCCGGCGTGTGAGCGGCATGCCGGAAAACGAGTACGTGAAGAAGATATTGTTCGAGCCGCTCGGGATGACGGAGACCGGCTATCTGCCGCCTGCATCGCTGCGGCCGCGGATTGCGCCTACCGAGACGCAGAAAGACGGCACCATTCTGCGGGGCGTGGTGCATGACCCGACGGCGCGCTTCATGGGCGGCGTGGCGGGGCACGCGGGGGTGTTCTCCACGGCGGATGACATCGGGAAATTCTGCCAGATGATTCTGGATGGCGGCGACGGGGTGTTCAGCCCGGCGACGATACGGAAGTTCACGGAATCGGCGACGCCTGCGGGTCAGGCAGTGCAAAGAGGCCTGGGGTGGGATATTCAATCGCCGTATTCAAAGGTCCGCGGCGAGTTGTTTCCGGTGGGGTCATTTGGGCATACCGGGTTCACAGGAACATCCATCTGGATCGACCCTGCCTCTAAAACCTATGTAGTTTTGCTGGCGAATTCGGTGCATCCGAAGCTGCGGCCGGCGATTACGCCTCTTCGTGGAAGAGTGGCGACGATCGTGGCGGCAGCGGTCGGCTACGACAAAGCGGGTTATCAGCAGCGCGCGGCGGCAGCACCGGAAACACTGACCGGGCTCGACGTACTGGCGCAATCGAAATTTCAGATTTTGCAGGGAAAGCAGATCGGGCTGATCACCAATCAAACCGGCATTGATCGGGAAGGCCGCAGGAATATCGATGTCATGCGCGCCGCCGGAGTGAAGATCGCGGCTGTTTTTTCACCCGAGCATGGATTTGCCGGGGTGGAAGACCGGGAAGATATCGGCGACTCGGTGGATCCGGCGACGGGCATCCGGATCTGGAGTCTATACGGGAAGACGCTTCGACCCACGCCGGAGATGCTGCGCGGAATCGATGCACTGGTCTTCGATATACAGGACGTGGGGACACGCTTTTACACGTACGAAACCACCATGATTTATGCGCTCGAGGAGGCGGCAAAGGCGAAGAAGGCTTTCTATGTTCTCGACCGGCCAAATCCGATTACCGGCCTGCATGTGGAAGGGCCGATGCTGGATGCCGACAAAGTTTCCACGGTAACGGCTTATCCCCTGCCCCTGCGGCACGGCCTGACGATGGGCGAACTCGCCAAACTGGTGAACGGGGAATTGAATCTGGGAGCCGATCTGCACGTGGTGGAGATGACGGGCTGGAACCGGGCTATGTGGTTCGACCAAACCGGCCTTGGCTGGGTGGATCCGTCACCTAATATACGCAGCCTAAACGCGGCGCTGCTTTATCCGGGGGTGGCGCTGCTGGAGTCTTCCACGAATTATTCAGTGGGGCGCGGGACGGATGCGCCATTCGAGCAGGTGGGGGCGGACTGGATGCGCGGCCGGGAGGTGGTTGGACGGCTCAATGGCCGGGATATTCCCGGGGTACGGTTTTATCCGGTGCAGTTTCAGCCAGTGGCGTCTAATTTCGCAGGCAAGCGGATCGAAGGCGTGCGATTCGTGGTGACGGATCGGGATGCTTTTTCGTCTTCGAGGCTGGGATTAGAGCTGGCGGAGGCGTACATGGCGCTTTATCCGGGTAAAATTGCCGCGGAACGAAGCCAGAGGCTAATCGGGAACGGAGCCGTGCTGCGAGGGCTGACAGGAGCAGCGACCGGACGGGGAAGCGAGGCTCTCACCGCCTCGCAAAGCGGCCTCGACTCGTTTCTCGAGGTCCGCCGGAGGTACTTGATCTACAGATAGTTCACTGCCAGATTCAGGCAGTGGCAGAAGCCGCTTTCGTGGAACCGGCCGAGCGCGAAGAGGAAGCCTTATTCTTACTGCCGACCGGACGGCCACGCTTTTTGGCGTCCGACATCCAGGCTGGCGGGCGGCCCCTGCGGCGTCCTCGTCCGCTGGCTAACCGCTCGAGGCTCAAAATCGCCTCTTCTAACTGCTCTCGCTCCTGTCTTAATTCAGCGAGGATTTTCGTAACGTCCATGCTCTTCTCCGGGTTGGAATGTTCCAAAATGGGACGGACCTCACGGTGGCTGTTCCAGAATCGGAACACAAGCGGCTTCCGCAGAGGCCTTCGTTTTAAATTTTTACCGATTACGGCCAGTAAAGCAAGTGCTTTGTTCCAATTTCAGAACAAAAAATTCTAATTGGTCCTGGAAGTCTCAGACTGAGGAATTCCCGGACGATTGCTGCGCAGTTTGGCGGAACGGCCACCCCAATAAAAATATAACGGCAATCCCAATAAAATCAACACAATTCCGGCGAAAGATTCACGCGGTTTGGTCCAGAGAGTACTGATCTCGAGTACTGTGGCGCCTATAAGAAATAATAGCGGAACAAAAGGGTAGCCGACAGTACGGTAGGGACGAGATAAATCCGGGCGCTTCTTTCGCAGGACAAATACGGAGGCGGTGGCCATGGCGTAGAGGATCCAGCTGCCAAAAATTACGAAGTCAAAAAGCTCCTCATATTTTCCGGACAGGACTAATACAGACGACCACCCTGCAAGCATCAGGATTGAGACGCCGGGAGTCCGGAAATCCGGGTGGACGCGGGCGGCGGAACTGAAGAAGAGGCCGTCGCGGGCGGCTGCGTAGGGGATTCGTGCGCCGGTCAGAATAGAGCCGTTCAGGGCGGCAAAGATGGAAATCATGGCGGCAATGGAGACGGCGCCGGCACCGGTTGCGCCGTAAATCCGCTGCATCATTTCCGCGGCGACGAGTTTGTGGCTGGCCACCTCACCGGGGCTGAGGACACGGAAATAGGCCCAGTTGGCGAGCATATAAATCGCAATCACGCCAGCTGTACCGGCGATCAGAGCGACGGGGAGATTGCGCTGCGGGTTTCGAATTTCCGAAGCAACCATGCCGACGTTATTCCAGCCGTCGTAAGCCCATAAGGCCGCCACCAGCGCGGCGATGAAACCGGCAAACAGGGAGGTGGGAACAACGGGCGCAGCGGCAGGCGCGGCGGCGACGGGGTGGGAATAGAGGAGTCCCGCGAGGATGATGAGGGCGATGAGGGCCACTTTGAGCGCCGTAAAGGCGACTTGTACGCCGCCGCCGAAGCGGACGCCGAAATAATTGACCATCCCGAGCGTGAGAATTAAAACCAGAGCGAAAACCTGGCCGTATTTGATGGAAAACGGCCCGGCGTGAAGCCAGACCTCTTCGAATACAGGGATAAAATGCGCCGTGTATTCGAAAAATGCGGTGGCGAGGGTAGCGATGGAGCCGCTCTTGGCGACCGACATCTGGGTCCAGCTATAGAGGAAGCCCCACATGGGGCCGTAGGCCTCGGTGAGGTAGACGTATTCGCCGCCGGCGCCGGGGAGCATGGCGGCCAGTTCGGCGTAGGTGAGGGCTCCGGCGAGGGACAGCGCGCCGCCCACGACCCAAACGAGGAAGACGAGGGGCACGGTGCCGACGTTCTGGATCATGGCCTGGGGGACGCGGAAGATGCCGCTGCCGATGACGGTGCCGACGACGATGGCGAGGGCGGCCCAGACCCCGAGGGCGCGGCGGAGTTCGGTCATGCGCGGGGCCTTTGTTTGAACCGCGCAAGACGGCTGCACGAGTGGCAGCCTGGAATTGTTTTGTTTAACCGCCCAAGACGGCTGCCCGAGTGGCAGCCTTTGCGCTCCGGTCGCATGGCACAGGGATTCTGCGCCGGCGGGTCACTTACCGCCCAGGGGCAATTCGGAAGAACGAAGCCAGTTTTTGAACCGCGCAAGGCGGCTGCCCGAGTGGCAGCCTTTGCGCTCCGGGTCGCATCCGACGGGCTGATTCGAAAAAACGAAGCCATTTTTCGAACCGCGCAGGGCGACTGCCCGGGTGGCAGCCTTTGCGCTCCGGACCACGTCCGACGGGTCGATTCGAAAAAACGAACCCAATTTGCCGGTCGGCCAGAGCCGGAAAAGGGGAGCTCGACGTTAAAATGAAGTCGAAAAAACGAACCCAATTCGGTGATGGCTGGCGCGAAGACATTTGTTCCCGAGTATAAGCCAGGAGCAGACGCTCAAATGAGTAAGTTTCGCCGTTTCAACGAAAACATCGTGTGACCGCGATCCGGAGCTAGCGGCTGACAGTGCTTTCGTCAGGAATACAGGCTTCGCAGGCCCTCAAGGACGACGTCCAGGATGTGAGTGCCGGCAGAGTGAGGTCGCCGTTGAGTTCATTGAAGAAGTCCGGGGAAACCACGAGGGCAGGACGGCGCTTAGCGGCAATCAGATCGGTGAACGGGAACGATACGAGGATGAGATCGCCGCGCCTATAGCCGGTCGTAAACGGCATCATCATCGTTATTCCAGAACTCAAAGACAGGTTCGGCGGCCCGCAGCCACTGGAGACCTTCTGTTAGTTCCAGAAGCTCTTCGTCCGCGAAAACACGATAGATTTTCCCGGGAACCGCGCCCTTCACTTCGCCTGTCGGCTTAAATACGCCTTCGCTCCACGTCGCCGTGACGCTCATGAGTTCAGCCTAACAGACACGCAAAAACCTCCTGCAGCGGCGTTCGGCCTCTCCAGGTCAAGCCCTTCTACTTCGGCGGATGCCAGTTCAGCAGCAGATGAATCGGCTCGGCGGAAGTGTCGTCGAGTTCGGTGTTGATGAGAAACCGGCCATCGCGCGCAACGTCGTAGTTCGGCCTGATGCTCACTGGTGCGATGTGAGTTTGAAACAACGCTTCGGGCGTCCCCGGTACGAACTTCCCGCCCTGCGCGCTCGCGGCCACAGCCATCAGCTTCCTATCCGGCGCAAGATAGTAAAGCTCATACTTGCCATTTACCTTGCCAGGCGCGCCACCCGGCCGCCAGCGGGGTGACGTTCCGCCCTCCGTTGAGATCTGCCACTGTCCGCCCGGCCCCGGAAACGGGCGGACGTAAATCTCGAACCGCCCTGATTCGTTCGACTGGTATGCGACCCATTTGCCATCTGGCGAGAACGCCCCCTGCTCCTCATTGAACGGCGTGCTGAGAAACGGATGAGGCTTCCGGTCACCACTAACCGTCATAGGCACAATCATCAGATCCCCACTGTTTTGAGAGATCCGGTACAAGATGAACCGCCCGTCTGGCGACCAAGAATCGGGCCGCACGACGCCCCCCGATTGAAGCAGCAGTTGCTCGCTTCCTGAGCCATCGGCTGGCTTTTGGTAAAGGCCATAGGTTTCCTTGCGGTTGGACGCAAACACCACGCGCACGCCGTCCGGCGACCAGATCGCGAATGTGTCGTCGGACGGATCGAGCGTGAACCGGCTGGTGCGCGCGCCTTCCTGCAGCCAGAGGTCGCGTGAGCCAACAGGTCCCCGCGTCAAGGCTACTCGCTTGCCATCGGGAGAAATTTCAGGGTAGAGGGGACTCGAATCGTCCGGAGCCCCCAACACACCCACAGTCTGTCCCGCGCGGTTGAACCAGATCAGTTGCCTGCGGCCAGTCGAGCCGCTCCGCCATGCGATGCTCCCCCCACCACTTGGCAAAGAAGAAGCGGCGGCTACCGCGAAGGCTCCGGTCCTGGCGAACGAGTCGATGCCCACGCCCTGCGCAAGTGTCACCGGGTCGCCGGAGAGTCGGCCGCTAGAAGCATCGAAGCGCTGGGCTACGAGAACGTTCCCTCTCACCCTCACCAGCCATCCCGGCGCCAGATATTCGCCCGGTGTTTCACCGGGCCCAAGAGCGGTGACGAGACGGGGTTCCGTGCCTGCGGCATCCTGGTCAACCAGCGAACCCAGCCAGATGGCTGGTGCTGTGCCGACTGAAGTGAACAGAAACTGGCTGCCGCCGGGGAGGAAACGCGGAAAGCGGTCACCCAGCGCCCCGTTTGCCACCTTCGTCGCTGCAACCGGCGGGCCGCCTGCCGCGGGTATACGCAGAAGCGGGCCGGTTGGGGCGTTCCGATTGAACAGGATGGTTCCGTTCGCGCCCCATGTGCCTTGCGCTGTGACGGTGGCTACTTGTGCCAGGTTCTGCGGTTGTCCGCCGCCGAGGTCGATGCGCTTGAGTTGGACGTCGGCGAAGAAACCGAGGGAGCGACCATCGGGAGACCAAAAGGGATTCAGCGCGTTTTCGGTGCCGGGCAGCACTTGCGCCGAGATCGAGTCGAGCTGACGAACCCACAGGCGCGAAACGCCGTCCGTGGTTGCCACGTAGGCAATCTTCCTGCCGTCCGGCGAAAGCGCGAAAGAGGCGGGCGAGTTGGTCGGCGGTGTGACGATGTCGAGGCGTGTTTCGGGAGCGATTACGGTTCCGGCGCGGAAGTAGAGGAGGGAAACAGCAACCGCGAAAATCGAAGTCGCTGCAAACAGCACCCACGGCAAGCGAGTCCGGCCCGGCGCGGTGACGATGGTGGTCTCGGTCGCGAGAGTCAGGTTGTACTTCAGATCGCGGGCGGTTTGAAAGCGATCGTCCGGATCTTTGGCGAGGCACTTCCGGATCAGGCGGTCGAGCAGCGGCGCCGTTTGCAGCGGTTCCGGTTCGCGCTCCATTATCGCAGCGATGACGCTCGCGGCCGTTTTTCCGCCGAATGCCTTCTTCCCGCTGAGCATCTCGTACAGCACGCAGCCGAACGCGAAGATGTCGCTGCGGGCGTCGGCGTCCTTGCCGTTCAGTTGCTCGGGCGACATGTACTGGAGGGTTCCGGAGATCTGGCCTTCAGCGGTCATGGCGCCCTGGATAGTGGCGTCGTCGGGTCCGAGGCCGGTGATCTGCTTGGCGAGGCCGAAATCCAGCAGTTTCAGGCCCTGTTTTGTTACAAGAATATTCGCCGGTTTCAGATCCCGATGCGTGAAGCCTTTGCGGTGCGCGGCGTCGAGCGCGTCGAGGATCAGTCCCGCGTATGCGACAGCCTTCTCAACGGGCAGCGGTCCATTGAGCGGCATCCCGTCGATCAGTTCCATCACCAGATAGTTCGGCCCAACGTCGTAAATCTGGCAGATATTCGGATGATTGAACGCAGCAATCGCCCGCGCTTCGCGATCGAACCGCGCCGTGAAAGCGGCTTTGGAAACCTTCAGGGCGACGTCGCGATCGAGTTGGGTATCGCGGGCTTTCCACACTTCGCCCATCCCGCCTTCTCCAATCGGAGAGAGCAGCTGATAGCGGCCGAGTTTTTCACCGGCGGAAATCGGCATGGGAGCGGGTCAGTTCAGTTTATCGGATCGGAAACCGATTCGGGTTGGCGCCGGGGCCGCGCAGTCGGACGGCGGCACTCCGTTGGGAAAACCCTCTGGATCAGGTGCGAGGGGTTGATTCGAAAAAACGAACCCAATCCGTCGAAGTGTGGCGTACAGGCATTTGAATACCCGAGTATAAGCCACCGGCTGCGGGATAGACGAGTAAGTTGAGCCGTCTCAACAAAACTATCTTGTGATTCACCATGGCGGCGGCCCACAACCGGGGTATGAAAAAGCTCAAGAGCGGTTTATGATCGTTTTGCCGGGGGCAAACGCGAGGCCATGGATAGCGCTGGCGTCTAACGGACTCCCGGTGTGGAACGTTCCCGGGCATCCACCCCTCAGCAACTGTCTTTAATTCACCAGATGGTGACGTTGGTGCTAAAATTTGGATGCGAAATGAGACGAGCCACGATCACGATCGGCGACGATATCGAAGCCCAACTGGACGCCTGGATGCTCCGGCAGGACGCTGCGCCTCCGTTGACAGCCGTGGTGCGGACGGCGCTGAAGGAATTCCTGGCACTCCGCGGCTTCGCGGCACCCTCCGGAAAGCTGCATATCACGCCGAGCAGGAAGGGCAGCGGATCGCACGACGGCAGTGTCGAGCATGACCGCTATCTGGCAGGCAAGTGAGCGGCGCGGTACTGGCGGACACCGGTCCGCTGTATGCGCTTGCCGACCCTTCGGACCAGTTCCACGAGAGAGCCCATCGCGAGCTTGAAATCATGGTGAGCCGGAACAATTCCGTTCTGGTTGTCTTTCCCGTTCTGTGCGAGGCTCACACGCTGGTGCTTCGACGGCTGGGCGGGAGGTACGCGGCCGACTGGCTGAGCGAAATACTTTCCGGCAGTCTGCCGGTTAATCCCGAAGCGAACGACTATCTGGACGCGAGTGTTGGTTTACGAAAATACTCCGACCACCCGATTACGCTTGTGGATGCTGTGCTGGCGCGAATGACCCGCAGACTGGAGGCGCCGGTGTGGACGTTCGACCGGCACTTCGTAACGATGCGGACAAGTGTCTGGAAATCCGCCCTCGCCTGATGTGTCGTCACCGCCGCGCGCATCCGTACAGACGTCGGGCCGCGCGTTCTGCCGCCTCACAACGGTGCGTTCAGGGGAGCGGGGAACGAGCGAACGGCTACTCGAAAACGGCTTTTACTCCCAGCCCGGAAGGCACGTTTTTTGACCCGGTTTCGCCTTCTATTTCGCCGGCGGATGCCAGTTCAGCAGCAGATGAATCGGCTCAGCGGAAGTGTCGTCAAGTTGGGTGTCGATGAGAAACCGGCCATCGCGCGCGACGTCGTAATTCTGCCTGTTGAGCCCCGGCGCGATGTGAGTCTGAAACAACGCGCCGGGCGTCCCGGGTACGAACGTCACGCCCTGTGCGCTCGTTGCCACGGCCATCAGCTTGTTATCCGGCGCAAGATAGTAAAGCTCTTTACCATCCGCCCGCCAGCGGGGCGACGTACCGCCTCCTGTGGATACCTGCCACTGTCCACCCGGCCCCGGAAACGGGCGTACGTAAATCTCAAACCGCCCCGATTCGTTCGACTGGTAGGCCACCCACCTGCCATCAGGCGAGAAGACTCCTTGATTCTCGTTGAACGGCGTGCTCAGAAA
>Ga0209698_10005253_pt1 | contig 14059 bp, 11 predicted proteins | sample LitLauG_LLR_2012_FD_187203 | JGI IMG/M metagenome (GOLD analysis project Ga0209698, IMG submission 187203) | Freshwater sediment microbial communities from Pennsylvania, USA - Little Laurel Run_MetaG_LLR_2012 (SPAdes) (version 2) | ecosystem: Environmental > Aquatic > Freshwater > Creek >... | reverse complement strand
GGGCGAAGGCCATACGCAAGGCGCCATACCCGCCCATGGAGATCCCGCTGATTGCACGTCCGGCACGGCTGGCGCGAATGCGGTATCGGCCTTCGATGTTGGGCATGAACTCTTGCAGAAAGAAATCACTGTAGCGAACCGAGCCGTCCTCGGAATTAATGTAAAAGTTTCGTCGGCCCTCCGGGGCAACGATCAGAAAATCTCCCATCTTGTGCTGGTTGCGCAAATCGTCGAGAAGCGTCCAGCCTCCACTGTTAAACAGAGTTTGTTCGTTGTCCCCAAGACCATGCAGGAAATAGAGGACTGGGTAATGGCGTGCCGGCCTTTGTGCGGCGCTCGCGTCATAGCCCGCTGGCAGATATACACAGTAATGCACGACCTGCTTGAGGATCTTGCTGTTCAGCGCGCTGCAGTCGATGCGGCTCTTGTCCGACGACGCCTGAGCCCACCCCGCGCATGACAACATCAGACAAAAAACACAGAGTCGAGCTAGTCGCTTCATCAAGTGAGCTTATTCGTAGCGCAATGCCTGCACAGGATCAAGCCGTGCCGCGCGCCCCGCGGGATAGAGCCCTGAGATCAGGCTTACGAGAAATGAAAACATGATCGCCGCAGCCACCAGCCACCAGGGCACGGCCCAAAAATTATCTGGCGGCAGAGACTGCCGCTTCAAATAGATGTTGGTCCCGATGTTGATGACGCGTCCAATCGCCCAGCCGAGGCCAACGCCGACCATGCCACCTAGAATTCCCATCGCACCGGCTTCGGCGAAGAAGAGGCGTTTAACGTCGCTGTCGCTGGCGCCAATCGCTTTCATCACGCCGATCTCGCGGCGACGTTCGAGGATTGCCATCACCAGCGTGTTCACAATTCCAATCGATGCAACAGCTAACGCCAGGCTGCCGAAGATTCCAAGAAAGAGGTCCAGCACTTTGAAGAACGTGCGCAGACTCTGGCTTGCATCGAGCAGGGAGAACGTGGTGAATCCCATCTTCTTAATCGCGTCCTCGACGGCCTGGATTTGAGCGGGGCTTTTCACGCGTGCGCTGACGGAGGAATACACGGGCTCATCGCTTGCCGCATGAGAGATCTCGCGCAAGTCCGTAGGCTGCATGACGTGCAGGCTCTGGGCCAGCTTCAGAGGCAGAAACACCTTCGCCCGCATGGGGCCGCGCATGCTTTCGGGATCGAGATCGGCGACTCCGATGATCTTGAGTTTCTGCTCGCGCGACACAACCGAATAAGAAGCTGCCGCTAAATTGTTATCTTCGGGGTTTTGCCGCGTTGAGGTTGTACCTTGCGGCGTTGCCTGACTGCTCTCGCGCTGTGCATAGCGCATGAGCAATTCCTTACCGAGAAGCGGCTTTGCGAGGTCGGCGACGCTCGGTTCCTGCCCGCCCAAGGGAGGGGTCTTGCCCAACAATTCCTCGGCGAACGATTTTTGCAGAACCGCTTCGGGCGCCGCGTCAGAAGAGAAGAACCCGCCTTGCATTCCCTCGAACGCGTCGTTTGATTTTGCCGATTCGGGCAATGCCGAGATCATCGTCAGGTGAGGCTTATCTTCGTAGCGCAACTCGGTGACGAATCGAATGTCGGGGTAGGCCTCGATTACATTTGGAAGCTTCTCGATTTCGCGTCGTGCGCTCTCATCCAGAATGCGGCTCTCTCCTGCCGTCGGGCCGTTACGTTCTTCCTCACGGCTCATGCCACGCATCTCGCGGCGCGAGGTCACCACGATCGTATCGAAGAGCCCGGACTTGACGAGCCGGCGCGACGCCAGCTGCTGCAGACCGATTCCCAGGGAAAGCATCGCGACCAGCGAAGCCACTCCGACTGAGATGCCGACAGTGGTGAGCGAGTTCCGCAAAAAAGACTCTCGCAGATTCCTCAGTGCGAGTTCGGTCAGGTCTGGAACCTTCACGCATTTCCTCCTGCGCTCTCGGGCTGATTGGGCTGATCGTCGATGACTTTGCCGTCTGCCAGAAAGATCATGCGTTCCGCGTAACGCTCGGCCAGCGCGCGCTCATGGGTGACCATCACCACGGTCATGCCCAATTCGCGATTGAACTGGCGCAACATGTTCATGATTTCGGTTCCGGTATGGCTGTCGAGATTGCCCGTTGGCTCATCAGCCAGGAGTAGTTTCGGCCGATTGATGAGGGCCCGCGCCAGCGCGGCGCGTTGTTGCTCTCCTCCGGAAAGCTCGCTGGGCCGATGATTCATCCTCGCCCCAAGGCCAACCCGTTCCAGAGCTTCCCGCGCCAGATCGTCGCGACGGCTGCGATCCACTTCGGCAAAGCGCAGAGGCAGTTCGACGTTCTCCGCCAGCGTCATACTCGCAATGAGGTTGAACGACTGAAACACCATACCCACGACATGTAGACGGTATTTGGCCAGCTCTTCCCGCGAAAGCTTGGCCAGATCTCGATCCTGCACCACCACGCTTCCGGATGTCGGACGGTCTAATCCAGCGATCAAGTTCAGCAGGGACGACTTGCCCGATCCGGAACTTCCCAGCAGGGCGACGAACTTGCCCGCGCGAATGTCGAGCGAGACTCCGTCAACAGCGCGAATCGATGCCTCGCCCATGCGGTAATGCCGGCAGAGATTCTCGGTGCGCACCGCGAAAGTGCTTGTGGAAGAAGAAACTGCAGTGAGCGTGGCCATGGGCTAGCGGATCTCTCCTCGCAGGACCTTCAGCGCATCGGCAGTTTTCACGTCGCCGTTCTTGCTGTCGGTGCCGTTGGCCATCACCGAGACCGCGTCGCCTTCTCCGGGAGCCAGGAACAGGTTGTTCTCCACGCCGTGCTGGCGCGTGTAGAGGTCGTAGTAACGTCCACGCGCGGCATAGAGTTGCGAATGGGTTCCGCGCTCGATAATCCGGCCTTGTTCCATGACCAGAATCTGATTTGCCCTGCGAATCGTCGACAACCGGTGAGCAATGACGAAGGTGGTTCGGCCTTGCATCAAGTACGACAATCCTTCCTGGATCAGCTGCTCTGATTCGGAATCGAGACTCGAAGTGGCCTCGTCCAGGATCAAGATGCGTGGCTCGGCCAGTATCGCGCGTGCAATGGATATCCTTTGCCGTTGTCCGCCCGACAACTTCACACCGCGTTCGCCGACGATAGTCTCGTATTTGTCCGCGAATGTTTCCGCGAACTCGTCCACACGCGCAATGCGGCAGGCGCGCATCAGTTCTTCCTGAGTCGCGTTCGGGCGGGAGAAGGCAACATTTTCGCGGATCGTCCCGTCGAACAGAAACGACTCCTGCAAAACAACGCCCAGCCTGGTGCGAAACGAATCGAGGCGCACCGTGCTCAAATCCACTCCGTCTACCGAAACGGTGCCTTTTGTGGGAGTGTAGAATGCCGAAATCAGGCCGATTGTCGTCGATTTCCCCGAGCCTGAGGAACCTACCAGAGCTGTCACCGTCCCCGGCTCAGACAGGAACGAGATATCGTGCAGAACCTCATGAGCTGCGTCATAACTGAAACTAACGTCCTCAAACTCAATCCTGCCCACGATGTCGGGTAAAGCGACCGATCGTTTTGGATCCCTATCCTCAGGGCGCTCGCGCATGATCTCCTGCGTCCGCTCAAGGCCGGCGAACGCTTCGGTGAGCTGAGTCCCAATCTGCACGATCTGCAACATGGGAGCGACCAGGAACGGTAGCGTAATCGTGAAGGAGAAAAATTGGCCAGGCGTCAGCGTGCCAGCCAGGCTCTGACGAGCGCCGATGTACATGGTCGCAGCGCCTACGAAGCCCAGCAGGACGCTGGCTGACAAGCTCATCACCGAGGTCGCCGTCAGCGTGCGCATCACGTTGTCCAACAGCCGCTGAACTCCCTTCGAGAACACTTCCTGCTCGCGAGTTTCCGCGTGGTAACCCTTGATGACCCGTACGCCTCCTATCGACTCCGTCAACCGGCCCGACACTTCCGCATTGATTCTTCCTCGCTCCCGGAAGATGGGCCGGATCGTCCCGAAGGCCTTGCTCAGGAATCCTCCGAACAACGCAAGAGATCCCAACGCAATGAGAGTCATCCGCTGGCTGATATGCATCAACCACCAAAACGCAATACCGGAGGTCAGCAACCCTCCCGCAAGATCGACCAGCCCCGTGCCCATCAGGTTTCGAATGCCTTCGACGTCGCTCATGATGCGCGACACCAGGCTGCCGGTCTTATTTGCGTCGTAAAACGAAACGGGCAGGCGGGAAATGTGGACCTGCACCATCCGGCGCAGATCGGCGATCAGCCGCTGCGCCGCTTTCGAGAGCAATTGGGTCAGTGCAAATGACGTGATGCCCTGGATCACTGTGGCCAGGAGCACCACCGTGATCAGCCGCTGAAGCGCCACCATATGGTGCTTGTTGATGACGTCATCAATCAGGAACTTGGTCGAGGCAGGGAGTACGAACCCGGAAACCCGGTTGATCACCATCAACACGAGGCCCACCGCGAGCAGCCCGCGTCGCGGGCGCATCAACTTCCAGACCTCGGGCCAAACCGCCTTCAGTCGCTGGATCTTCGGGGGCTTCGCCGCCTCTTTGGGTGGGGAACTCAATCTCCTGTTTGACTCCAAGACGCCCGGCTCGGGTTCATTATTACTGCATTGTCACACATCCCGGGGACGCGCGTACGGCTGTGACAGGGCCTGCCCAACCGTTGTATGCTCGGGACGTGTCCCGCCCGTCTCCTCCGGAGCGATCGCCGACGTTTGGCCTGCTGCTGGGCCTGCTGATCACCTTCTCAGCGGTGCTGATCTATTCGGCGTACATGACCTGGCAAGTCACAGGACTGCGCAAGCTGCAAACCGAACAGGTGGACCGCAACCGCAAGGATTCGCTGCAACTTCTGCGCATCCAGAATGATCTCAACCTGCTTGCCGTAGCGATGCGCGACATGGTGAGCAGCAACGAGCCCTATCCGCTCACCGCGTGGTCGGCGCAATTCCAGCGCATCCGGACCGATCTCGACGATGCCATGCGGTTGGAAGCCGGGTTTGCGGAAGCGACCCGCACCCCGGACCAGAGCGCCTTCCTGACAAGTTCGTTTACTCAATTCTGGGATGCCGTCGATCGCATATTCGCGCTCGCCCGCGAGGGCAGAGAAAAGGACGCGCGCGAGCAGATTCAAGTTTCGCTTCAAGAGCGGCAGGCCTCTCTCAGCACGGCCGTAGCTCGCTTTCTTGTGCAGAACAGCGAGAACGAGCAACAGGCCGGACAGCGGATCGTGCAAATCTACGATCGCGTGCAGCGCCAGGTCTACGTCTTTCTTGCGGCCACGCTGCTTGCCATCCTGTTAAACGGCTTGTCCGTGATTCGCTGGAACCGTCGTCTGTTCACCCAGTTGGGCGAAATTTCCGAACGCCGCAGCGAACTGGCCCAGAAGTTAATTGCCACGCAGGAATCCACCCTGCGTTACATTTCGCGCGAACTACACGACGAGTTCGGGCAGATTCTGACTGCCGTGGGTTCGATGCTGCGCCGTGCCGGGAGCCATGCGCCCGAAGGGTCGTCCCTCAGAACCGATCTGCAGGAGGTGCTGCAGACGGTGCAGACCACGCTTGAGAGCGTGCGCAGCCTCTCCCAGGCGCTGCATCCGGTCATGCTCGATGAAGCCGGACTGGAGAGCACGCTCGATTGGTACATCCCCAACGTAGAAAGACAGACGGGAATTGCCATATCCTATGAGAAGCTGGGAACGGCGTATTCAGTGGATGGTGGCCCGGGCGTCCACATCTACCGCATCGTCCAGGAGGCTCTGAACAACGTTGCGCGGCACTCCGGCGCGAAGGAAGCGTGGGTGCGTTTACGGTTTTTGCCCCATACCTTCGAACTGGACGTTGAGGATCACGGCGCGGGATTCACCGAACGTCGAAGTAGGCGTGGAATTGGACTGGTTGCGATGCGGGAGCGTGCCGAGTTGATGGGCGGGGAAATCATTTTCTCGCAACTACCGGCAGGCGGAACTCTCGTCCATCTTGTCGTTCCCCGGGAGAAAGCAGAGGCCCATGGAAGAGAAAAAGAAGATCACAGTGTTGCTCGTGGATGATCACAGCCTGGTTCGGCGAGGCTTTCGCCGCATGCTCGAAGACGAGGCTGACATGCTGGTCGTCGGCGAAGCTGGGAACGGGGAGGAGGCCGTTAAACTGGCCAAGGAGCTTTCTCCGGAGGTGATCGTGATGGATTGCGCTCTACCCGGCATGAACGGATTGCAGGCAACACGCCAGATTATCGACGATTCTCCCGAGACGGCCGTGCTCATGCTCAGCATGCATTCGGAAAGCACGTGGGTACGGCAGGCCATTGACGCCGGTGCGAAGGGATACGTGCTCAAGAATGCTCTCGAACTAGACCTCGGTTCCGCCATTCGCAAAGTCGCCGGTGGAGAGACCATCTTCGATCCACAAGTCGAACAGCGCGAATTGAAAGGGGAGCGCCATGCGCTGACGCCGCGCGAACTGGAGGTGCTGCAGATGATCGTCGACGGCAAGTCGAACAAAGAGATTGCGACGGCCCTCGATCTCAGCGCAAATACTGTGGCCGTTCACCGTGCCAACATCATGAATACCCTTGGCATCCATAAGACGGCCGAGTTGGTGGTTTACGCGATCCGAGCGGGGTTGGTGAACGTTCCGTGAATCGCAGGTCCTTTCTTTGGGAAGTGGCGGGGCTGGCGTCCTGTTCGTCCTTGCTGCGTCTCAACGCGCTGGCGGGGCCCTTGGGCGGTCTTCCGGGATGTCGCTTCGCCGACGTAACCAGCCAAGCAGGAATCCAATTCGAACACAACAGTGGAGCCTTTGGCGGAAAGTTTCTCCCCGAAACCCTCGGCTCCGGTTGCGCATTTCTTGACTACGACCGCGATGGCTGGCAAGACATTCTGTTGATCAACGGCGCTGACTGGCCGGGACACAAGAAACGCCGATCGACTCTGCGTCTCTATCGCAACAATCGGGACGGTACCTTCACAGACGTCACCACCCGCGCGGGACTCGAAATTGAACTCTACGGGATGGGCGTGGCGGTGGGCGACTATAACAACGACGGTTTCCCAGACATCCTCATTACCTGCGTTGGGCAGAATCGCCTGTTTCGCAATACGGGCAAGGGCACATTCGTTGACGTGACGAACGCCAGCGGACTGGGTAAGCGCGAGGGGTTCAGTACTTCAGCGCTATGGTTCGACTACGACCGCGACGGCCTGCTCGATCTCTTTGTCTGCAACTACGTGAAGTGGTCGCCGGAACGTGACGTTTTCTGCAGCCTTGACGGCAAGCATAAATCCTATTGCACGCCGGAAGCGTATCGTGGCGCCACCTGCTGGCTATTCCACAACCGCGGCAACGGGACGTTTGAGGACGTAACCGCCGCAAGCGGAATCTTCGACAGCAGTTCCAAATCTCTCGGCGTGGCTTTGATCGACGACAATCGCGATGGCTGGCCTGACTTGCTGGTTGCGAACGACACACAGCCCAACAAGCTGTATCGCAACCAGCATAACGGTGCGTTCAAAGATGTCGCTGTGGAAACAGGCCTTGCTTTCAGCACGGAAGGAAAGGCTCGTGCGGGAATGGGTGTCGACGTCGCGGATTTCGACAACTCAGGCGCGACCGGAGTGGCAATCACAAACTTCGACAATGAGATGATCGGGCTCTATCGAGCCAATGGCAAAACCTTTGACGACATCGCCCCACAATCGGGAGTCGGCTCGGCGTCGAGAAATAGCCTCGGGTTTGGTTGCGCTTTCCTCGATGTGAATCTCGATGGCTGGCTCGATTTCGCGGTGGCGAACGGACACATTGACGAAACGGTCCGCAACATTCGCGGTAACGTCGGATACGCTCAGCCTGCACAACTTTTTCTTAACAATGGCAAGGGCGGCTTCGTCGATGTTGCATCTGAAGTTGGGGGCGGCTTCGATCAGCCGAAAGTTGGCCGGGGACTCGCTTATGCAGACTTTGATCGCGATGGCGACCTTGACCTGCTGATAACCACCAACAACGGCCCTGCATACCTTTACCGCAACGACCAACTCGCGGGAAACCGCAGCATTCGTTTTCGCTTAATTGGGACGAAATCGAATCGAGATGCCATCGGCGCTGTCGTGAGGATTGCCAGCGGCGGGATAACCCAATCACGAATGGTAAAAGGCGGATCCAGCTATTTGTCGCAATCAGAGTTGCCGGTTACTTTCGGACTGGAAAAGCGTGACCGGATCGATCGCGTGGTCATCGAATGGCCGAGCGGCCGAACCGAAGATTACACCAATCTCGCCGCAGGTCGCTGCTACGAATGCATCGAGGCCAAGGGCATCACACCGCAAGAGGGCTATTGATTAGGCGCTGCTTGCCCTGAGATTGACGCTGCAGCATTTGCGGGGACGGCGGTTCCAGAGCCTGTTACGTCAATCTCCACCGAATCACTGACGCGCAGGAACAGGGTGCTCGGATTCTTCATGCCCCATTTCGCATATGGAACTGCGAAGTGTACCGTCGCGCTCCAGTGATCGCCTGACATCTCTACGTCAGCCGGGAGAGTGAGTTCACGATCGGTGCCGTGAATCCGAAAGATTCCGTGCACCTGCACAGATGACTTGCCCGTGGTGACGACTTGTCCTTCGACCCGATCTGGGCGAAACGAAATGTCAGGATAGCGCTCGCTTTCCAGAACTTCTTTGTGCATTTTGTGATCGCGCATCCCGCTGCCACTCTCACCGCTCCTGGCATCTATGACGATCTCGCCGGAAATCTTTCCTGATGACGGATCAAACTGCAGTTCTCCGCGCCTCAAATGAAAAGTTCCATGCACCGTGTGCAACACGTCGGCTAACGTGAACTTCACGGATGTCTGGGCGGGATCGAGGTTCAGAGAAGTCGCCTGTGCCGCAGCCGAAGCGACTCCACCCGTTAATGTGGCGACTAATACAGCCGCTGCTGCCTTGCGCCATTGGATCATGCGGAGGTCAATAACCCCCATCCGAGAGCCAGCCCGTCCCACGCCAGATGCAACGGAGACAATGTCCCCACGTGCAATTCCACGAGTCGCTGGAAAATCTCGGGACGGTTCCTGAATACTTTCAGCGTACGGCGCTGCAGATTGGGCCGCCCATCGAGTGTCAACATCAGCCTCGCCATCAGCGCGGGGCGAAGCGCGAGGCGTCGGTGTTCTCGCTCGTACCGGCGCAAGTCGCCCGAGCGTAAGCAATCGGCCAGGACCGTCGCCTGACAGAACGCCAGTCCAATTCCTTCCCCGGTAATTGCATCCACGGTACCAGACGCATCCCCGATCAACGCTACGTTCCCTCGCACAATGCGGTGAAACCTGCGGTTCCCCGTCAGTGCTCCTCTGACCGCCGAGCTCGTCTCCGCGCCTTTCAACCGCGCGCTCAACTCAGGCAATGCGTTTAGCCCCTCTTGCATCCGCAGGTTCGGATCGCGCGACGCTAGCGCCACGCAAACCTGGTCACGGCCGACCGCCGTTGCATACCCCTGGCAGTGCTCGCCCCAATACACCTCCATGTGGTCGGTCCAGGGTTCTACACGATAGTGTTGCCGAAACGCGTATCGCAGTCGCGGACGAAAACCGGTTTCCATTCGCGCCCACCTCCGCACTCGCGAATTGAATCCGTCTGCGCCAATGATCCAACGAGCGCGAATCATCTCCGTGCCCAGCCGGACACCTTGCGCGGCAATGCCGGTGACTGGTGTGCCCCATCGCAACTCCGCGCCAAGTTGCGCGGCCCGCTCCGCCATCAGGCGGTGGAGATTCGTGCGCCGGACCGCGAGCCCAAAATTGCTGCCTGTAAAAGGAGCTTCGGCTGCCCCACCACCACTGAGAAAGCGAATCCCGCGAAACGGCCACCCATCGCCAAGAGGAATCCGAAGCCCCAAATTCTCCAGTGCGCATACTCCGTCGGGCAGGAATCCCTCGCCGCAAGCTTTATCGATAGCTGGCTGCGCTCCGTCCGCCACCACGACTTCGAAGCCTCGCTGGCGTGCCGCGATGGCCGCGGCCAATCCTGCGGGTCCGCCGCCAATGACGAAAACATCGGTTGAGTTCAACAACGCGCGTTCCTCACCATTGCAGAAGTACAAGCTCTGAGCAGAATCCCGGACCCATCGCCGCCAGAATGCCGAGCGTGCCTGGCTCGGGACGGCGATTCTTCATCACATCCTCGAGTACGACCAACACTGAGGCCGAAGAGAGATTGCCCACACGCTTCAAACAATTCCACGAGGCTTCCAGTTGCCCGTTGTGGAGCTCAAGCGCATCCGCAGTTGCCTCAAGCACTTTCGGACCGCCGGTGTGCAGCACCCAGCTTCCGATGTCGGTGCGCTGGTGGCCGTGGTCGCCCAGGAACGCGTCGACATCGTGCCCGAGGTGCTCTCGAATCAGCTTGGGGACTTCGGGCGAAAGTGTGATGCGAAATCCCTTTTCGCTGATACTCCAACCCATCATCTCTTCCGTATCGGGATAGAAGATCGATCGGGTCGCCAGAATCTCAGGTCCCACGGCGTTGATGTCATCGCCCGTCACGACTACGGCGGCCGATCCATCGGCAAAGAGTCCCGAGGAAATCAGATTCGCGACTGACAAATCGTCGCGCTGAATCGTGAGCGAGCAAAGCTCCACGGATACCAAAGCCGCGGCCTGATCGGGATACGCGCGTACATAATCCGCGGCGCGAGCGATTCCGGCGGCGCCTGCGACGCATCCCAGCCCAAAAATCGGGACGCGCCGAATGTTTGGCGGCAATCCCATACGATTGATCAACAACGCGTCAATCGATGGGCTCGAAACTCCGGTGACCGATGTGAAGAAAAGCGCGCCCAATTCGCTGGAATCGAGGCCCGCATGATGTAGGGCGCGACACAGTGCCTGTTCGCCCAACTCCTCGGCGACCCGGATCCACACGTCGTTGGCCTGCCCCCACGTGGTGATGTCGTAGTACTTTTCCGGGGGCAGCGCCAGATGCCGGCCTTCAACTGCGACATTGCGATGCAGTCGTGCCAGCAGTTGCGGATTGCGCAACCGATCGCCCCAGTACTTCTGAAGCTGTTCGAGAAGAAATTTCTGGGAATAATAGTGCTTGGGAAAGGCGCTCGCGGCGCTGGCGATTTTCATGTTGGGGATCCCAGGATCTCGGCTCGGCGTCAGCGCTCACCACCTGCCGGAACCATCGTGGCTTCCTACTTAGATGGTCCGCTGATCACCCCGGTTGTACTCGTCTGCCAACGATTCTAATTGTGGCAAAGGCTTTCTGACGAATTGTCAGCCGATTGTCAAAGAGATATTTGATCGTCAAGAAAACTAAACGGCAACCTTCTTCGAGCTTTGGAACGCCCGCTTCGCCAATCCCAGAGCTTCAGACCAGAATCCGCCGGGAGAGTCAGCCAGTTCAACAACCTCACGCACCGCAGCTGCGAATGCGTCCATCTGCTGATTGTCGACAACCAGCGGAGGCGCCACCTTGAGCACCATAAAGTTGTTGCCGCACACCTGCGTCAGGAAACCACAATCTCGGAAGAGGCGCATCACGACGATTTGCCCGAACATTCCAGGATGCACGGCGCCAAATGCTCCGTATGGGATTCTCAACCGAAGCTGACGCGGGGGCTGAAACTCAATACCCATGAGCAATCCCAAGCCGCGGACTTCCTTCACCATCTCGTATCCGCTCAGGGCATGGTTCAAGGCTTTCAGCAGGTATTGCCCGGCTTCCTTGCAGCGCACATTCAGTTTCTCGTCTTCAAGAACTTCCAGGGTAGCCAATGCAGCCCGCATCGCGAGACTGTTTTCGCTGAAAGTGGATGTATGTACAAAAGCCCGCGGTAAAGAGGAATACACCGAATTGCAGACGGCGTCTGACATCAGCACCGCGCCACAGGGCACGAGGCCACCACTCATTGCCTTGGCCAGAATCACCATGTCGGGCTCGACGCCAAAGTGGTGCGCCGCGAGAAACTCGCCGGTCCGGTACATTCCAGTCTGCACTTCATCCAGCACAAATAAAGCGCCGTGGCGACGGCATAAAGCTTCCGCGCTTCGCAGGTAATCGGGAGCGGGGATCACAACACCTGCTTCCGATTGAATCGGCTCAACAATAAATGCCGCGAAGTTCTTGCTCTTCAGATGGCGTTCCAGCAAGGCTAGATCGCCAAAGGGCACGGCAGTCGTATCGGGAAGAAGCGGCCCGAATCCTTCTCGCCAGAATTTGTCGCTCATGAGCGAAAGTGCCCCGCACGTGAGGCCGTGGAAGGCATGCTCGGCGCACAGGATGCCGCCGCGGCGAGTATGAGCACGGGCAAACTTGATGGCGGTCTCGACCCCTTCGCTGCCCGAGGATGAGAAGAACGCCCTCGTTAATCGTCCTCCAGCCCGTGAACACAACTTCTCCGCCAACTCGCCCGCGAGGTCCGATACGTGGGTCTGAATCATCGCAGGCCCGCAGCGTTCCAGTTCTTCCTGCAGCGCTCGCACAACCGCTGGATGGTTGTGGCCTACATTGTGGACGCAATAGCCCGAAAGGAAGTCGACGATACGTCGTCCATCATCGGTGAACAGTTCCGCCCCCAGACAACGCTGGTAGCGGACATTCATTTGAAGCAAATCGAGGAGCCTGACCCATTCCCGATTTACATGCTGGGCGTAATGTTGCGGTCTCGAAACATTTGTGGTCCGTACGGCTGTACTCATATTGAAATGGTCAGTGCGTCACGGCGATGGATTTCGGCGTGTTTCCTACACCGTAGGTGGCGATCGAAGTCAGCGCTCCTGTGCCGGTGTCGAGGTTAAAGGCTTGGATAATCGCGGAACTGGCTTGGTTGCCGACGAACAAGTGGTTCCCGCTGGGATCCGGCGCGATGAAATTGGGCTGCGACGACGTCGCGAACGGAGACGTGCTCAGAATCGTGAGCGACCCGTCACTCCCGATGCCGTATGCCGACAAGTTACTGGTGCCCGAATTGGCCACGTACAAGTACTTTCCGGAGTTGTCTACCTGAAGCGCCACGGGACCGGAATATTGCGACGACTGACCAAGCGGCGACGATTGTTGCAGCTCCGTAAGAACACCGTTGCTGCCAACCGAATACTCGGAAATGGAATTGTCCGTTGTATTCGCGACATACAAGAAGCTTCCACTCGGAGCCATCGTGATCCCGGAGGGATTTGCTCCCGGCTGAATGACTTGAACCAACTGTGAAAGAACGCCCGACGTTACGGTCCAGACTTCGATATATCCCTGCGGAGATCCACCGCCGAGGACGTAGAGGGTGCTGCCATTCGGAGCTAACACCATGCCAGTCGGCGAAATGCCAATTTGAAAAGGCGACCCCGAGACGGGGTTCAAAGCGCCGCTGCTGGTGTCAATGGAGAATACGGAAACGGCCGCATTGCTGATTCCAACGCTGCCCACGTAAAGGAAAGACCCAGTCGAATCCATCGCCAGAAAAAGGGGAGTTGTGATTCCAGTCCCTACCAGCGTTCTCGACGGGATTTCATTCAAGACTCCACCAGTCGAAATCGTATACCGGGAAATGTCCCCTTCTCCCGAGTTCGCCGCATACAAAAACTTGTTCGACGGATGTACGACAACGGACTCGACCGCCGGGCCAGCGGGAATCGGACTCCCCGACAGTGCCGTCAGAATTCCAGTGTTCGGATCTTCCCGGAATTCCTCAATTTGGTTGGCCCCAGGAATGGCCGCATACAGAAAACGGCTCACGTTCTTACCACAACTCATCCATGTCGCCAGGCTCACACCAACCACAAATAGAGCCGCTGCTTTCTTTAGCATCCGTGACTCCTGAAGGAATTTTCGACGCGAAAAATTTGACTCGCTGGCCTGCAATAGCCGCGCATGTATTCCCGGCAAGCTATATGTGATCCTCTATCATACGGGAGAAGGCCTAATTTTGCGCGGCTGCGCCGACAAACCTGAGAGCGTTCCAAGCTATATTCAATACGTCTGCGATGCGGAGTTTCTCGATCAGGGTTGTACCACGCGCTAATGCGCGGGACTCGGGCGCGGTGAAGCCGGGCCCGAAGTTG
>Ga0209698_10005252_pt1 | contig 14060 bp, 13 predicted proteins | sample LitLauG_LLR_2012_FD_187203 | JGI IMG/M metagenome (GOLD analysis project Ga0209698, IMG submission 187203) | Freshwater sediment microbial communities from Pennsylvania, USA - Little Laurel Run_MetaG_LLR_2012 (SPAdes) (version 2) | ecosystem: Environmental > Aquatic > Freshwater > Creek >... | reverse complement strand
CCACCGGCACATCGACCGCACCGGAAACGTCGGCAAGCAGCGGCAAGTCGTAGCCTTTGAACGTCCCGTCCCGGTCGATCGCATATACGATGATTTCTCCTGCCCCGCGCGCGACCGCCTGCCGCGCCGCGTCCACGGGCGAAATCCGGCAATCGGTGCCCCCCGAGCGCACCTTGACGCCCGCTCCCCCGAGAAGAGACCGCTTCACTTGCAAACACACACTAATCGCCTGGTTGCCGTACCGCTCGGCGGCCTCCGCCACAAGTGCGGGCTTTTCGGCCGCGGCGGTCGACAGCACCACCTTTTCGATCCCCGACCGTAGTAGCCGCCCGATCCCGTCGGCCGTCGTGATCCCGCCCCCATACGCGACCGGCATGAACGCCTCGCTCACGATATCCTCAATCACGCCATAGGCCGGTTCGCGGCCGTCGCGCGACGCATCGATGTCGAGCAGCACGAGCTCGTCGACCTGCTTCTGGTTGAAGATGCGCACCGCGTTGATCGGGTCGCCGATATAAGTGCGCGCGCCGAACTTGACCGTCTTGACGAGGCGGCCGTCGCGGTCGATCAGCAGGGTTGGTATCACGCGGATACGTTTCAAACGGGTGCTCGCTCTTCGTTTCAATATGCTCGGGCGAAGTTTTCGAGCAGCTTCATGCCGAACGCGTGGCTCTTCTCGGGATGGAACTGCACGCCGAGCACGTTGCCGCGCTCCACCCCGGCTGCAAACCGCCCCCCGTGGTCGGCATGAGCCAACTCGTCCTCTGCGCGGTCGGCTACGATTTTATAGCTGTGCACGTAATAGAACCGCGGGTCTTCAAGTTCCTGCGCGAGCCGGCTCTCCGGCCTGAATGCCGTATCCGTCCACCCCATGTGAGGCACGCGCAAACCTTTCTGCGTCGTCGCCGCCGGATCGAAACGCCGCGTGTCGGCGGCGATCCAGCCAAGCCCCGGCAGGCTGCCCTCCTCGCTGCCCCGCGTCAGCAACTGTGCGCCAAGGCAGATGCCGAGCACTGGCACGCCGTCCTCCAAGACGCGGCGGTTGAGCACCTCGCGCAGGCCACGCTCATTGAGCGCCGCCATCCCAAAATCGTACTTGCCGACACCCGGCAGAATGAGCTTCCCGGCCCGCGCGATGGCTCCCGGATCGCCCGCGATCACGCAGTCGACACCGATATGGCGCAGCATATTCGCTATCGAGCGCAGATTGCCGGTGCCGTAGTCGACGATGGTGATCATATCGTGCGTGTCTCAGTGGGTTCTGGCGGTTGCCGCTGGCTTGCGCGCTTCGACTGCCAATTCCGCGAGTCCCAGATTTGCATCGTAAAACCTGCCCGGCTCCTCGACCTGGGCGAACATTGGATCTCCCGAATCGCCGAAGCTGCATCGGCGAATATCGGTGAAGCCCGCTCGTTTCAAAAGGCTGACAAGCGAAGTTTGTCCCACATCCAAAGGTTAAACTGGTGGCCAAGCGCGAAACGAAGCCGGCCGATCAAGCCCTTGGGCCGTTTAGGCCGCCCAAGCAGGCTCGTCGTCAGAAAGTTCCCGGCGGCTGCGTCGGAACCTTCGTCTGCAGCTTTGACGTACTGGCGTGCTCGTTCTCTGAAATCGGGCGTGAGGACCCGGAAAATGCCGCCCGGTTCTAGCATTCGCAGGGTTTCCTCAAGCGCACGATCGAGCTCGGCCGGCGTCATCGTACCGATAACGTGCGAAGCATAGACGCCGCGCGCTGTGTTGCTTTCGACGGGAAGTCCTTCGCACACGTTGCCGAAGCTGACATTTCCGGGAAAGCGCCGCGCATTTCCCGAAAGACTGCCAAGAAGGGCACCGACGAGGGGTAGGCGCTCGATGCGCAACGTCGCCGAGCTATCGAAATTGAGCCAATCTTTACCTGCCGAGTGCCCACACCCGAATTGAACGTAGTTTGGCTTCATGTTTTCACCTCCAAATCTGCCCTCACACATTCAAATTCTTGCGCCGGAACGCTTCGAACTGCGCCTTCGGTATGAACCCGTGATACTCGTGTGCGCTCCGCTTCCGCACGCACTTGTCGCGCTCAAGCTCTCGCACCACGCGCGCCGGATTGCCCGCAATCACGCAATACCCCTCCGGGAACGGCTTCGTCACCACCGCGCCCGCTCCCACAATCGTGAAATCGCCAAGCGTCACGCCCGGCAGCACGACGGCCCCCATCCCGATCCAACCATACGCGCCAATCCGGATCTCCTCGAGGATGTGCTTGTCGTTCTCATAGATGTCGTGGTTCGAGCTGATCAGCCCGACGTTAGGCCCGATCTGCGTATAGTCGCCGATGTATATCTTGCCGAGCGCCTGCACGTAGCACCCCGGCATATTCCCCGGCGATGTCTCCACCCCCGCAAGTACATTCCGCCACCCCGTGACGATGCTGGAAGGATGCACCGGCCAGTACGGCCCCTGGTTGATGCCGCGGATTTCCTGCCGCCACCAGTCCTCGAACGAGATCGGGGTCTGGGTGTCCCGCGTTTCCTCAACGAACTTAAACGCGGGATGCAGCAGCAGCGCGCGCCGCACCATGCCTTTCGGCAGGTTCATTATCCTTCGCGCGAGCCTCGCCGCACTCATCGCTTCGCGAGCCGCCAGCAGACACCAAGATAGAGCAGGTAGGTCGCCGACATTGCCAAACTATACCCGACGATGATCGCCACCGGATCGAGCCGCAACGCGACCGGGAGCGCAACAGCAGCCGCTACGAGCAGCTTGTAGCCGATGGTGAGAGCAAGATCGAGTTTCTGCCGCCCCGCGATCTGCATCACCGCTGAAAGCGGGCTCACCACCAGCTGCAGCATCAACATCGGGGCCAGAATGCGCGCGATATCGCCGGCGTCGCGCCACTTCGGCCCGAGGTAGGTCTCAAACAGCCATGGTGCGGCCACCGCCAGCACGAGCGCCGGCACGATTCCAAGCCCCCCAAGTGTAAGAAAGGTGCTCTTGAAAATCCTGCGGCAATCTCCCGCGCGAGCATAGTCCCTCGCCGCACGTTGCTGGAACACCTGGGTCATAGCGTTGCCGATCAGCGCGAGCGGCGCCCCGAGCAATGTCCGCGCCCGGCTCATCAATCCGATCAGCTGCGGCGCCCCCGCGAGCCCTAGCGCGTAGACCGGCGCATTCGCGGCCAGTTGCTCGAGAACCGAGGTCGGCAAGCTGTACATCGGATACGCCCTGTGCCGCCGCGCCATCGCGCGGCTCAGCAATGGCGAGGTGTCGGGCGCCTGCGCCCGCAAGCTGCGGTAGAGCGCGCCATAGGCCGCGAACGTCACTACTTGACCAACGAGATACGAGACCAGAAGCCCCGCCGCACTCCATCCATACCATCCGAGCGCGATCGAAACCGCAGCGGTCGCAACCGCCGTTCCGGCCTGGATTGCCGCCATGTCGCCATAGCGCGTGAAGCGGTTCGCAAGCGCGGTGTAGCAGCCCGTCATCCCGCTAATGAACGCCGACACCGGCACGAGCCAGAGCCACGGGCGCAACTCGGCCATGCCTCCCGCTTCGAGGGTCATCGCCGCGAATGCGAGCGGCACGGCAAGCGCTAGCGCGGCCGTTACCAGCGACGTCCACACGCACACCCTCACCAGCGCCCACGCGCGCTCGTCGCGCTTCTCGAACACGATCGCCTGTGCATACTGCCAGTTGCCGATGGTGGCCGCGACGACGGCGATGCTCATGTAGGCGCCGAGCAGGCCATAGTCGTGCGGCGAAAACAGGCGGCCGAGGATCGGCGCGGTCAGGATCGGCAGCGCCATCGCAATACCCTGTCCGCCCGCAAGCGTCGCCACGCCCGAGACGAACGCATTGGACTGTATCGTCGCGGCAGCGCTCATGCCCTGCGCACCGTGGTCCCCGATGGCCTCACGCCGCCGCCCCGCTTGCGAGCAGCCGCTCGAAATAATCGATCGTCTTTTGCATACCCTCGCGGAGCGGGACTTTCGGTTCCCAGCCGAGCCTGGAGCGCGCGAGCGTGATATCGGGCTGGCGCTGCTTGGGGTCGTCCTGCGGTAGCGACAGGAAGCTCAGCTTCGATTTCGAACCTGTCATGGAGATCGCGAGTTCGGCCAGCTGTTTGATCGTATACTCGCCCGGGTTGCCGAGGTTCACGGGCCCCGTCAGGTCGGCCGGCGAGGCCATCAGTCTCACAAAGCCTTCCACCAGATCGTCGACATAGCAGAACGAGCGGGTCTGGCTGCCGTCGCCATAGATCGTGATCGGCTCACCCTTGAGAGCTTGCACGATGAAGTTCGACACCACGCGGCCGTCGTTGGGATGCATCCGCGGCCCATACGTGTTGAAGATCCGCGCGACCTTAATCTCAAGCTTATGCTGGCGGTGATAGTCGAAGAACAGCGTCTCCGCGCACCGCTTTCCCTCATCATAGCACGAGCGCGGGCCGATGCAGTTGACGTTGCCCCAATAGTCCTCGGTCTGGGGATGAACGCTCGGATCGCCGTACACTTCCGACGTGGAAGCCTGGAAGATGCGGCATCTCAGGCGCTTGGCGAGACCCAGCATATTGATCGCGCCGTGCACGCTCGTCTTTGTCGTCTGCACCGGGTCATGCTGATAGTGGACCGGCGAGGCGGGGCACGCCAGATTGTAAATCTCGTCCACTTCGACAAACAGCGGAAACGTCACATCGTGGCGCATCAGTTCGAAGCGGGGCAGCCCGATCAGGTGCTCGATATTGCGCTTGGTTCCGGTGAAGAAGTTATCGGCACAGATCACGTCATGCCCCTGCGCCAAGAGCCGTTCGCACAGGTGCGATCCGAGAAACCCGGCCCCACCCGTGACCAGGATGGTTCGAGACGTGTCGATTTTCATGTGTTGAAACCGTTTGAGCTGGACGGGAGGAGCCCGGATGAGGCTTGGCGACTCAGTTCTGCAACCCGGGGATGGCTTGGAGCAACGGAAAAAAAATGAACAGCGCTTCGGCAGAGCGCGTCTAGCCTGTCCAACCGGAAGCAGCAGACTGCATTTTGCGGCCGCTTCAGCCGTGCACAGCTATTCGCCGGGTGACCGTCAACTTTCGATCAACAAATAGCTGCCGCACTCCGGGTGACACGCATGTCTCCGAATTCCGCTCCACGCGTATCCCGCCTGCCGGTCGTCCATGCAGGTCCGGCGGCCACATTTCCCGCGGTCCCCCGCCGCCCGAAGGCTTGGCGTTTTCTTAGTTCGGCCCGTTCCGGCATTCAACATTTATATCTTCCGCGTTGTGCGGCTATTCTGCATGCCCCGCTCAGTATCCGCCCAGCGAAAAATACCAGGGCGGCCGCTGCGGTCTGGAGCCACTTGGGGCGCATTCCCCGCCGGATGCGCCACCCCCGTTAATGTTTCAGCCAGGTAGTCGTTCTATTCGATTAGATCCGGACTATGGTCCGCTGAAATTGGGCCTGCCGCCACCGGCCAGCGCTCGAAACGCCTATGGCGCTCAGCCTGCGACAACCATCGGTGACGACTAGCGTGACAGCCGTCAAACCAAAGCTGATGTTTTATACCCACGGCCTCGTCGACGGCGGCGGCGAGCGGCTGTGGGCGTGCCTGGCCTCGGCCTTCAAGCAACTCGGATATCCGGTCATTTTCGTCCAGGATTTCGAGGCGGACGACAATCGCCACAACCTCGATCCCGAAATACCCCTCTACACGCTCGGCCGCAGTTGGGCTGCAGGCGTGCGCCGTCTTGTGGCGGTTTTGAATGACGAAAGTCCCGCTGTCGCCCTTTCCGCCATCGGCGGCTCAAACATCAAGTTGATGGCGGCTCTTCACATCTCGAAAGTGCCGGCAGTCCCGATTCTGACCTACCACGGCTTCAACGAATGGCGCACAGGCGCCTTGAGCTTTGCGACCTATCTAGGGCTGCCCCTGTTGAGCCGGCGCGCGGGCCGCACGGTCGCGGTGTCGGCGGGTCTGAGGAAGGCTCTCGTCTCCCGCTGGGGGGCCAAAGATGCGGCAACCGTATGTATCCATAACCCGGTCTTCGTTCCCGCTTCTGCCAGCGCGCCCACAGCAGAAGCTCTCGCCGCCCGTGAGCCACTCATTCTGTCCGCTGGCCGCTTCGTTGCCGAAAAAGACTTCGTGACCCTCATCCGCGCAATGGCGCGCTTGAAGCACAGAGACGCCAAACTGGTGATCCTCGGCAAGGGGCCCGAGCAGCGCCTGATCGAAACCGCGATTGCCCGCCACGGGCTCCACGGCCGCGTATCATTGCCAGGCTATATCTCCGAGCCCTGGTCCTATTACACCAAGGCCAGGCTCTTCGCCTCGTCGTCGAGTTCCGAGCCGTTCGGTAATGTGGTCGTCGAAGCCATGGCCTATGGCCTACCGGTCGCATCGACCGCCTGCGACGGCCCAGTCGAAATTCTTCGCCACGGCGAGTTCGGCCGCATTGCAGCCGTTGGCGACTATGTCCAGCTGGCCCACGCGATCGATGAGCTTCTCGACAACCCCGGCGACCCCGCCGCCCGGCACGCGCGCGCCCAAGAATTTTCCTTCGCGGTGAGAGTCCCCGCCTACGAGCAGCTCATTTCCGATGTGCTCGCCGAGCGCTGGGGCGGCCGCGCCATTTCCATGGCACCGGATGGGTTTGAGGCAATTGCTCCCGGTATCGCCACGCCGCATAAATCAGCCTGACGCTGACGTGAGTTCCCCTTTGCATCAGGCTCGCCATCACGGCTAGTCTCGCTGCGATTCCGGCTCCCCATTATGAGGGTTCGAACCCATGCGGACACCGCGCTCAGCCTGCATGACGGCGCTTACTCTCGCGTTGCTCCTGGCGGCCGGCTTCGTCGTCTATGCCCAACTTTTCCTCGGCCTGAACCTGAATACGTTGCGGCGTGTCGTCTTCACTAACTACGCCTACGCCAGCAACTTGGACATCCGGCTCGGCATCGTGCGGTCTGAGATCGCCCAGGCTCCTTCAAGCGGCGCCGTTCTGGTGCTCGGCGACAGCATCGTCGAAGGCGCGTTGTGGCCGGCCTGGTGTGGTTCCCCGCCGCTCAACGCCGGCGTCTCCGGTGCCGGTGCGCTGGCACTTGATGATTTTGCCGCTGGCTGGCTCGACCGTTCCTTCGACGCCATCATCGTCGCAACCGGCGTCAATGACGCCGCGAGAAACCGCCCCATCGCGCGCACCGTGTTTCGCGAGGCTCTCGCGCACGTGCTGGACAAGGCCCGCGCAAAGGCCGGCAAAGTGTTCGTCGCGACGATCCTGCCGGTCGAAAAACACGGCGTGCTGGGTGAGGCCCACTTCGACAATGATCTGATTGCCGCATTCAACCAGGAGATCCGCTCGCTCGCTGCCGACCGTGGCGTGGAACTTATCGAACTCTACCCGCTGTTCGTCGAACAAGGCGGCAGCGCGATGAAGCCAGGCGCCACCCTCGACGGCGTCCACCTGACCGCAGAAAGCTATCGCGTCTGGCTCGGCGAAGTAAGCCGCGCAGTCATGGCCAAGCGGCCCTGTCCGGCAAATTAAATCGGGCCATCGAAAACCCCCGCTCAAACCTTCTTGCCCATGCCATATGGCGGCGGGGGGATATCGCTGTGCGCCTTTCGCAATGCCCCCGACCAACGCTCACGAAGATCGTGGAAATATCCGTCACCCGAATCGATCCGGTACTGCACGTCGAACGCCATGGCATCTCTCTTCAGGACCACAAGATCGACCGGCAGACCGACGCTCAAGTTCGAGCGCATCGTCGAATCCATGGAGATCAGACCCAGCTTCAGCGCCTCATAGACGGTGATCTTGTTGGTCACGGCGCGGTCGAGAATGGGCTTGCCGTACTTGTGTTCCCCGATCTGCAGGAACGGCGTATCCGCGGTCGTCTCGATGAAATTTCCGGCCTTGTAGATCATGAACAACCGCGGCTCGCGTCCGCGAACTTGCCCCCCGAGAAGAAAGCTCACATCGAACGAGGCCGCGTGCTGTTCCATCGCATCGCCATCGGTTTCATAGACGCGCCGGATCGCGCGGCCGACCAGCTGCGCCGCTTTGAACATCCGGTCCTGGTCGGCGAGCCGTTCCTTTTCGCCCGTAACCGGATTCTCCAGTCCCTCGCGCAGATAGGTTAGGATCGACTGCGTCACCGACAGGTTGCCGGCCGCAGCCAGTGCGGCGACAAATTCTCCAGGCCGCTCGAAAACGTGCAGTTTGCGATAGGTCGAGACGTTATCGAGCCCGGCGTTGGTTCGCGTATCGGCGAGCATCACGAGCCCGTCATTGACCAGGATTCCAACGCAGTACGTCATTTGATTTCCGTTTCCCGGTTATTGCTGCTGCGACTGGGTGCCGTTTGCAGGCCCGCCGGCAGCCAGCAGTCCGGCGGAAACCGAAATCGAGACGGTCAAGGCCTCTGACGATCCCCCGGTCCGCGCTCCCCGCACCGGCGCCGCTTCATAACTATCGCCTCCGGCTGCCACACGCACATGGTGTTCTGTCACACAGATGCCGTGCGCCGGATCAAAGCCGATCCAACCGATCCCCGGAAGAAAGGCCTCAGCCCACGCGTGGCCGGCATTCTGACTGGCGGTGTCGGTACGCAGGAAATACCCGCTGATATAGCGCGCCGGGAATCCGGCCACGCGCGCGGCCGCTATGAAAACATGAGCAAAGTCCTGGCACACCCCGGATTTGGCAGCGTAGGCTTGGCCGGCCGTCGTGGCGGACGTCGTCGCCCCGACTTGGAAGTCCATTGTTCGATGGAGCTCGCTGTTGATGCGATGCAGAACCGCAAGCGGGTCGCCGCCCTCGCTGCGCAACGTCTCGCGGGCGAGGCACCCGATCTCCGGGGTTGGCGCCGTCATGGCCGTCTCGCGCAGGAACAGTCCTCCCGGAACGCGCTCCACCCCGCCGCGCACGATTCCGCCCGTGTCGGTTGTCTCGACGTCGCCCTCTGCCATGATCCGGAGCCTCTCGAAAGGTCCGTCGACATAAATCAAATGAGTGATGTTCCCGTAGGCATCCTCGCCTCGCTGGAGGCGCGCGTCCGCATCGACCCGCACGCGCCATTGGCGCACGAACTGCGACTGGGATGACCGCGGCGTCACACGCAGCAACTGCACGGCGCTGCGCACGGTGCCTTCATAATCGTATGTCGTTTCGTGGCTGATCCTGATCCGCATCGTGGCGCTATGAGAGGTACTGCTGGATGATGGCGTCGCCGAGCCGGTTGTTCTCGGCGATAAACTCGGTCAGGAATTCGTGCAGGCCGGACTGGAACAGCTTGTCCTTGTCGGTATTGGCGAGCTTTGCCATCGTCGAACGCGCCAGCCGCTGCGCCGGTCCCTGGCGGCCATACGCATCTGCGAGTTTGTCGAGATACTCATGCAGCGCCGAATAGCTCGAGATGAGAGACCGCGGCTGCTCGGGCCGCAAGATCAGGAAATCCGCGACCAGCCACGGCTCGACGCTGCGCCGGTAGACCCAGTGATACGATGTCAGCGCGTTGACGCTGCGCAGGATCGACGCCCACTGGAAATAGTCCAGCCCCCCGCCCACGTGTTCCTTTTCCGGCAGTAGCACATGGTACTTGACGTCGAGGAGCCGCGCCGTGTTGTCGGCACGCTCGACGAACGTGCCGAGCCGCTGGAACCAATACTGGTCCGTACGCAGCATCGTCCGGTAAGCCGCCCCGTCGAAGCGCAGCGACATCTCCATGACCCTGGCGAGAAACCGCGACATTCCTTCGGTTTTCATGAGCTCGGAGGCCTTGGTCCGTTGCAAATCGTTCCACGAATCGTTGAGAATCTCCCACATCTCGGTCGTGATCGTCGTGCGGACCGCCCGCGCATTGGCCCGCGCGGTTTCGATGCAGGTTTTGATCGAATGCGGATTGTCGTCGATGCCCGCGATGAAGCGCACCACATTGACCCGCGTCGCCTCGCTGTAGCGCGCATTGAACGCATCCTCGAGCGCAGCCGTTGCGATCGCCGACTGCCACACGTTCCCGGCTCCACCGCAAGCCGACGGCATGGCGGCCAGGCGCTGAGTCACGTCGAGTATGCGGGCAAGGTTTTCCGCCCGCTCGGTGTAGCGCGACAACCAGAACAGGTGATCTGCCATGCGCGATAGCATGCCGGTGGTGCCCCTAAAATTATCTAGCCTTCGACGACCCAGGTATCCTTTGTGCCCCCACCCTGGGACGAGTTGACGACGAGCGATCCCTTCTTGAGCGCCACCCGCGTCAGCCCGCCCGGAGTGCAGCGCACCGCATCGGCCCCTGAGAGGACGTAAGGCCTGAGATCGACGTGCCGCGGCGCCGTCCCGTCCTCGACGAAGCACGGCACTGTCGAAAGCGCGAGCGTCGGCTGGGCGATGAACGCTTCGGGCTTAGCTTTGAGTTTGGCCGCAAATTCCCCCCGTTGCGCATTCGTCGCCTGTGGGCCGACCAGCATCCCATACCCGCCCGAGCCGGAGACCTCCTTGACGACGAGTTCGCTCAAATTTGCGAGCACGTATTTCAGCGAGTCCGGTTCGCGGCAGCGCCACGTCGGCACGTTTTTGAGGATCGGTTCCTCGCCCAAATAGAACTTCAGGATTTCCGGCATGAAACTATAGATCGCCTTGTCGTCGCAAACGCCCGTGCCGACGGCATTCGCGATCGTGACGTTGCCCGCGCCATAGGCCGCCATGAGCCCCGGCACGCCGAGCACCGACGCCGGATTGAACATCAGCGGGTCGAGAAATTCGTCGTCGACCCGGCGGTAGATGACATCCACCCGGCGCAACCCCTCCGTCGTGCGCATGTAGACGATGTTGTTGCGCACGTGCAGGTCGCGGCCCTCCACGAGCTCGACCCCCATTTTGTCGGCGAGAAATGAGTGTTCGTAATAGGCCGAATTGAATTGCCCCGGCGTCAAGAGAACGACGGTTGGTTCGCCCGATGCCGAACGCGGTGCCACCGAGCGCAGCGTCGCCAGCAGCATGTCGGTGTAGTGATCGACCGGTTGCACCCGGTGCAGGCCGAACAGGTCGGGGAGGAGCCGCATCGTCGCTTCCCGGTTCTCCAGCATGTACGAGACGCCCGACGGCGTGCGCGCATTGTCCTCGAGTACGTAGAAGGTGTCCGGGTCGACCCGCACGATATCGATCCCCGCGATGTGGACGTAGATATCACCGGCCGGCCTGATGCGCGTCATCTCGGCCTGGAACGCCGGGTTCTGCAGGACGAGCTCTTCTGGCACGATGCCGGCAGCGATGATCTCGCGCTGGCCATAGACGTCCTTGATAAAGGCGTTGAGCGCCTTGACCCGCTGCTCGAGCCCGCGCTCCAGGTGGCGCCATTGCGTGGTCGTGAGCACGCGCGGAATGATGTCGAAAGGGATCAACCGTTCAGTTCCGGCATCGTCGCCATAGACATTGAACGTGATCCCGATGCGGCGGAAGAAGTGCTCGGCCTCCGCCTGCCGGGTCGCCACGAGCTCGCGCGGCGTCGATTGGAGCCAGCGCTCGATGGCGGCATAGGCCTCCCGTGCCGTTCCATCGGGCGCGGTCATCTCGTCGAAGAATGGCGTCGAAGTCTTGCTCACGGTGCCCTCGGGGGAAGCAGTCCGCGAAGACTGAGCCCGCCTTCGGCGCCTCGCAAGCCTAAAATGTGCCCATTTGTTGTCGCTGCCGCCCAAATTGTAACCAGACTGCCTGGGATTTCGGCCTTTCACGGCCCCTCGAAAGAAGGCGCATCCAATCAAACGGCACAGCCGGAAATTAACCCGCGCGGTTAACCGGCCCGCAATGTCGCTCCGCTACCGTTACGCCGGATTTGAAAACCCGGGGGAGTTATGGGCGTGGCGGCAGACATCGATGGTATGGCGGGACCGCATCTGCAACCGACCGTCCGGCACGCACCTTCCCGGGCCGCTGACCACGCCCTTTCGCTTACCGGCGTGCGCAAGTCGTTTGGCCGCGCGGTTGCCGTCGAGCGGATGGACTTGACCGTCGAACCCGGCCAGTTCTACGCCCTCCTGGGTCCAAACGGCGCGGGCAAGACCACCACACTCAAGATGATCGCCGGGCTCTTGAAACCGGACGCCGGCAGCATCCGTATTTTCGGCATCGACGCCGTGCGCGATTCAATCGATGCGCGCCGCATCACCGCTTGGCTCCCCGACGAGCCGATGCTCTATGACAAGCTGACCCCGCTCGAGTACCTCGAATTCATTGCGGGCCTATGGGGCGTCCCTTCGGCCTCCAGCACGAAACGCGCCGCCCAATTGATCGACGTGCTGGAGCTTGGCCCCCACCGCAATACCCGCTGCGAGGGTTTCTCGCGCGGCATGAAGCAGAAGGTCGCGCTCGCGGGCGCCCTGATCCACGACCCGCGCCTCATCATGCTGGATGAGCCGCTGACAGGTATCGATGCTGGCATCGCCCGACAGGTCAAAGACCTGCTGCAGGCGCGAGTCCGCGAAGGCGCCGCTATCATCCTGACGACCCACATCCTGGAAGTCGCCGAGCGCCTCGCAGACCGCATTGGCATCGTCGACCGCGGCAGGCTCGCAGCCGAAGGCACCCTGGCCGAGCTTCGAGCTTTGGCTGGACAGGGCGACAGCACGCTTGAGGACGTCTTCCTCTCCCTCACCCGCCGCGACACCGCCGCAGTAAAGCCCGCCGCATGACCCCGCTCGCGATGTTTCTTCGCCTTTTGAACCACGATGTCCGCCTGGCTTGGCGCGGGCTGACGGACATGCTGCACGGCGCCTCGCCACGCAAATCGGCGCTGATCCTGGTCCTTGTCGCAGCCGCGCTGCATCTGGTAGCCTGGCCCGTAGCCCACTGGCTGACGCCCCGCCTCATCGGTTCCCACGCAAGTCATGCGGCAATCGCCGCGCTGCTCGGTGCCGCTTTTTTCTGGATGGCCGCCCAAAGCTTGTTCGCGGCAACCCGCATGCTTTTCGACCGCGGCGACCTCATGCTCCTGATGAGTTCGCCGGTTTCGTCAAAAGTGATCCTCGCCGCCAAGGCGGTTTCGATCATGGCCGGCACTCTGGCCTCGGTTGCCATACTGCTTCTCCCCGTCGTGAATGTCGGCGCAGCCGCCGAAACCCCGGCCTGGCTCGGCGTATACCCCGTGGGTTTCGGTCTTGGGCTGACGGCAACTGCGCTTGGGCTCAGCGTCGCCATGATCCTATTCCGCAGCCTCGGGCCGCGCAGGGCACGCATGTACGCAAACCTGATCGGCGCCGGGCTCGGCGGATCCTTCGTTTTTGGCGCGCAGGTGTATGCTGTTCTGCCCGACAGCGCGCGGGCACACCTTGCGGCGATGGCACTTGTCACAGGCAACGGCGGGCTGGTTCATGAACTTGCCCAGCTGCCGTTTGAGGCGTTTTCGGGCGATGCCCTTGCGATCGTGGTCGTGCTCACGGCCGGAATTGGCCTGTTTGCTCTCGCCGCGCATCTGTTAGGTGCTTCGTTTGCCGAGGCCGCCATCGCCGCGGCCGGTTCGCCGGGCGAGACAGGTTCGGCCAGAAATGATCTCCCTAACCGTCCCTTCCGCCCTGGCGCGGCGGCCAACCTTCGTCTCAAAGAGTGGCGGCTGCTCGCGCGCGACCCGAGCATAAAGACCCAGCTCGGTCTCCAGATCGTCTACACCTTGCCGGTCGCCGTTATCCTGATGCGCAGCGGTATCATGCCCGCAGCCGTCGCAGCGGTACCCGCAATCGTCATGATCGCAGCACAGGTGGCCGGTTCCATCGCCTGGATCACCGTTTCGGGCGAGGATGCTCCCGAGCTGATCGCCTGCGCCCCCGTGCAAATCGCCACCGTGGAAAGCTCAAAGCTCGGCGCAGTTGCGCTGCCGGTGTTGGTGGTTTTGGCCGCACCGCTGTGCGCGCTCGCATGCATCTCGCTGCCATGTGCCGTCAGCGCGCTGGTATTCTCTGGCCTCGCCGGGGCCTCGACCTCGCTCGTCAACTTCTGGCACCCGATGCCGGGAAACCGGCGCGGCATGCTTCGGCGTCATTCGCAATCGAAGCTGATCGGCCTCGTCGAGCATGGTCTGGCGGGGTTGTGGACAGTCGCAGCCGTG